>JGI20214J51650_10001904_pt1 | contig 13269 bp, 10 predicted proteins | sample WetSurMetagenome_FD_51650 | JGI IMG/M metagenome (IMG submission 51650) | reverse complement strand
AATTAAATCTAAGCAAAGTTGCTTTTCCCGGCCCACCCTCATTTGAAATAAGCATATCTCCGTTATTTAAAAAAGTAATTCCTTCAGGCTGATTAAATAATACCGGGTCAAGCTTCTCCATATATTCAATTTTACCGCTTAAATCAAACACACAAAATAATTGTTCCACACCTGAAATCAAAAATAGCTTATTGGTTCTGGGATGAATGCATATGTCAGAAATCCTCAGCTCAATTTTTGGTGCGGATTCCCCATTCTTTTTATTGGTTACGGGCAGATTAAGATTATGCCGGGCAGCATAATCCTTAATCTCCTCAAGATCAAACTTAATAACCGGTTTCTCAAGGAGTTTTTTTGTCTCCAGGCTGAAGCCGTAAACTGCCTTTTTACTCTTTTTCTTTCCTTCAAGATCGCTTTTGGGGCCTATCAGAAGCATATTTTTCTTTTTGTAGTAACAGAGCCCTTCATTATCCTTTGCGGGAATTTCAGTTTTATATTTATTACCGGCAAATTCGTCGGCTTTATAATCAGGTATTTCAAATAATATCCCATCGCTTCTTAGAACAAAAATTGTATTCCCTGCCCTTGCGATTCCTTCATAATCTCCATCGCTATTAAAGACAAATTGATTTGTGATCCTGCTTTTTGATAAATCATAAAAAACAAGTACGCCATTTTCATCCTGTATGCTGGCAATTGTCAAATTGTCAATTTCTGTAATCCCTGAAATTTCATGAAGAATTCCCGGTAAAACGTCAATCTTATCCGGACTTGTCAGGTCATATCCGACAGGATTGTAGTTTCTCAGGGCTCTGGAAGTCTGACCTTTGCCGTCGTTATCCCTGAATCCGGAGCCAAAAATGCTTAACAGAGCAATAATCAGGATTAAAAAATATTTCATTTTTAAATATAATTTACTGTACTGATGGAATTTTAAAGCCACCAGGACGCAAAGACACCAAGTTACACAAAGAAATAATAACGTATTGTTTTTATTAAAATAGTCTGGCATGATTATCTATATCTTTGAACCGGATTATAAAAGTTTTGATGAAATTGAATTTTTGCAGTCTCAGCAGCGGCAGCAGCGGTAATTGTTATTACCTGGGCAACGAGTTCCATGGAATTCTGATCGATGCAGGGATTTCAGCAACCTCAATACGTAAGTTCCTGAAGAATATGGATATCTCTATGCAAACCATTATGGGTGTCCTGATATCTCATAATCATACAGACCATATCAAGGGACTGGAAGTCCTTACAAGAAAAAACAATCTTCCGGCCTTTACGACCAATAAAATCTGGCAAAGCATCCTTTCTCCCCGGAACAATATTTCAAGGGACTGTATCCGCGAAATTCCCTTAATGCAAAAGTTCCACCTGGCAGGTTTTGATATCGAGGCATTTCCCGTTTGCCATGATGCTCCCGAGACAATAGGATTCCACATTTGTGCCGGAGAAAAAAAAATAACAATTGCCACTGATCTTGGACATATTTGCCAGACCGCTGCTCCGTATATTAAAGCGGCTAACCTGCTTGTAATAGAATCAAATTACGACGAGCAAATGCTTGTGAATGGCAGTTATCCTCATTTTTTAAAAGCAAGGATACAATCAGACCACGGCCATCTGGGGAATCATCAAACATCAGCTTTCCTGGCAGATAATATCGGTGAGAATCTCAGTAATATCTGCCTTGCCCATCTGAGTATAAACAATAATACACCCGAACTGGTGCTTCAGTCGCTTCAGCAGACTTTCGCTGAACGGGGTATTGCCCTGAACTGCAACCATCAGATATCAATTCTGAACAGGAATATGCCTACTGATATGATAAAATTGGGTGAATAAGCAATTGTGATTGCATAATATACCTTTCAAATATGTGATTCACCTGCAAAATTCTTCCGTTTACCGATAAATTCTTTGTAGAACATTATCTCCGTCTTAAATTTGCATAATTCATAAACCTTTTAAATCCAGACTGATGAAAAAGACTTTTTTATCAATTATTGCAGTTATAGCCTGCATTTCGGTCGTGGCACAAACCACCGCCACTCTTAAAATGAACCTTGAGAAAAACAAGGTTTACCGGTTAAAGTCTGTTTCGGAGCAGGTTATTACTCAAACTATGAACGGGGTTCAGCAGACCACCGAATCGAAAGTCAATTATACGATTTCGCTGAAAATGATTGATGCAACCTCCGATTTCATGATTGCTGAAGTACATTTTGATACCCTGATCACAAATACCAATGCAATGGGGAAGGTAACCACTATGAGTTCAGTTTCAGAAGGAGATATCAAATCGGCAAAGACTGATGATGTTATATCATCGATAATGAACCGGTTAAGTAAAAATGCACTTTATGTCAAAATGGATTTTACCGGGAAGCCATTTGAGATCGTAAATTCAAAAATGCTGTCCGACTTAATACTGAAAGATACAAGTTCCATTACTCTTACGGGTCCTACAGCCGCAGCTGTTAAAAAGGAGATAACAAATATGATCAGCGATAATTCTTTAAAAACGATGATCAATATGTTTACCTGGTCACTCCCCGGTAAACAGGTTTCCACCGGTGATACATGGAAAATATCCCAACAAATGAATTCCGGCGGAATGATGCTCGATATTATTACCACCTATCATCTTGACGGATTAAATGGCAATAACGCAAACATCACTGTCGAATCGGATATTAAGGCTGCGGAGAATGCGGCTCCGATTGAATCGGGAGGGGCTAAAGTGACTTACAACGACCTGAAAGGGTTGAGCAAGTCAAACATGGTGATCGATATCCGCACCGGACTGTTAGTTGAAGACAAGGCAAAATCACACATTGCCGGAAACCTCGGTATCAGTGCTCCCGGTTTCAGTATGCAGATGCCCATGGATATAAACGGGGAATCGAAAGTAATCTCATTGCAGTGAATTGAACAATAAGTAAAATGAAAACATTTATAGTCTGGTTGATCCTTTTTTGCTCCGTTACCGTTCAGGCTCAGAATATAAGGGGAAAAGTATGCCTTGCAACGGATAAATCCCCCGTGCCGTTTGCTTCGGTGGGGCTGCTCCAACTGCCTGATTCATCAATGATAACGGGAGTAATTACTTTAACCGACGGCGGTTATGTTCTTGAAAAAGTAAAACCAGGCAACTATTTCATAAGGGCAAGTTTCGTTGGTTATAAAGCCAATGGAAAGGCGGTTGTTGTTGAGGCGGGAACCACTGAGGTTGCTGTGGATACAATTTATTTAGCTGAGGCCGTCGCAAGCTTAAATGAAGTCACGGTGGTAGGTGAGCGGCTGAAGGGTAAAGAAATGGTCGACAGGACCGTTTATGCAATTCCTTCAGTTGTTTCCAAAACTGTAAGTAACGGGTATGATCTGTTAAAAAGAATACCTCAGGTTAATGTAGATTTTCAGAACAACGTTACACTAAACGGCAGCAGCAATTTCATAATCCAGGTGGACGGAAGACAGCGCGATAAGGAATATCTTGCCAGGCTGCTTCCGACAGATATTGAAAGTATCGAAATTATAAGCAACCCGTCAGGCAAATATGAAGGCAATATCGATGGTGTGTTAAGCATTATCCTGAAAAAAGAGGCAAGGTTTGGGATGAACGGTAATATCGGTCTTAATGTCAAACCATTTAACAAGATCACCCGTCAGGAAACAGGTAGCCTGGATTATGCTCTCGGCAAAATAACATTTTATGTGACTGCCGTTGATGTTGCACAGAGTCTTGATGTCACCAACATAAATGAAAACCATTTCACGATGATCGATTCAACGATCAACCTGACAGGGCAAGGCGGGATAAAAGTAACATTGTCAACAATCAACAGCGGATTCGATTATTATATAAACGATAAGAACAGCCTGAGCTTTAACGTCAGTTACAAACCTATAAATCAGGATGTTGATATGGCAAGTGAATCTTTCCTGTATAAAAATGGTATTCCATTAAACAGGATTTCAGCACTGACATTTAATGGCTTTAAAAGCAATGAAAAATCAGCTTCTCTCTTTTATAAAAAGACTTTTAAAAAACCAACTCAGGAATTTACGGCCGAGAACACATATTATAATTTTAAATCTACCGAAGAGAATGATTTTACGAATACCCGGTACCTTTATAATTCGGGTTCTGTAATTGATACCTATGTCCGGGCTGAAGACAATCTGAATAACCGCAATTATTATTCGACAAAACTGAATTATATACATCCCCTGGGTATGTCTGCAAAAATCGAGACTGGATATCAGTTATATTACCAGCAGCTGAGCTACGATTTCAGGATAAACAACCAGGTGTCAGATAACCTGTTTGAATATGCCGAATTAAGGAATTCGGTTTATGGCGGAATAACATACAATCTGAAAAAATTCGGATTCCAGACTATGCTGAGGGTCGAAAACAGCCATATCAAGGCTGATTCCGTTACAAAGCCTGATTATTCCTGTTTCCTGCCTTCTGTCAATCTACAATACAAGTTATCAGCGTCGCATAATATAAAGTTTACGTATAACCGGAGAATTAACCGGCCGGGTATCTACGACATGAATCCGTATTACAGGATAGATCAGAATTATAATGTTTCCCAGGGGAATCCTGACCTGAAGCCAGATTACCGCGACCGGCTGCAGCTTACCTATACCTGGAACTTTGGCAGCAATTATTTCTCTCCTTATGTTTATAAAGAGTATTATTCCGATAAGGTGGGAACCGAATACAGGATAGTCAATTCCCCTGTCGATAACAGATTGACATCTTTCACCAAACCATTTAACCTCCTCAGCGGATATGAGCTCGGCGGCGGCATTAATACAACGCTGTGGTACATAAATATCAATGCAAGGATCTTTAAGGGACATATAAACGAATACACAGGGCAAACAATATCAATACCCTCGAGGAATTATTTCTCCTGGAGTATAACCAGCACAGCCTATGGCAGTTTTGGTAAAAACAAAAAAACAACTGCATTTGCTTTTTTGAGCTATACGGGGGTAAACATTAATGCTCTGTCTAAAACATACAGCATTCCTTTTTATGGTCCTGGTGTTCAGACACAGATAAAGGACCACACTATTGGGGTGGTATGGGTCCTTCCCCTGTCAACACATGTAAGATTAAGCAGAACCGAAACCGAGACGGCTGCTTTTTACTCCAGAAATATTATAGGATTTGATGCTTCAAATTATATCCAGTTCATGTATTCATTTAAATTCAACAAAGGGAAGAATGTCAAAAAGCTCGATAAGAAAATCGACATCGAGAGCGACAGTAAAAGCAATGCAATAATGAACTGATTATACTCCACTGAATTTCACCCCTCGGTAGAGCAGGTTCAGGAATCCTTTTTGCAGTTTCAGGCAGTTTTTTCAATTGTATCCTTCACTAAATATTATTTTTGAAAAAATTGAAGGATATGAAAGCCCTTAAGCTTTTTACAATTGTTATTTGTTTTCTCACTCTGGGAACCGAGATCCCAGGGCAGATCAGTATGTAAATTAGCTGCTTAAAAAGTTGATGAAAACGAACCCGGCAAAACAGTTTTTTATTATTGCATTTCTGCTGTCATTCGCAATAGCATTGACAATCCATTTCCCTGTGGTATTGAATTACTTCTTCGGAGATGAGGGGGGAGGCAGACCCGGACACGGATTTACCCCGGGATTTGCCCATATTATAGGGCATCTCTTTATAACCTATATTGTGGCACTTCTGATGTTCACCCTGAATTTCTTCATCCTGAATCCTTCAGGAAAGCATGGAAGCCTTAAGCCATTGCATATAGTTATTGCTGTTACACTGACAGTAATTTCTGTCTATATATTGAATGATTTGCTATTTTCAATCCTGGACAAAATTGATACCTCTCCCCGTCCCAGGGGAAGAGGACGCCGGGATGAGTTTGATTATACCAACTTCTTTGTTTCAGGGCTTGTTATTGGCTGTGTACTGATAATCAGGCTGATCTTTCAGAAACAAACTATCACACTCGAAAATGAAGAACTAAAGCGGGAATCTCTTCAAAGTCAGTACGAGTCATTGAAGAATCAACTGAGCCCCCATTTTCTTTTCAATTCTTTAACAGCTCTTAAAATACTGATCAAGGATTCACCAGATACCGCTCAGAATTATGTCAACAGCCTTTCAAGGGCTCTCCGGTATACCTTGAAAAGCAATGAAAAACAACTTGTCACGCTGAAAGAGGAAATGGAGTTTATGGAATCTTATTTGTTCCTGATCAGGATGAGGTTTGGCAGTAATCTTACTGTTCAGACGACCATAAATGAAAATCTTTTGTCATATAATCTGCCTCCCCTTACAATCCAGACTCTTGTTGAAAATGCAATCAAACATAACGAGATCAGTAAACTGCATCCGCTCACGATCAGTATTCTCACCACCGAATACGAGAGCCTTATAATTGCTAACGGATTTCAGAAGAAAATCACCTCTGAAGAAGGAACCGGGATAGGTCTGATAAACCTTTCAAAGCAATTTCAACTGATCGTAAACAAAGAAATTATTATACGTAACGAAAATAATATGTTTAGTGTTGAAGTACCATTAATCAGGCAGTAAAAATGAAGGCGCTAGTAATTGAAGATGAAATTCTTGCATCAAAACATCTGCTCCGGGTGCTTGAGGAGGTCGGTGATATTTCGGTTATTGCGGTTCTTGATTCGATAGCTGAAACAGTAGAATGGTTCAGAAGTAATCCTCAGCCGGATATTGCATTTATGGATATTCATCTGGCTGACGGGTCTGCTTTTGAGATATTCAAACACGCAGATATTTCCTGTCCGATCATATTTACTACTGCTTATGATGAGTATGCCATGAAGGCATTTAAAGTTAACAGCATCGATTACCTCCTTAAACCGATTGAGCCGGCCGATGTAAAGGCTGCATTGAAGAAACTAAAGGAACTCTCAGGTTCTGAAAGTGTGAAATCAGCCTTTGACAATTTCATTACTTCCTACGGAAAAACTTCTAAATACAGGAAGCATTTTCTTATACCTTCAAAGGGAGACAAACTGATCCCGGTCCAGACAAGCGACCTTGCATGCTTCTGCATAAATGCAGGCGTGGTCAAAGCATTCTCATCTGAAGGCAAATCTTACACCTTTGATTACACCCTCGAGGAACTTGAAGAAATGCTCGATCCTGACATGTTTTTCCGTGCCAACCGTCAATATATAATTTCAAGGACAGCAATAATTGATATCGACCTCTGGTTCAACAGCCGTCTGTCGGTNAACCTTAAAATACCTGTTCCGGATAAAATCCTTATAAGTAAAGCCCGTATTGGTGAATTCAAAAACTGGTTCGGGAAATAAAAAAAATTTAAATTATGCGAAGAAAACAAGTAGTGAATAACAAGTTCCATCGTTTTTTAATGNTTGTATTATTATTCTGGATTCAGATTAATATTATTGGNCAGGATGCCGTTAAAATTAAAAGGATAACTGTTCCTGTCGAATTTGACGGCTTGCCGCAGGAGTCAGCATGGCAATCCCTTGATATTTTTTCATTGACCATGCACAGGCCGAATTTCGGAACTCAGCCTTCAGAGAAAAGTGAAGTCAGGATCGGATACGATGATGAATTTCTCTGGATCGGTGCTTCTCTTTATATGCAGGATGCCTCGAAAATCTTTGCTGTAACGAAGAAGAGGGATGAGGAACTATTTGACTATGACGCTTTTGGAGTAGTCCTGGACACATATAACGACAATGAGAACGGCCTGGGATTTTTTACTGCCCCGACAGGTCTCAGGACCGATTACACAATCTCAAATGATGCAGCAGGACAAGGTGGACCCGGAGGCCCTCCGGGAATGAATTTAAGCTGGAACACCTTCTGGGATGTAAAAACAACCAGGGACGACAAAGGATGGTATGTCGAAATGAGGATCCCTTTTTCAAGCCTGAAATTCAAACCGGAAAACAATATTGCAACAATGGGCCTGATAATAACCCGTATTATAAGTGCAAACAATGAGACAGACACTTATCCTGCGATCGATCCGAAGTACGGATTCATGGCAGTTAATAAACCATCTCTGGCACAGGAAGTGGCAATCGAAGGGGCAAGACCGTTAAAACCAGTTTATGTGTCACCATATATAATCGGAGGATTTTCAAGAGACTATTCAATCAATGAGGAGGAGACTGACTATATAAGGCAGGATGATCCTGAATATAATGCGGGTCTCGATATAAAATATAATATCAACAGCAACCTTACTCTCGATCTTACGGCAAATACCGATTTTGCACAGGTGGAAGCTGATGATCAGCAGGTGAACCTGACAAGATATTCACTTTTCTTTCCCGAAAAGAGGATGTTCTTCCAGGAAAGGTCAAGCCTGTTTGATTTCAGTCTTGGAGGACACGCTGATAACCTGTTTTACAGCAGGAACATAGGTATCTCCCGGGGAGAACCTACAAGGATATACGGAGGGGCAAGGCTGACAGGAAGATTAGGGAAATGGGACATGGGTTTCCTCGATATGCAGACTGCAGAACAGGAAGAGACCCCTGGGGAGAATTTCGGTGTCCTCAGGATGCGCAGACAGGTTATCAACCAGAATAGCTATGTAGGAGGAATTATGACATCAAGGCTTGGAATGAATGGCAACCAGAATCTGGCCTANGGTGTCGATGGTATATTCCGCCTCTTTGGTGATGATTACCTGAATGTAAAATGGGCCCAGACCTACGACAGTAAGATTGGCAATAAAATGAATTCCCTCGACCCGTCATTTATTCTTCTAAACTGGGAAAGACGATCAGAAGAAGGATTTGCATACAATCTGAATTATACCTATGCCGGACGNGAATTTACTCCTGGTGCAGGATTTGTGATGCGCAACGGGGTNCAGGGGCTGAACGGAGGTTTGATTTACGGCTGGATACCAGGTGATAAATCAAAACTATTCAATTATAGTATAAATGTAAGAGGTGAGAGGTATACAAGGCTGGAAGACGGCAAACTTGAATCGGGAATAATNTCTCCGGGCTTTGAGTTCAATACAAAAAAGGGTATTCATGCCGAATTCTCACTGGAGTTACAGAGTGAAGGTGTCATGGAAGATTTTAATCTTTCCGACAGCATTAAGATTCACGCTGGGAATTATTCATTTACAGGCTCGGAGATTAGCCTGGGAACATCACAGGCAAGAAAGATCTCTATGCGTTCAGAGGCAAGCATCGGACAGTTTTACGATGGAAAAAGGATCGGATTCAGGGTGGAACCCAACATTAATGTATCATCCAGTCTGACATTAGCTGCAGGATATGAATTTAATGCAATCAGGTTTCCTGACAGGGCCACCAATAATTCGCTGAATATTCATTCAGTGAATCTGAAAGCTCTATATATGTTCAGCACAAAGTTCTCAGCGACNTTGTTCGTACAATATGTAAATACCGAGGATGAACTGATCTCTAATTTCAGACTAAGGTATAATCCACGCGAGGGTAATGATTTCTACCTCGTTTTTAATGATTTCAGGGGTATTGATAATAACAGGTATGTGGTACCTGAGAAGCCCTCCTTCTTCAATAAGACTGTAATGGTCAAATACACCCACACATTTATTTTATAATTCTTGTTAATGTATTGTTAATAGCAGAATNATGTGAAATATTTCATGTGTTCATGGTGTCTTTCCTAAAGAAATATTAATCCTGTAATTTAGTAATAATGAACATCTCCAAATTCTTTCTAAGTCTTATAATCACAATTGCAATGCTTTTGCTGATGGATCCGAGATCCTTCTATGGTCTGGCATTTCATGAATGGGCCGGATTGGTGATCGGAATATTTTTTATTCTTCATAAGATCCTTAACTGGGGCTGGATAAAGAAAGTTACTGTGGGTTTTTTCAGAAAATGTCCGGGCAGAGCCAGGTTTAATTATATCCTTGATGTAATGCTGCTGGCAGGTATCACCCTTATGATTCTGAGCGGAATTGCAATAGCCCGGACCATTGATTTTTCATGGCTGAACCTGGGAGGTTCAAGGATGTTCTGGAGAGTGATGCATACAAGTTCTTCATTCATTACCCTTGCACTGTTCGGCATTCATCTGGGNTTGCACTGGAACTGGGTTCTGGTNAGGTTACACNTAAAAAAGTCAAAAAATGGTAAAGAAAATTAGCTTCCTGATTTTATCAGTTGCGATAATGGTTATAGGGATTATTGCATTTGGTAAACTNGGCTACTGGAACAGAAGTGNCAGGATATTTAAGTACAGTTCGGATACTCCTTTTGAAGGAAGACAGGGCAGAGGTCCGGAAGGCAGGGAAGGCTTTATCAGACCTGAAATGCGCGAACTGCCCGACAGCATAAGGGAGAGATTCGAATCAAGGGAAGGTCGTCCCGGTCAGGGAATGAGAGAGATGAATATGCCTGACAGCATTCGGCAACAATTCGGACCACGAAGTGGGGAACGGATAGGAAGAGGTTCAAATGATGGAGGATTTAGAAACAGTGAAGGCCATGGAAGAGGTGAGTTCCCGGGTGGCAAAAAAATAAATATCCGGAATGTGAAATGGTTTCTGGCTGTATTTGCAGCATTTACGGTTATTGCAATTTATACTGACAAAATGGTCTGTCTGATCCGACGGAGAAATGGGAAACTGATCCGGAACTCTGAAAGTACAGGATAGGGTTTTTATTCATTTCTTTCAGAGCTGGATTTTGTTGAGGGTTGCTTACCTCCGGTTTCACCGGAGGTTATTCACATACCGCCACTTCAGTGGCGAGAGGGCTCGTTGCGAGGATATGTTTGAGGATATTGACTAATTTACAATATTTTAACACTTTACACCTCTTTGGTAGTCAAAAAAAATGCCACTTTTGCAAACGTGATAAAAGAAGAAGTTAATTTCAAAACTTAAAAAATAAGACTTTATGAAACAGAGCTTGATAAAATCATCCTCAGTACTTATATTTTTATTTCTGTTTGTAATCTCAGGTAAGAGTCAGCTTTATGAATGGCGCGGACCTGAGCGGAGTGGAATTTACAATGAAACCGGATTGCTTAAAAAGTGGCCGGCAGGCGGCCCACAGCTCCTCTGGGAAGCTGATAAAATGGGTGATGGCTATTCCTCTCCGACTGTAACCGATGACGCTATCTATGTTACTGGAAGAAGAGACAGTTCAGATATCCTGACTGCCCTTACTCTTGATGGAAAGAAGAAATGGGAAGTTNTTTATGGCAAGGCCTGGCTGGCCAACCATACCGGATCGAGATGTACTCCAACATATTNTAACGGGAAAATATTCCTTATAAGCGGCAGCGGTGATATTGTCTGCGTCGGATCGGACGGGAAAATAAAATGGTCAAAAAACCATTACAGGTTATATGAAAGTAAACCGATACAATTCGGAATTTCCGAATCTCCTCTGGTTGCCGATAATATGGTTATTGCTTCTCCTGGAGGGAAGAAAGCATCGCTGGTAGCCTTCAATATTAATGATGGTAAAGTAATGTGGGAAGCAGAACCCCTTGATCAGGAACCACAGTATATAAATCCCAAGCTTATTGAATATGCCGGAAAGAAAATAATTGTTACCGTAATGGGTACACAGATATTTGCAGTAAATGCAAAAGATGGTAAGATAATGTGGAAATTAAACTATACAGGTATTAATGCGGCAACCGGGAGGGTAATGAAAAATCATGCAATGACACCTGTTTTCAGGGACGGGAATATCCTTATCGCAAACGGTTACAACTGGGTTGCATTGAAACTTAAGCTTTCAGCAGATGGCAATTCTGTAAGCATTGTCTGGGAAAACAGGAATTTTGACCCGCAGCTTGGAGGAACTGTTCTTTTGGGTAATAATATTTACGGAACAACACATATGTCAAAACCGGTTGATATGTGGACATGTGTCGACTGGACAACGGGTAAAACACTATGGACTGCAAAATGGTACTCAAGAGGCTCTGTAATTTCTGCCGANGGAATGCTGTATTTATTTGAGGAAAAGTCGGGTCATGTTGCCCTTGTGAGACCCGATCCCTCAAAGCTTGACATAGTAAGCGAGTTTCAGATCACAAAAGGAGAAGGACCTTTCTGGGCTCACCCTGTCATTAACAAGGGTAAGCTTTATATCAGGCATGGCGAGGTTTTAATGGTATACCAGATAAAATAAATATTTTTATACCTCAAGTTGACGTACGAAGTGAGTAACCGGAGCAAAGTAAAGCCCGGCGCAGTCAACCGACCGAAGAGACCTCCCCAGTGTAAATCCTGCTTTGCGGGAACTGCATGACATTTTACATATACTTTTTGACACTTCAGTACCTAAAATGGCAGGTTCACTAGATTTTATCCGGAAAATTATTGCTGTTTAAATAGATTTACCGCGTATTTCAAAAACTACCGGAATGAAATTGTTCAAAACATTTGGCTCAATTATTTTCTTAACGATATATAGGATAAAGCACAGCCAGTATATGTAGAACCGATGATGGGATACAAATATTAATTAGTAACATTTATTTGGTATGGAAAACATAGAAAAAAAGTCAATAAATCAATCCATTCGAATTCTGCACAGGAATATAGGATTCTTTATACTGGGATTTGTTCTAATTTATGCAATAAGCGGAATGACTCTTATTTACAGAGATTCTGATTTTTTGAAACATGAGAGAACAATAAAGGTAAACCTGCCTGTTGAAACTAAACCCACCGAGATTGGTCCGGCTCTTAAATTAAGGGATTTTAAGATCCTCAAAACCGAAGGGGATGTAATTTATTTTCAGGGGGGATCATTCAATACGGTAACCGGTGAGGCTATATATTCGGTAAAAGAACTTATTTTCCCGTTTAACAAGCTTACAGCACTTCACAAAACACCAAGCAAAAATCCATTTCACTGGTTTACTCTGTTCTTTGGTGTGCTTATGCTTTTTATGGCTATTTCGTCATTATGGATGTTCAGCACAAAATCGAAAATATTTCGGAAAGGTATCTATTTTGTACTGACAGGATTTGTCTTTTCGATTATACTTCTCTTATTTTTAAAATAGTCGTATTTTAGGATGATCCATGAAATAAAGAATCAATGTTTAAAAGTCGTCAGATTTCATTTGCATTTACAGCCGTATGTTTCTTCTTATGGGAGACCGCTGGCAGCCAGACTATAGATCCACTTTTGTTCCCAAAAGACAACTTTACTGTGGAGACAATAATGGTGAAGACCTCAACAGGTGAAAAGAAA
>JGI20214J51650_10001903_pt1 | contig 13277 bp, 9 predicted proteins | sample WetSurMetagenome_FD_51650 | JGI IMG/M metagenome (IMG submission 51650) | reverse complement strand
CTCACGAGCGCATCCCGCTCGCCGCGCCTCGGGTTCACCGTGGCCCTGGCCCTCCTCGGGAGGGAGACGGCCGAGGCGGAAGGAGCCCCCTGCCAGGTCGGAGAGACTGAGCCCTTCGGGCGGGCCAGAGTGGCCCGACGCCCCGTGCTTCCGGAACTGCAACCATGAGCGCGAGGACCTCGGGCTTTGTCGTTGCGATGTTGAAACCAGCCTTCCCGGATGAAACGGGAGCATGCGTTAAGGGCGGGAACGCCGTGGCCGCCCTCTCTGGCGCCCGTCACCGTCCCAATCACCGCGGAGCGGGTGAACGTTTGGGCCTATCTCTTGACGGTGCTAGATTTGCGGAGCCTGGAGTCGAATCCGGGGAGAGGATGCCCGCACTTGGCATTTGCCTTGCTTCACACTAATCGCAGCCCGATTGAGCTGCGAGATGGGCACGATGGACCGGAGGATTGAGATGATTCAGCTGACCGACACCGCGATCCAAGCCGTCAAGAACTTCATCGCCGCAGAAGGGCGCCCCGGATCGGGCCTCCGCATCGCGGTGGTGGGCGGCGGGTGCAGCGGCTTCCAGTACGACCTCACCCTGGTCGACAAGGCCGCGGATAACGACGAGACCTACAGCTTCGGCGACCTTCCGGTCTATGTGGACAAGATGTCCAGCCTCTACCTGAAGGGCACCACCGTGGATTTCGTCAACGACTTGAGGGGTTCCGGTTTCGTCTTCCAGAACCCCAACGCCACGTCCTCCTGCGGATGTGGCCACTCCTTCGAGGCGGGCTGTGGTCACTGACCCGACCCGTCGCGGGGGTAACGACTCGCTTCCCAAGAGGATCCCCCCTCCTCTAGGACTCCCCGGTCGCAAGGCCGGGGAGTCCACCCTCCCCTTCTGACGGGGCAGGGACAAGGGGGCGCTTGAGACGCTCTCCATGAGGATCCCCCTCCTCAATGTGGGTCCCCGGGCAACTGGGGACCCACACCCCTTTTAGGGCAACGCCGGAGCCGGGCCATCCGCTTTGTCAGGCTCGCCGCCGGAATCCTCAACGTACCCTCCGTACGCCTCCGGTCCCGTCGGCTCTCCTTCCTCGCGGCTGACCCGACTGCGGCGGAATGCCTGGCATGGACGAGGGGCACGCTATTCGCGCATCTGGCCCACTCCATAACGAGCCTGGCCGTTCTCAGGCCCAGACCCGCCTGCGCCCTATATTCGGGATGTTCGAATCTCTTGTCCTTGGTTCTTCACCGGCTCTCCGGCTCCCCGGTTCTCCGGCTCCTTCCCTTTCAGTACCGCGCCAGCGTCAGCGTGGCGAGGGGGCCGTCGAAGGCCATGGCGTAGTCGTTGAGGATGTCCCGGCCGAGGATGCCGAAGACGGGCACGAGGAAACGCTGCGGCACGTCGGTGACCAGGATGGCGGGGCGGTCGTAGCGCGTGCGGCCCAGGCCCAGGGTGACCTGCTCCGCGACGTTGGAGGTGAAGGCCCCCGACATCCCCTCGGCCCTCAGCTTGCCGTACTTTCCCGTGTTGGCCCGGATGCCTAGCGCCGCCGCATGTTGCGTGTCCAGGAGCGTGTAGATGGCGCCAGTGTCGAGCAGGAAGGGGAAGGGCCCGCGACCCGCCACCATGACGGGGACGAGGGGGAGGTCCCTCGCCCACAGGATGGGGAGCGTCTGGGTCTGCCCTCGGAAGAGCGAGGAGGGATCGGTGCCGGAGGGGTGCAGCGAGAAGACCCCCTGCCTCCGGTCGTACCGGACCGTCACGTCGCGGAAGGGACCGAGGCTGAGGTACCCCGCCTTGTTGGTGGAGAACTCCGAATCCCTGCGGTTCAGCAGCGCCGCCACACCTCTCAGCGTCCTGCCGGCCACCTCGAGGCGGTCCACGAAGACGTAGGCGGTCTTGCGCGCGCCGCGGTCCCCCCAGCCCAGATACTCGGTTTCGGCCAGCACGGGCAACCGGAGGCGTTTCGCCGTGTCCACGTTGAGCAGGATGGATTCGCTGCCCGTGTCGAGGGCGAGCCAGTCCTCGCGGCCGTTCAGGCTGAGGAGCACCGAGGGCTCGCGGTAGATCTCCTTCACGCGCGCGGTCCCGAGCGCGCCCGACGCAGCCTCGATGGGGCCCTGGAGCCGCCCCGCGAGCGCGAGCGCGAGGGCGAGCTGTCCCTTGAGCCCCTCGTCGTCGGGATGCTCCTTCAAGAGCCGGCTCTGGATGGCGACACGGTCCTTGGGGAGGGGCTCGAGCTTGGCCTGGAGGACGAGGGCGCCGTCGGAGAGCGCGATGCCCTTGGCCGCACCGTCGCGCAGGACCCGGAGCGCCTCCCCGTCCTTCCCTTGGGCGACGAGGGCGCCGGCGAGCTTGCCCAGGGCGAGCGGGGCGACCACGGGCGCATCCAGCGCCGCGCGGTACTGGGCCGCCGCCTCGTCGGCCCGGAAGTTCAGGAGGAGCGTGTCCCCCACGAGGACGTGGAGCTCGGGGCGGTCGGGGCAGCGGGCCGAGAGGTCGAGGGCGGCACGCATGGCGTCGCCCCACCGGGCCTCGTCGACGAGGACCTTGATTCTGGCCACCTCCCTCGAGGGATCTTCCTGCGCGGCACCCTGCGCCCGAGGCGACGGCCGGCCCGGTCCGAGGACCAGGCTCAAGACCAACAAGGACGCCGCCCCGCTCTGGAGTCGCATCAAGCCCTCGGGCCTCCCGCCCGCAGTGTATCGCGGCCCACCCGCGTTTGGCAGGAGCGCCCGCCGATGGTACTTTAGGCGAGTCGCCGGGCCCTTCCGCCGACAGCTGTCCGCTCCGCCCACGGGTTCCTTCGGAGGTCCGTCCATGTCCGTCCGCGTCCGCTTCGCCCCCTCGCCCACCGGCTACCTCCACGTGGGCGGCGCCCGCACGGCGCTCATCAACTGGCTCTACGCCCGCAAGCACGGCGGCGTCTTCATCCTCCGCATCGAGGACACGGACGAGGCGCGCTCCACGCCCGAGATGACCCAGGCCATCCTGGACGGCCTCTCCTGGCTCGGGATCACCTGGGACGAGGGGCCCTTCTTCCAGTCGGAGCGCCAGAGCATCTATGCCGAAAACGCCCGGAAGCTCCTCGAGTCGGGCCACGCCTACCGCTGCTTCTGCTCCAAGGAGGCGCTCGAGGAGCGCCGCAACGCCAGCGGCAAGCCGGGAGAGTGGAAGTACGACCGCCTCTGCCGCGCCATCCCCGCCGAGGAATCGGCCCGCCGCGCGGGAGCGGGCGAGCCCTTCGTCGTGCGCTGCGCCGTCCCCGAGGGCACGCTCGGTTGGGACGACGTGGTGAAGGGCCCCATCAGCTTCGACAGCTCGGAGGTGGAGGACTTCGTGCTCCTGCGCTCCGACGGCACACCCACCTACCACATGTCCGTCGTGAGCGACGACGTGGACATGAAGATGACGCACGTCATCCGCGGCGAGGACCACATCAGCAACACGCCCAAGCAGGTGGCCCTCTACCGGGGTCTCGGCGTGGAGCCGCCCGTCTTCGGGCACCTGCCCCTCATCCTCGGCATGGACAAGCGCAAGCTCTCCAAGCGGCACGGCACGGTCTCGGTGATGACCTACAGGGACGAGGGCATCCTGCCCCTGGCCCTCTTCAACTTCCTCGCCCAGCTCGGCGCCAACCTCGGGGAGGAGCCCTTCCTCACCGTGACCGAGATCATGGCCCGCTTCGATTTCTCGGCGCTCAAGAACTCGGCCTCAGTCTTCGACCGCGAGCGCCTGACCTTCATCAACGCCAAGGTCATCGGCGAGACGCCCCCGTGCGAACTGAAGACCCTCGTGGCGCCCTTCCTCGAGGAACTGGCGCCCGGCGCGGCGGAGCCGACGGAACCCGCCGTGCGCGTGGTGGGCACCCGGGCCAAGGACATGCGCGAGCTCGCCGCCATGCTCGTCCCCTTCGTTAGGATGGATTTCCCCTACGACGAGAAGGGCGCGGAGAAGGCCAGGAAGGACCCCGCGGCCCTTCAGGCCTTGGCGGCCCTATTGCCCAAACTCGAGGTCCTCCCGGAGGCCGATTGGACTCCCGCCCATCTGGAGGAGGTCCTGCGCGCCCACGCCCAGGAGTCAGGCGTGAAGGCCGGAGCCCTCATCCATCCCTGCAGGCTCTTCCTCACGGGGAGGACCGAGAGCCCAGGCATCTTCGACGTGATTTGGGCCATGGGCCAGGCGGGGACCCTCACCCGCCTGAGACGGGGGCTTCAGACGATGGCGTGAGCGGCCTGACGGGGTTTGGGGGCACCGCGAGGTGCGTGGAGGTGGACGTGCGGGCGAGGATTCTGCCGATCTTCTTGACCTTCTTCGTCATGGGCGTGGCCGACGCCATGGGGCCCCTGAGCAACGCCGTCAAGACCCAGTTCCAGCTCAGCAACGTGGTGGCCAAGCTCCTCCCCTTCGCGGTCTTCCTCGCCTTCGCGGTCTTCAGCGTGCCGGGCGGGGTCCTGGCGGCCCGCATCGGGAAGAAGCGGCTGCTGCTGTCGGGCCTCGCGCTCAACGCGGCGGCGGTTCTCATCCCCGCGGCCCTCGAGCCCGGCTACCCCCTCCTGCTCCTCTGCATCTTCCTCCTGGGCGTGGGCACCACCTTCCTCCAGGTGGCCGGCAACCCCATCGCACGAGACGTGAGCGCCGAGGGCAAGTACGCCCGAAACCTCACCTTCGCCCAGTTCGTGAAGGGTGCAGGGAGTTTCGCTTCCACCGCGCTCGTGGCCTTCGCCGCGGGGCTCCCCGTCCTGGGGGTTCTGGGGTGGCGCAGCGCCTTCCCCATCTTCGCGGCGCTCATGCTCCTCGCGTTCGTCGCGGTGGCCCTGCTGAAGGTGGAGGAGGCCAAGGCGGAGGTACCGCCGAGCATCGCCTCGAGCCTGGGCCTCCTCAGGGTGCCCACTTTCGCCCTGGCGGTCCTCGGCATCTTCCTCTACGTGGGCGCCGAGGTCTGCATGGCCAGTTTCCTCGAGCCCCACCTCTCCGCGCTGGGCCTCGCCGCCGAGCGGGCCAACCTCCTCGGTCCCGCCCTGTTCTTCATCGGCATCACGGCGGGGCGGCTCGTGGGGAGCGGGGTCCTCAGCTTCCTCGGAGCCGACGTCTTCTTCCGCCTGAGCGCAGCTCTGGGCGGGCTAGGCGTCCTGGGGGTGATGACCGGAGGCCCCAAGATGGCCGTGGCGGGGGTCGTGGCGTGCGGTCTGGGCTTCGCCAACATCTGGCCCCTGCTCTTCTCCTTGACGGTGGAGCGGGAGCCGGGCCGCTCGAGCGAGCTCTCGGGCCTCATGTGCATGGCCATCTCCGGCGGCGCCCTCCTGCCGCTGCTGATGGGGAGGGTGGCCGACGCCGTCCCCCTGGCCGTCGCATTCTCCGTGCCCCTGGCGGCATTCGTCTACCTGCTGGTCCTGTCCCTGCGCCCGTCGCGGCGCCCCGCGGAGGCCTGAGGTGGCCGCGCCCGACCCCCGCGTGGTTCTCACGCTGGACGCGGGAGGCACCACCTTCGTCTTCTCCGCCGTCCGCGGTGGTGTACCCGTGGGCGAGGCCCTGACCCTGCCTAGCCGCGCCGACGATCTCGGGGCGTGCCTCGATGCGCTGCAGCACGGCTTCGGGCGTCTGCGGGCCCAGGCTGGGGGCCGTGCCGACGCCATCAGCTTCGCCTTCCCCGGCCCCGCCGACTACCGCTCGGGGATCATCGGCGACCTGGGCAACCTGCCGGCCTTCCGGGGCGGCGTGGCGCTGGGCCCCATGCTCGAAGAGCGCTTCGGCGTCCCGGTCTTCATCAACAACGACGGCGACCTCTTCGCCTACGGGGAGGCCCTCGGCGGCCTGCTGCCCGAGGTGAACGCGGCCCTCGCCGAGGCGGGCAGCCCCAAGCGGTTCCGCAACCTCCTGGGGGTGACGCTCGGGACAGGGTTCGGCGCAGGGCTCGTGCACGACGGGAGGCTCTACCTCGGGGACAACGGCGCCGGTGCCGAGATCTGGCTTCTGCGCAGCAAGCTCCACCCGGGCTGTTTCGCCGAAGAGGGGGTCAGCATCCGCGCCGTCCGCGGGGTCTACGCCGATGGGTCGGGCATCCCGTTCGAAGAGGCGCCCGAACCCGAGGTCATCGCGCGGATCGCCGCGGGCGAGGCAGCCGGCCATCGTGAGGCCGCCCGCGAGGCCTTCCTCCGGCTGGGGGAGGCGGCCGGCGATGCCCTGGCCAACGCCGTGACCCTCGTGGACGCGCTCGTGGTGATCGGCGGTGGGCTCTCGGGAGCGGCGCCCCTCTTCCTGCCGGCCCTCGTGGACGAGATGAACGGCGTGCTGCGCGGCCTTTCGGGGGACCAGGTGCCGCGGATGGAGGTGCGGGCCTTCAACCTCGAGGCGCCCCGGGAGCTGGCGTCCTTCCTCGCGGGGGAGGCCAAGACCCTCTCCGTGCCCCGCTCCTCCAGGACCGTGGCCTACGACCCCCTCAAGCGCGTCGGGGTGGGGGTGTCCCGGCTCGGGACGAGCCGGGCCGTGGGCCTCGGCGCCTACCGCTTCGCCCTGGCCGCCCTAGACAGCGGTGAGGTCTGAGGTCAGTCTCGTCGTCCGTGGGAAGGGGAAGAGAAGACATGATGACCATGCGCGGCTTGAAACTTGCGACCGTGATCCTGGCGCTCGGCGTCCTGGCCCAGGCGGGACCTCCGAGCGAGCGCCTCGCCGAGGTGGACCCCTTCGTCGGAACGGGCGGCCACGGCCACACGTATCCCGGGGCCAGCCTCCCCTTCGGGATGGTGCAGGTGAGCCCGGACACCCGGCTCACCGGGTGGGACGGCTGCTCCGTCTACCACACCTCCGACCGTTACGTCTTCGGCTTCTCTCACACCCACCTCAGCGGCACGGGCTGTCCCGACTACGGCGACGTCCTGCTGCTGCCCGCCACGGGTCCGGTCAAATGGACGTGCGGCCACGTGAGCCGCGCCGACCAGGGCTACTTCGAGGAGGGGCCGCCGAGCCTGGACCCGAAGGGGTACGGCAGCGCCTTCCGGAAGGAGTCGGAACGGGCCGCGCCGGGATTCTACGCCGTGGACCTTGACACCTACGGCACCCGCGCCGAGCTCACGGCCACGCCCCGCACGGCCTTGCACCGGTACACCTTTCCCGCCGGAGAGTCCCACGTCCTGATCGACCTCGAGCCCCGGGACGAGGTGCTCGAAGCCGACCTCCGGATCGTGGGGCCCGACGCCGTGGAAGGCCTGCGGCGCTCCAAGGGGTGGGCGAAGGACCAGCGAGTCTACTTCGCCGCGCGGTTCAGCAGGCCCTTCGACCGGGCCGAAGTTTCCGTCGACGGCGCCCCGCCAGCGGCCTTGTCGGAGGGGAGGGGCAAGAAGGTGAAGGCGGCCCTCTTCTTCACCACCCGCGCGGGAGAGATTGTGCTCGTGAAGGTGGGGCTGTCTTCGGTGAGCGCCGAGGGGGCCTGGAAGAACTTGGCGGCCGAGCAGCCAGGGTGGGACTTCGAGGGGGTGCACGAGCGCGCATCCAGGGCCTGGGAGGCCCAGCTCGCCAAGGTCACCGTATCGGGGGGCACCCCCGCCCAGCGGCGTACCTTCGCCACGGCCCTCTACCACGCCTTCCTCACGCCCAACCTCTACAGCGACTCGGACGGCCGCTACCGGGGCCGCGACTTCGAGGTCCACCAGGCCAACGGCTTCGACTACTACACGGTCTTCTCCCTCTGGGACACGTTCCGCGCCGAGCACCCCTTCTTCACGCTCGTGGAGCGGAAGCGCACGGCGGACTTCGTCCACACCATGCTCCGCGAGTACCAGGAGGGAGGGCGGCTTCCCATCTGGGAGCTCTCCTCCAACGAGACCTTCTGCATGATCGGCTACCACGCCGTCCCGGTCATCGCCGATGCCCTCCTCAAGGGTCTGGGCGGCGGCTCGCCGCAGGAGGCTCTCGACGCCATGGTCCACAGCGCCGACGAGGACCGCCGCGGGCTGGTCCCCTACGCGCGGCTCGGATACATCCCCGCGGAGGCCGAGGCCGAAAGCGTCTCCCAGACCCTCGAGTATGCCTACGACGACTGGTGCATCGCCCAGGTGGCCCGCCTCGCGGGCCGCGCCGATGAGACCGAGCGGTTCCTGAAGAGGGCGCAGGCCTACAAGAACCTCTACGACCCCTCCTCGGGCTTCATGCGGGCGCGCATGGACGGCCTCTGGTTCTCGCCTTTCGACCCGTTCCGGGTGGACTCCAACTACACCGAGGGCAACGCGTGGCAGTACACCTTCTTCGTCCCCCAGGACGTGGAGGGGCTGGTGCGTCTCTACGGCGGACGGGAGGCTTTCGCGGCCAAGCTCGACGCGCTCTTCTCGGCCGATCCCAAGATCACGGGGAGCCAGCTGGAGGACGTCTCGGGGATGGTGGGACAGTACGCCCACGGGAACGAGCCGAGCCACCACATGGCCTTCCTCTACGCCTGGGCGGGCCAGCCGTGGAAGACCCAGGCCCTCGTGCGCCGGATCATGGACACCTTCTACGCCGACCTCCCCGACGGCCTCATCGGCAACGAGGATTGCGGCCAGATGAGCGCCTGGTACCTCTTCTCGGCCCTCGGCTTCTACCCCGTGAACCCCGCCTCGCGCTGCTACGTCCTGGGCACACCCCTCTTCCCCGAGGCGTCCCTGAACTTCGAGGACGGGCGCCGTTTCGTGGTGAAGGCTCCCGGGGTCTCGTCCGCGCGGTGTTACATCCAATCGGCCAAGCTCAACGGCAAGGCCCTCGACCGCTGCTACCTCACCCACGACGAGATCGTGGCCGGGGGAGAACTGGCCCTGAGCATGGGCGACACTCCCAACCGCTCCTGGGCCACGGGCCCTCGCTCCGCGCCCCCCTCCACCATCCCCGACCCCGCGGTGGTGCCCGTCCCCTTCGTCGCGTCGGGCACGTCCCCCTTCCGGGGCAACACCGCGGTGGTCCTCGGCGATGCGGACCCGCGGGCCGAGGTCCGCTACACCCTCGACGGGAGCGAGCCCGGGCCCGCCTCGGCGCGGTACGAGCACCCCATCCGCTTGGAAGGGAACTCCACGCTGCGGGCCGTGGCCCTCGTGGCGGGCCAGTCGCCCAGCACCGTCCTGGAAGCGCGGTTCTCCAAGATTCCCGACGGGCGGACGGTCACCTTGAGCGCGCCGTACAGCCCCCAGTACGCCGCCGGTGGTGACGACGCCCTCATCGACGGCCTGCGGGGGGGGTCCAACTACCGCCTGGGGCGGTGGCAGGGCTACCAGGGGCTCGACCTGGACGCGGTGGTGGACCTGGGCCGGGTGCAGGAAGTGGGCCGCGTGGCTGCGGGGTTCATCCAGGAGTCGCGCGCCTGGGTCATGATGCCCCGGCAGGTCTCCTTCGCCCTTTCGGTGGACGGGAAAGCCTGGACGCCAGTGGGGACCATCGCCAACACCGTGCCCGACAACGAGAAGGCCGTGGTCGCCCGTGACTTCGGCGTGTCCTTCCCTGCCACGACGGCCCGCTACGTCAGGATGTCCGTGACGAAATACGGGGACCTTCCCGCCTGGCACAACGGGGCGGGGTCACCGGCGTTCTTCTTCTGCGACGAGATCGTCGTAGAACCCGCCGAGGCGAGCGGCGTGAAGGAGCATCCCTGAGCGGCGACCTCTCGGTTTTGTGAGAACATCAGGGAGCTCTCGTAGGGGGAGAGGATGCCTCGTGGAGCCCGGTTCCTGCGCGCGGCGGCGCTTTTCCTCCTGCCCGCCCTCCTCGGAGCTCTGGCCTGTAGCAGCGGACGCTCTCCCGCTCCAAAATCTCCTCCGGCCTCCCTCCTCCTCGTCACCATCGATACCTGGCGCTGGGACTACATCGGGGCGTCGGGGAGCGGGAAGGCGCAGACCCCGAACCTCGACCGGCTCGCGGGGAGGGGCGTCTACGAGCGGGAGGTGATGACCCCGTGCCCCCTCACCACACCGGCCCACGCCATCCTCCTCACGGGGCTCAATCCCCTCGACCACGGGGTCCTCGACTGTGCGTGCTTCCCCCTCGCCCGGGAAGTGCCCACGCTCGCCGAAGCCTTCCGCGCGGCGGGGTATCAGACCGGGGCCTTCGTCTCCAGCGTGACGCTCGCGCGCCGGCTGGGCCTCGACCGGGGGTTCGACACCTACGACGACACGGGCGTCCGCATGCGCGACGCCTCGGATCTGGCGTCCGCCCGCCGCACGGGCGAGGAGACGACGGCCGCCGCCGCCACCTGGCTGCGTAACCTCCCCGCGGCGCGACCCTGCTTCCTCTGGGTCCACTACTTCGACCTGCACGCCCCCTACGACCCGATCCCCGAGTTCGACGCCCGCTTCCCCGGGGCCCCTTACGCGGCGAGGGCCGCCTATGTGGACGCCCAGGTGGGGAGGCTCCTGGAGGCCCTCGGGGCCGACCGTTCGAGGGCCTGGCGGGTCGTCGTCGTCGGGGACCACGGCGAGTCCTTCGGCGAGCACCACGAAACGGGTCACGGGTTCACCCTCTATCGCTCCACCCTTCACGTCCCGCTCGTCGTCGATCCCAGACCCTCCGAACCCCTCCGCCACGCAGGACCCTGGAGCCTCGCGGACCTCTCCCCGACTCTCAGGAAATGGTTCGACCTCCCCCCGGCTCCGCGCGGCGACGGCGAGAGCCTCTTCGACCGGGGAAGCGCGGAGCGGGCCCTCCCCGTCCTGACGCTCTATCCGTCGTTCATGTTCGGGGTCAATCCAGGCCTGGGGGTGCGCCGAGGACGGTGGCTTTGCTTGCGCCAGGGCTCGGAGGAGCTCTACGACCTGGGATCGGATCCGGATGAGGAGAAGAACCTCGCGCGCTCTCCGGACTCGAAGACGGAACTGAAGGAGATGGGTCTCCTTTTCGATGCCGGTTTCCCGGCCCAACGATTGCAGGACCTCCTCCACCCCCAGTCCCAGGCTCCCTCGCGGGACCTGGAGGCCCTGCGGGGGCTGGGGTACGTCGAGGGCCATCCCGTGGACCTCGTGGAGCTCCAGACCGCCTTCATCGGCGACGTCCTCGAGGATTACAAGCCCGTCGTCGCTTCCCTGGCGGCCTTCCCCAAGAACCGTGACTGGGCGGCGACGGAGAGGGCCTACCGGTCCTTCCTGGCGCGCTACCCGAGAGGCGCCGAGGTCTGGAGCCAGTTTGGAAAACTCCTCCTCGCCCACGGGAACCGGAAGGATGCCGAGGCCGCCTTCAAGAACGCCGCCAGGCTGAACCCCAGGGACGCGGAGGCCCTGCTCGACCTCGGGGCCCTCTCCATGGACGGCGGCCGGACCGATGAGGCCCGCGTGCTCCTGCTCCAGGCTGAGAACCTCAATCCCCAGGACGCCCGCATCCAGCTGGACCTTGGAATCCTCTTCCTGAGCCACCTCGATCGACCCGCCGACGCCCTCCCCCACCTCAAGAGGTTCCTCGACCTGGACCCGGGCTCCGAGAGATCGGCGGCCGTCAGGGAGGCGGTCCGGCGAATCGAGGAGGCGGCGAAGCCTCACGGGGGGAGTGAGAAATGACCTCCTCGCATGACCCTCGAACGGGTGCGGAGGAGCCCGACCGCCGCAGGTCCGTCAACACAGCCCTGCTCGCGCACACCCTCGTGGAGATTTCGCCTCCCCCCGCGGGCGCGGCCCAGAACCTCAGAGGAGAAAACCCATGAGCCAAGACTTCCACGAGAGGCGAGTCCTCGGCCGAACCGGCTTCGAGGTCGGCAAGCTGGGCATTTCGGCGAGCTACGGCGCTCCCACCGAGGCTTTCGAGGAAGCCTTCGACCGCGGCGTGAACTACTTTTACTGGGGTTCGCGGCGCACGCCCGCCATGGGAGAGGCCATCCGCCGCATCGTCCGGAGGGGCAAGCGGGAGGAGATGGTCCTCGTCCTCCAGAGCTACGCACGGTACGGTGGAGTCCTGAGGTCGTTCTTCTTGAAGGGGTTGGCCAAGCTGGGCCTCGATTCGGCCGACGTGCTCCTCCTGGGCTGGCACAACGCCCTCCCCTCCTCCCGCGTCCTCGACGCGGCCCTGAAGCTCAAGGACGAGGGGCGCGTGAAGTCCGTGGGGCTCTCGGGGCACAACCGCCCGCTCTTCCCCGAGCTCGCAGGCGACCCCCGCTTCGGCCTCTTCCACGTCCGCTACAACGCCGTCCACCGCGGCGCCGAGGAGGAGATCTTCCCCGGGCTGCCCGAGGGGGACCGGCCCGGCATCGTGACCTTCACCACCACGCGGTGGGGCGACCTTCTCAACCCCAAGAAGCTGCCGCCGGGGGAGGCGCCGCTGCGGGGTTCCGACTGCTACCGGTTCGCGCTGTCCAACCCGTCCGTCGACGTCTGCATGAGTGGGCCGAAAGACCTGGCGCAGACGCGCGAGGCCCTCACCGCGCTGGACCTCGGTCCCCTCTCCGACGAGGAGATGGCCCGCATCCGGCGCATCGGGGATTTCATTCACGCGAACTACAAGAGGCCCTTCTCGGGGTAGCCCGCCGGGACCCGGCGGAGGTCGTCTACATCCCGCCGCCCCAGCGGTGCTGCCAGGCGAGGCCGGCGAGGAGGTAGTTGTTTCCGGTGCGCGCGGACACCCCATCGCTGAGGTAGAGCTTGACGGAGTTCTTAGGGTCCACTGGAAGCGTCAAGGTCCCGCCCACGCGCCAGTTCTGCTGCCGGTCCTCCTTCACGGCGTCGTCGAGCGTCGTGCGTCCGCCCGTGAAGTAGGTGACGTCCAGCGAGCTCCAGGCGCCGCCGCGGAAGCTGTAGATCGCGTGGGCCTGCGCCGAGTAGAGCGGATCCTGGGCGCGCGTGTGTCCCCCGTAGAAGTCGTGGTTGGTGGTGAAGAGGGTCACCGCGAAGGCGCCCTCCCACGTCCAGCGGCCGACGCGCTTGGAGATGCCCACCTCCGGCTTGAAGGACCAGCGGTGGGTCCCGATGTTGACGAGCCGGCTCGGATCGTACTGGCTCGCGGGCACCGACACCTGGAGGCTCACGCCGACGATCCAGTCCTGCTTGTAGCTGGGGAACTCTTTGAGCGAGAGCGCGGGCGCGCCGTAGAGGTTGATCGAGAGCCGGAACTTGGAATCGGAGAACCCGTCCACGCGGCGCTGGACAGACTGCCCGTTGAAGAGCGCCGATCCCGAGAGCCAGCAGTAGGGCACGATGGCGTCGAACTTGGCGGACTTGCCCCACAGGTCGAGGGTCCTCGCGTAGGCCATCACGACGTTCTGGGTGGTGAGCTTGGCGTCCTCGATGGGAAGGGCGGGGTCCAGGCTCAATCCACCGTCGGTGTAGGCGTACCCCATGATGAAGAAATT
>JGI20214J51650_10001902_pt1 | contig 13279 bp, 6 predicted proteins | sample WetSurMetagenome_FD_51650 | JGI IMG/M metagenome (IMG submission 51650) | reverse complement strand
GAAATAATTATTATCATCGATGTAAAGAACCGAACCCTGAACCGGCATAACATTCCACGCGGCTCCCGCGACCTTATCCGGATAAAACACGATCGAGCTATAAGCATCGGCCACATCGAGGCAGCGCATGAATATCCGGTAACTCCCCGGCTGAAGGTTATTGAATATCTTCAGATTCGTCAGCGAATCGGTTTCGCCCCACGACATCGTATCGAGCGTCGTCTGATTCCACCAGATACTATCGGTTGTGACACTGTCCCAGGGCGCGAACGATGAATCCGCCAGATACCAATAGTAATGGGTGATTGTGGCATCGTTATCGGGGTCGGAGCCGGACCACCCGATTGAGAAATATGAGAAGCAGTTATAGATTGCCCGTCCATAACGCTGCGTGAAGTCAATCGGGAATACGACTGTCGGAGGAGAATTGCGGATAGGGAANGATAACCNGTCCGGTGTCGGGTCTTTCAATCCGGTGTTATCAATCGCTCTGATATAGAAAGTGAATGTATCCTGCGGAACTGTTATCGGCACATAAAATGTATCGGTAACCAGCGTTGTCGCAGTCCATAATGAGGTGTCATCCCAAGCCCATTCAAAGCTAATAACTTCCCCATCGGCGTCATCACCGTACCAATGCAATACCTGCATGCTGGTGGTTTCTCCGGGGAGATGCAACGTATCGGAGAAATGCAGGAACAGATGTGTTTCCGGTGGCCGGTTGGCATTTGGTGTAAGAGATCGTTCGGTATCACAGGAGAGCGCGAGCGTAATTACCGCCAGCGACAATGTCATCCGAATGATCCAGGAATGTAATCGCATCATAACCTACTTTAAAAGTACCATCTTTTTAGTGGCCTGGAAATTATCAGATTCAAGTTTATAGAAGTAGATTCCACTGGTAACCGGACTTCCGTCGGAATCGGTCCCGCGCCATTCGGCGATATGAACCCCGGCCCGCATATCGTTATCGAGAATCGTAGAAATCTTCTGCCCCATGATGTTATAGACACTCAGATTGACATGAGAGGCCTGCTTGAGCGAGAAAGAGATATTGGTCGAGGGGTTGAACGGATTAGGATAATTCTGCGCCAGTGAGTAGAATCCCGGCAGGAGGTCTTCGCCTTCGATGGCATCACTCCAACTGAAATCGGTGTAGTAGCGGGGCATTAATTGATAAAAACCAAGATACGGATCGTAGTTGTCATATTGTCCTACTACGCCGGTAATAGTCGCCCGCGGAGTTGTTTGCGGCTGACCGTCGATATCTGTCGAACGGTCGATACGGAGTGTCGCGGAATCGGGGCCGTTGGTAATTGTCATAGTGGCGGAATATCCGAGATTCGGCCATTGATCGGGATCCTCGAGAATTAAAACATCATTGACACGTACAAGTCTTCCCTCGAATGCCTCGCCATTGATATCAGCGAGGTCATTACAGGTAATAGTAACCGGAACCGGCATAGTCGTCTGACCATGATTTACCAGGCGGCTGCTACGGTAAACTCGAAGCTCGGTTTTACCCGTGACCTGAGCTATGATGCCATTGGCGGTAATGGAATCACCCGGGTTCACCATTATCTGGGTTGAATCGAAATAAACCTCGATACCGGCATCACCCTGCTGCATGTAGAAATCGGTGCGGTCCGTGGAGAAATTGGGGGTATTCGCGATACCGGTAATTATAACCGCGGAATCTTTCAAATCGGGGATGAAATCGGCATTGAGATCTGCCCGGGCTTGCGCTATTGTGAGAGTACGCGGCTGTTGAACCATATATTCATAGAAACCGAATGGAGCTTCGTATGGGTCGTTGGTGACATTGCTGGAGTCATCGATAGCGTGGATGTAGTAGTCTACCTGCCAGTTAGCCACAGGCGATGGCAATTGGAAAGTGTATATACTATTTCCACGATCGGTCATGGGCACATTTACCCAAGGGCCGAGATTGATTCTGTAATTCAGTCTGACACTATCCTGCGGGATGGCGGAATCATCGACAACGTTTGCCGAAATGGTGACGGGGTCGTTGAGCAGCGGATATTGCGGCGAATGCCATGAGGTCACAATCGGGGCGCCGCGGCCGAGACGCATATCTCTCATATAGCGCGGCTGCAGATGGTAAGCGCCGAAACGGTGATAAATAACGCCTTGTACAAAATCAAATATAGTACCTACCGGAGGACGGAACGAATTGGGAATGGAGTCCGAGGCTTCCCTGACGAAACACTTGGCTCCCGTGGAGTCGTGACATATCCAGGTTGAGGTCGTGGTATAATTGACTATAGAATCTACTACGAGGTCGTGCACCTTAACAAATACTCCCTCATATTTCTCGCCTAACGAATCGGAACCGGCGGTTGAATCTATATCGGCCGCAGGGCAATCCATGGCTTCCGGTTCAGGCATACCGTAAAGCCTGTACTGGAACGAACCGGGGACAATAAACAGCTCGGTCATTACGCAAAAGGGATTAGTATTGACGTATTCACTAACCAGGGCGGTACAGAGAATGGAATCACCAGGAATAAGTTCGGGGAATCCTTCTCTCTGGGGATTATAAGCCATAATTCCGGAAAACGGGCCGCCGGCGGGGTCCTCCATATAAAAAGTCACACCGGTACCGGCATAATAGCATCCGGTTCCGGCGACAACCAAGCCGCCTGTTATGACCGTATCTCCAGTCAAAAAGGAGCTATCCCGTCCAACTGGGACTGCCTGAATACTGTCAATCGACACCAGCGGGTATTGGGCCCATGCTGCCGATGCCATCAACAGTATAATCAGGCTGATCGTAGCGATTCGCATAACTTTTTCTCCTTTATTTTATTACTACAAATTTTCCTTGGGAAATCTCCCCTGTATTCTTGTCTTCAACAGTATACAAATACATACCGGTTGCCAGCGCCTGGTCCGCCTTGGTGACTAAATCCCAGGCGTGAATTCCGCCTGAAAAAACCTTTTCTCCAGCGGCATACTGATCGTACCAGCCGATATCACCTCCGGTATAAGTGGCGCCATCGTGTTCGATGGTATCTACTAAATCACCGGCAATTGTATATATTTTAATAGTGCAAACATCGGGAAGATTGGCGAAATAAAGCAGCCTGACCCGCTCCTGAATACCATCGTCTCCCCTGCCATCCCATAGCGAACTGGCTTTATAGGGATTGGGGAAAACGGTGACTTGTCGGCCGGCTGCCGCATCGGGACCGGGGAATACCCTTCCATAGCTTAATAGGGTGCTGGATTCGAGGCTGGGGAGGTTGTTATCGGGATCTCCCTCATCGAACGCTGTAACAGCAAAGGCGTATTGCCAACCGTTAAGCAGGTTGTCGTTAGTAAATTTATACTGATAAGCATGGCCATCGATTACAATCGGTTCCTCTAATGTGACTTCATTAAGGCCGGTATCATAGCCGATAGAATCGAGNCGATCATATTGTCCCGTCAATTCNAAAAGCTGCTTAAGACCCGCGCTCTGATTATCCTGAGTTATTCGGGCCCTGTAAATTTTGTAACCTTCGAAATCACTCTGGCCGGTGACAGGATCGATGAAGCTTTCGGCGGAATTATCCCAANAAATATCAACCTTGCCATCGCCGGCGACAACTTTCATACTTGGCGGCGGAGGCGCCTCAGGAAGTTTATAGCGGTCGATTACCCCATTATAAGGAGGCAAATCTTCGCCATTATCGAGACGGCCATTGCCGTTTTTATCCTCGCCGAGATAGGAGATTTTGGCCCAACGGGAATTGAGGAAAAGGTTGGTGCGTGATCGCTCGGAATCATCTTCCATCGGGTCGGGACCATATTTATTGGCACAGACAATTGCCATGATAAATTTCAACGAATCTCCGGGATCGAGATCGGGGAACGGCCCGGTGGCAACCATAATAGATCTATTCAACGGCCCGATAGCTGCCTGCAATGATCGCCAGTTGGCATAATCATTGAGGCCGACCGACATGTGGTCATAGCGTTCGACATCGTTTTGCGGCATGAAGAACGTTGGATCCTGATTATTGCGGAATAGCCATTCGTAGAAATTGGTTTTATCGAGATAAGAACTGTCGGATTCGGGATCGAAAACAGGATCGGTCCCGAGGATTCTCAATCCTATATAGCTTTCGGCGAAACCATAATCGCCATCACAATCATATTCGTAGGCCATTTGCAGGGAGTCTATATAGTTGTTGCCATCGTCGTAGTAGCGCCAGGAGGATACCGGTCCCCAGCCTCCGGGAGGATTGAGATCGGTGTTGCCGACCATGGTATCGACCCAATAACCTATATAAGGTTCATGGATAACATCCGAGCTTGAATTTTTAATGGAGAATTCCAAAATGACATAAGCATCGGCGAAAGACTGGCTCCAGGCGTAGGTCTTTTGAGTGACAGTAACGCCCAGCGGCCGATGATCGGGGACTTCCTCTCCGGATTGAGGGATGCATGTATTGGAATCCGTATAAGTGCAGACAAAATCCTGGTGGCTGACAGCATCGGGATCATAATATTGAGAGACCGGCAAAAGCGAACGTTCGATAATCGAATCTGCCGGAAAATCTGCGGGGACACCTGTGCATCCGCCGGTAGTGAATTCGAATCCTGCGGCGGCCCCGCTTGGCTTGCGGGAAACATCGATAGCGCCGGTGGTGACTCTGATTTCGTTGTTCTTAATACCGCCTATCCAGAGACCGCCTATATATAGATGTTCTATATGCGAACCAATAGGATATTCGCATGAATTTCGTCCGCGCTCGCCGAATGCCAGACCGACAGTTCCGTAATTGGTTACCACCAATCCAATATTGCCGACATTGACCGTGTGCCGTTCATCATCATCGGCAAACAACAGAGACGATGTAAGAATAATCGCTGTTATTGCCAAAATAGAAATTTTCCAAATGGAGACGCGAATAGAGCCAAGGATATTTAAGTTCATTTTCCTGCCGCCTAAGAATGGCTAATTATAATTTCCCCAGATTCACAAACGCAAAATTAATCGCGCGCAAACACAGCCCCTTATTCCATCCTATTATAGCATAATTCAATATGATAATTCAAGGAAAGATTTATTAGAAATTTATGAGTTTATTCAAAAAAAACGGGCCTCCCGAATTGAGAGGCCCGTTGGATTTAGCAGAAATTACTGCTGGGAACCGTCCATATTGACCGGACGAGCCTTCAGGCTCGGGGTTATGGTCGGGATAATTTCCTCGGAGGAAATTGTAGCTGAAGGCGGGCAGGTCGCGCATGGATGCGGAGCCGGTCCACCCTTGAAATAGCTGACCATGTAGGTGATGTCGATTCCGTTGAAGACGCACGAAGCGTTAACGTCACCTGCGACAAACCAGGTACTAGCTCCGCAGAGGCACGAATACGGAGGTACGAGTCCGCCCTTAAAGTAGCTGACACCGTAGGTTACGTCAATACCGTTGAAGGCGCCGTTGTTGTTGACGTCGCCAGCAGTATAATGGCAACCAACTCCGCCACCGCACCAGGTGTCATAGGAATTGAAGTCGGCATCGTAGCGCGGCATGAGGCGGAACTGGCTCCGNTGATATCTAAAGATACCTGTAATACCGCGAATTACGGCTCCTGTCACTTCCTGATAGCTGTAACGGGTATGAGCAGGATTACGCTGTTCATGAACAATGATACTATCATTNGGGGAACTCAGGCTCCGAATGTAATACCCAAAAGTATCCGGAATAGCGCCAGTAACAACAAANGAATCGCAAAGGGTAATTAAATCGCCTTCATAAGCTTCACGATTTGCGTTGAGTTGGGTAGCCGTGATTCCGGGAGGAGTAGGATCGGCGCCATGGCCAACGATAGCAACATTCNTGTAGACTGTGAGGTCAACTAACTCCGTGGCTGTAAAATACTCATCGATTNTACCAGTCATAACAACAGTGTCGGCGAAGAGCGGATATGGAGTAAACGGAGTAGGTAAATACACCAATACACCGTTGTAGGGCGGACCGCTGGCATCGTTGACAAACATATTATTGGGGAATGTCATGGAAGTATCGCAAACCATTACGCCCTTAATCGTGACAAGATCGCCTTTAAAATCCGAGGTATCGCCATCGACACCGGGAGTATTCACAATAGCAATCGATGTGAATCCCGAATGATAGAGCTGCTGGTGCGCATGCGCCATGCAAATACCGGTGCTATCGCAGACGTTTACAACTACGAGGGAGTCGATGGTGTTGTTTGGTTGAGTAGCGGTAGTCAATATTACTTTTCTGTGGTTATCGGTATCGCGAACCGCGCCAGTGATACTGAGACCGTGAATTGTAGAGTAATTCGCGGGATTTCCGGCCGTGACGGGATCCATAACTCTATCGAATGTTACTGCCAGGGTTGTGTTGTTAATCGGCCACACATTATCGATGTTTGGCTCAGGAATAACTGCCTGTTCGTAATCGGATGCGAATCTGGGGAGGATGATCCAACCGCGATCGTATCCGGCGCCTTGACGGCCTTCCCATCTGGCAATACCTACCACCCAACTATAGACCGCGCCGACCGAAGGAACGGGGTTTGGCTGATCTGTGCCAGCGGCCCAAAGATCGCTATCGATTCTAATCGAGTCAATTCCGGAACCATCGCGTATCCAGAGTTCGCCGAAACCATTATCGGAAACGACAGTGATGTTATTCAAACGAACCAGAATGTTTTCGAATGGTTCGGTGGAATAATCGCACATGGCAGCCAGATCCGAAACGGTGAGCACCGTGGTATCGGGGAGGGGTTGATCTGAGCCAAGTATATTGAACGCGGAGACTGAATCGAACTCGGTCCAGCCGTAGTATTCTTTTACGTGAGCTGTAAGCTGTACATAATCCCCAACGGCGGTGGAAATTACATCGGTACCGTTGACTTTATAGGCGAAATTATAGATACCGCCCCAGGCTGTATTTGATTGATCTTGAACATAAAATCTGGGGGTAGTGCCCTGCATGACGGCGGTGACAATACCGCAGACAGTGACCAACTGGCCGGAATCGGGGGATGGCCAGCAATTGGCTGTGTCGGAACCGGGATCAAAGGAGAATTCCACATTGAAGATATTTCCGCCAGTGCAAGCAAGCGCGTGCGGAAGAACATCGGCCGAGAAACGCGGCCCAATGCGATATTTGCCGAAAGCGTATCTGCCGATACCGCGAACATAATCATATAGTTGACCGGTAGTCAGAGTCGGTTCATCGCCGCCGGCAACATAAAGGTCATTCATGATGACTACAGTGTCGGTGCCATTGACAGCGTAGAAATCGCCGTTACCGGCAGTATCGACTACTGTCAGATTATTGATCTGAATCAGCATTCCCTCGTAAGGTTCGGCGGTTGAACTGCAGCTATCCGGACCGAAGTTGGCGGCGGAGACGATAATCGGATTCGGTAGTGGCCGTCCCGATGCGTATTTAATATGCGATGTGATTGACGAGAACTCGGTTTCGGCATAGTATTCAGCGTTGGTACCGGCAAGAGTCAGGCTATCGCCAATCTGTACGGTATCCAGCGAATTGTAAACATAGATACCGTTCCACGATGAGCCGGCTTCCTGAAGGAAGAATCTCTTATGGTAACCGGTACTCGGATTAGCATAACGGCCTACTACGATACCGGTGATAGTGTAGTTGCCTGTTGAGTCGGTCGGGTAGCAGTTCGGCAGCGAACCGACATTGGCGGTATGCTGCAGGCTGTAAATTGTGGCCAAGCTGACAGTCCCACCGGAGACGGTGTAGCCACGGGTCGGGGATACAGCCCGAGCGCCTTCGTTATCGTTAGCAACTATATAATATTCAACTGAATCGCCGGCGGCATGGGTACCTATGGTATACCAATAAGCATGGCCAATGGCAATACTATCGTGCACTACGGGTGCAAAAGCGTTGGGCAGTACACGACGATAAAGGCTGTCGCTAACCACTGTGCCATCTGTATCCAGAATCGTAGCAGTTACGATTGCGTTATCTGTTGGCAGGATTGTTGGATAAGGGTAGCGCAACACACTTGAAATCGCGGGCGGCTGATTGCCCTGAACCTGGGGACCCCAAAGGTTGATATCATCGATATAAACGGTTGCGTTCCCATCCCATGCTGATGAAACATCATAACCTCTGATTCCAACACGGAGTGAAGTCGCGCCCGTAGGAGCTACCTGATTACAACTAAGCTGTTGCCAGTTGGGTGAATCGACTGTATATGTATTGGGGTAGTAATTGTTGACATTCCACCTAAATGAAACAGTAATTCTACCGGCGGCGTCATTATCGAGCGCCCAGGTTGTACAGGCATAAGTTTCGCCTTCGATTACTGGCACAGGATCGGAAAGAAAATCGCAGTTACCCTGAGTTGGAGAGATCCAGGTCAGGTTAGTGCTGTAAGAACCGCTGTGGACAATTGAAGACTCCCGAGTAGCAGTAATAGTATCTGCGATCACGTTGATCCAATTGTCCGGGGCGACACTGGGACCGTTTGTCCATGTCTCAAAACCGTTATTATGTAATAACTGGATGTTTTGAGCCGATGCTGGGATGGCGAACGCCACAACCAGACATAGGAATAACATCGTTGGTAAATTTTTCCTCATGTTTACTCCCTGGTTTAAAAGATTGATTTAATAATAAAAGCTTTTGTAGTTTCCTGACACTTGATGGATTTATTAATCTAATCCCGGCTTTAATTCGTTTACAAAATTATATTATGTCCAAATGTTCTTTTCTTTTTCATTATCCAATATCAAACAAACTNATAAGGCGAACATTAGTATCTCGCTAAATAATCCAGAATAAAATAAATATTGCTGTTTCCAAATAGCCAACCTCAATTACAAAGAATAAACGCTGTGGATTATTACCGCTCCAATCCTTCAAAATCGAAGAAATCGGCAATTAGAAGAATACCACCGTCTTACAGCGTAATTTTAAGCACGATGGCNCAAAATGTCAATCAAAATAAGCAAATTCATTTAAGATTTTTGGGAAGTGAAAAATCAAATTCTAAAAATTTAAACAATTCCGTGTCGCCGGCCTTGCGGCACCTAAGCTCTATTCAGTTAATGCTTTAAAGATATGAGATGCGGCATCTGAGGCAGTGAGATTATCGGAGTTAATCAGTAAAAATGGCGCCTCTTCCCTGGCATAAGGATTGCCGTACCCGGCGATTTTCAGTTCGCCTTGTATGGCCCGTTCGTAAAGCTTTTCAATTTTGGCCCGATCTGTGCGGACCCGTTCCCTCTCGATACAAACCTCAAGAGAGCACTGCACGAAGACAACCTCGAAATTGGGAATCATTTGACGGCATAAAGCCCGTCCAGTGCCCTCGCCATCGACAGAATCAATGATGACATTGATCTCGTGGCGATTTAAAATGTTGGCGATATAAACAGAGCTGCGATATACAAACTCACGCTCTTCTTTGGTAAATGCGGGATTGGGGGTAATTATTTGACGGATTTCATCGAGCCTGAGATATTCGACTTTTTCGGGGCGGTCTTGAAACAAATCCAACAGAGCTTTGGCAATAGTAGTCTTGCCTGAACCGGAAAGACCGGTGATCCAAATAGTCCAGGGCGCTTTCAACATATCCGGCGACAATAGTATTAAACAGAATGGATAGAGTCAATAAGTTTTAGTATTGTTTTATAAATAAATAGCAGTATATTTTATTATAATGAAAATAATCCGAAAGGAAAAAGCATGATCGAAAATCCTCAGAAACTTGCCCAGGCTCTAAAATCGAAAATTGACAGCAAAATCAACTCCGGCAAGAAACCACGCGCCGTTTTCGATCTCGATGGAACATTGATGTATTATTTTCCTCGCACCCAGCAAATCCTAATCGATGCCGCCAGGATGATATCCGCAATCCCCGAGCAAACAATTGAGAATATCAACTCGCTGGATCTGGATGATTTTCCTTACTGGCTGAATAATCTACTTGATAAGATCGAAATATTCGACCCGGCAATCCGTCAAGCCTTTCTCGATGATTGGGATGATCGTTTTTTCACAGATCAGTATCTCTGGGCAGATCGCGCCATGAAAAATGCCTCGGAATTCGTGAAACGGCTCGGTGACGCTGGCACGCAAATATCATACCTGACAGGCCGTCACAGGAACGGCATGTATCTCGGCACCAAAGCCTCCATTACCAAAAACGGATTCCCCTTTGATGATGGACCGTTGGGTATATTAATGAAGCCGCTTAAAGAACACAGCAACGCCCTTTTTAAGAAAGCGGCGGCTGAGAAATTAGCGGCATCAGGCGAGGTAATTGCAGTATTCGATAACGAACCACAGGAATTGGCTTATATTTCGAGTATGATTCCCGATGCAATCCCGGTACTGTACGTCTCCCCTTGCTCGACTAATGTCCCGTTAGGCGAGAGCTGTTACCGAGTCACCAGCTATATCGATGTCATAAAGGCCTGGGATGCACTATCAAAATGAGTCGGAGCGCCAGCCCCGCCCCGCGATTGCGGTCCCGATAAAATCGGGACCGTGCAACGCGCGGGATAAATCTATTATCGAGTAAATTGCTCGTTATATGACAATTTTCTATGCGCCAATTCAGCCCCGGCGTTGCGCAATCGCCTTTGGCGATTGAAATCGCGGGGCGGGGCCGGCTGCTGGCTACGCTGCCTTTTTCGGCACTGGGATCGCTTGCCAGATACGGGATGCCAGATATATCCCTAGCAGCGTAAACGGTATCAGGAATATCGGCCACCATGCCCAGCTACGAGTTGTGATAAATCCTAAAGACAGCGATTGGAATCCTGTCCCCAGATAAACGAAACCATCGATTAGCCCGACAGCGGTACCGGCAGCGCGACGGCCACCAAAGTCCATAGTCGATGTGCCTGAAAGGACGCCGTGAGTACCGATTACACAAAATGACATGGCGATAACGGCGATTGCCATCAAAATCTGGTTGCCTTTGACAGCAAATGCCATCAATACTGCCGCGAAAAACATAGCACCATACAGTATAGCCGCGACAGGTCCTCTGCGTGACTTAAATAGTTTATCCGACATCGTACCGGCAACCATACCGCCAAATACACCAGCGAGCATCAGGAGCAATCCCCAGTTATTATTCATGAATTTTAAGACGCCTTCGTAGGATGCCAACAACGGTGAATTTCCCGATTTCATGATTTCCGCTGTATATATTTTGTACCAGTGCATCACGCCGTTGCGGAGGACACCGGTACAAAATTCGATAAAGGCAATAACCATCAATATCTTATTAGTGAGAATTTTTACCAGGATTTCTTTTAGCTGGAATGGTTTATCATCTTCCCCGGAGGAAGCATCGGCGGTATAAATATTCTGCAAACCCGCCTCGCTGGGCGTATCTCGGATTATTAGCAAATCGAGAATCGCAAAGAATAGTAGGATCCCAGCGGGTACGAAGAACACCCACCAGGTTTGATCAATCGATGTTCCCTCNACTGATAGCANGTTTCTCAAAATAACCTGAAACCAGTTTAAGTTGGTATCTACAACTGCTTTAGTAGCGTTGACTACAGTAGCGCCCCAATCGAATGCGAAGAACAATCCGAGAGAAATCAAAATTCCGAAAATGCCGCCAAATGTGCCCCGTTCTCTGACATGGAACCATGATGCATTGACTTTGACTATGGCAACAGCTCCATAGCTCTGGAAATACATATTTAGGCCATATAGAGTGGAAAGAACAACGGTAAGGTTGATATCCCAACCGGATTTCAGGACTCCATATACCACTACTCCCATCGCAATATTGGCGATAGCGGCACCACAAGCAGATACCAAAATCGCCTTCTTGCCGCCAAATTTATCGGTCAAGGGTCCGTTGATGAGGAATGAAAGGGCATAGACCCAGGCCCCGATACCAAAGATGGTTCCAAAGCTTTCCTTGCTCATATGAGCTCCGAGCGCTGTCTGGGCGACTGTCAGATTATATCTCGCCATATATAGGAAAGCGTAGGTGAATCCCAGAGGCAGCCAATTTATCGCGCGGCGAGTTTTATACCAGATAGAGTGATGGACCTCGGGGTTTTCGCGGAAGATATCCATTAGAATGTACGCCAGGACTATGAAAAATGGTAGGTACGAGAGAACGGTCACTAAGTAGTCCATAAATCCTCCGAATTTAGCCTAATCAACGAGATACTTTGACCAACCAAAAGCCCGGATTAACCTTAACACCATTGTCGGTTCGCCACTTGAAAATCATTTTTGTAATATACTTATTTTAGNATTCGCTTTCAAGCGAATACTGGCACCGTACTTCGCATTCAAAATAATACTTTAACATCTTATTGAAAAATGACTTGACTAAATTAGAAAACAATATTTCTTATAATTCAATAATAGATCTTTCTTTCAGCGCCTATCTGTATTTAGCGCCTCGAAAATTGAATACTTCTGTGTGGCGATCAACAACGGTCGGTATTATGTTTTTAAGAACCCTGAAAGATTTTAATCTGGAAGCTTGTCCAACAACATGGTTAATNGAGTTGGGGATTTTTGCTGAATAGATTTTGTTTTTTTTATATCCAATTGACTTCGGAGGAGCAGACTATGAAAACTACATCGCGAATGATTTTAATTCTTGGGACAATCATTCTAATAGCCTTTCAACGATCGTATGGATATCAGCAGCAAAGGCCGGCAGATTCTGATCCCAGACCTCCACTAACGTTAGATATTGTCTTATTTGAGGACTTCGAGTCACCATCGGGCTGGACAGGCGCCAATCCGCCGACTGGCTGGACAATTTCGGATAACGGTATAGCCGATGGCACCTGGGATACTTATGATTGGGCAAAATATAGCGCCTGGGGAGGCTCAACAGCAAGAGTGTCAGGCGGCTCACAAAATCGCTATAATAATGATTGGTTGATCTCGCCATCAGCGAATTTCAGTACGGCATCCGCATGTACGCTCTTCTATCGCCATTATTATGATGACTATGCCACTCAAAGCTCAGATTCAGCATTGGTGATGCTTTCCAACGATGGTGGTTCTACCTGGGGTGATACTGTAGTGGTTTATTCGGGTTCCGATTACGGCAGTGATTCTGTTCCCGATAGCGAGTATTTCGATATCTCATCCTTTGTATCGGGACACAGTTCGGTGAAAGCAGCATTTCAATATGTGAAGCGTCAGTCTGTACTTGTTGGCGCGTGGAGGATAGATGATGTCAGATTTCGAGCCGATGGATCATCGATCCTGGCTCAGGATTTTGAATCATCGTGGGGTCCTAACGGCGA
>JGI20214J51650_10001901_pt1 | contig 13281 bp, 11 predicted proteins | sample WetSurMetagenome_FD_51650 | JGI IMG/M metagenome (IMG submission 51650) | reverse complement strand
GTCAGGATGATCGAGCAGGCCATCTCTGAGCTCAAGGGAGAGGAGTGGCACGAGGAGGTCAATCCTGAAATCAATGTGAACATGCCTGCTTACTTGCCTTCCAGGTATGTGGCGGACGCAGACGTGAGGCTGAATCTTTACCGCCGGTTGTCCGGCCTGCGTGAGGACGAGGAACTTGCATCCATAAAAGAGGAGATGCTCGATCGGTTCGGCCCGTTCCCTGCGGAGGTGGTGAACCTTCTGGAGGTCATGTCCGTCAGGCTGCTCCTGAAAAAACTTCGAATCACGCGGCTCGATGTGGTACCGGACGGTCTTATTATCACCTTTTCCGAAGATACCGCCGTGAAGCCGGCCAAGGTGATCAGTCTGGTGAAGATGCAGCCGAAGAAATTTCGGTTCCTGACGGACAAAAAACTGAAAGTGAGGCTTCCTGCTTGTCAACCCCTGGAGGCGCTCCTTGAATTGAAGAAGATTGTACGCACTCTAGCCTCCCCTTGACAACAGCATCCCCTTGCTTGTTCTCCAAGTGATTTCCAAAAGTTGTCCCATTTCTCCAAACCAAGATTCTACTTGCAATTTCTTCATGACCTGGTAGTCTAAAATACCGGTGTACTGTTGCTGTTCCTGGTCCATAGGGAGTGAAAAGAGCTAATTCGAAACATCTCTGGGTTGTGTTCATGGCCTTTGTTGCGGCCTGGCCGGCATGCGAGCTCTTTGAGCGGCCGGTCGAGAAGACGGTCCTCACCGTGGGCAACCGGAAGATCACTCTGGAGGAATTGAAAGCCCAACGCAAGCGCATGGCCTTTGAACCGGACGGAACGAGTAAAGAGCGCCTTGATTCTTTTGTTGAGAGGGTGGTGGATCATTACCTGATCCTGGAATACGGGAAAGAGCAAGGTCTCTCTGTATCGGACGAGGAACTTGAAAGCGCGGTGAGAGAAATAAAGAAAGACTACGCCGAAAAAGATTTCCAGGATCTTCTGCTGAAGGGTTATATTGATTACGGCGAATGGAAGGCGGGCCTGAGGGAGCAGCTGCTCATCAAAAAGATCACCAGCAAAGCCTCTGCAGCCAGTCCACAGATTTCCATTGAAGAGATAAAGGCCTATTACGACACTCACCTTGCGGAGTTTCGTCGTCCGGCCATGGTCCGGTTCAGNCAGATCGTGACACGAACCAGGGAAGAAGCGGACAGCCTGCAGAAAAGACTGCTGCAGGGAGGGGACATGGCGGCGACCGTTGCCGAGTCCGCCAAGGTGCCTGCTTCAGCCGGCAGCTCTGAGCCGGGTTGGTTTGCTAGAGGAGACCTGGATGAGGCCATCGAAAAGGTGGTTTTTTCCCTTCCTGTCGGGAAGGTGAGCGGCGTGGTCGAGACGCCGTACGGGTATCACATTTTCGAAGTTCTGGGGAGAAAGCCCGAAGGGGTCAGAAGCCTTTATGAGGCGATGAGAGAGATCGAAACCAAACTTCTCTCAGAGCGGCTGGAAGCGTTTTATTCGGAGTGGCTTCAGGGACTCCGGAAAGCTATTCCTGTGAAAATCGATCAAGAACTTTTGAAGGAACTGGAGCTGGGATGATGAGGGTTTTGCGACGGCTGTTTTTCCTGATTCTGCTGATGAGCCTTTGGCTGGAACCTTTGTTCGCTGCGGAAGTGTGCAACCGGGTGGTCGCGGTTGTGAACAATGACGTGATCACTCTCTATGAACTGAACATCCGGATAAAAGAGATGACGGGATCAGCGCCCGAAGAGCTCATGCAGAAAAACGAGACCATGTTTCGCGATGCGCAGCGCAAGATCCTGGAGTTGCTCATCGATGAAAAGATCGCGCAGGCGAAAATCAAAGAATTGGGAATTAAGGTGGCTGACCGACAGGTGGACAATTTCCTCGAGAAGGTGAAACGGGATAATCAGTGGACTCAGGAGGATCTGGTCGCAGGGTTAGAAAAGGAAGGCCTGTCCTACGAAAAATACAGGGAGAGGGTCAGGAGGGACATCGAGAGGGCGCAACTGATCGAGTATGAAGTGCGATCCAAGATCATTATCCGGGACGAGGTGATCCAGAAGTATTACGAGGACCACAGGGGGACGTTCGGGGTTGCGGAGAAGGTTCAACTGGCCGGGATATTTCTGATGCGAAAGAACATGAAAAGCGAAGAGGAGATGCGAGAGCTTTACAAAAAGGCGCAGGACCTTTCAGCCAAACTCAAAGCAGGCGCTGATTTCTCTCAAATGGCCGCCGATTACTCCGAAGGTCCCGGCGCAAACCAGGGAGGAGACCTAGGCCAGTTCACTGTGGATCACCTCGAGGCCGGGCTAAAGAGCGTGGTGGAAGCGCTCCCTGAGGGCGGAATCAGTGACCCCCTGGTGAGGCCGAACGGCATTCAAATCATCAAGGTAGTCAAAAAGCAGACGGGAAAGATCCGATCCCTGGAAGAGATGAAAGAAGCCATTTATGGGATTCTCTACCAGGAGGAGGTGAACAGGCGGTACCAAGCCTGGATCAAAGAGCTGAGGGACAGTGCGTATACACGGGTTATGAACTAGCCTGAAGCAGGCTGATGAAAAACGTCCATCTGCGGCGTTATCCTCGTTCCTCGTCGTTGCGGCGTACTGTGATGTACGCCTCACTCCTCGGAATCTTGGATGCCTTGCATCTGGATGTTTTTGATCAGCCTGCAGGGAAGGACCGTTGGGTTTCAGGCTGATGAAAAACGTCCATCTGCCATGAGACAGGCAAGAGGGGTGTGGTCCGGACCGTCGAAAGGTTGTTTGGCTTGGAGACAGAGCAGAAGGAAATCCAGTCGACAGGAGGAGAAATCGCGCAGCAAGCCGCTCCGCAGCAGGCCCCTCAGAGCGTAGGGACCATGCTGAAGGCGGAAAGGGAGCGGCTGGGCCTGAGGCGGGAGCAGATCACCGAAAAGACCCGGATGAGAACCCAGGTCGTTGAGGCGATTGAGAATGAAGCCTGGGGGTCTCTGCCCCCTCCGGTTTTTGTCCGGGGTTTCCTGAGGGCTTATGCAAAGGTGCTGGGCATCAGTCAGGAGGCGGTGATCGAACTCTATGCCAAGAGCGTGCCCCCTGAATCCCCAGGGCAGACCCCTCACCTTGAGCCTTCGAGGAATCGACGGCGAAGAACATGGCTCGTCCTTCTCTTCCTGGCTATGTTGGCTGCGGTTTACGGCACCTGGCATTTCTATCCTTCTCAGCAGGTCGACCAAGGGCCTCGTGAGGTTGAAATAAGGGATCATGAAGTGGCCTCCGCACCTTCGCAGCCGGCAGTCGTGACTCCACCGCCGGTTCGACCGGTGGAAGAACCTGTGAAACAGGAAGCGGCTCCGGTGCAAAGCCCAAGCCAGGAAACGCCCCCCAGCCCACCAAGAAGTGAAACCCCGGTTAGGGATCGGGCCGATGAAGGAGACGGGCGGCTTTCCCTTACCGGCATCGTCAAGGAAAGGACCTGGCTTCGGATCAAGATCGACGGCAAAGAAGAGAAAGAATACCTTTTTCAGGCGGGCTCCAAGCCTCAATGGAAAGGGAAAGAAAGCTTTTACATGATCATCGGGAATGCAGGGGGAATCGATTTTGATTTGAACGGAAAGAGGGTGGGGGATCTCGGCAAACCGGGCCAGGTGATCCGGCTGACCCTGCCCAAGGACGTCGGACAGCGAGAAAGGGCCAACTGAGGTGAGCAACGTTCTCGATATCTTTGAGGAGAGAGGTTTTGTCGAACAGATGACGGACCGTGCAGAGCTTAGCAAAACTCTGGATGCCCCGATCACCTGCTACATCGGCTTTGATCCCACAGCGAGCAGCTTTCATGTCGGCAGCCTGGTTCCCATCATGTCCCTAGCTCACATGCAAAGGGGAGGGCACAGGCCGATTGCCCTGGTGGGCGGGGGAACCACCCTGGTGGGGGACCCGAGCGGAAAGACCGAAATGCGGCGGCTCATGAGCCGTGAGGAGATCAATCAGAACGCGGAAGGGATCAAGAAACAGCTGTCCCGGTTTCTTGATTTCACTTCCGATAAAGCGTTGATGGCGAACAACGCGGACTGGCTCTGTGACCTCAACTACATCGAGTTCTTGCGGGACATCGGCCGTCACTTCAGTGTCAACAGGATGCTGGCCGCGGAGAGCTACAAGGTCCGATTGGAGAGCGGACTCAGTTTTATTGAGTTCAACTACATGCTCCTTCAGGCTTATGACTACTGGCATTTGTTCAAGCACTACCAGTGCCGCCTTCAGATGGGAGGCAACGACCAGTGGGGCAACATTCTGGCCGGAGCGGATTTGATCCGCCGGCTCGAGGGAGAAGTGGTCCACGCCCTCACGTTTCCACTGATCACCACCTCCTCGGGAATCAAAATGGGCAAGACACACAAGGGCGCGGTGTGGCTGGATGCGGAACTCACGCCCCCTTATGAGTATTACCAGTACTGGATCAACCAGGACGACAAGGACGTGGAGCGGTTCCTGGCCCTTTTCACATTTCTTCCCATGGAAGAAGTGAGGAGATTGGGCGCGCTGAAGGGAGAGGGAATCCGGGAGGCCAAGGAAGTGCTTGCCTTTGAAGCCACCGCCTTGTGCCATGGAGAAGCGGAAGCCGAAAAGGCGAAGAGCGCCGCCAGAGAGCTTTTTGGAGGAGGGGGAACCGAGTCCTCTGAATCCGTCCCCACGTATCCCATCGGCGCACAGGAACTGGAACAGGGTCTTGCCGCGTATCTGCTTTTTGAGAAATGCGGCCTGTGCAAGACCCGAGGGGAGGCCCGGCGCCTGCTGTCGCAGGGTGGCGGGTATGTCAATGGGAAGCGCATTGATGCTTTTGACGAGGTCGTCGGTTCAAAGGATCTTGCGAACGGATCGATTCTCCTCAGAGCAGGCAAGAAGAAATATGTTAGAGTAACTCCCAGCTGAAAAGAAGAACAGGGAAGGATGAAAAAAATCCCTAAGAAAAAGACCGGACCCGCCAAGCCGAAAACCGAACCCAAGGTCGAAGTGATTCAACCGACCCGGCCGCCGGGAAGGAAAAGAAAGACGAGTGCCCCTCCAAGCCCGGGCGAAGAACGTAAAGTCTTTTCTGAGCCGGATCTCCGGCCGGCGGTCACGACGAGGGAGAGGGGTCTTGTCCCCTATGACCCTCTCCAGATGTATCTGATGGAGATCAAGAATTTCCGGCTTCTCACCAGGGAAGAGGAGATCGCTCTGTCCATTCGGGTGAGAGAAAAAAAGGACCAGCAGGCCGCCTACATCCTGGTGACTTCCAACTTGAGGCTTGTCGTCAAGATCGCCATGGACTTCCACCGGTACTGGACCAAAAGCCTTCTCGACCTGATCCAGGAAGGGAATGTGGGGTTGCTTCAGGCTGTGCGCAAATTCGACCCCTACCGGGGAATCAAGTTTTCCTATTATGCGTCCTTCTGGATCAAGGCCTACATGCTCAAGTTCATTATGGAGAACTGGAAGCTCGTGAAGATTGGAACGACGCAGACCCAGCGTAAGCTTTTTTTCAATCTGGCGAAAGAGAGGGACAAGCTGATCTCCCAGGGCTTTGAACCGGAACCTCGTCTTCTGGCCGACCGGCTCGACGTGAAAGAGAAGGAGGTCGAGGAGATGAGCCAGCGCCTTGGAGGCGGGGAGGTCTCAATCAATGCGCCTGTGGGGGACGACGGCAAAGAAGTCTACGGATCGTTTCTGCCGGATTCAGGCACTGCGGTGGACGAACAACTCTTTGAGAAGCAGAACCGGGAAGTGCTGCTCAGCAAATTGGAGGAATACAAGAACAAGCTCTCAGGGAAAGAACTCGATATCTTCGAAAATCGGATCATGGCCGAGAATCCCGTGACGCTGCAGGAACTGGGTGAGAAGTACCATATCTCCCGTGAAAGAGTTCGACAGATTCAGGAGAGGATTGTCAAGAATATCAAGAAATGGCTGACGGAGCAGATCCCCAACTTTGAGGAAAACTACTCCAATTTCATCAAATGATCGAGGGCTCTTAAGCCCCACCTTGAAGGATTCAATGAACCACCCATACAGGTCGCTCTATTTTGTTGCTCTCCTTTTGCTTCTCTCCTGCTCAGGTCTGGAGCCCAAAATTCAACCTGAACCGCTAATGGAAGTCGCGACGATTCAGGAGCAGGGCGAGGAAGAAGATCGTCTTGAGATTGCCTATCGATATTTTGTTTCAGCGTCCCTGGCGGAACTGGATGGGCGCTACGAGGAGTCACGGCGATTTCTTCTGATGGCGATTGAGCAGGATCCGGACTCCGCCTACCTCTGTGCAAGAATGGCCGGGGTGCTCAGGGTTCTCAAGCAGGATCAGGGCGCTCTGGAGTATGCCTTGAAAAGCGTTNCTCTCGAGCCGGGAAACATAGAGAACCGGGCCCTGCTGGCGGAGATCTATTCCCAGATCAAAGACGATGAGGCCGCCATCCAGGAGTACAGGAAAATCCTGGAACTGGAGCCGCAGCAGAAGAGAGCCCGTCTTGTTTTGACCACCCTTCTCATCCGAAAGGGGCAATACAAAGCCGCGCTGGAGGAACTGGATCGTCTTGTTCAGGATGATCCGAATCTCGTGATCGCGTGGTACTACCGGGGACGAGTCTACCTGGAAATGGGAAATTACGCTGAGGCGGAAAAAGCCTACCTGGAGGCGCTCAAACTCAACGAGAGCATGGAGCCGGCGCTTTTCGACCTTGGGGCTCTCTATCAGGTCAAGAAGAAGTACGTCGAAGCGGCATCGATCTACGAAAAACTTCTCAGCTTTTATCCCGCAAACGTGACCGTGCGGGAGAGACTCATCCTCATGTACTACAAACTCGGGGAAAACAAAAAAGCGGAAAGCCAAATGGAGGAGATCAAGGGACAGACCAACCCGGGGGACCCGGGCCGGCAGACCCTGGGGCTGATCTACCTTCGCCACGGGAAGTTGGACGAGTCCATAGCTGAACTGGATCTCATCGTGAAGGCCTGGCCCAATGACGACAAGTCCAGGTACTATCTCGCCTCCGCTTACGAAGAAAAGGGGGAACAGGAGAAAGCCCTCGACCACTTCCAGAAAATCAAGTCGGGTTCCGAATATTACGGGAATGCCAGAATCCACATCGCTTTCATCCTGGAGGGCCAGGGACGATCCGAGGAGGCAATCGATACTCTCGAAAAGGCCATTCAAATCGAAAAAGACAAGGTCGAACTCTACCTGATGCTCTCATCGATCCATGAAAACCGCAAGGACTACGAGAAGGCGATCGAAGCGCTCCAGCGGGGTCAGAAGGTGGACGCAAAGAATGTGGAGCTGATTTTCCGGATGGGCGTGGTGCTCGACAAGAAGGGAGACAAAGAAAAAGGCCTCGAACAGATGCGACGAATCCTCGAGATCCAGCCGGAGCATGCGGATGCCTTGAACTACATCGGGTACACCTACGCGGAGCAAGGCGTCCGGCTCGAAGAGGCGATGGACCTGATCCAAAAGGCTCTCAAAATCAAACCGGACAGCGGTTATATCATCGACAGCCTCGGCTGGGTCTACTACCAGAAGGGGCTTTATGACGAAGCCCTGAAATACCTGCTTGAAGCGGCCAAACTGGTTCCCAACGACCCCACCATCCTCGAACACCTGGGCGACGTCTATTTCAAGAAGAGAATGTACGAGAAATCTTTGGAAGAATACGAGAAGGCCCTGACTCTGAATCATCCTCAATCCGACAAAGTGAAGGAGAAGATCCAGCAGTTGAAAAAGCTTCTCAACCAAAACCACCCTGAGAGCAAGCGATCCTCCAAAGCCCTCCGACCATGAAAGAGCACTCCTGTCTCCGCAACCGGAGGATGCTTTTCGTCCTCGCCCTGATCGGGTTCGTCACCCTGTCCGGGTGTGCTCCGGTTCTCTTCAAGAAACCCCTGAGCGACCAGGAATTGGAGAAGGTCCTGTCTCTCCTGAAAGCGCAGGAAGAGGCGGCAAACACCTTCTTCACCACCGGACAAATGGTCGTTAAGGACTGGTACTGGGATCAGGAGGCCAACACCCTGATGGCAGGGACCAGGGCTCCTTTGAGATTGAGGATAGAGATCACTCACGCGTGGGGCCAGCCGATTTTGCACCTTCTGGTTGTGGGCAGGACCTTCAAAGCCCTCTCCTACGGGGAGAGAAAACTCTACATGGGCGATTTGACTCCAGGGGCTTTGTCTAAGTTCTTTCCGGCTGATCTCGATGCGGACCTGATCTGGGATGTGGTTCGAGGATTTCCAAAACTGCAGCGCGATGGCCGGGTGGAATCGACGAAAGCCGACCAGGTAAACTTCCTGAACCGACACGGCGACGAGGTAAAGATCCTGGAACTCTATCCTGAAAGCGGCCTGCCGAGACAGCTTTCTTTCCCTGAAAGGAAGGTCGGAATAGGCTATGCGGATTTTCAGCAGGAGGGCGGCATCCTCTATGCCAAGGAAGTGAGGGTTAAACAGCTGGAAGGAACGCGGAACCTCACGCTGAAGAACGGAAAAATGATCTTCAACAAACCGATTCCTGATGAGATCTTCAGGATGGAGATCCCGCCTGGGTTTGAAACAGAGTATATCGAGAAGCCCAAAGCGGATTGAGGAATCGCCCAAACCAATGAATATCGAATGTCGAACAAGGAATGTCGAATGATGAAGTTTAAGAATTCCCTTCGACATTCATTATTCCTTGTTCGATATTCTGCGGTTCGCTTTTCACTTCATCGGAAATCTGAGAGAACTTCCCCCTTCAATTTTGAAAATCCTGATTGAAGGTCACCCGCCGATGCTCGACATATGCCTGACACACTTCTTGGGTTCCCTTTGAAGGAGCCCGTGGTCTTTGGGCTTTCTGTCGATAGCGAGCTTGACCAGACCGAGAAGGTCCTCGTCCCCTTGCCCTTCGCGCAGAGGGGTCTTGATGTCGATCTCCTTGTCTGAGAAGAGGCACCCTCTCAGGTGGCCTTCGGCGGTGAGACGCAATCGGTTACACTGAGCGCAGAAGTGATGGCTGATCGCGCCAATCAAACCGATCTCTCCCTTTGCTCCTTGCAGCTGGTAGCGCTGGGCAGGTCCGTCCAGAGAATTGTGCCCCAGGGGCTTCAGCTCGCCAAGCGTTCTGAGGGCATTGAGAATCTCGTCGGCGGGGATAAACCGGTCACTTGTCCAGCTGTTGTTCTTGCCGATGGGCATGAATTCAATGAAGCGGACGTGGTAGGGTTTCGTGAAGGTCAGGCGACCGAAATCGAGAATTTCGTCATCATTGATCCCTCGCATGGCCACCACGTTGATCTTGATGGGATTAAACCCGAGACGCTCCGCTTCCTTGATGCCCTCCAGCACGCGGTGAAGGTAGTCGCGGCCCGTGATGCGCGCGAACTTCTGAGGATCGAGAGAATCCAGGCTCACATTGACACGGCAGATGCCGCAGCGCTTGATGTCTAAAGCAAATTCGTTGAGGAGAACCCCATTGGTTGTGAGGGAGATTTCCTTCAGGTCCTCGATGGCGGAAAGCTTTTCCAGGAAGGGAATAAAGCCCTTGCGGACCAGAGGCTCCCCTCCGGTCAGCCTCACCTTGCGAATCCCGGCCTTGACGGAGAGCTCAACAAGGCGGAGCATCTCTTCGTAGGATAGAACCTGGTTGTGCGGGACAAACTCCACCCCTTCTTCCGGCATGCAATACACGCATCGCAGGTTACATCGATCCGTCACGGAGAGACGGAGATAATTGATCGTTCTGTTTCCCTTTTGGGGAGAGAGTTCGGTATCCATGGAATCACACTCACAAGAATATACATCCGAAAAAATCAAAATCAAATACCCCATCGCGTTGGGGTTTGATTTATTGCGGTTTCCTTCGAAATCTCTTCCTGAAAATAAAGAACAGGACGACCAACACAATCAGAATGATCATGGCCACGTTGTACCGCACCAGGAAATCCCCCATCTGCTTTTCCACCGCTTCCCAGTGAGTCCCAAGGGTGCGACCCATGAAGATCCAGATCAGATTCCACGCAGCGCAGCTCAGAAGGGAGAGAAACGCTACAGGAATAGTTCTGAAGCGGGATATGCCCGCAGCAATAGAAATGACAGAGCGAATGCCGGGTACGAATCGATTGAACAGGATCAGGAAATACCCGTAACGGCCGAACCACTCCTCAGCCTTGATAATGTCTTTTGCCTGAAGGAATTTGAAATCTCGCTCAATGAAAAAATGCCTGCCCAGAAATCCCCCAAGCCAGAAGAGGGTCAGGAAACCGAGCAGGCTCCCAATGGTCGTGGAGATATAGACTCCGACGAAACTCAGCTTCCCCACTCCTACCAAGAAAGCCCCGAAAGCCGTGATCGTGTCACCGGGAATGGGCGGCACCAGGTTTTCCACGAAAGCGCTCAGTCCCAAAAAGAAGTAGATCAGGAAGTCGGGAAGGTCTCGAAGTTCGCTCAGGAATCTTTCCATGGTCATCTCGTGAATCTTTCTCAGGGGGAGATCGCGTCTAGAGCAGAGTATTTATACTTGATCGCCCTTGATTCTCAAAGAAAAAAGAGATTGACGGGCTTTTGGGCATCTGTTAGACGAATCAAGAATCCTAGCAAGAGTGATGGGTGAGCCATGGTAAAAGAAAAAGTGACCCGCAAAGAACTGCTGAAAAGCCCTGATGAGTTCCTGACTGTTTCAAGCAGGACTATTCTTTACGTCAAAGAGCATCCCAAGCCTTTTAAGATCGCTGGAGGCGTTCTGGTCGCGGCCGCACTGGTTTACCTCGGCGCCAACACCTACTTAAACTACGCAAACAAGAAAGGGCAGGAGGCCTATGACGCCGCCTACTATGAGGTGGTCAAAATAAAGGAAATCAAGGCAGACGATGAAGCCGTGAAGAAGTCGGAAGAGCTTTTCAAGAAAGTGATCGCCGATCACGGGGTTTCAAAGGCGAGCCGGCTTGCGCCGCCCCAAATCGCGCACCTCAAGTTTCTTGAAAAGAAGTATGATGAAGCCATCCAACTCTACCAGGCGTATCTCAAGGAGGTTCCCGAGAACACGGTTTATCACTCTCTTGCTTTGTTGGCTCTGGCCGCCAGCTATGAAGGCCAGGGAGATTTCGGAAAGGCCATAGAGGCTTTGCAGAAAATCCTTTCAAGCTCCGAGCCCTCCTTCAAAGAGCAGGCGACCCTCAAGCTGGCGAGGGTTTACGGCCTTTCCAAGCAGACGGACAAGGCGAAAGAGACGCTCAAGGAATTCATTGAGAAGTACAAGAACTCGCCTTTCCTTTCCATGGCCAAGGCCCGCCTCAACGACTATTCCTCGTGAAACAAACGGCTTCCCCCTCCCCCTCCCGCCAGTATTTCCCTCCCCCTTGATGGGGGAGCCTGTCCTGAGCCTGTCGAAGGGGCGAGGTGGGGGTGGGGCTAAGACGGTGTCTCTGGATTTCTGCTCCCATTCATCCTAACCTCTTGAAATCGGGCTAATAGTTGTGACTTCCCAGCAGCCCTTCCAGGGAGCTGGCGTTTTGATTTTTGCTTGACAAGGAAATCCCGATCATCTATGGTCACGTTGTAGCTAAATTGTAGCTTTTGCACGGGGAGGGTGAAACGATGATCATTACGGAAATACTGGCGCGAAATGCCAGACTTTACGGCGATGAAGAGGCCCTCGTCGAAAGAGAACCTGCGAAGAACCTCAGACGGGCGATCACCTGGAAGGAATTCGACGCCCAGGCGAACAAGGTCGCAAATGCCCTGATGGCAAAGGGGGTCAAGAANGGGGACAAGGTCATTCACCTGATGATGAACTGTCTCGAATGGCTGCCGGCTTATTTCGGAATCCTGAAAACCGGAGCCTGGGCCGTCCCTCTCAACTTTCGTTTTACCGCTGACGACATCCGTTACTGCGCGGACATCGCAGAAGCCCGATCCATCGTTTTCAGCGAGGATTTCATCGACCGGGTCGACAAGGTCAAGAAGGACCTCAAGGGCATGAAGAACTTTACGTTTTGCGGCCCTAAGGAGATGACTCCTTCCTATGCCCAACACTGGGACGATTTTCTGAAAGGGGCTTCAACGGCAGAGCCGAAAACNCCGATTAGCCTACTGGACGAAGCCGCCCTCTACTTCACTTCAGGCACGACNGGGCAGCCCAAGCCCATCCTCCTCACTCACAGAAACCTCGAGCACGCCTGCATCGTGGAGAACCGGCATCACAACCAGACCCATAAGGACAATTTCATCTGCATCCCNCCTCTCTATCACACCGGCGCTAAAATGCACTGGTTCGGTAACTTCATCGTGGGCGCCAAGGGCGTTCTTTTGAAGGGCGTAAAACCCGAATGGATTCTTCAGGCCATATCCGAAGAGCAGGGGACCATTATGTTCCTTCTGGTTCCCTGGGCACAGGACATCCTGGTGGCCATCGAGAACGGCCAGATCAAACTCAAGGATTACAAGCTCGACCAGTGGCGATTGATGCACATCGGCGCCCAGCCTGTACCGCCGGCCCTGATCAGGAACTGGAAAAAGGTTTTTCCAAAACAGGAGTATGACACGAACTATGGGCTCAGCGAATCGACCGGCCCGGGATGCGTTCACCTCGGAATCGAAAACAGTCACAAGGTCGGCTCCATCGGGAAGCCCGGTTTTGACTGGGATTATCGCATCGTGGACGACCAGATGCGGGACGTGAAAAAAGGAGAGCCCGGGGAACTCGCAGTCCGTGGCCCTGGGGTGATGAAGGAGTACTACAGGAACCCGGGAGCGACCCAAAAAACCCTTGTGGACGGGTGGCTCATGACCGGCGACATGGCCCGGGTGGATGAGGACGGGTTCATCTGGCTGGTGGACAGGAAGAAGGACATCATCATCACAGGCGGGGAAAATATCTTTCCCGTGGAAATCGAGGATTTCNTGATCGAGAACGCCAACATCCAGGACGCGGCGGTGATCGGAGTTCCGGATGAGCGGCTCGGCGAAGCGGTCACGGCCATCATCAAGCTCAAACCGGGCAAGCAAATGACGGAAAAGGATGTGGAGAAGTACTGCGAAGGCTTGCCGAGGTACAAGCGGCCGAAGAAGATCATCTTCGACGATGTCCCCAGGAATCCCACAGGGAAGATCGAGAAACCCAAACTGAGAAAGAAATACGCAGGGTTTGCGGAAAGCTTTAAACTGTAACACGCGTCGAGTGGGTCAAGAAGTTCTATTAACCTTTAAACCGATAGGGGGATAAGATGCACAAGCTACTTGAAGATGCTCCTGGAAAGGAGATGCTCCTTCTTGGCAATGAGGCCATTGCACGCGGG
>JGI20214J51650_10001900_pt1 | contig 13282 bp, 16 predicted proteins | sample WetSurMetagenome_FD_51650 | JGI IMG/M metagenome (IMG submission 51650) | reverse complement strand
GTTCACGACGAAATTGAACTCGTGATCCAGGGAACTCGTGAAAAGGTGAGGGCCGTGCGCAGCGGAGTGTTAACCGTCGCGACAGGAGCGGTCATCAGCTTTGCCGCATTCCTGTCTCTTTGTGCTGCATTGATCATCGGACTCACTTCTTATATGGCCCCTGTCATTGCGGCGCTTGTCACCGGGGCGGCGCTTGCTTTAATCGGTGTCGCCATTGCCTTCATAGGCTACAGNCAATTGAAGAAATCGATCCCTAGAACGTAGAAGACAAGGCAAGCACTGAAAAGGAGNACAAGGAATGGCTGAAAAAGAGTATCCAAGTAAAACAAGGGAAGCGGATCTCGAGCGGAGTACCGAAGATATACGGCGGGATATAGCTAAAGGAGAAGACAACATTTCCCAGACAGTCGATAGAATTGACGAGCGTATCCAAGAGAAACTGGAGTGGCGGGGATATGTGAAGGACTCTCCATACTTGGCGCTGGGGGCTGCCGCTGGCCTTGGCTATCTTGCCTCACGGATATTCATAACACGAACCACTCCCATGGAGCGAATCATGGGTTCCATTGCCGAGGAGGTTCGCGACTCGCTCGGTCGCATGCTTGGCGGAGCCGCCGGCCCCGGCCTGATCAAGGTGGCCCTGCTGGGTATTGCCACGAAGGCTGCCGCCGGCTGGATAAAGGATGCAGCCTCGACAGCTGTCACAAGCAGTGGCCCCCGGCCTCAACCGCACACAGCAGGTGATTCAACCCTTAGCCCGAGACTGGATACAAAGAGAATTCCTAAAGCTAAGAGATAACGTTTAATCTTTCTTAGGAGGCTAACATGGATGTCCAACACAACAAATACGTGACCCCCAAACAGCAAATGGCAGAAGGACCCGCCAGTGCTGGTGTTACTGCTCAGAGCATCCTGGAAGGAAGCGCCGAGGTTTACGGGCAAGCGGAGCAGGCTGTTGGTGATGTTTATGATAAAACAGCCCGCGCGGTGAGCGAAACTTATGAGCAGGCCAAGAGTTATAGTAGCGAAAATCCGGGCAAGACAATTCTTATTGCGCTAGGAATAGGAGTAGGACTGGGGTTCCTCCTGGGTGCGAGCTCTCGTCATTCGCGTGCCGGCCGGTTTGCCAAACCCGTGGTCAACGCACTCTCCGACATTGCTCTGGAGATCTTCCGGTAACCCTTTTTGTTGCTGGAAGAAGCAGTCCAGACAATCAGGAAAAGATCCAAGTCTGAAAGAAATGGAGGATCGATATGCGTAACACACAAGAAGGGAAAGTGGGGTGGATTTTACTTTGGGCCTTGGGAATCCCGATCCCGATCTTATTAGTGCTGTTTCTCCTGCGCGGGTGCACCTAAGGCGATGCACAGTTGTGTCAAATGTGTAGAGTTAAATTTCCTCAGTCAATTCATTCGTCTTGCGCTCAAGTTCTGCAATAACCTGAGCACCTAACAGCAGGATTAACGCTGCAGCCTCTGTAATGAGAAGGGTCACCACCGCTGTTGCGAAGGAGCCATAGATTAAATTTACCATGGACAGAGTCGAGTAATACCAGACCAGCACTCGGCGGGTGATCTCCCATAAAGTCGTTGCGGTTACGCCCCCGACCAGCGCGTGGCGAAACGTGGTCCGCACCACCGGCAAAAGCAGGTACATGGAAGAGAGCAGAACCACCTCACTGATTACCCCGACTATGTAGAGTGCGATCCTGGACGTGGCCTCAAGGCTTACACTCCATCCAAACAGGATCAGTTGCCTCTTTTCAAGTGTCTCTAATGCTCCCGTAATAAACGAAACCAGCACTATACCGAGCCCGATTGAAAGGACATACAGATAAGGAATGACAGCGGAAATGAGGAAGTTGCGACGGCTAATTCTGACAGGATGAAAAAAGATAACCGACAGTGCGCTTTGAAGCACGCCAAAGGCCATGGAACTGAAAAACAGCATGGCCAGGAATCCGATAACACCGACCGCTTGACGATGCTCAAGGAATACCTGTACCTGTTCAGCGAAAATTGCTGCGTAGCCCGGTATCACCATTGCCGTATAGGTTGACAACGTGGGGAGCAACTGCTCCTCTGCAATAAAATGAGACAGCACGGTTAGGAAGAGGATTGACATAGGCACAATCGACAACAGGGTGTAATAAGCAAGCGCGCCGGCCAAGAGCAGACCCTGATTGCGCATGAAACCACGCACTACCCTCAGCAGGAAGCCGAAAAACTGACCGAGTAATCGCTTTATATCTTGTTGTTTGTTCATGTGGCCGATTCCCGTGATCGATCAGCCTTTCGCTCTCAGAAAGCTCAGAATTCATGGCTGCTTTTTATCGTTGAGGGCAGTCCGGTACATCCGGTTGCTCTTTCTGCTCAACCTCCTCAGTGCCGGTTTAAGTGATGGGATGCTGCAATTGCTATTCCTTGGCCTAATGAACTGTTGTTACCGGCGAAGGTAGCCGAAAAGCGCCACTATCACGGAACTGGCGAGCTCCCTGATCCAATGGAGCAGAAGACAGCCGTTTGCGCTAATGCCGCTCACGCCGCATGCAAAAGGTGTTACCGTGCGAAAGCCGTCCGTGAAACGAACCCGGAGGAACTGATAGGACATCGCTTTTTGAGGGTTTTTGGGTAGCATCCATCGTGGATGCTGTCAAGGACATTTACATCCCGATTTCCTGTTAATGTACCCGGGTCGCAAGCTCCCTCCTATGCTGATGAGGTGGAACATGCGGCAGCGATGAAACGCAACGTTACTGTTGCATGCAACGCTTTTCCTCTTCAACCCCACAACCTTCGCTGGGTCTCACCCTGCCATAAGTGCCTATACATATAAGCTTAATGGATCATGCGACGCCTCTCGATCGGTCTGGCATAGACTTTGCCCTGAAGGTCAGGGAGGAGTCGAAACCTGCCGACGATGATAATGCCGTGCAAAGCGAAAACCGCTGAGGCTGTCGGTAGCAGACTTGAACCCAAAAAGCCAAACAACAGGAGCAAGACATGAAGGCAACGAGCGAGAAGTCAGTGAACAAATACGGTGTCGTCGCAGCATCGAAGATCATCGGCGAATCGGTGGTCAATCGCCAGGATGAGAATGTGGGCAAGATCCACGAACTGGTGATCGACGCCAGAAAGAACCGCGTAGCTTACGCGGTGCTCTCCTTCGGCGGCTTCATGGGCATGGGCAACAAGCTTTTCGCCATGCCTTGGGAAGCCTTCGAGTTCTCCGCCACCGAGCACAAGCTCATCCTCAACGTGGACAAGGAGAAGCTGAAGACCGCTCCCGGGTTTGAGAAGGACGGTAAGTGGCCCGATTTTTCGGACACACTCTGGGGAGAGAGCATCTACAACTACTACGACTACGTGCCCCCCTGGAAGTCGTAGGATTGACGGCGCCCTGCAGGTCTGTTTTTCGTGGAAATATGAATCCGAGGTTGCCGTCTCAACCCTTCCCGGCATGGATGAAACGGCAACGCTCGGCGGGTCTGTGCTCTTGCAGACCCATGGCTGAGGGCAGAGCGTAAGGAAGTCTACGAGAATCTCAAAAAAGGAGAAGACAAAATGAACAGAAAAATTATGGCGATGATGATTTGTTTGGCANTGGTTGGGATGATGGGGAATGCCTTCGCCCAGCAGCAGGCGCCGGTGGCTGGCGTAACGACTAAAGCCATCGGAGTTACAGCGGATGAACTGGTGGTGGTGGCCAAGGGGTGGAGTGCCAAGAACCAGATCATGGGGAAAGACGTCTATAACGACAAGAATGAGAAGGTCGGTGTAGTCGAAGACCTCATCATTACACCGGAGAAAGCCGTCTCCTACGCAATCATCGGGACGGGTGGCTTTCTCGGGATGGACAAGCACGATGTGGCCATTCCCGTAAATCATTTCAAGATGCTGGATGGCAAGGTCACTTTGCCGGGTGCCACCAAGGATGCAGTCAAGGCCATGCCCGCTTTCAAATACGCTAAGTAGGAAGACCGGGAGTGCTGCAGCCGGGCAGCAGGTGAAGAGATGAATAAGCTGTGGTTGTCCTAAAATGTCGTTGACTTAAGGATTCGATGAGATGAGCTGACCGCCGGAGGCAGTCAGCTCATCGAGGCGGCATGCTGCCCCGTTAGGGGGTTTTTCTTAAGTCAACGGCATTGTGTTATTCTTGAAAGAAGGGGGACCGTTACTTGTGTCTTCCCCCATTCGCATGGTGTGCCCTAATAAGTACAACTCCACAGAATAAAGTGACCATTGTCATTCCGGTGAACTGCCATGACTCGGGTCGCAACGAATCATGAAAGTGTTCCCGGACACTTCCTCGTCATTCCGGCATTCTTCTAGCCGGAATCCAGAAAAACAGCCTGGATACCGGCCAAAAACATGCCGGTATGACGAACTGAGGTTGGGTACTTATTTGTGTGGCGCTGTACTTTGGGACTTCGCTGAGGCACGGGTTAAGTGCCCTCGCCCCCTCGCTTCCGGCCCTCGAAAAACGCTACGGCCTGCCGCAGTTCGGTGAACTGGTAGATGATGTAATCCGCCTCTGCCGCGTTCGCCTTTTTCCTACCCTGGTTGGAGGAAAAAAATACGGTCTTCATGCCGGCCCGGCTGGCGCCGTAAATGTCGCGGTACATGTCGTTGCCCACGAAAAGGACGTTTTCCGGCAACTCATCCAATCTCTCGAGGGCAGCCTGGAAAATCCGGCTGTCGGGCTTTCTGTAGCCGCAATCGCCGGAAATGATGATGGGCTGAAAATAGCCATCAATGCCTACTGCCCGCATTTCCGGTAGAGCCCAGGCGCTCTGCGCGTCGGACAGGGCAGCCAGCTTGTAGCGCTGGGACAGNTCNTCGAGCACGTTCTTCACCTCGGGGTAGAGCTGCAAACGGTAGCGGGAAATACCCCGGTACATTTCAGCCAGAAACCGGGGCATCCATTTCAGTTTTTCCGGATGCAGGGCCTGGCAGGCCTCGGGCCTGCGACGCAGGTACTCCCGCCACAGTTCCACGGCGTCGATCTCCGGGAAGGCCTCCCTGCTGGCTTTGAGCTGCTCGCCCATCAACCGGTAATACTCGTCGCGCACCTCCCAACGGTGGGTCTGTATGCCCTGGTAGGTCAGGAAATGGCTGATGCCCCGGTAGACTTCCTCGTTGCCCTCATCGGTCTGGATATCGATGAGCGTGCCGTTGATATCGAACACTATGGCCTTGATGTTCATGGCAGTGCCCTCAGAATCTTTTTGGCTTCCTCCACGAGCCGCCAGCGATAATCCCGGTCGATCCAGGAGTTACGCGCGATGCGCAGCAGGGTGATGCCCATGTAGAAGGGGATGCGCCTGGTGATGGCCCTAAAGGCGCTCATGCGGTCCGGGAAATGGCAGCAGTATTCCCAGAGGAAATGCCCGATGAAGGGTTCGGCAGCGCCGGGGTCGCCCTTGCCCTGGTGGAAAAAGTGGGCCAGTTCACCACAGAGCCTGCCCAGGTCGAACACCCGGTCGGCCCATTGCATGCGCTCCAGGTCGATGGCCAGTACGGTGCGGCCCTTGCCGAAAAGAAAGTTCGAGGGCGTGGCGTCGCCGTGCACCAGTACACCGCGGTCCTCCCACATTATGCCCTGGTTGCGCCAGACCTCGCGCAGCTGGAAGAGTTCGTCGGATTGGTCGCATCCCATGTTCCATTTGACGATGAGCGAACCGATGAGACGACCCATGTAGGCATAGCTGTGGTCGAAGTTGACCCCCCAGTCGCCCACCGTGCGGTTGTGCATGGTGGCCAGAAAATGGGCCAGGCCCGTGAGCTTGCGGTATAGCCGCTCGCATCTGCCCGGATGCATGGCCTCGTTGATCACCGTTCCCAGTAAATCGCCTTCTAGAAATTCCATAATGAGCACATTGCCTATGGCCGGGTTGAAGCCCAAGGGCTTGACCACATAATGGGGCGGCGAATCGAGCCCCAGGCCGCGCAGGTAGACCAGGTTGCCGAACTCGACCTCCCCTGTTTTCAGATGCTGGCCGGAAGTGCTTTGGGAGGGATAAAATTTGCCCACCAGCCGCGCCTTGCTGTGTTTTTCCTCATAGAGGTAGACGTTGCGCGAACACGCCGACTGGAAGACGCGAAACTCCATGTCCGCCGACCCGACGCCCAGCTGGGGAACGATGTGATCCCGCAGATACCTGTGCAGAGGATCATGATGGTCAAGATGTCCGAGATACCTGCCGATCATCGTCATGCTCCGGGCTTGGCAATGAGAATGGTCCGATGCCGCCCGCCCCGTGGAGGCGCAGCACCAGCGGTATGCCATGGTGTCGAGAAAGTATGTCATAGAGTAGCCGTAACACACAAGCGGGGAGAAACGACGAACTGAGAGGAAATAGCTTTTTGAGTGTTTTGGGAGAGCACCTGTCGTGGATGCTTGTCAAGGGCATTGACGACCGCATCTTTGATACCCCCGCTGTTGAAGTGCTGCATGTGAAACAGAAATCATGCAACGTTTCTGTTGCTTGCAACAGTTCCCGGATCCACGTCCCTAAGCTTCGACAGGACACGTCCAGCGGTAAGGCTTTATATCTATGTACAAAAATGAAGCGGCGACGTTTCTTGACCCGTCTGGCATATAACTTGCTGAGGTATAAGGTCACTTAGGCTCATTGCTAACTGAATATGTCCCCGCCTGCTGTCTCTCCCAACGGGGACAGCAGGCCTCCTGCGAGGTCAGGGATGCTGGCGGAGATGCCCAGTCCGGACATCAGCAGCCAGTTTCCAAGTCAATGCGAGTGAGGTCAAGGGGCAATCTGCTTTCCAGTCCAACTTAGAGAGGTGGTGATGAAATGGAAACTATCCTGATAATAGTCGTATTACTTTTGCTCTTCGGCGGTGGTGGAGGCTACTACTGGTCGAGGCGGGGCCGTTAAGCGCCCGGATCCGAGGCGGTGGTCGATCGCCAGGATGAGAACCTGGAAGATCGGCGGACTGTTGATCGACACCGGAGATTGCCACCTCGTTTACGTGGTGCTCTCCATCGGCGGCTTCATGGGCGTGGCAAACAAGCTATTTGCCATGCCTTGAAAAACCTTCGAATTCTACGCCACTGAGTACAAGTTCATCCTCAACGTGGACAAGGAGAAGCTGAAGACCGCCAGGCCGCTCAACGGCGGTCCTCGCGTGGCGTGGGATCTTAGAATTGCGGGTGGTCAACGGGGCCGTATTGCGGTCACTGCGTACATGGAGGTTCCCCATGAGACCCACAAAGTCTTCTTCTTGGTTTACGAGCTTCGCCAAAACAACGTCTCGTGCGACGGGTCGACCCTCAGCGTTTATGATGGCGGGGGTGGTCATCGTCGTGTGGATCGTGACCGGCCCCCTCTTCCGCTTTAGTGACACCTGGCAGCTCGTGATCAACACCGGGACCACGATCGTCACGTTCTTGATGGTGTTCCTGATTCAGAATACCCAGAATCGCGATTCCGAGGCGCTGCAAGTCAAACTGGATGAGATCATCCGCGCCATTGAAGGTGCGCACAATGCGCTCTTGGACTTGGAGGAGCTGGAGGAGCACGAACTCGATCGCATTCGTCTGAATTACTCGAATTTGGCCAAGAAAGCCCGTGAGGAACTCCGACAAGGTATGAGCGATACTGGCCGCCCCGATCTGGACAAAAAGGATTCGGCCCCACAGCGGCCGTTATAGGGGCACCGCATCAGGATTGAGAGTCGATGGAAACGACTTATGAGATCAAAATAATCTTGAAAGGTTGGGGCTGATCCTATGGTTAAGGAGAAAAAAATGAAAGATTTTAGGCTGGTTGTGTTGGCGGGGTTGGTGACGTTGTTATTCATTGCAGGTATTGCATTTGCACAGGGTGCGGGTCAGGGCAAGGGCGGTCAAGGTGCTGCTCCAATGATGGGATGCCAGCAACGATTTGATGCCATGGATACCAACAAAGACGGACAGGTCGGCAAAGATGAATTCCTGGCGGCTCCACATCAAAAAAGCGCCAATCCCGAACAGATGTTCAAGGCCATGGATGTCAATGGACGCGGCTACCTGACCAAAGATGAGTTCTGTTCTGGCAAAGGAATGGGGATGGGTAAAGGCATGGGCAAAGGCATGGGTCAAGGTCAGGGCACAGGTACCAATCAGTAGGACATCAACTCACGTGGAGGGTGATAACCATCTATTCGCCCTCCGCCCTGGAAGTCGGGACCGACCGCGCCCTGCCACGCCCGAAAGCAGGCGTTGACCATGGACGTTGCATCAGCAGTTATGCGTCATGGCTTCGGGGTGCTGCATGTCCACGACTTGGGGACCTCACTTCGCAGTAAAGGCATTGCAGCAGTCTCAGGATGCAACGTTGGTTCAAGTTGCCAAAGAGGTTGAGGAAAAGACCCTCCAGATGGTTGACGACGCGAAATGAATACTCAAACAACGAAGGGAATCCCACCATGAGCATGATCACCACCAAAGACGGCACAGAAATCTATTACAAGGACTGGGGCTCGGGACAACCCGTCGTCTTCAGCCACGGCTGGCCGCTCAACGCCGATGCTTGGGAAAGCCAGATGGTCTTCCTGGCGTCCAACGGCTATCGCTGCATCGCCCATGATCGTCGCGGCCACGGCCGTTCGAGCCAGCCCTGGAACGGCAACGAGATGGATACCTACGCCGACGACCTGTCGGAGCTCATCGAAACGCTCGACCTGAACGGCGCCACCCTGGTCGGCCACTCGACCGGTGGCGGAGAGGTTGCCCGCTACATTGGACGCCACGGCACCAAGCGCGTCGCCAACGCCGTGCTGGTGGGCGCGGTAGTGCCGCTGATGCTCAAGACGGACGCCAATCCCGGCGGCCTGCCGCTCGAGACGTTCGACGGCATCCGCGCCGGCGTCGCCGCCGACCGTTCGCAATTCTTCAAGGACCTCACGACGCCGTTCTACGGTGCCAACAGGCCGGGCGCAAAGGTCAGCCAGGGCGTCCGCGATGCGTTCTGGTTTCAGGGCATGCAGGGCGGTCTCAAGAACGAGCTCGACTGCATCAAGGCGTTTTCCGAGACGAACTTCACCGAGGACCTCAAGAAGTTCGACGTGCCAACCCTAATCATCCACGGCGACGACGACCAGATCGTGCCGATCGGCGCCTCGGCTCACGCCTCGTCCAAACTCGTCAAGAACGCGACCCTGAAAGTCTACCCGGGTGGCCCGCACGGTCTCGCCGACACGCGCAAAGACAAGCTCAATGCCGACTTGCTCGCCTTTCTCAGGGCTTGAGGGTGCCCCAGTGCTTCGGAAAACGCCACGTCCGTCCAATCGACGATCTCGTCGATTGGACGCCCATTCCACCATGATTGCGTTCGCACGTGCTTCCGCTTGCGCCGCCTGGCGAAGGATGGTAATCAAAGATGAGCCGTTCCGACGACCAAACGCCAACAACAGCTGCCAGCGGCCAACGACCGCGCGCCGGCCAGGGGGCGCACCAGAATGCCCGGCTTGAACATCATTTCGGCAGGTCCTCCTCATCGACATGAAATTTATGCAACATTCGATGAGTAATCGGGGCGAGAACAATCCCCATCACTGCTATAAATATAAGGCCGCTAAAGAGAGCATATCCTGAAGCAAATAGTTTTGCCGCTCTCGTCGTAAGCGGATTGACGGGGCCCATTCCGCCGAGAATCATCGATGCCTCCAAGAAAGAATCGGTCCAATCAAATCCAGCTATCCAGTGATATCCTGCAATACCAATTAACAAAACAATCGAGACCAAGATCCCTGCCATCGCAATAGACGCGGCCATCCTTCTGACGAAAACCGATACCGGAGCTAGCTTTTCATGCTTCTGCTCAAACATCTCAGCAGCCTCCTGGAGCCGTGATGAGTTAGCCCATTTCCTCGTCGATATCAAGGATAGCACCTCCACCCCTCTTCGAGAAACTTTTTTGGGTGCTATGGCTCATGCCCTGCCCCTTAAGTTTCGCGATCTGCCGCGGCTTAGCCAGGAGTTTCATTGAATACCGGTTTAGGCCATCGAGATGGTAGCGATTCCGTTTTGTTCGAGAGCACGCTCTTTACAGCATCTCTGGCTTGTTACAGAGCAGTGAGAATATTGTCAAATCGCCCGAAGCAGGGAAGTGATTGAATTGTATTGAGAGACCGAGATTTTCCAGCAGAGGCTGAGATTGAAACTTCACAATATTCTCAAACCCCACCCCAAGGGCTCTTTCCTTACACCAAGAACAAGCTGCCAGAGACATCCTAACTGATTATTTTCGTTTATCATTTCGTTATCAAACCGCTAATATCCAAGCCCTGGCAGCATAATTGCATAGCGTAATCAAGAGTTTATAGAACCGGCCTCCAGAGCACGGCATAAGGATTTGCCATGGCCTCTTGGTCTAATCGATAAGGAGAATGGAATGGGGACGAGGGCGATAGACCATCGCGGAAAAGGACCAGCCGAACGAAACCAAAATAGGGGCTTGAAGCTCTTGCAGGAATCCGGAGCTCGGATTTATGACCTTACGCTGTTGCATCCAAAAGCTGAAAAGTACGATCTAACGCCAAAGTCGAGCGTCGTCATAGATGCCGAGGTGATTCCGGCACGACTAAGGGGCCGCAATCCTGACACTGTCGGCGGGAAACGTGCCGAGCAGGGAGTCGGAGGCGCTCGCGATGAACTTGAACTCCGCGTTCAGGAGCTCAGTTCCGAATTAGCGGAAACCAAGGAGCGTTTGCTCTTCGAGATTGCTCTCCGAGAACGCATGGAGAGTGCCTTACGGGATCGCCTGCATAAGCTGGAGTTTTTTGCATACTCTGTTGTGCATGATCTTAAGAACCCTGCGATAGGAATTCGAGGTTTTGCTCGGCTGCTTAAAGAGCAATATGGCAACGCTCTTGATGAGAAGGCGAAGAAATATTGCGATCTAATCATGGGTGCTTCCGAACAGCTTGGGGCATTGGTTGAGGATCTGAATTCATATATTGCAGCCAAAGAATCGCCTCTGAGGATAGAAAAAATCAATATCAAAGAAATTTTTCAAACGATCAAAGACGAGTTCTCCGGATTGATGGAATCCCGCGACATCACATGTCTGGAGTCTGAGAGTGTGCCTGAGGTCATGGCGGATCATTCCGCACTCCTGAGGGTTTTTAGAAATATTGTAGACAACTCCTTGAAATACGGAGGGGAAGGGCTGAGTGAAATCCGGATTGGCTACAGGGAATCCATGGAGCACCATGTATTCTCATTTTGTGACGACGGTTTGGGGCTAAAGAGAGGCGACTCCAAAAGGATATTTGAGCCCTTTCACCGTGGCGGCAGATCAAAGAGTTGTCCGGGGACCGGCCTGGGATTGGCGATCGTGAAAGAGATAGCCGAACGTCATGGGGGCATGGTGTGGCTCGAAGGCTCCTCGCAGAAAGGAACGTCCTTTTGCGTATCCATATCAAAAAGGCTGAAGCCAGGATCGCAATCAGACAATGACGGGGAGGTTTCAGAAGGTTCGGGCTCGTGTCAAACGGTGCACCCGGAGGATCGCCGGCGAACCGCAGAAATCCTGAAGCAAGCCGCAGAATCATGGACCATCTATGACACCGAGTATCGCTTGCGTCGTTCTGATGGAGAATATCGGGACGTTCCCGCGCGAGGTCTGCCGCTAGTGGAGAAGGATGGCAGCATCCGGGAACGGGTAGGGAGCTGTACGGACATCACCGAACGAAAGCGGGCAGAGGAAACCTTGAGACGATACGCGTTGCTCTCAAAACATGCTCGCGAAATCATCCTCTTCCTCTCTCAAGACGGGCGCATTTTGGAGGCCAATGAAGCGGCCTGTGAAGCCTACGGGTATGATCGGAAAACCATTCTAGCCTTGACTTATAACGATCTGCAAGCTCCTGAAATCAGACATCAAATACCGGATCCAATGGAAGAAAGCATTCCGCCAGGGGGATTTTTCGAGAGCAGGCACGTGCGAAAAGACGGCAGTGTCTTCCCGGTAGAGGTAAGTTCCCGCGGTGTTGAAAGCGGCGAGGAGAGAATCCTTCTCGTCAATGATATCACAGAAAAGCTGACCGTCCAGGCGGAAGCCATGCGGGCAAGCCATCTGGCATCTTTGGGAGAATCGGCTGCGGGAGTGGCTCACGAGATCAATAATCCTCTCAACGGCATCATCAATTATGCTCAGATACTCATCAACGAGTGCCGCCCTGAGAGCCTGGAGAATGATATTGGAAAGCGGATCGTAAAGGAGGGCGACCGCATTGCCGATATCGTGAAAAGCCTTCTTTCTTTTGCACGCGGGGAGAAAGAGGGTCCACGACCCGCCCGCATTGATGACATTCTCCAGGAATCCCTCGTCCTGACCCGGGCCCAACTTCGAAAGGAAAGCATTCGTCTGGATGTTGATCTTCCCGATGACCTTCCCGAAATAGAGGCGAACTTCCAGCAGATTCAGCAAGTTTTTCTGAACATCGTTAACAATGCCCGGTTCGCATTGAATGATAAGTATCCGGCCCGAGACGAGAATAAAGCCATCGACATCCGCGGCGAAAGCGTGCGTATCGACGCCCGAGAGTATGTCCGCATAACCTTTTTTGATCGCGGCGTGGGAATCCCTGCGGATAAGGTTTCCATGATCACCAAGCCGTTCTTCTCCACCAAGCCATTGGGCAAGGGCACTGGACTGGGGCTCGCCATAACCCACAAAATCATCACCGAACATGGTGGCCGCCTCACCTTCGAAAGTTTAGAGGGAGAGTTCACAAGGGTGACAATTGACTTCCCGGTCAAGGGGGCACAGTAATGGCCGGCATTCTTGTAATCAGGGAATCGATACATCTTTCCCGTGAGGCGGGCGTGATGAGCCCAAATTGTTCCTCAGTGAACAGACGGCGTGAGACAAGCGACCATATGGTGATTGTCGAGTTCCACCAGCGATCAGCACCATTCAAGGTTGGGGGTGTTACCAACCTTTAACTTTAGGTTTCAGCGCACCAACAACTTTCGAGCGTAAGGAGATTTACATGGCTGAAAAATTACAGGTCTACAAATGTGAAGTGTGTGGAAACATTGTTGAACTCGTCCATGGCGGAGAAGGTGAACTTGTCTGCTGCGGGAAACCCATGGTGCTGCTCGTGGAAAACACCGTGGATGCCGCAAAAGAAAAACACGTACCGGTCATTGAGAAAACGGATGCCGGGGTAAAAGTCAAAATTGGGGCCGTCGCGCATCCCATGGAAGAGAAGCACTACATCGAGTGGATCGAAGTTATTGCGGGAGAGGCGGCATACCGTCAGTTCCTGAA
>JGI20214J51650_10001899_pt1 | contig 13287 bp, 13 predicted proteins | sample WetSurMetagenome_FD_51650 | JGI IMG/M metagenome (IMG submission 51650) | reverse complement strand
GGACGGGTTTTAACCTGATGGAGGAAAGGAAAATGCACCGAGTAGATGAAGAATCCATTGTTGTGGTGGATGATGACCAGGGAATATTGGATTCCTTCGATGTCATGCTGGGAGATGATTACGCGCTTAAGATGGTAAACAGCGGCCATGAGGCCATTAGGTTGCTGTGCCAACAAATCCCGCGCCTGCTCTTCCTCGACATCAAGATGCCGGGCATGGACGGCATGGAGCTTTTGAAATGGATACATGATCGTGAAATGGCTACCAAGGTGGTGATCGTAACAGCGCTGCCTCAAGACCACTATGAAACGATGGCCCAGCAATACGGCGTTTACAGATATCTCCGCAAACCTCTCGACGTGGATGAGGTGGAGAATGTCACACGTGCCGCGCTGCATTAGCAGGCTGGTGAAGAAGTGCCAGAAAAACTCGTTCGTCATTTCGGAGAAAACCGAAATCCAGGCACTGCAAGTCATTCTGCACCCCCGCTCTCATCGGCGTGACGTCATGGGATGGTTTTTCGACGGTCTCTTGGGTGCGGAAGGGATCTGGCTCATGCGACCGCATGGTGATGGTGGTTTTGGATCGGATTTGCCGGCTAGGATGCCGGTCATGGGGCAATGGTGTACCCCTGACTTGTTTTTGGGGACGGCTTCATTTTCAAGGATTTGCGAACCTGTGCGAGAGAGAGGCTTCCATAATGAAGGGTACTCCCTTATTGATCATTGATGACGAGAAGGCGGTCCTCGAAGGGCTGAGAGAGTTTCTGGAAGATGAAGGATACGAAGTTCATGAAGCAGAGGACGGCAGCTCTGCCCTCTCGGTTTTTCGTCAAGTGAAACCTGACCTGGTATTGACTGACCTGCGGATGCCCGGGATGTCGGGGATTGATGTTGTAAGCGAAATACGAAGGATGAAAGAGGACACGGCGATCATTTTGCTCACCGGTTACGGCACCCTCGGTTCGGCAATCGATGCGATTCATCTGCAAGTTTTCGATTTTATCACCAAACCGGTGGATCTGGATTACCTCAAAGGCACACTGCATCGGGCACGAACCAACCTCAATGAGACCCGGTTGGTTCAAAAGGAGATGACGATTCTTCGCGAACAGCTCGTTTCGTCTCAAGCCCAATTGCGGGAACAGATTACCAGGTTTTCTGAAGTAGAACCCCTGATCCAAACCGGAAGGCTTCTGGCCGGGGTGCTCCATGACTTAAACAGTCCATTAATGAGTATCATGGGGCAAGCCGAGTTTTTGCAGGTCCTGCATCCGGAGATCGAAAATGTCGGTGTTATCCAGAAACAAGCGCAAAGGATGAGAAGAATCGTCTCTGCGATAATGCATAGAATAAGATCGTCGCAGAGTCGACGACTGGAGTGGATCAATATCAACACGCTGCTGGAAGAGGAGATTCTCTTCCTGGAATGCCAACCCTATTTCAAACATGAGGTTGAAAAAAGGTGGCAACTTGGGGAGAATCTGCCTCTGCTTCGGGGAATTCCATCGGAATTGAGCCAGGTATTCGGGAATATTCTCCGCAATGCGGCGGAAGCGATGATCGAACGCTCGGAAAGACAACTCACCATTAGAAGCTGGCATGACCCGACGGGTATCCATGTGAGCATCGAGGATAGCGGACCGGGTATCCCACCGCACCTGAAGGAGCGTATCTTTCAGCCTTTCTTCAGCACCAAAGGCACCAGCTCCGGCATGATGGGAAGCATGGGAATGGGGATCGGACTTTACCATTCCCAAGAAATGGTTCAGCAATACGGTGGGATCATTGAATTGATCAGCGAACCGAATACAGGTGCAAACTTCATTGTCCATCTCCCTGTCGGCGCGAACGCCACCGGCCAGGAAGGCAACGACCCGGATCTAACATTGTAAACTGGTTTCGCGTCCATGGATGAAAATGGTGTCTGATGGGATCATGTCCGCATCTATTAAATGGATACACAACGACGCATGAAAACGCTGATCGGTACCTTCGAGTCGGTGATGAAGAGACAAGAAATGAGTGCTGAGGACGTCCGGTTTGGGTGTGAGGTGCTTTTTGAGAAGCCCCCGCAGTGGTTCCTTTCCAATCGCCTGGGATTGTTGGCCAACCAAGCGTCGGTTGATCGCACTTTTACCCATACCAGTACGCTCATTTCCCGGCATGGAGGCAATCTTACCTGCCTCTTCTCCCCGCAGCACGGATTCTATGCTGAAAAGCAGGCGAATATGCAGGAGTCATTGGATATCCGTCATTCCTCTCTGCTTATACCCATCTTCAGTCTCTATGGCGCGGTGCGCGAACCATCCGATGAAATGCTGAAAAAGATCGACATTCTTCTGGTTGATTTGCAGGATGTGGGTACCCGAGTCTACACATACAGCACGACCATGGGGCTTTGCATGGAAGCCGCCGCTCGGAACGGTGTCAAGGTGGTGGTTCTCGACAGACCGAATCCGATCAACGGGGTACAGGTGGAGGGAAATATTCTCCGCCGGGATCATCGCTCTTTTGTAGGGCGATATCCTCTTCCCATGCGCCATGGTCTGACGATGGGCGAGTTGGCGCGCTATATCGTCGAATGTTGCGAGGTTCAGTGTGAGTTGGAAGTCATTCCTCTGAGCGGATGGAGACGGGGGGACTTCTTCACCGACACTGGGCGCCCGTGGATCTTCCCCTCTCCCAACATGCCGACTTGGGCAACCGCTTTGCTCTATCCCGGCATGGTTCTTCTTGAAGGTACCAACATCAGCGAGGGACGGGGGACGGCTCTGCCGTTTCAGATCCTTGGAGCTCCTTTCATCAACGAACGGAAGCTCCTGAGGCATTTGGAGAACGCTGACCTGGAGGGAGTGGTATTTCGCCCGCTGTGCTTTGAACCCGTTTTCGACAAGTGGGTGGGGCAGACTTGTTATGGGTTTCAAATACACGTCACCAACCGCAAGACGTTCAGGCCCTACAGATTTGGGCTGACACTGCTTCAGGCTCTCTATGAAACGCATGGAGACAGCTTTGCCTGGCTGCCTCCTCCCTATGAGTATGAATGGGACAAACTGCCGATAGACATCCTCCTCGGGGATGGAACCCTGAGACAGATGATCGAAAACGGAGACGATACCAGCAAACTGGAAGCGAGTTGGGAGAGGGAGCTCATGGAATACCAGGAAAGGTTGAAGGACTGCCTTCTTTATCAATGAAGCAAATCGCCGATTCGGTTCCAGCGAACATAGCCCTCTCCAGGAGAGAGCGAGAGTTTGCCGTCGCGATTCCAGGACCAGTAGATGACGAAGGCCTTGCCTCGCAAATCGGACAGATCGACGAACTTCCAGAAACGGCTGTCGTAGCTTTCATCGCGGTTGTCACCCATCACGAAAAGGCTGTTGGGTGGAACAACGATGGGACCCAGGTTGTCTCTGGAGCTTATACCGGCGGGAAGGACTCTGCTGTCGCTGTGAACAATGTAAGGCTCCGAAAGCGGTTGGTCGTTTACAAACACCTGTTTATCCTTGATTCTAACGGTGTCTCCGGGCAGCCCAATCACCCGCTTAATGAAATCTTTCGAGGGGTCCACCGGATAACGGAACACGACAATGTCTTGTCGTTTGGGTTGACTGACGGGAATGAGCTCTTGGTTCCAGTAGGGAAGCCGGATGCCGTAGATGAACTTATTGACCAGGATATGGTCTCCAACCAGCAGGGTGGCCTTCATGGAACCCGACGGAATTTTGAATGCCTGGATGACAAAAGCCCGAATCACCAGGGCCAGCAGGAGAGCAATGATGATGGCTTCAGCATAATCACGAATGACGCTTTTGGATTTGCCTTTGGAGATGCTTTTCTCTGTTGTAAGCTGCAAAGTTTACTCCTGTTTGGGGAGGATTCCGCTGGGCAACCACCGGTGCATTTACTCTAAAGGGTTTCTTGCATATTTTCAACATGGGATGGTAAAGTAAACAAGCAAAAGGAGTGTCGCGTCTCTGTGTTCAAGAAAAAAAACAACTTGATCGGACTGGACATCGGATCTCATTCTGTCAAGATCGTGCAAGTGAGGTCCCACGATACCGGCTTGGCATTGCTTAATTTTGGTCTTGCAGCGCTTCGAACAGATATGTTTTCCGAAGGCAGAGCGACCAAACCCGAAGCTGTTGCGAGTGCCGTCCAGGGACTGTTGCACCACCTCGCAGTCAAGGAAAAGGCTGTGGCGGCATCGGTTTCGGGCCATGAGGTCATAAGCAAGAAAGTGGAAGTGCCAGTTATGACCGAGGAAGAGCTGGAAAACCGAATGCAGTTCGAACTGGGGCACTATATTCCATACAGCATCAATGAAGTGGATGTTGATTATCAGATTCTGGATACGGCAAGAGATCGCTCCAGTTATATGGAAGTCTTGCTGGTGGCCGCCAAGAAAGAAACGGTGAACGAGCACGTCGGTCTTATTAAGCTTTGTGATCTCCAAACCATGGTGATCGACGTGGATTATTTTGCTCTTAGTAATGCCTTTGAAGCCACCTACGGTTTTGGAGAGAAGAACATCGTTCTGATCGATATCGGTGCGAGCAAAGCGATAATGAATATTGTTTGTCGGGGATATCCTCTATTTACCAGAGCGATTTCTATCGGGGGCCGGCAAATCACGGAAAAGATCGAGGACCATTTCGGCGTTTCAGCTGATGATGCCGAACACATCAAACTGGGTGGGGTTCCCTCAAAGGGGTCCTCGGGGGAACTGGAAGAAATTTTCGTGGCTATCGTTGGAAACTGGGTGAGTGAATGCCGAAAAGCTATCAATCTGTTCCATACTAATTTCCCCGATAACAAAATCAATGAGATCTATCTCAGTGGCGGTTCCTGCCGGATACCCGGCCTCGATAAGGTATTCGAAGAAAATTTGGGCGCCGCGGTTGCTCTTTTCAATCCTCTCGCACGGCTTGAATACGATCCGCAACGGTTCGACCAGGGTTACATTGACGATATTGGACCGCAAATGGCCATCTCTCTAGGGCTGGCTCTGAGGAGAACCAGAGAAAAATGATTCGGATCAATTTGTTGCCCCTCAGGGCCAAGAAGCGAAAAGTTACGGTAAGGCATTTTTTCCTTGCCTACATGGCGACCGTTGCCGTCACCGTTGCCTTGATAGGGGCTATTTGGATCTACCAGGAAGCCCGAATCCATAGTTTGAATAATCAGCTTGCGCAAGTAAAGACGGAAGTGGAGCAATACGCCAAATATGAGCCCTTGCTTCAGGAAGTGATCAGGAAGAAACAACTCATTGAAAAGAAGCTTGAGATCATTAAAGATCTCCAGCGGGACCGGGACACCGTTGCGCGTCTGATGGCCTTGATCAGTGCCGAGATCCCGGCGGAAAAAATCTGGATCGAGAGACTGGTGCAGTCGGGGAACGGGATGACACTGGACGGGGTAGCCTTGAGCAATGAGGCTATCGCGGAATTCATGAGAAACCTTGAATCCTCACCTTATGTGGTCAAGGGAACTTTAAATCTGACCCATTCTCGGCAGACCCTCATGAGCAACATGAAGCTCAGGGAATTCCAGCTGACCTATCAGTTTGTCCGCTTCTCGCAAGTGCAAAAAGTGTCCAAGAAAGAAGGATCATGATTCTCGATCGCTTGTCGCTTGCTCCTCTGCAGGAAAAGATTTCCTCTCTGACGCCTCAGCAGAGAGTGATGCTTTTTGTTGGGACTTTCCTTTTTGTGGTCGCGGCATTCTACTTTCTGCAATACAAGCCGCAATCGGAGGCCATCGGTAGATCGGAGGCGCTACTTTCGGAACAAAAAAAGCGGTTGGAAGCACTCAAACAAGCAGCAGCAAAACTGCCTCTGCTGCAGGAGGAGCTTGCCAGGGCCGACGAGGAATTTGCCCACCTCCTATCTCTCCTGCCCGATCAGAAAGAAATCCCTGCGCTTCTTGAGACTGTTTCCCAGTTGGGGGCTCAGGTGGGCCTTGAAAATATTCTATTTCAGCCTCAACCCGAACAACCTCGCGAATTCTATGCGATAATTCCCATTCGACTTGATCTTATTGGGACGTATCACAAGCTGGGGGTTTTTTTTGACAGTATGAGCAAACTCAATCGCATTCTGAAGGTTGAAAACCTTACTATGACACGCCAGAAAGGCGGTTCGGTGTTGCAGGTAGGCTGTACGATTATAACCTATCGCTTTTTGGAAAAACCGGTGGAGGGAGCGGGTGCTCCGAAGAGTAAATAGACTGCCTTCGAAAGGATGCCTGCCCTGAGGCTGGGAAAGCCGAGAGGGTCGTTCTGCGGTCGCGGGGTTTGAAAACGGAGGAAACATGAGGTATTTCAGAGCGCCACGGGTCAGGTTTTTTTCTGCACTCTTGATCATTGCCATCTCCTCGGGGTGTGCGGGACAGGGATCGCTTGGGACGGCCAAGCAACCCGGTCAGCCCGGAGAGATGCGTGAAAATCAGCCGGTTCCTCCGGAATCACCGGTTGCAGCCGTGAACAAGGCAGACCAGATTCTCGACCTGCTTATCGATGACTCCGCCGAAGTCACGCTCCTCAAAATGACGGGAAATGCGCCCCTTCAAGACTATCAGTTTCGTCGGTCCGGAGACCGGCAATTCGTGCTGGAATTGAGTGGCATCAAACCGGGGGGGGCTTTGAATTTGCTGCCGATTTCTTCGGACAGACTCACTCTGAGCGATGGCGGCAGGGTATCACCCAATACAATTCAAATTCTAGGAACGCTGGAAAAGCCGCTTGACTATTACGTGTTGAATAGTGCCGAGAACGTCTTGAGTCTGGCCCTACATCTTGCTAAAGACGGGTCTCTTCCCGTGGAGCCTCCGACTGCTCCCCCCCCTCCACCTTCCAAGACCTCACGAGGCGCCGTCCCTGCGGATCATTCCGAGCTGACAGCGGCTGTGCCCGCCCGGACTACGAGCGGGGTGATGTCGCCCGACCGAGGCAGGCAAACGAGCAAGCCTCCAAACCTTCAAGGGCTATCCGCGATGTCCGGCCCCAGAACCGCTGAGGAGATTACCAAAAAACGATATACCGGCAAACCCATTAGCCTCGACCTGCTCGATGCCGACCTGAAAAATGTGCTTCGTTTGCTTGCCGATATCACGGGCACTAATATGGTGATTGAACCGGACGTTTCCGGCCGGGTGACCATCAAAGTGGAAAAGGTCGCCTGGGATCAGGTGCTCGATATGATCCTGGCCATGAATGACCTCGGCAAAGAGGAGTCTGGCAATGTCATTCGCATTGCCCGCCTGATGAAATTGAAACAGGAATGGAATCAACAGGTAGAGCAAATAAGGGCAAAGCAGGAACTGCTGGAGGTGGCGAAAGATATTGGAGCGATCTCCACGGCCTATCTCACGGTCAATTACGCACAGCCGGTCGAAATCGCAGCCAAGGTCACCGAGGTCAAGAGCGATAGAGGAAGAGTTTCGGTTGATGAGCGGAGCAGTTTGGTCATCTATACCGATTATCCCGCGCGGATCGAGGCGGCAAAGAACCTTTTGGCTCGTCTGGACCGGGCGACCACACAGGTAATGATTGAGGCCCGGATCGTTACTGCAAACCAGACGATCACAAAGGCGCTCGGCACCGAGTGGCATGCAAAATTTGAACGGTACGGAATCACGCCGATTCCGGGCACTCGGACTTTTGAGGTAAACCGTCCTGCAGACCCTCTATTTGGTTTTACCATTGCCAGCTTGTGGGGGCAGACCCTCGCGAGCATCGATTTTAAGCTTTCGGCCCTGGAGACCTCCCAGGAAGTCAACATTGTAGCAGCCCCGAAGGTGCTTACGATCAATAACATGAAGGCGGTGATCAGCCAGGGCACGCAAATTCCCTACCTGGTGCGCAGCGATTACGGGTCATCATCCACGCAATTTAAGGATGCGGTGGTGGAACTGCAGGTCACCCCCCACATTACCCCGGACCAAAAAGTGCGCTTGGAAATTCAGGCGAAGCAGGATGAACCCACAGGCAAGGATTATCAGGTGGGTGACAGCACCGTGCCCGGTATAGAGACCCGTAAGATCACCACCGAACTCTTGGTGGACGATGGTCAGGTGATTGTCATTGGCGGAGTTATGCGCAACAGAGAAGAAGAATCAAACAGGGGAACTCCCGGCTTCAAGAATATCCCTATTCTGGGATGGCTTTTCAAAAACGTTACCGAAGCGCAAGACAAGACAGAGTTGCTGATTTTTATCAGTCCGCAGATTATCGAATCATCCGGGCGCAGCATAACCAGGAGTTTTTGAGTGAATTTAGCTACTCACAAACTTCTGTTCGATCGGATGAATTTTCTCTTGAATTGCATCCGCGGAGCATGTATCAAAGCGAAGGGGATCTTTACCGGGTGAAGGTTCGCTGACAATGGCCGAGAATAAAGATCTGGATGGGAAAATGATTTTTCGCCTAATATGTTGTATGTTCCTGCTTTCGCTGGCTAACTGCTCTATGCAAAAATCGGGTTCGATGACAGAATCGACCCAATTTGATCGGAGCGCTAAACCAACAGAGAAACCTGCCGACCAGGATTCGGCTCAGGACAAGGTGACCTTACAAGTCGATTACCTTACCCCGGTCCGGGCCATAAAGAACCCGGAAGTCTTTGTCTATAAGGAAAAACGGCGTCTTTATGTGATCCAGTCAAACGTCCTGGTAAGAGACTACCCCGTTGGATTGGGTTTTCACCCTATTGGTGACAAGGAAAAGGAAGGCGACGGGAAGACTCCTGAGGGCAAATTTTTCATATGTGTGAAGAAACCCAATAGTCGGTTTCAAAAGTCCTTAGGGCTGAATTACCCGGACAAGAAACATGCTGAGCGGGCATTTTTTGCGGGTGTCATTTCCCCGATCGAGTTTCGGGATATCCTTCTTGCTTTTGAAAATAAGGCTACACCCCCGTGGAATACCGCTCTGGGCGGCCAGATTTTCATTCATGCGGGAGGAGCGAACCGAGATTGGACCGAAGGCTGTGTTGCTCTCTACAACAGTGACATGGACGAACTGTTTCAGATTACTTCGGTAGGAACTCCCGTTTCGATTAGACCCTGATTACAGCCCAAATCGCTCAGGTGTGGAATCCAAGTCAACCCTGACAGGCTCCTGAAAACCCTCTCTTATCCTCACCCCGGCCCCGTGTCGAGCGTGGGGTGGGACTCGCGCCGGAATGACGCAAAGGTTCTCCCTGGCGCTTGTTCGTTACCCTGTCAATAGCCCTGCCTCTCTACGTTGGTCGCTTTATTGGTCCGAGCCCTGACTCCCGAGTTTTGTTGTCTGTCTTGAGGAGGCCATTTCCATGATTGAAAAGGGATTGATAGCCCGTTTGTTCGAGGCTGCTAGTATTCAACGATGGAATGACCACGTAAGACCGGTGGAGTTCACCGAGCTTGATAAGCAGGCGCATAAGAGCATCATCGCTTATGTCTTGGGTAAGCTTGAGGAATACGAGCGAAAGGTCACCATTGACTGGAGAAAGCTGGTTGAAGGAGCGATGTTTGAGTTCCTGCAGCGGGTGATAATGACCGATATCAAACCGCCGGTATTTCACAAAATGATGAGTGAAAAAGGCGAGCAGATCAACAGGGTTGTGTTAAAAAAGCTCCATGAAGACATCATTGTTGTGAAAGGAGATTTTGTCGGAAAATTTGAAAGCTATCTCTTCAACAAAGACTATTCCCGCTTTGAGAAGAGGTTGCTGAGAGCGGCTCACTACCTTGCCACCAACTGGGAGTTCCAGATCATTTATCATACGGCCCCCTTTGTCTACGGTATCGACAAAACCAAGGAAGAGATAGAGAACCAGATCGAAGACCACTATGATCTAATCGGTGTCCAAAAAATCTCTCTGCGGAAGAAATCTTTTGGTTTTATCGATCTTTGCGGACAATTGCGATTCCAACAAAGATGGGCTCAATCTCCAAGGATTCCCAAGACGTCGGTATTGGGTCATGTGCTGATTGTCGCCATGATGTCCTACCTCTGTTCGGTGGAGATCGACGCCTGTGACAAGAGACTGTGCAATAACTTCTTTGCGGGCCTCCTTCACGATCTCCCCGAAGTGTTGACGCGAGATATCGTTTCGCCCGTAAAGAGCTCCGTTGAAGGTCTGGAAGACATCATCAAAGGTTATGAGAAGCTTCAACTGGAGGAGAAAATACTGCCCCTGCTTCCATCTGCAATGCGCGAGGAAATCCTCTATTTTTTGGAGGATGAATTCTCCAACAAGGTAATAGATGACGGGACAATAAGACAGGGAATCCCCTATGAGGAGATGATGTCCCGATTCAACCATGATCGTTTCTCCCCGGTCGACGGGCAGATAATAAGAGCTTGTGATAAACTTGCAGCCTTTATCGAGGCGTCCCTGTCCATACAGCACGGGATCAAATCGCGCAATCTTGAGGAGGGCAAAGAATATATTTACGAGAGATTCAGACGAGAAAGAATTGGCTCTCTGGATTTCGGACGGTTGTTCGATTATTTCGTATGAGGATTTGACTACAGCGCTTCAGTGGGGGCACCTCAATGCTTCGACGAAAGCATTACGGAAGTTGGCGATGACTTCCTCAAGAGGCCTGTTGCCATCGAGAACGATAAATCTCCCGGGTGCTGATCGTGCCAGCTCCAGGTAGCCTTCTCTTACGCGCTCATGGAAGTGCCGGTTTTCTCTTTCAATGCGGTCTGCAGTTCCCTCTCTGTCTTTTAGGCGACTGGACGCCACATCAATATCGCAGTCGAGGAGGATAGTGTAGTCAGGCCATAAGCCGCACGCGGCCCACTCCTGCAGCTGACGCAGTGATCCCCGCTCCAGACCTCTGCCAAAACCCTGATAAGCCAGCGTGGCATCGATGTAGCGGTCTGCCAGGGTCCACATTCCCCGGCGCAAAGCCGGGAGAACCACTTCGTGCACCAGCTGTGCCCGACTTGCCGAGTAGAGCAACACCTCGGCCTGTTCGTTCATGCCCGCAAAAAAAGGGTCGAGCAGCAAATCTCTTATCTTTTCCCCGAGGCGGGTGCCGCCAGGCTCTCGGGTCTTGATAAAGGGGATGGAGTTCTCCTCGAGCCATCCAGCCAAGTCGTTCAGCAAGGTGCTTTTCCCGCAGCCATCGATTCCTTCGAAACTAACAAAATGTGCTGGTAATTGGCGAACAAATGCGTTCATCCCTCACACCTCAAGCCCCTGATTATCCTCTTCGGTTTTCGTGTCTTCGTTATAGTGTCGACTTTGGCGGATGAAGTTGAGCTCATTCTTAGCCATGTAGATTCTCTTGACCGTTTGAAAATCCAAAGCGAACAAAACACAGGTTTCGGCAAAACAGTGCCAGAGTTCGAGTACCGCATCCCTTGCCTTATCGGGTTTGAATCCTCCTCCTTTAGCCCACCATTTCCACTTGAGGCTGCATTGAAGGTCATCGAGAGCAAGGAAAGTTCTCACCGTACAGGCACAAAAAGTAGCTCCATCGGATGATGCTTCGACGGTTGGGACTTGATGAGGTTCCACGCCGACAATGTGCGAGAGGCTCACCAGGAAATGGAGCATGTCGACAATCTCAATCTTGCCGTTTTGCGTTTCCAAACCGTGTTCTTCCACTTCCCTCACCAGTTCGGCGAGTTCAGCGGAAAGCGCTTTCCTGTAGTTTTCAATCCAGACAAGCTTTTTATCCGGGTCGCTGATGGTGTGTTGATAGTCGAGGCCAATATTCTTGAGCGTAAAGACGTTCAAATGCCGCTGGAGATTGAAGATTTCTTCCATGGTAAGTCTTTCGTCGCTTTCTTAAGCAGGGAATGCACGGATTTCAGGTAAATGGCAAGGTTTGGCAAAAAAACAAAACCACCGGTTCATACAAGGCCAAGGACTTCGAAGTATCGCCTGACTTCTCGGGCGACGAGCCGAATTCTTGGATGGGCTTGCTGGGAGTCTCTCAGCTGAACAAAATGCTGCCAGCCACTCCACCTCCCGCTGACAAAAATTTCGCTTTTCAGAAGGTTCGGCAGAATATCCCTGGCGATTTCAGGCCTCAGGCCTCGATTGAGATCTTCGCGGTACCAATCAAAAATGATCTCGGCTCGTTTGACCCACTCCCGGACCAGCGGGTTCTGATCGATAAACCGCTCCTCAAGGCTGTCATAGTTGTCCTGGATCTCTTCAGGGAGAATAAGGACCATGCCCTTATTCTTATAATTGACATAGCGGGTGCTCTCCTGGGTAAACGAAAGCACCCTGTGTCTGACCACTTCATGAGTGATCCCGCGATCGCAGACCAGTTTGAACATAAAGACGGGAAGATCGGATGCGGGATCCTTCCCTAGGAGCGCCAACTGTTCTTCTTCGGGCATGAGGGAAACCCGGATTCCGTTCCCTTGGGGCAATGAACCTTCATGTTGAAAGAGCACGGGGTAGAACATGCTCAAAGAGGAACCGAAAAGTAGATGCAGTTGGTCATGGCTCTCCTTGAGATATGAGAGGGTTTCGATCCAGCCCCGCAAATTTGCCGCAATGGCAAAACCGCCACCGGAAAGATGAGGCAGAGCATAGACCCGGTGGTAGGCATTACGTTCTTTAAGGGTTCCGACGAGGATGTCGGAAAGTTCCTTGGGTGAGGCAGCCTCGGTTTGCGAGCCCTTGGTCACCGCGTCTGCCTCAATTTTGAGGACGATGTTGCTGTGTTCAAGCACCGAGAGGTGGCCATGTTTCTTCAGCATGAGAACAAAGGCTTTGGCCGAATCGTCGGTGATCTTGTCCTCCGATTTATAGGCTGTCCTGCCGCAGATCTCAATGACCTGCAAAAGCCGCTTTTCATCCGAAGGGGCAACACCTTGAGGGAAGACCTCACTTCTTTGGAAACGAATCTTCATAAACTCACCTCCTTAAAGACTTTCACTTTTTGCCCACAGGTACTAGTTTAACAGTTGCCCCTGTGATTCGGAAGCGGAAAGAACATGGGATTGAACGTGTCTTGGCGGTGGTCTGTTTCCGCTTTGTGGCGCTCATGCATTGCGCTATAGTTGGATGGAGATCGGGCGTGACGATTGGCGGCATGGACTCGATCCACGGCAGATGTCAGGAGTCGGAAAGCAAAAGAGAGAATATGAGACGGATTCCGGCTTCTGAGTATCGACTTCCGCTTTTTCAGGAGGGTAACGATGAAGGTCTTTTACCACGAGCAGTTTCGGCAGGTNTATGTCAGCGATCCCGCAGCAGCACCCGGAAGGATCGACGCGATTCTAGCCGCCATTAAAGATGAAGTCACCTTTGAGGAACCGTTCCCT
>JGI20214J51650_10001898_pt1 | contig 13298 bp, 9 predicted proteins | sample WetSurMetagenome_FD_51650 | JGI IMG/M metagenome (IMG submission 51650) | reverse complement strand
CTAGGAGGCAATTCAGAACGAGATAGCCAAAAGGGCCGTAACCTTCACCCTCGGATAACCACGGCCAATCGCTCAAGCCATGAACTTATGCTGGCGACTACCACGCCCGAAGCCAGAAATTCTTGGTTATTGTGACCTGGACTAGAGTCGAACTCTCTCTGAAACAACGATTGAACGTTTACTGAAATGGCTTAATATCAGATATGCTTTACCAATTGCGTATATGTCTGTGTAGTCTTTGGCATCAATGTTAAGTGGAGTATAGCTTTGAATATAACTAATGACACCGGAATGGAGTATATAGCAGTAATACAGCCACTCACCAGGAGTCATAACCCCTGCTTAACATATCCTTGGTAGTAATTCTCCCATGGGCATATCAAGTATACGCGATGTACCTAAAGGAGTTTTCAATACCACTCTCCCGGGATGTNCTGATACTACCTCGCCGATTATTTTTGCTTTTGTCCCATATCTGTTTTTATGAAATTGATTCAGAATTTTTTCCGCATCAGGGGCAGCCACAACAGCTACCATCTTACCTTCATTAGCTATATATAATGGATCTAGCCCAAGCATTTCGCAGGCGCCCTGAGCAGCTTTTTCAATCGGTATTTCTTGTTCAATAATGCGGATGCCTACTTTAGATTGTTGAGCAATTTCATTAAGGGTTGTAGCCAAACCTCCCCTTGTAGGGTCACGCAGACAATGGATATTATTTGATACGCCAACAGCTTCAGAGACCAGGTGATTTAAGGGGGCACAATCGCTAACAATGGGAGACTCGAAACGTAATCCCTCCCTTTGACTCATGATAGCGATACCATGATCGGCGATAGTCCCACTTAATATAATATAGTCACCGATTTTTGCATTATTCCCTGAGATATCTACACCATGGGGAATGATTCCTAAACCTGAAGTGTTGATAAATATCCCATCGGTGCTTCCTTTATCAACTACTTTGGTATCACCAGTCACGACTTGAACACCAGCTTCATCTGCTGTCTGCCTGATCGATTTCAATATTANGTTCAGGTCGGTTAACAGAAAACCTTCTTCAAGGATAAAGGATAAGCTAAGATATTTGGGAACGGCACCTGCAGTTGCCAGGTCATTCACCGTCCCGCATATGGACAACTTCCCGATATTCCCACCAGTAAAGAAGTAAGGTTTTACTACATAACTGTCTGTTGTAAAAGCAATACGCCCGTTTAAAGAAATATGGGCAGAATCATCCATCCGTTCTAGAATTGGATTACCTAAAATACTGACAATCGAATTCGTGACAAGATCATGCATCAACTTCCCACCACTACCGTGAGACAATAAAATTTGTTCTGAAATATTATTCAACATTAACTCCATATTGGAAATATGCGGCACAACTACCTTCAGATGAAACCATACAAGGGCCAATTGGCTGTTCCGGTGTGCATATGGTCCTGAATAATTTACAATCCCTGGGTGTTGATATCCCGCGCAGTATATTTCCACATATACAGCCGCGTATTTCACTGTTTGGTATAATTTTGATATCGAAGTTGGATTCGGCATCAAAATGCTGATAACGTTTTTGTATTTTTAACCCACTTCCAGAAACAATACCGATACCCCGCCAGTCGGCATCGCTCAATTCGAAAACCGTTTCCATCAGTCTGAGTGCCTGTATATTGCCTTCCGGTTTCACCACTCGCCTGTAGGCAATTTCAACACTATACTTTTCATTTTCTATCTGGCTGACCAGCATATCCACAGTTTGCAGAATATCAATCGGTTCAAAACCTGATATAACACAAGCAATCCCATAGTCACTTGGAATAAATTGGTAAGGATAACTCCCGGTGATCGCACTGACATGCCCCGGACATATAATGCCATTTATCCGTATTTCACCAAGTTCAAGTATTGTTTTCATGATCGGCGGGCAGACTTTGTGTAAACTTATCACGAAAAAGTTTTGAAGATTCTCTTTTTCAGCTTGCACTAAAGCGGTGGCTACCGTAGGTGCCGTAGTTTCGAAGCCAATGCCTACGAAGATAATCTTCTTCCCTGGATTTCCCCGTGATATTTGTAGGGCATCAAGAACCGAATAGACAACCCTGACATCAGCTCCCTGGGCTTTTTCTTTTTGTAGAGTAGAACGGCTGCCGGGAACCCTGATCATGTCTCCAAAACTAGCGATAATTATTCCCGGGAATTTAGACAGGGCGATAATCTTATCCAAGTCAGCAGTTGATGTTACGCAGACCGGACATCCTGGACCGGAAAGCATTTCGATATTTGACGGGAGTAATTGGCGAATACCATTTTTCAGGATACTCACAGTATGACTGCCGCAAAATTCCATTAACTTGATATTGCGGTGAGAAGCCTGGTGAATATGTGCTACCAATCTATTAGCTAATTCGACGTCCCTGAATTCATCAACTAATTTCAAGTACTTGCCTCAGCATATCCAGTGACTGTTGCGCTTCAATTTCGTCAATTACACTAATAGCAAATCCAGTATGTAGCAACACATAATCACCAACTTTCACATCCGGTGTAAGCTGTAAACTGATTTCACGTTTGACCCCGTTGATATCAGCTACCGCTTTTTCACCCTGGATGGATATCACCAAAGCAGGTATTGCTAAACACATATCTCCCCCCTTGAAGTTTCTATTTTATGTCGGTACCAGACAACTGAGTCAGGTGTACCACAAACTACTTCATCAACATATAACCACCAATCACTGCTTGTCCTAATGATATACCACCGTCATTACATGGTACTTGACGGTGCATTGACACTATCAATCCACCGGAATTGAGCAATCTGGTAACAATTTTAAGTAAATAGCGGTTCTGAAAAACACCACCGGTCAGGACAACTTGCTTGATTCCTGTCTCTGTGGAGATAGATTGGCACATGATATAAATCGTCCTTGCAATCGTATTATGAAACCGGGCAGATATTACAGGGGTTGGTATCTTACCCAAGATATCTTCAATCATTGCCCGGAACATCTCTTCGACACCGATTATTCGAATCCCATTATTTTCCTTCCAGCTAACAGGATAATTATCTAGCTCTTTGTCACATTTCCCTGCCATCATCTCAAGTTCGATAGCTGCTTGAGAATCATATTGTATTTCGCCTCGGATATTTAGTAATGCCGATACGGCATCGAATAACCGCCCACAACTGGAAGTTAATGGTGAATTCAGCGACTTCTCTACTTGATACGAAATGATATCTATCTCCTCATGTTTAATGAGTTTNAGGAAAGGCAAATCATAGTTCAGATATTTTTCTCCAAATAGCGATATCAAATAGCCAATAGTAATACGGTATGGTTTCTTAATCGCAATATTACCTCCGGCTAGGGGAAGGTATTGAATATGTGCTTTCCTTTCAAACTTGTCAAACTTGGTAATAAGAAATTCCCCTCCCCATATTTGACCATCAGTCCCATAACCAGTCCCATCGAAAGCCACGCCAATCACCGGAGTATTAATTCCAGCATCTACCATAGCACTCACTACATGGGCATGATGATGTTGAACCGGGATAAATTTTAATCCTCTTTGTTCTGCGGTAGCTTTAGCATATCTTGTCGATACATAATCAGGATGCATATCGCCGGCGATAATTTCCGGTTCAATTCGGAAAATTTTTTTATATAACCCAATAGTCGCGAGATAATGGTCATAACTCTCCTGATTATCCAGGTCTCCGATGTGTTGGCTTATAAACGCATGATTCTCTCTTGTCAGGCAAAAGGTATTTTTTTCCTGTGCTCCGCAAGCTAAAACCTGTGGATANAAAGTCTTTAGTTTTATCGGAAATGGGGCATATCCACGTGCTCTTCTTANTATCTGTGCAAATCTTTTATTGACAGCCACAACACTATCATCGTAGGTCGCATAAATCTGCCGGTTGTGTACTAGAAAATAATCGGGAATACCATGAAGTCGTTGAACTGCTTCCTCGTTTTCTCTAGCAATCGGTTCTTCACTTATATTGCCGCTAGTCATTACTAATGGTAACCCAGTTTCTTCCAAGAGTATGTGATGTAAAGGAGTATAAGGAAGCATTATGCCGAGATATCTCAATCCTGGTGCTACTGATGGTGAAATGTCGGTATGGGACTTTGTTTTCAGTAATACAATAGGACTTTGCGGTGATTGGAGTATTTTCTCTTCAGTTAAATTCACATAACAATAANGGCGAGCCGTCTGTATCGAATCAACCATCACCGCGAATGGTTTCCCTTGACGCTTTTTACGAATCCTTAGTTGGTTTACCGTTGTATCGTTCGTTGCATCACATGCTAACAAGAAGCCGCCTAAACCTTTAATGGCTACTATATGTCCCTTTTTCAGAAGGTTCGCTGTTTCCGAACTGATATCTTTAATACCAATTTTTTTCCCCACGTGGTCCAGTAATTCAAGTTGTGGTCCACACACAGGACAAGCGTTAGGTTGAGCGTGAAAACGTCTGTCTAGAGGGTTGTTGTATTCATTAGCACAGTCTGGACACATATTAAAGTATTGCATTGTAGTGCGGGTACGGTCATAAGGAATGTCTTCGATGATCGTAAACCGCGGACCACAATTAGTACAATTTGTGAATGGATANCGGTATCTTCTATCATGAGGATCAAGTATTTCATTCCTGCAGTCACGGCAAGTAGCGATATCCGGTGATATTAGTTGGTATTTACCTTCTTTTACCACACTATTGCGAATGACAAATTCTTTATATCCAGCCGGTTTGATTTGTTTTATCGTACAGTGTTCGATAAACGCTCTGGGAGGTAATTCTTTATGTAGATCACGGATAAAGTTATTGATTGACTCTGCTTTACCNTCTATTAGTATCGTTACGTCATCGGAAGTGTTATAAACCCAACCATTAAGATGAAATTTAGCAGACAGTTGGTATACATAAGGTCTAAAGCCAACACCTTGAACGACTCCTCGTACGGCTATAGTAAAGGCAGTAATATTATCCATTGATTTCATTATATCGATTTCACCCTGTATAGTTTATGATTACCAGCGGTAAAAAAATATCTTATCTTTATTAGTTTTTAAAAAAATAATTATTTGTATCAGATATTTTGTTTTTTAAAAATATTTTCCACCTCTTGACAATAAGTATATTAAGAATCATACTATGCTGGTATTTTAATACCAATATACCAATGTATATTGGTATAGGAAATAATATAGTGAATGATGAAGAAAGACAACTGCATGTAAGAATATCCAAAGAAACATTTATGAAACTGAAAGTGCGGTGTGCCTATCAGGACATTTCTATCCAGGATTATATTATTAAACTGATTGAAGATAGTTTTGGGCAAAACCGGGAATCGAGCGTTTCTGTTTTACTTGTAGAAGATGAAGCTATTTTACGTGAATCTCTCATGGATTCACTAAAAGACGTTCATCGAATCACAGCAGTCGGTTCCGCTGAAGAAGCTTTCGAAATCATTAAAAGTAACGATTTCGATGTTGTTGTTACCGATGTNCGGTTACCCGGGAAAAATGGCATTCAGTTAATCAAAGATATCCGGGATATCAAACCAAACATAAAAGCGATAATAATCACAGCTTTTCCGTCTGTTGATTTAGCTGTTGAAGCCATGAAACAAGGTGCTGTTGACTATCTAGTAAAACCAGTAAATGCTGAAGATTTGGAAAAATTATTGTCTTCGTTACCTTTAAAACCATGACTCTGTTGCCTCAAATTGATGGGACAAAATAGTACTCAATACCGGATGGTAAAAATAACACAGTACTACCCCCACTTCTACAAAGGGGGGAAATGGGAAAACCTGATTTGGTTGATATGCCAAACACTAAGAGAAGGTATAACAGATGGCGTGATCTGTTGGGCAATACCCATCTCTGGATTCTAATTGTCTTGTTCGGTGGTTGTGTGTTTCTCCAATACCCACAGCAGTTTAACATTACTAGCGAACCTTCGGTTTTCTTCTTTTTAGGACTTACCCGCCATGCTTTCGAGCGTATTTTGTTATTGATACCGATAATATACGCGGCAACAGCATTCAATTTATGGGGTGGAATCGTCAGTCTTTTCATAGCAGCAGCAATAATGTTACCGCGAGTATTTATTCTTTCCCAATATCCCGCCGACGCCTTTGTCGAGACACTTGGAGTCATCGTTTTAGGATTATTGGGGAATATCTGGTTACAGATTTATAGAAAAGAAAAAAATCGCCGTCAAACAGCTCTTATCAACCTTGAACAGTCTTATCAACAATTAAGGGATTCAGAACAAAAGTATCGAGAATTATTTGAAAATGCCCACGATGCAATCATGGTACACGATTTAAACGGAGATCTGATCGCAGTGAATGCCGCTACCGAAAACCTTACCGGTTATAAAGTAGATGAACTCACAAAACTGAACGTACGGACTTTCCTGGACAAAGAAAGCCTGGCTACGGCAGCACTGATAAAAAACCGGCTCCTGGCAGGAGAAAAGATCGAACAACCATACGGCCAGCGCCTAGTTAGGCGGGATGGAACAGAAGCCTTTCTCAAGTTAACCACAACTTTATTGATGAAAGAAGGAAAACCGTCGGGCTTCCTGCATATAGCCCGGGATGTCACCGAGGAAAAACGAATGCAGGACCAACTCGCAAAGGCTTATCACCACCTGAACGAATCCCATGAGCGTTTGAAAGAAAGCCAGGAACAGCTGATACAAGCAGAAAAATTAAGCTCGCTGGGCCAATTGAGTGCTTCCATTGCACATGAAGTGAACAACCCGTTATCCGGGGTCCTGACCTATGATCAATTGCTAATCAGGAAAACAAGAGAAGGGTCAATCAGCCCGGAGACGGCTTTGGATTATCTCGGTAAGATGGAAAAGGAATTGATTCGTTGTACGAAACTAATCCGTAACCTGTTAGATTTCGCTCGACAATCACCGCCGTCATTTCGGGCTGTAAACATAAACGAAGTCATGACACGGGCATATGAGCTGGCATCACACGCGGCGAAGCTGCAACACATACAGGTGGTTACAGAACTGGACTCAACAGTACCAACTATTACTGCGGATTTCGACCAACTTCAGCAAGTCTGTACTAACCTGATACTTAATTCCATCCAGGCGATGTCTGAAAACGGCGTACTTACACTACGCACTTTGGCAAACGTCAACGACGTGATGATCCAGGTCAGCGATACCGGGTCCGGTATCTCACCGGAGAATGTGCCCAAGCTTTTCACTCCGTTCTTCACTACCAAGCGGGAAGTGAAGGGGGTAGGTTTAGGCCTGGCTGTATCGTACGGGATAGTGCAACGACACAAAGGAAAGATCGAAGTCCAGAGCAAACTGGGAAAAGGCACAACGATCTGTGTTCGTCTTCCCCTGAATATCAAAAGCGACATTACCGGAAATGCACCCTACACGAACGCGGAGAATATCGGGGAGTCCGCAACACAGGGGTTTTGAAACTATAAAAAGAGTTTTTTATTTACAAATACTGATAGGAGTGTGTCATGAGTTCAATTGCAATTCCTGTAAAGAGCAGGGAAACCGGAGACGAAAGTGATTTACGCGGAAAAATCAAAAATATCATCGCGGCTAATCGGAATCTAAAGGGGGCACTAATCCGTATACTACAAAGTGCCCAGGGCCTTTATGGTTATCTGCCGACTCAGGTTTTAACGATAATCTCGGAGGAAATGAAAGTACCCCTTAGCGAGGTATCCGGAATCGTAAGTTTTTATAGCTTTTTCTCAACCGTACCTAAGGGCGATCACGTCATCCAGGTTTGCCTCGGTACCAGTTGTTACGTAAAGGGAGGCCAAAGAATACTTGAAACTCTTAAAAAGGATTACGGCTTGGAACCCGGGGGAACTACATCCGACAATAAGTTTTCTCTTGAAACNGTCCGTTGTCTAGGTTGTTGCGGATTATCTCCAGTTGTGGCTGTCGGCGAGGATATTCACCGAAGAGTCAAACCCGGNAAAATAAAGAATATTCTTAGTTCTTATNAGTAAGGAAAANANATGAAANCATTTACTTCTTTACAGGAATTACAAGATTACAGAAAACAAGTACAGTCCAGGGTAGCAGNAAGAGAGAAAACGATACGGATTATAGTACACCTGGGTACATGTGGNATTTCTTCGGGAGCAAATACGGTCCTGGATTGTTTCGAGAAAGAAATTCGCAGCCGGGGACTGNCTGAAGTCACCGTTTTGAAGGGGTCCTGCCTCGGACTNTGCGGAATTGAGCCGGTGGTAACCGTGATTTTACCCAACCACCGGAAGATTATTTACTCCGAAGTCGATGAGAATAAGGTACCCCGAATCATCAACGAGCACATTATCGGTGGAAGAAGAATTGGCGAATGGGTTGTCGATGAGAATACACCGAGGTTTCAAAAACAGGAAATAAGGATAATGCATAACCAGGACATCGACCCGATGGAGATCGATGAATATATCGCCAGGGACGGATACCAGGCACTGGCGAAAGCATTACAGATGAAACCGGAAGATGTTATGGCAGAAATAGAAAAATCAGGCTTAAGGGGGCGTGGAGGGGCAGGCTTTCCTACAGCCAGGAAATGGGGTTTTGTTCGAAGCGCCATAAGTAATGAAAAGCATGTAGTCTGTAATGGCGATGAAGGAGACCCCGGCGCTTATATGAACCGGGCTGTTTTGGAAGGAAACCCGCATTCTATTATCGAAGGGATGGCTATCGGAGCTTATGCTATCGGTAACGTTAGCGAAGGTTTTGCTTATGTACGGGCTGAATATCCCCTTGCTATCCGTACTTTAAGGCATGCTATAGAACAAGCAGAGAAATACGGCCTCCTGGGAAAAAATATTCTTGGGACCGGGTTCAACTTCTCACTCGATATCTTCCCGGGAGCAGGCGCTTTTGTCTGCGGTGAAGAAACAGCCCTCCTGCACTCTATTGAAGGCCAACGAGGAAATCCAACTCAAAGGCCACCCTTTCCGGCTAATGTCGGCGGCGGACTATTCGGTAAACCGACCACAATAAATAATGTTGAAACCTGGTCCAATATTCCCCGCATTATTTGGGAAGGCGCCGATTGGTTTGCCAGTGTAGGCAGTAAAAAATGTAAAGGGACCAAAGTATTGTGCCTGGCGGGTAATGTAAAAAATACCGGCCTTGTCGAAGTACCACTGGGAATGACGCTGGGAGAGATTGTTTTTGATATCGGTGGCGGAATAGCCGGAGATAAGCAATTCAAGGGAATTCAGATTGGGGGACCTTCGGGAGGCTTCCTTTCCAGTGAGCATCTGAATACCCCTGTTGATTACGAGGAGATCCCTGCTACCGGAGCTATTATGGGCTCTGGTGGCTTGATAGTCATGGACGATAACAACTGTATGGTGGATATGGCCAAATTTTTCCTTGGTTTCACCAGAGACGAATCCTGCGGAAAATGTACTCCCTGCCGTGCCGGCATACCAGAAATGAGATCAATATTAATTAACATCAGTAACGGTTCCGCATCTCTTGAAGACCTTGATACGCTGGAAGAACTCGCAGAAATGATCTCCAGTGCGGCCTTGTGCGGGCTCGGTCAGACCGCTCCGAATCCCGTTATTACCGGATTACGGCATTTCCGGGATGAATTTAAGAAACATATTATTGAAAAAAAATGTCCGGCTGGGGTCTGCAGTGAACTGTTCGTTACACCATGCCAACATACCTGCCCGGTCCAACTGGATATCCCAGGTTATATTAGCCTCATCAAGGCCGGGGAATTCGTCGAAGCATATAAACTGATAAAACAGCGTAACCCGTTACCAGCGGTTTGTGGCCGTGTTTGCCATCATCCCTGTGAATTGAAATGTAACCGCGCCAGGCAGGACGAAGCGTTAAGGATACGAGATTTAAAGCGCTTTGCGGCAGATTACGCCCATAATACTAATGCCAATATCCAATTCAATCCCAGGGCGACCAAGTCAGGAAGTGTTGCTATTGTCGGTGCTGGACCAGCCGGGCTTTCGGCAGCCTGGGATCTGGCCCTTGAAGGATATCGGGTAGATGTTTTCGAGGCTATGCCGGTAGCCGGTGGAATGCTGGCTACGGCAATTCCGGGATACCGCCTGCCTAAATCGATCCTCCAAAAAGAAATAAGCGAAATTGAGAAACTTGGCGTTAACATTATTACCGGTACACCGATCGATAATCCTCTGACCCTGCTTGGCGAGGGTTATCAGGCGGTGTTCATCGCGACAGGTTCCGCCAAAGGCGTCAAGGTCGGTATCCCTGGTGAAGATCTCGATGGTGTTTATGATGCCATAGAGTTCTTGCGTAAAGTAAACCTCGATGAAAAAGTCGAAATCGGGAGAAGGGTAGCCGTAATCGGCGGTGGNAACTCCTCGATCGACGCTGCCAGAACGGCCTTGCGCTTAGGAGCCAACGGTGTCCACATTATTTACCGCCGGACAGAGGATGAGATGACAGCCCAATGGGAAGAGATAGCGGACGCCAAAGAAGAGGGTATGAGCCTCCTGGCAGAATACGAAGAACTCCGTGAAGCTAAGGAAGAAGGAGTCCATATCCACACTCTTACCAGCCCGATCGAAATAATATCTAAAGAAGGTAAGATTACCGGGATTCGGTGCTTAAAAATGGAACTTAAAGAATACGACAACAGCGCCCGTAAAACACCTTATCCCATAGAGGGTTCCGAGTTCGAGATCGATGTAGATACCATAATCGTTGCCATCGGTCAACAACCTGAGACTGAATTTGCCCAGGGAACCGATATTAAGATCGGCCGCAACCGGACCATCCATATCGATGAACAAACGATGAGTACAGGCGTCCCCGGTGTCTTTGCCGGTGGTGATGTAGCAACAGGACCAAAGACCGTGATCGAGTGTATCGCTGCCGGACAGAAGGCCGCAGCTTCGATCGTCAAATATCTCCAGGAACTCGGTGAGTATAAACGAAACGAAGGCTCGGTTACTAAATATCCTTCTGTAATGCCGACAGATGAAGAACTTAAAGAGAAGAACCGCATTCCGATTAGGAAGATACCGGCTGTCCTGCGAGCCCGTAACTTCCACGAAGTATCAATGACAATGAATCCTGATGAGGCCATGCTGGAAGCATCCAGATGTCTTAGATGCGATTTGGAGGTAGAAGACTAATCATGAGTGTAAATATCAAAATTAACAATAAAGACTATATTGCAAATGATGACGATAATGTCCTGGATGCCTGCCTGGCAAATGGGATCGATGTTCCTCGTCTCTGTGACTGTCCCGGTCTCTCTAACGTGGGTGCCTGCCGCATGTGCGTAGTCGAGATACAGGGAGAAAGGAGGCCGGTTCCCTCCTGTACTTATCCTGTCCGTAACGGACTAGTGGTGAAAACCGATACAGAACAGCTCGAAAAATACCGTCGGCAAATACTCGAACTTTTGTTTACCGAACGTAACCATTTCTGCATGTTCTGCGAAGCAAGCGGTGACTGCGAACTTCAGAAACTTGCCTACCGCTACCAGATGGACCATGTACGCTATGGATACAAATTCCCTAAACTTGATGTCGATACGTTAAGCGAATTTCTGATAATCGATCACAATCGGTGTATTATATGCGGACGTTGTGTCAGGACTTGTGATGAAGTGGCTGCCAGCCGGACTATCGGGTTCAACAAGCGGGGCTGGGAGACGAAAGTGGCCGCAGATCTCCAGCAATCACTGGGAAAATCTTCCTGTCGCCTGTGTGGTGCTTGTATGCAGTCTTGCCCCACTGGCGCTATTACAAACAGGCTCAGCTATTATCGCGGTACGAGAGATACCTGTATCGAAAAAGAAACGACCTGCCCCGGATGTTCCGTCGGTTGTGAACTGAACGTACTGGTAAAAGACAACAATATTAACCGAATAGAATCGCCGGACCTGACCGGGAACATCAACGGAAGTCTGTGCCGGATAGGACGGTTCGAGTTATTGAAAACACGGCCAAATAGGATAATCACCCCGCTCGTTCGGGATATTCAAGGAGAACTCAAGGAATCAACCTGGGAAGAAGCTCTCTCCGCTATCGTCCGCAAAGTTTCGGGAAAGAAAACCGCGGGAATCGTTTCGTCAAGGCTGCCCGTTGAAACACTTAATGTTTTCAGAAATTTCATTAAGCGTGCAGCAGGAGGGGGAGCAATCGATACTACGGATGGGGAGATTTTCCGTGCTATTTCTTCTGGCATGAATAAAAATCAGGGGCTGTTCGACGATGAAGGCACTGTTAAGGATATAGCTGCTGCAGATTACATCCTTCTGGTTGGGGCCGACCCTCAGAGTACGAACCCTGTTGTTAGTACGGTAATCCGGCGCACCGTGAACAAGACTAAGGCAAAACTTACGATAATAAATGAAAAAGCCGATGTTCTTCCACTTTGGTCGTATCTCTGGTTGAATCCGACAAAAGACAGTGAAGCTCTGGTTATTAAAGGTATTATCAAGTGTATCGTTAGTAACAAGTGGAATAAGGTTGGACCGGGCTCTACCATGGAAAACGAACTAGAAACAATAGACCTTGAAACGGTTACCCGGATGAGTGAGGTCAGTAAGGCCGACCTGGAAATTATCGCCCGGGAATACAGTCAGGCAAAAAATCCTTTCATAATATACGGCGAAAATTTACTCTCCGGTGATGTAAGTGCTGTTACCGGGCTGGCAACTCTTGCGGCTGTTACCGGTAATTCGAAAGGATTCCTGTCACTCAAACCTGCTGCAAATAGTCGCGGCGCCTGGGAAATGGGTCTTGCCGAAGGTATCATGGAAAAGCCCCAGGGACTCTACCTTTTGCTTGGTGATGATACGCCGGATGAATACCTGCTTAAACGAATTGAAGGTCTGGATTATCTGGTCGTTCAAGCCAGTCACCGTTCACCTGCCGTAGAAAAGGCGGATGTGGTACTTCCGTCTCCCATATGGGCGGAAAAGTCCGGAAGTTATATCACTCTCGATGGCCGTTTAGTGAAGTCTCATAGTGTATTGAAGCCGATGGACACTATTAAGCAGGATGCTGAAATCCTGGCAATGATTGCTGAAAAACTCGGATATAAAATAAATTAACTGGGAGGTTAAAGGTGGCGAAAGTAACTGTTGCGTCAGCTTGGCTTGACGCTTGTGCCGGGTGTCATATGTCACTTCTTGATCTTGATGAAAAATTGATTGAGTTACTTGACTCGATTGAGTTGAAGGCAACTCCGATTACAGACTTTAAGACATTTACTCCGGTAGATGTTGGCATAATTGAAGGCG
>JGI20214J51650_10001897_pt1 | contig 13303 bp, 14 predicted proteins | sample WetSurMetagenome_FD_51650 | JGI IMG/M metagenome (IMG submission 51650) | reverse complement strand
GCAGCATAGCGAGGCGCGGCGCGATGCGCGTTGATCGGCTGGCCGCGCCGCTTGCACGAGAATCGGGCGGCTCGCCCAAGCGTCGGCCTGTCGCCGGCCGGTGCGCGCCGCGGATCGTGAAGGAAGGCGATGAGTGAATCGATCGTGATCGTCGGCGGCGGCCATGCCGCCGCGCAGCTGTGCGCCGGGCTGGCCGAGGCCGGGCAGGGTGCGCGCGTGCACCTGGTCTGCGCCGAAGCCGAGCTGCCGTACCAGCGCCCGCCGCTGTCCAAGGCCTTCCAGAAGAGCCCGGCCGAGACGCTACAGCTGCACCGCAGCGAGGCCTGGTACGCCGAGGCCGGGATTGCGCTGCACCGCGCCGACGCGGCCGTGGCGATCGACCGCGCGGCGCGCCGGCTGCGCCTGCGCTCGGGCGTCGAGCTGGCCTATGACCGGCTGGTCCTCGCGACCGGCGCACGCTCGCGCCTGCTGCCGCACCTGGGCGACGGGCTCGCCAACGTGTGCACGCTGCGCAGCGCGGCCGATGCGCTGCGCCTGCGCGACAAGCTCGCCGGCGCGGCCTCGCTGACGGTGCTCGGCGGCGGCTTCATCGGGCTCGAGATCGCGGCCACCGCGCGCGCGCTGGGCAAGACGGTGACGGTATTCGAATCGGCGCCGCGGCTGCTCGCGCGCTCGGTTTCGGTCGACATCGCCGACCATGTCCTGCGCACGCACCGCGAGGCCGGCGTCGACCTGCGCCTGGGCGTCGCCGCAGGCGGCTTCGAGGTCGAGGCCGGTCGCATGGCGGCGTTGAGCGTCGACGGTCGGCGCGAGGCGGTCGAGCTGCTCGTGCTCGGCATCGGCGCAGCGCCCGAGGACGNCCTCGCCGNGGCCGCCGGGCTGGCGTGCGCCAACGGCATCGTCGTCGACGCAAACCTGCGCACCGAAGACGCGGCGATCCTCGCGATCGGCGACTGCGCCAATTTTCCCGAAGCCGGCAGCGGGCGCAGGCTGCGGCTCGAGTCGGTGCAGAACGCGAACGACCAGGCGCGTACCGCGCTCGCGACGCTTCTCGGCCGCGACGAGCCCTACCGGGCGCTGTCCTGGTTCTGGTCCGAGCAAGGCAGCCTGCGCCTGCAGATGGCTGGGCTGATGCCGACCGACGCGATACGCCACCGCCGGCCGGGCGCGACGCCGGCGAGCTTCTCGATCCTGCATTACACCGGCGAGCGCCTGGCCTGCGTCGAGAGCGTGAACGCGCCGCTCGACCACCTGAGCGCGAAGAAGCTGCTCGAAGCCGGCCGCAGCCCGGCGCCGGCCGCGGCCTGCGACCCGGCGACGCCGCTGAAGGCGCTGCTGTAGCCGACGCCGACGCCGCGCCATGTCCACGCCCGAACAACGGCGCCGGCACTGGCGCGGCAACCGGCGCCTGACCGCGCTGCTGCTGTTGCTCTGGTTCGGCGTCAGCTTCGGCGCGAGCTGGTTCGCGCGCAACCTGAACTTCGACTTCTTCGGCTGGCCGTTCGGCTTCTGGGTCGCTTCGCAGGGAGCTCTGCTGGTCTACCTGGCGATCGTCGGCGTCTACGCGCGTGCGATGAACCGGCTCGACCACGCGCAAGGACTGGACGAGGGCGAATGACGGCACAGCGCGCGTTCCGCCGCCGGCTGCACCGGATCTACGGTGCCTACACCGTCGGCTTCGTCGCCTTCGTTCTGCTGCTCGCCTGGCTCGAGCGCATCGGCCTGCCGCGCAGCTGGATCGGGCTGATCTTCCTGCTCGCGACGGTCGCGCTGTACGCGGTGATCGGGCTGCTCAGCCGGACCACGAACCCGGACGAGTACTACGTCGCCGGGCGGCGCGTGCCGGCGTTCTACAACGGCATGGCGATCGGCGCCGACTGGATGAGCGCGGCTTCGTTCATCGGCCTGGCCGGCACGCTCTACCTCAGCGGCTATGGCGGCCTGGCGTTCATCCTCGGCTGGACCGGGGGCTTCTGCCTGGTCGCGCTGCTGCTCGCGCCCTATCTGCGCAAGTTCGGCCAGTACACGATCCCCGATTTCCTCGGCGAGCGCTTCGAAGGCCGGCTGCCGCGCGTCGTCGGCGCGCTCGCCGCGGTGCTGTGCTCGTTCATCTACCTCGTCGCGCAGATCTACGGCGTCGGGCTGATCACCGCGCGGCTGACGGGGCTCGCGTTCGAGATCGGCATCTTCGTCGGCCTCGGCGGCGTGCTCGTCTGCTCGTTTCTGGGAGGCATGCGCGCGGTGACCTGGACCCAGGTCGCGCAGTACATCGTGCTCGTCATCGCCTATCTGGTGCCGGTGGTCTGGCTGTCGGCGCAGCAGACCGGCGACCCGGTGCCGCTGCTGTCCTATGGCGAACAGTTGAAGAAGGTCAGCCAGGCCGAGCAGCGGCTGCTAGACGACCCGCGCGAGGCCCAGGTGATCGCGGTCTTCGAAGCCCGCGCCGCCGCGCTCGACGCGAAGCTGCGCGACGTTCCCGCTGCGCTCGCCGCCGATCGCGCCGCGGCCGCCGGCCGGCTGGCCGCGCTGCAGGCCGCTGACGCGCCGCTGGCCCGGCTGCAGGCGGCGGCGCAGGCGCTCAACCGTCTGCCGCGCGACACCGACGACGCGCGGCGCGCATGGACCGCCGCGCGCGACACCGATCTCGAGCGCGCGCGTCCGCTCGCAGGCATGCCACGCCACGCGCAGGAGTTCGCCGGCGACCCGAACGGCGACGCCGCGGCGCGCGCCGCGTTCGATGATTCCCGACGCAACTTCCTCGCACTGACCTTCTGCCTGATGGTCGGCACCGCGGCGCTACCGCACATCCTGACGCGCTACTACACCACGCCGTCGGTGAAGCAGGCGCGCGAGTCGGTGACCTGGAACCTGCTCTTCATCGTCGTGCTGTACCTCACCGCGCCGGCGCTCGCGGTTCTGGTGAAGTACGAGGTCTTCAACGTGCTCGTCGGCACGCCGTTCGACCATCTTCCGGCGTGGATCGGCAACTGGAGCCATGTCGACCCAGGGCTGCTTTCGGTGAGCGATGTCAACCACGACGGCATCTTGCAGCTCGGCGAGATCCGCATCGGCGGCGACATCATCGTGCTCGCGACGCCCGAGATCGCCGGCCTGCCCTACGTCGTCTCGGCGATGGTCGCCGCCGGCGGGCTGGCCGCTGCGCTGTCCACCGCTGACGGCCTGCTGCTGACGATCACCAACGCGCTCAGCCACGACCTGTACTTCCGCATGATCGACCCCAGCGCGCCGGCCACGCGCCGGGTCACGATCTCGAAGGCGCTGCTGCTGATGGTCGCGCTCGCCGCTGCCTACCTGGCGGCGCAGAAGCCGGCCGACATCCTGTTCCTGGTCGCGGCGGCGTTCTCGCTCGCGGCCGCCGCCTTGTTCCCGGCGCTGGTACTTGGTGTGTTCTGGAAGCGCGCGAACCGCTGGGGCGCGACGTTGGGCATGGTCGCCGGCCTGGGCGTCACGCTGTTCTACATGATCGGCACCCAGCCCTGGCTGCGCGGCGTGTTCGGCATCGAGTCACCGGTTGCGCTGTGGTGGGGTATCCAGCCGATCTCGGCCGGGATGTTCGGCGTGCCGGTCGGCTTCGCGGTGATTGTCGTCGTGAGCCTGCTCACGCCGGCACCGAGCGCGCGCACGCAGGCGCTGGTCGAGAGCCTGCGCTACCCGGCGGTCGACACGAAATGAGCGCGCGGCGTCTCATACCCATTCGCGAGCGGCTCCTCGTTACGGGTCGATCGATCGCAGGTTGGTATCAGTGCGCCGCGGCGGACGCGGCAGTCTCGTAGCTCGGCGCGGCACTCGCGCCGAGCGAAAGCTCGTTGATCACTCCTTCGACGTCGTCGATGCGCCGGACTCGCGTCACGATCTCGCGCGCCTGTGCGGCGTTGGCAACGCAGCCCATGAGCCAGACGACACGCCGTTGGCCCAGCGCCCAGACGCTGGTGTCGGCGTAGCGGCCGTCGGCCTGCAGCGTGATTGCGACGCGCGGGATGATCTCCTTGTCGTACAGATAGCTGTTCGAGAGCCGGCAGCGCCCGTCGAGGTAGCAACTCACGCCGCGCTGCGAGCGGCCGTGCGATTCCGCGATCGCCTGCGCGTGCGTCAGCAGCGGCCCGGCGGGCACCGGGCAGCCCGGCAGGCCATGGGTGACCGCGATGAACGGGTCGCCGAAGAAGTTGCTGCGCGGCTCGGCCGCGCCAGCGCTGGCTGCCGCGAGCAGCGATGCAGCGAGCACGTGGAGCAGCGACATGGAGAGATTCTGGCGCTCCTTGGGCTCGCCCGCAACGTGTCGCTGGTTCGAGGTGCAGGGCCCCGGCGCCGTGCCGCGATGTCACATCGATCCGCGCATCGGAGCGCACGCCGCGGATCCGGCATGCCCCTGCGTTGCTCAGGCCCCCCGAAGGAGGCGCCGAAGGCGCTTCGTGAGGACGTCAGTACGCGAGTTGCGCCGACAGGTAGGCGCCGTGCTGGCGTCTTGGCTGTACGGCAGGCGCGATGCGGCCCAGGTCGACATAGGCCAGGGTCAGCGACACGTGCTTGCTCGGCGCCCAGGCGACGAAGGCGTCGGTCCAACCGTCCTCGGCGAGTGCGCCGTTGCCGAGCACGCTGCGGTTCAGGTTTGCGGGCTTGGCGCGCGCCTCGACGCCGAGCGCGAGATGACGGCTTACGAGATAGGCGAGCGAGATCTCGGGTTCCAGCTTCGTGCCGTCACCCTGCGCGCCGCCGAAGCCGAGCAGGCCGTCCTGGTTCGCCTTCGTCAGCCGCAGCGTGGCGTTGACGAGAAGGCCCTGGGCGAGGAAGAGCTTGGTCGCGCTGACGTAGAGGTCGGTACCCTGGGCGCCGGCGCCGAGCGGGCCGAACAGCGTCGGCCCGAGCGCTCCGGCGTTGAGGCGCTTGTACAACAGGCCGACGGCGATCTGCGGCATCAGCCGGTCGCTGTCGAGCACTGCGTCGCCGGCGACGCGCAGCTTGAGACCGACGATGTCCTGCTTCAGGTGCAGCCCGGCCAGGCCGAGCGGCGCCAGGTTGTCGCGGGTGTCGAAGTCCTGGTGCGCGAGCGAGACCTCGACTCGGTCGTTCCAGGCTAGCGCGACGCCGCTGCCGAGGAGCGAATAGTCCTGCGTCCTCACCGTGGTCGCGAAGGCGGTGGCGCCGACCTGGCCGCGGGTTGCGTAGCTGCCGGTCACGGCCCAGGGTGTGAGGCCACCACCGGCCGCGCCGTCGATGCTGCTCACGCCGCCGGTGAGCAGCAACTTGCCGCTGGCGGCGTGAGCAGNCACGGCCGCGGCCAGGCCGACCACGGTGGCCAGGCCGAGGTGAAGCGCGCTGCGGACGGTGGCGGACATGGACGAGGGCTGGGAAGGCAATGTCGCAAGAGGCTAAGCGAAGCGTGCGCGGCACGCTGGGCTACGGGTGTGAACTTCTGCCGCGGCGCGGCCGTGCAGCGCTGCGCCCGGCCGGACCCTCAGGCCGCGGCGCGGGCGCCGAGCTGGGTCGACAGCTCGGCGGCGCAGCGCCGCAGCGCAAGCGCCGGTGCGCCGCTGGCGCCAACGTCGAAGGCCGCGGTCGCGCCGATCGCGGTCAGGCTCAGCACGATGGCGCCGCTGCCGTCAAACACTGGCGCGGCGAGCGCGCTCACGCCGGGCACGGCCGCGTCCACGGTGTGCGCCAGGCCGAGCCGGCGCACCGCAGCGAGCTCGCGCACGAAGGCCGCGTCGAAGCGCGCCTCGGGGCTCGCGGCGAGCACCGCGTCGCGCGCCAGGTGGGCGGCGAAGAGCCGACCGGATGCGGTGCCGCGCAGGCTCATCACGGTGCCGTGGCGCATGTTCACGTGCACGGCCGACGGCGCCTGCTCGATGCGCACGATGGTCGCGCCGCGGTTGCCCCAGACCGCGATCGCGACCGTCTGCCCGATCTGCTGCGCGAGCCCGGGCAGGCGTGCCGTCGCCAGCCGCACCGGGTCGAACTGCTGCAGGCTGATCAGGCCGAGCTGCATCGCGAGCGGACCCAGGCCGTAATGGCCGCTGGCAACGTCCTGCACGATCAGGCCGAGCTTGCCGAAGCTCACCAGATAGGGGTGAGCCTTGGCCGGGCTCATGCCGGCGGCCAGCGCGAGGTCCTTCAGCGCCATCGGCCGGCCCTCGTCGGCGAGCGCCAGCAGCAGCCGGCCACCGACCTCGACGCTCTGGATCCCGCGCTGCTGGCTCATGCGATGGTGTTTTCACTAAAACGAACTCATTAGACATTAACAAACGACTGCACTAAGATCAAGCCTTGTCTTCACCCGAGCCTCCGCCATGACCGCCAAAGCCTTTGCCAGCCAGGCCGATCTGCAGGAAAAGAAGGTCAGCTTCACGAAGCTGTCCGACCACGCCTACGCCTATACCGCCGAGGGCGACCCGAACACCGGCATCGTGGTCGGCGACGACGCGGTGATGGTCATCGACACCCAGGCCACGCCGGTGATGGCCGAGGACGTGATCCGCCGCATCCGTGAGGTCACCGACAAGCCGATCAAGTACGTCGTGCTGAGTCATTACCACGCGGTGCGCGTGCTCGGCGCGGCGGCGTACGGGGCCGAGCACGTGATCGCGAGCGAGGACACCCTCGACCTGATCAAGGAGCGCGGCGAGCAGGACAAGGCGAGCGAGATCGGGCGCTTCCCACGCTTGTTCCGCAATGTCGAGAGCGTGCCGCCGGGGCTGACCTGGCCTACGCTCGCCTTCAGCGGCAAGATGACGCTGTGGCTGGGCAAGCTCGAGGTGCAACTGCTGCAGCTCGGCCGCGGCCACACCAAGGGCGACACCGTCGTCTGGCTGCCGGCCGAGCGCATCTTGTTCAGCGGCGACTTGGTGGAGTTCGACGCCACGCCCTATGCCGGCGATGCCTATTTCAGCGACTGGCCGCAGACGCTGGACAACTTGGCCGCGCTCAAGCCGGCCAAGCTGGTGCCCGGCCGCGGCGCCGCGCTGCAGAACGAGGCTCAGGTCGCCGCCGGTCTGGCCGGCACGCGCAGCTTCATCGCCGATGTCTTCGCTGCGGTGAAGTCCGGCGCGGCGGCGGGGCGAGACCTGAAGACGGTCTACCGCGAGACCATGGCCGCGGTGCGGCCCAAGTATGGCCACTGGGTGATCTTCGACCACTGCATGCCCTTCGACGTGACGCGCGCCTTCGATGAGGCCACCGCGTACCGCGACCCGCGCGTCTGGACCGCCGAGCGCGACGTCGAGATGTGGAAAGTCCTCGAGAGCTGACGACCTCCGAGTTCGCTTGCGCTCGCTATCCCCCGAGGGATCATCCGCCGACGGACCGGCGAAGCCGGATCCGTGGCGGGAAGCTCGATTGGCGACGGCCGCGTGCCGTCTCCCCGACTTGCAGAAAGGATGGAAATGGCCGTCGAACGCATCCACCACGTCGCCTACCGATGCCGCGACGCCAAGCAGACCGTCGAGTGGTACCGCGAGCACCTGGGCATGGAGTTCGTGCTCGCGATCGCCGAGGACCAAGTGCCGTCGACGCATGCGCCGGACCCCTACATGCATGTCTTCCTCGACGCCGGCGGCGGCAACATCCTGGCCTTCTTCGAGCTGCCGAACGCGCCCGAGATGGGGCGCGACCCGAACACGCCGGACTGGGTGCAGCATCTGGCGCTGAAGGTCGGCAGCGTCGCCGAGCTCGAGGCGAAGAAGGCGCGGCTCGAATCCGCGGGCATCGCGGTCGTCGGTGTCACTGACCACACGATCTTCAAGTCGATCTACTTCTTCGACCCCAACGGCCACCGCGTCGAACTCGCCGCCGACACCGCGACGCCCGAGATGAGCCGCCGCCTCGACGAGGTCAAGTGGGCGATGCTCGACGAATGGAGCCGCACCCGGCGCGCGCCCCGGCACGCGGCATGGATGCACGAGAAGGAACTCGGCGCCGCCTGAGCGACGCCGGAGCGATCTCCTGGCCGACCGGGCAACCCGCGATGCAGAAGACCTACACCTATCCCCGCTACGACTACCGGCGCTCCGACGAGCAGCGACGGGGCCAGCCGCAGCGCCACCCGGTCGTGATCGTCGGCGCCGGGCCGATCGGGCTGACCGCGGCGCTGGATTGCGCGGCGCGCGGCATCGCCTGCGTGCTTCTCGACGACAACGACACCGTCAGCATCGGCTCACGCGCGGTCTGCTACGCGAAGCGCCCGCTCGAGATCTGGGACCGCCTCGGCGTCGCCGCACCGATGGTCGAGCGCGGCGTGAGCTGGCAGGTCGGTCGCGTCTTCTTCGACCAGGACCTGGTCTACCGCTTCGACCTGCTGCCCGAGCCGGGCCACGAGATGCCGGCGATGATCAACCTGCAGCAGTACCACCTCGAGGAGAACTTGGTCGCCGCCTGCGAGCGCGACCCGCGCGTGGACCTGCGCTGGAAGCACCGGCTGACCGCGCTCGAGCAGCACAGTGACCACGCGCTGCTCACGATCGAGACTCCGGACGGTGTTTTCCGCACTGAGGCGCAGTGGGTGCTCGCCTGCGACGGCGCGAACAGCGACGTGCGGCGCATGGTCGGTGCCGGCTTCACCGGGCAGTTCTTCCAGGACCGCTTCCTGATCGCCGATGTCGTGATGCAGGCCGACTTCCCGACCGAGCGCTGGTTCTGGTTCGATCCGCCGTTCCACCGCGGCCAGTCCGTGTTGCTGCACAAGCAGGCCGACAAGGTCTGGCGCATCGACTTTCAGCTCGGCTGGAACGCCGACCCCGAGGAAGAGAAGAAGCCCGAGAAGGTGCTGCCGCGGATCCAGGCGATGCTGGGGCCGAACGCGAAGTTCGAGCTCGAGTGGGTCTCCGTCTACCAGTTCGCGTGCCGGCGCATCGATCGCTTCCGCTATGGCCGCGTGCTTTTCGCCGGCGACGCGGCGCACCAGGTCTCGCCCTTCGGCGCGCGCGGCGCGAACACCGGTGTGCAGGACATCGACAACCTTGGCTGGAAGCTTCAACTCGTGCTAGAGGGGCGCGCACCCGAGGCGCTGATCGACAGCTATGACGAGGAGCGCGCGTTCGCCGCTGACGACAACCTGCGCGCGTCGACGCGCTCAACCGACTTCATTACGCCAAAGAGTCGAACCAGCCTGCGCCTGCGCAACGCCGTGCTCGCGCTCGCCGAGACCGAGCCCTTTGCGCGCCCGCTCGTCAACAGCGGGCGACTGTCGACGCCGACACCCTACCTGCAGTCTTCGCTCAATACCCCCGACGAATCTGTGTTTGCCAGCCGCATGGCGCCGGGGACGAACTGTGCCGACGCGCCAGTGCAGATCGACGGCCGCCCGGGCTGGCTGCTCGAGCGGCTCGGCGCCGGCTTCACGCTGCTGAGCTTCGGCCCGGCGCCGGCGGAGCTGGTGGCTGCGCCGGGGGCCGGTGGCGGCGTCGCCGCGCGCGTGCTGGAGGTCGGCCGCGACATCGTCGACGCGCAAGGCCTGCTCGCCCAGCGCTACGACGGCCGGCCTGGCACCGTCTACTTGATCCGCCCCGACCAGCACGTCGCGGCGCGCTGGCGTGCGTTCGACTCGGGCAAGATCGAGGCCGCGCTGCGCCGCTGCCTGCACGNCTGACGAGGCCCGCCATGCCGTTGAACCGCGAACCCAACATCCCCGACCCCGACGGTTTCTACGAGGAGCTGATCGAGAGCCAGCGTGACCTGTCGGACGAGCAGGCCGACCTGCTGCTGGCCAAGCTGGTGCTGATTCTGGCAAACCAGGTCGGCGAGCGCGAACTGCTGCGCGAGGCGCTCGCGCTCGCGCGCGCCAACACGCTGAAGGACGCCACGCCATGAATCGCCGCGAGCGCGCCTATCAATCGGGCTTCGGCAACCAGTTCGCGAGCGAGTCGGTCGCGGGCGCGCTGCCACAGGGGCGCAACAGTCCGCAGCGCGTCGCGCACGGGTTGTATGCGGAGCTGGTCTCGGGCAGCGCCTTCACCGCCCCCCGCGCTGAGAACCGGCGCAGCTGGCTCTACCGACGTCAGCCTTCGGTGGTCGTCGGGCCGTATGAGCCCTACGCGCAGCCGCTGCTGCTCAGCGGCGCCGCCGGCGGCGTCACGGCGCCGCCAGACCCGCTGCGCTGGCATCCGGTGCCGGTGCCCGAGGGCGAGGCGCTGGACTTCGTCGACGGCCTGCGCAGCGTGGTCGTCAATGGCGACGCCGACGCGCAGACCGGGGTCGGCGTGCACCTGGCGCTGATGAACCGTTCAATGGAGCGCGCCTTCGTCGACGCCGACGGCGAGATGCTGATCGTCCCGCAGCAGGGCGCGCTCGTCATCGTCACCGAGCTCGGCGTGCTCGACGTCGCGCCGGGCGAGATCGCCCTGCTGCCGCGCGGTCTGGCCTTCCGCGTCGAGGTGAGCGGTCCGTCGCGCGCCTACGTCTGCGAAAACTACGGTGCGCCGTTCCGGCTCCCCGAGCTCGGGCCGATCGGCTCGAACGGACTCGCGAGCGCGCGCGACTTTCTGGCGCCGGTGGCGGCGTTCGAGCAAGACAGTGGCGCGTGCGAGATGGTCAAGAAATTCGGCGGCGCGTTGTGGCGCGCGAGGCAGCGACACTCGCCGTTCAACGTTGTCGCCTGGCATGGCAACCTCGCGCCGTTCAAGTACGACACGAAGCATTTCATGACCATCGGCTCGATCAGCTTCGACCACCCGGACCCGTCGATCTTCACCGTGCTGACGAGCCCGAGCGACACCCCGGGCACGGCGAATTGCGACTTCGTGATCTTCCCGCCGCGTTGGCTCGTTGCCGAGGACACGTTTCGTCCGCCCTGGTACCACCGCAACCTGATGAGCGAGTTCATGGGCCTGGTCTACGGCCAGTACGACGCCAAGCCCGAGGGCTTCCGCCCCGGTGGCATGAGCCTGCACGACGGCATGGTCCCTCACGGCCCCGACACCGACGCCTTCGACCGCGCCAGCCAAGCCGCACTCGCGCCGCACAAGTTGTGCGACACGCTGGCCTTCATGTTCGAGAGCCGCTGGCGCTTCAAGCCCACGGCCTGGGCGCTGCAAGGTGGTGCGCTCGACGGCGCCTATGCGGACTGCTGGGCCGGGCTCGCGGACCGGTTCAAACCCTGAATTGACCATGACGCTCACTGACCGCACCCACGACCCCGCGCTGCGCAGCTGGGTCGCTTCGGCGAACCTGCCCGGCGCCGACTTTCCGGTGCAGAACCTGGCGCTCGGCCGCTTCCGGCGTCGCGGCGCGGACGAGCCGCTGCGCGTGGGCGTGGCGATCGGCGACCAGGTGCTCGACCTCAAGCTCGCCGCCGCGCAATGCCCCTGGGCCGACGAGATCCACCCGCTGCTCGAAGTGCTCGCCGCAGGCGATCTGGCGGCCTTCATGGCGCTTGGCCGGCCGGCCTGGAAGGCGCTGCGTGCGGGGCTCTCGGCCGCGCTCGCCGAGGGCAGCGACCAGGGGCCGTTCCTCGAACTGTGCCTGCTGCCGCAGAGCCAGGCCGAGATGGCGCTGCCGTGCCGCATCGGGGACTACACCGATTTCTTCGCCGGCATCCACCACGCGCGCGCGGCCGGGGCGCTGTTCCGGCCCGAGAACCCGTTGCTGCCGAACTACCGCTGGGTGCCGATCGGCTACCACGGCCGCGCGTCGTCGGTGATCGCCGCAGGCGGCGGCGTGAAGCGCCCGCACGGCCAGGTCAAGACGTCGGCCGAGGTGCCCCTGTTCGGCCCGAGCCGGCGCCTGGACTACGAGCTCGAGCTCGGGCTCTGGATCGGCATTGGCAACCCGCTCGGCACACCGGTCACGATGGCGCAGGCCGAGGAGCGGCTGTTCGGCATCACGCTGCTCAACGACTGGTCGGCGCGCGACCTGCAGGCCTGGGAATCGCAGCCGCTCGGGCCATTTCTTGCGAAGAGCTTCGCGACCTCGGTCTCGCCCTGGGTCGTTAGTTTCGAGGCGCTGGCGCCGTTCCGCCGCCCGCTCGTGCGGCCGGCGGGCGACCCCGAGCCGCTGCCCTACCTCGACTCGGACTTCAACCGCGCCCACGGCGCGATCGAGATCACGCTCGAGGCCTGGCTGCAGACAGCGCGCATGCGCCAGCAGGGGCTGGCGGCCGTGCGGCTGTCGCACTCGAGTGCGCTCGATGCCTACTGGACGCCGGCGCAGCTGCTCGCCCACCATACGAGCAATGGCTGCAACCTGAACACCGGCGACCTGCTCGGCACGGGCACGCTGTCCGGCGCGCAGCCGGGGCAGGGCGGCTGCCTGCTCGAGCTCACGCGCGGCGGGCGCGAGCCGCTGACGTTGGCCGACGGCGAGCAGCGCGCCTTCCTCGAAGACGGCGACACCGTCACGCTCAAGGCCTGGTGCGAGGCGCCGGGCGCGGTGCGCATCGGCCTGGGCGCGGTGAGCGGGACAGTCGTCGCTGCCTGATACCCATTCGCGCGCGATCGTCGAGCAAGACTCTGTGTCGCCCCGCGACCCGGAGAAGACAGCCGCTATCCCGACCTCGATGCCGCAAAGCCGCCGTCCGGATCCGCACTAGACGCCCGACAACACCGCGCCCATTGCTGACACGAGCGCGCTAGCCTGCACAGCCACGTTGTCCACGGGTCGCTTCAAGAGCTTGGCAGGCAAAGGCGCGGCATAGTGCGCCAGCGCGTGCAGACGCTGGCCCTTGACAACGATGACCGGGCACAGCGCGGTCGGCACCTTGGTCGCAACGTCGAGCATAGCCAGCGGCATGGTCAGCCGGGTGGCCAGGGCATCGAGCAGGTCGCTCTGGATCACGACAACGTAGGGGATACCGTCGGCCGCGCTGATGCTTGGGTTGGCGAAGACGTCGTACTGGGCCATCCGCCGATCACCAAGGGCGCAGGTCGGCGCCAGGAATGCCGTGCGTTTCGAGGCGGGCGTTCTGGGCGGCAATCCAGTCACCAAACTCGGCTTCGAACGCCTTCTTGCGCGCGGCGCGGCTGGCCTTGTCGTGATTGGCCTGCAGGGCCTGATAGTGCTCGGCCGAGAGGATCACGGTGTCGACCTGACCTGCCTTCTCCACGAACACCGGTTCGCGCTTGGCCAGGGCGCAAAGGCTGCCAAAACGGTTCTTGGCTTCGGTGGCACTCACGCGCATGGTGGGTTCCTCAGGAGGGAGATTGGCCATTTTGGCCATTTTGCGGTCCCAAAGCGATGAAGTCCGAAATGCGGCGCAGTACTTGCGGGAGAGGAGACCGGTCCACGGTGGATGGTTTCCCGGCAGCCGGGCGGCGTGCGGCGCGGAAGGACCGGCTGTGCGAAGTGCCGTGGACCATTC
>JGI20214J51650_10001896_pt1 | contig 13303 bp, 9 predicted proteins | sample WetSurMetagenome_FD_51650 | JGI IMG/M metagenome (IMG submission 51650) | reverse complement strand
AAAAAAAAAGGTTGTTAGAATCTTTTCTTTAATGGTGGTCGTTGTGCGATCTTTTTAACGGTTTGTAGGAGGGTGTTGATATCAAATGGTTTGGTGATGTAATCGGCGATATATGGGTATATTTCGTTGAATTCCTCCCCTTGTATGCGTTTTGCGGTAAGCACGATGATGGTGTTCTGGTCGGTGAACCCGTCGAACGTCATTTTCTTTATGGTTTCTACACCATCCATGATCGGCATCATAAGATCTAGGATGATGATTCCCTGGAAGCCTTTTTCGAGTTCAAGGAGGCAGTTTCTCCCGTTCTCCGCGGTCGTGACATCAAATCCTTGGCTTTCAAAAAGCTCACGGAGACTGAAAACGATATCTGGGTCATCGTCGACGATCATGACATTTCTTTGATAATATTTCGCTTCGTTCATATGTGTATATCGTGATTGATTTAGTATATAAAATTACTTCGTTCAAATGTCAAAACAGAAACTATTCCAATCGTGCTTAGGGATGGGAAGAGGTACCTCTGGGAAAAGGAGAGTTGGGATGCTCTGGGATGGAGAGGTACCTCATGATGTTAGGCAGGACTTTTTATTCTGCTGTTTATTTGGATAGATGGGATGTGGGAAGAGAAGATGCGAAGGGATGCTGTTATTTTTTTTGAAGACTGTTTGCTCCCCCGGGCGGATAGATGGATTGGTTGGTAATGCTGCGGTTTTATTAGAGGAGATTTCATATTTTTTTATCTCTTCACCACTTTGCCATGCATTTCTGCCTGGCAATACAGACATCGTCTATGCAATATATATAATTTTCCATCTTTGCATGGCATAACTGACTGGCAATAACGAAATGCATAAATACATACAAGCAGATAATCCGCCGTGGAGAGTTATCAAGAGGAACTGGCACATATAAAAACCATTCTAAAAAATAATCCGAAAGGCATGACCGTCACCGATATCGCCAGAGTGATAAAGATCAATAGAAACTCGGTTGCCAAATACCTTGACATCCTGCTCATCTCAGGCCATGCGGAAATGGTCACCTTTGGTCCGGCAAAAGTCTTTTTTCCCTCTTCCAGGATACCACTGTCTGCACTGCTGAATTTCACCCATGATTCCATCGTGGTGCTCGATAGGGAATTACGGTTCCTGCAGGTCAATGAAAACCTGCTGAGATTCATAGGCATCCCCCGGGAAAACATCATCGGTCAACGCATCGAAGATTTCTCCCTTGCTCTCTTTCAGCTCCCGGAAATGGCGCAGAACGCAAAACGTGCACTCGAAGGAAAAGAACTCACCTTCGAAAAACGATACGGAAACGATTCCAGGCAATGGTACCTCAGGATCAAACACATACCAACGACCTTTGATGACGGAGAACCTGGTGTGACCCTCATCATTGAAGATTTCACAGATCGGAAACAGACCGAAGAAAAAATGAAACGCACAATACAAGAATGGGAGACGACGTTCAACGCGATTTCTGACATGGTGTTCATAGAGGATAATGAATTTACTATTCTTCAAGCGAATCGCTCATTTGCCGATTTTCTTCATATAAAGCCTGAAGAGTGCGTGGGGGAAAAATGCCATCAGCTTCTCCATGGCATGAACAGTTCGCATTCTTCTTGTCCCTGTGCACAGGTGCAGCAAACAAAAAAACCTGCGACGGTCGAATTCTATGAGCCTTACCTCGGCAAATTCCTTGAGATGTCAGCATCACCGATTTTAAATGAGGCTGGAGAGATCACCGGCTCAGTACATATCATGAAAGACATCACCGCGCAAAAGAGAAAAGAAAACTAGATGGGGGCGGTTCATTCTTAATATGATATTTTGAGGATGGTCAGTAGTTTTAAGGTGACTAACACAAATAACGTCAGCATCGAATTAGTCTTCAAATCAAAGACTTTCACCCATTCTAACAATGCGATGATCACATACGATAAAATAAGCAATAACGCCAGCTGAAGAAAAATAATGCCGATGGCATAGAGCATATTCGAGTACGATTGGTTGAGGATAACATCCCATATCGTGGCAAAATATGCTAACAACCCAATGGTGATTTGTGCTTTTGTAATCTCTCTCATCGATGTTGTCAGTACATGTTTATTTATAAAGATTATTCTTGACCAGCTCAATTCCCTAAGAAGCGATCCCATCAAGACTTGCCTGTATCGCTATTTTCACCGCATCCACCATTGTTTCCAAGCTCAGGCCTTGAGGGTCTTGTGAATCGAGCAGCGGAACATGAATGAACCCTGCTGTTGTGGTAGCGTTCTGTTCATCGATATACCCAAGTAATCCGTAGAACACTGCGTTACAGACGTAGGTTCCTGCAAAAAAGCTCTGCTGCACCGGTATATGTGCTTCTCGTATTCTTCGGACAACATCGTTGGTGCGAAGTGGGGTGATGTGAAGAAACGGTCCGGCCTTGTTGAGTCGTTGTGGAAACGACCATGTCCCATCATCCTTTGGACATCTTTTGAGATTGATACCGATTTTTTCTACCCGGATAACATGGGAACGAGCATTGAGTCCAAGACTGATGATCAGATCTGGTTGGTAGCGTTGAAGTGATTCTGTGGCGATGTCTACTGATCTGTTGAAATCAACGGGCAAGACAACTCCGACGATTTCTGTGTCGTTGAGCATGGTTCCGTTGAGCGTCTCAGCAATTAACTGCGAGGGATTGGTATCATACGAGCCAAAAGGCTCAAACCCTGTTACAAGAACCACTTGTGCACTAGCGCTGCAGCACATCCCCAAGGGCATCAACAGAATCAAAATGCCAATGACCGGCAATCTGCGCTGAAGTCTCATTAGATTTTTATATGTTCTTTTGCTATAAAACGATTCCTCTTTGGTTAACTTTTNTATGATGTTGCAGAGGAGAGGATAAAAATATCCATTTCATCGGATGCAATTTTCCCTGATGTCGTATAGGCATACGCCTCAATAGTGTGCCTTCCGTTGACCGGATAGAACCACCCCTGGATCGTCCACTCATACGGAGGCTGTGAATCCCAGACCATAAAATACCCATCGATACAGAAGACGACATACTGGATTGGTTCCTTGGAAAATACCTCGGCACTCGCAACGGTTTTTCCTCCGAGAATGATCGTTAATCCCCGTAGCCCTCCAAACCATTTTTTCCCAAAAGAGCTCTCAAGCAGCGGGTGTTTAAACAAATAGGTATATCCCTCATACGGACGCCTGAAAACGACTTGGACATCGATTGGTTTTTGGGCGATTTCAGCGGTGATCGCTAGCATCAGTTTTGTTGCTTTCGCATAGTAGGACCAGTTGAGATGATCAGCGGTATCATTGGGTGAGTGCCCCCAGGGGTAACCATCTTGATGCGCGATCCAGACGCCATCGTACCCGTAGTCGACGAACGCTTGATTATCTGCGCCGCGGTACGCTGGGAGTGTGTCAACTTTCATGTCAATGAAATCATTATATTTTTCCGCGATTGTAGTTGCATAGTCAGCGATCCATCGTGACCGTGACGGAGGGAAAAACCGCAAGATCCGTCCCCCTTCGGTCGAACTCGCATAGCCGATCATATCCATGTTCAGCACCGCAACAATGTTATCACCCCGGTAGGACGCATCCCGAGCATAGGTGAAACTCCCGTAGGTTCCTACCTCCTCCCCAGAAAATGTGATAAACCGAATCGTATGATTGAAATGATACTGTGAGAGAACCGATGCAATCGCAAGTACCGCGGCTGACCCTGAGCCGTCATCATCGGCACCAGGTGCGCCGGCAACGGTATCGAAATGTCCGCACAGAATGTATTCCGCGGTGCTATTCGGATCTGTTCCATACAAGGTAGCGACGACATCTTTACTGCGGAAGCCGTCATAGCGCCATTCATGAAACTGAACCTCAAGGCCCATCTGCTGGAATGCGTCATAAATATACTCTGCAGCTAGGTTGCATTGTATCGACCCGGTGTACCGGGGGCCGAAGCTCAGTAATCCATGATGATACTCAAATAACATTGACTCGTTGATTTGGTTGATCATCTGAATGATGGTCGCCTCATCGGAGGACGTCGGCGCTCCTTGTAACTCCGTGTTTTGTGCTGATGCCATGAAGCTCGAAGACGTAAGAAGGATAGTAANAGATAGCAAAATGAAGAGGTTTTTCGCCATGAGATTGTTCCTTAGTNAGATGATTCCCCTCTTAATATATAAATATTTCTTTATAAAATGAAGAAAAGGAGAAAAAGAGGGATTATGACGAATATCCACCGATCATCAGGCTTGGGTCCCCGAACAGCGCCCATTCCTGGACTATCTTGCAGTCGACCATATCTGCCATCGGTGGATGCTCGTTCATGTAATAGATAAGGTCTGTTGCATGGGTTTGCCCAAGGTTCACCTTTCCATCATGGTATGCCTTGAAGAACAACCATTCCAGGTGTCGGCCTAATTCTGTCAACGTATGCTCCCCTGGTTCGCCGTACCCAAGGCCGGTATTTGCTATCACTGCGATTGCGCCGCCTTTTGTCTGGCTTGCCATGGCCCATGCCCAGCAACGGGGGATCCATTCATTGTACCAGAACTCCCCCACTGGTCGTGTCGATTTGAAATACTTCAGTCCATCCTTCATCACTCCTTTGAGGATATTGACGAGGCTGGTGTTGAACTGTGCGTTATGGCANCCGCCGACGATAACGATGGGCTGCTGCTCCCCATTGGAGAGCTTCTTCATCTGAAATGCATTCGGACCGTCAATAAACGTGTCATTCCTCGAGGGGTGGTTCGCCCAGACCATAGGGTTGCCATGACCTGAGAAATGAACAAACCCGCAGCCTTTATTTATCTCTACGATCACTGAATCCGGACCGGTGAACCTTCCGTTGGATGTCCAGATAAAAGACGAACTAAATCCAAGGTCCTGTAGCTGGCCAAATGACGCATTCGTCGCCATCTCGCCCTCATAGTACGGGTCATTTACATCAGGGTAGGTGTCGCCTGCTACACCAACGAATCTCTTAAACCATTCAGATCCAGAGGTTGTTGTTTCGTAGGTGATGATTTTCTGAACCATGGTTTTTACCTGACTAACACTGGTGCACGGTAGACGTCCCACGTATACCTCAGGGTACATATCCAGCACATCCTTGCTGGTCGTAGTCCATTCAGCAAAAATACTATTATTGTTGGAATCCCAGCTGGAAAAACTGCCGTTACTATCGTACAGGTCTGCAAAATACAGGTCAGTGAGATAGGAGCCTTCTCCGTCATCATTTAAAAGGGAGTACCGGACCGGTAGCCACCATTTCTCTTGCGTGACCCCACCGTTTCTTCCCCCGACCAAAAGCACATAATCGGTTCCCCATTGGTCAAAGGCATTCTTGATGAAATACTTCATCTCTTCAGCGCAGTCTCGTCCTTGCGCAGGGAAGAAGATGCTGTTGCAGATATCATCGCGAGTCACCAGTTTTGTTGTCATGCCTTTGCTTATTTTATGGGTGACGAGCGGCTGCAATGCTTCGGAGAATTTCTCAGGGGTGATAATCACTAGATCGTACTGATCAGAATTTGTCGTTGATGGTATTTCTGGGAGAAGATAGGTAATCGTGATTGTTGCGTTCTTCGCGCAACGAAGGAGGTTATCTGAAGCAAGATACTGAACAGGATACATATGAACGGCAAGGAACGTTGTCATGGTATCACCGTCTCGTCCTGCCGCAATATGATAACTGTAGGATTGCTCTGGGGAGATTGCCAAAGCGGCCAATTGAGGAGAAACAAAGGATGTTCCCTTTGTATCGTCTGCGATCGGTTGAGACGCAGGCATTAAAGGCTTTGAAATGGTTTTGTCTTCTTCTCCTGAATAACTGACCGCAACATCAGTAATTTTTGTCAGGAACGGGAACGTGTACACTTTAGTCACGACCGGTAACTCATAGCCCTCTGAGCTTGTCAGATGCGAGGTTGCCTCAGCTAGACCAATCGTGGTGTAGTCTTGTTCTTCTAAGAGTTGGACCGACGAAAACGAAACGCTCGCGCTTTTCTCTGCAGTCTTCTGGTTCGTAAACGATGATGCTACAGCTCCACAGCCGCTTATGATTAAAACAGCTACCATTATTCCTGCTAGGCTTTTCTTCATAGAATATCCCCTAATTCGATAATTAACAAAGTCTTTCTATAATATTTAAACCTTTGCCAATACAAGGATTTGAAAGAAAAAAAAAGAAAAAAAGGGAGTCGGTTATTTTACTCCAACCACCAAGAACAGGAGAACAGTGCCTGTTGCGCTGGNCTGAGCAGCTCCTACGTTTACAGCGATACCTGTTTTACCAAAGCCGATGACGAAGTCTTTGACCGTAACAGATGCTCCTGGGGCAAGCGATGCTATCGTATCGCCTTTTGTCTTTCCCAGGAATATCATTTTTCCGTCAAGGGTGATGGTCCAGCTAAGGTCCGTCAGTGTCGTATTTCCAGTGTTTTTAATGGTCACAGAGACACCCAGCCCGCCTTTGATCATAATGGTGATCGGTGGGACTTCTTGCTGGATGGCAAAGGTACTGCTTTTCTCTATTTCAGTGTTGCCTGCCTTATCGACTGAATAGAACAGTACAGTATGATTACCGTTCGTAGACACGACAAATGGTGTGAGGTATGTGGTCCATCCGCTATTGTCTAATTTGTATTTCGTTATGTCCACACCAGAGCTTTCATCGGTCGCTGTTAAGGTCACGGTCACGTCACTGACATAGACGCCCCCATCCATATCCCCTGCTAACGTACAGGTCGTAACGGGGGGTGTCGTATCATCACCAACGGAAACGATTATCTGCTCCAGAGTACTGAAATCTCCCCATCCGCGTGCGCTGTTATGACCCATTACTCGATAATAGTAGGTACCATTGCTCTTCCCGGTGACATCATAGAAATGATTAGTAATGGAACTTGAGAGGGTCGTCACCGTGTCCACGTCGGCAACAGGGGTGATGTCATCAACATAAAATCCCTCGTTTGTTGTTCCCTGGTCGGTGGTGTATCTAAATCGGATGAAAACAGATTCATCGGAGTAATTGCTCAGATCGTATTCCTTGTATTGCCAGCTCCCTGAAGTACCAGTGAAGATGTCTAATATGTCATAGGACCGACCGTCCTTACTGACTTCAACAAAGGCATCATCATAGTTGTCCTCAGTGTTATACCAGCACCAGAAGGAAAGCTTCGAACCTGTGATGACAGGAATTGGATACACCGTTGTCATAGAAGAAACATCCGCATCGCTTTGACGGGATTTGAAGCTGTGGCTTCCTGAATGATATCTGGCCGTTGAGACAGAAAAACCGTTAAGCGCCCATAGTCCAGATCCTGACTCCGCATCATCAGTGGCAACAGACAGTCCGTTCAGCTCATCGAGCTGGAAATAATCGGGATTCGATAAGGGGTTCTGCTCTTGCCATGAGACTCGATAATTCCCATCAGCATCATTCGGCAGCGGGTCCAGAGTCGGTGGGAGCACGCGGGGCACTACAGTGTCATGGATGTTTTGTGCCTCTTGGATGAGATATAATGCTCCATCACAGTTCTCTTTACAGATCTGGTTGAGGTAGCTTGCAGACGGGTGGAAATCTGCACAAGCTTCAATGGTATAGGCAAAGACGGTCTTGCCGAGAACATAATGGGTATAGCCGTACTCCCAATCGATGTTGTCACCCACCGTAGGATAGAGTCCGTATGCTTGTTTTGGTGTGTAGGTGCCTGATCCGCTTTGTCGTGTTATCCTCTGGGCGATCTGTGTCCCGACAGAACTCATATAGATGTCATCTGGGGTATGGGCTGAAGTGTATCCCCATGGCCAGTACAATTCCTCTTGGTAAGTGTGATAGGAAATTGAGGCGCAGATGTCATGTGTGGCGAAAAAATTACAGATTGCTTGTATTTCGAGCTCTGAGGTAGGCCCCGGGCCGCAGTATACTTCGTCATTTGGATAATGGGTTACTGAACCTGAACCGATCGATCCCCAGGCACCCCAGATATCTCCATTGCTGGAGCCATTGTAGTTACGATTCAAATCGACACCAATGGTTCCATATTGCGGGAAATAATGCCGGTTCTTCCGCCAGTCATTGCCTTGGTCATGACAGTAATAATACCCGTCAGGGTTCATGCACGGGATAATCCATATTCTTCGGTTGTTCACAAAATCAGTAATCGTGGAATNGATACCATACAGCGATGTGAGATTATTGGCGATATGAAGGTTGATTTCAACNCCTGGCCATTCACGGGCATGATGCACCCCCATGAACAGCACACCAGGTTCTCCCTCGTCTACACCAGGGTTGTCTGAAATCTCCAAGCACCATATGGAACGTCCCTCGTAGCTTGTCCCGATACTAAAGAGACTGGTGATGCTTGAGTAATTGGTCGCAATACCCTGTAAAATGTTCTGAAGCTGGGCAAACGTATGATACGACCCCATCATTTCCCGGTCATAGGAATCGATATCTTGTATGAGAATGGTGTATGGGATATGAAGCGCTGATAACTCCTGGAGTCGATACACAGGTATGATGATATCGACTGATTGACCCTGGTTTTCTGCTGCTATCTCTACGCCTCGGGGAAGCTGAACATATCCTTGCGACGTATCGATTCGCACGAGATCTTTGGTGAACAAATCGGTCAGGTCAATTCGAGATCCTGCTACGGAGACAGATCCGCAAAGAAGAAGAGCCAGCAGCCCAAAACAAATTATTTTTTGTGTCGTCATTTTCATATCACTCCTTTCTATGAATATCCTCCAATTTGAAGACTGGGGTCACCAAGTAGGACAAACTCCTGTACGGTCTTACAGTCGAGTTTCTCCAGCATCGGTGGATAGGCATTGAGATAGTCAATTAGTGCCTGAGAGTGCGCCTGGCCAAGGATGGTCAGGTTGTTCACACCATAGTTGTAGAAAAACTGCGTGTTCGTGTATCCTGAGAAGAACTGGGTGCAATCAGGGATTGAATCGCTGTTGTTATCTCCCGTTGCAAACCAGTCAAGCCCAGTGTATGCCATGGTTGCGATACTGCCACCGTTCTTCACGCTCATTAGCTTCCATGCCCAGCATTCCGGGGTCCATTCTCCCAGGTAGAAAGTCCAATTAAAATACGCGGATTTCTCTTTGATGATTCCTTTTAGAATGTTCAGCAGACTGGTGTTGAACTGGGCGTTATGACAGCCACCGCAGACGGTGACCGGGAGTTGCTGACCGTTTTTCAGTTTCGGCATGTCTTTCACATGCAATCCGTCAATCCAAACGCTTTCATTTTTTGGTGGATGCGTGGACCAGGACATGGGGTTTCCGTGTCCATCGAAGAATAAGAACCCGCAACCAGCGTTAATCCCATCGATGACGTCCTGTCGACCGGTGAAGTTCCCGTTTGATGTCCAAAGCCTGACACCTTCAAACCCGGTCATATACTCTAACGCAAGCTTGTTTTCCTCTTCTCCTTCATACCATGGATCGGTTGCGTTTGGTGCTGAATCACCACCGACGACAACCATTTTGTTGAACCACTCTGACCCTGCGGTCGTTGTTTCATAGGTGATAATTTTGTTTACAAGTATGTTTACTTCATTGACGTTTTTACAGGCAAGCCGTCCGACATGCAGATCAGGGTACAAATCAAGGATATCTTTTCCATGGTTGTTCCATTCGGCAAAAATACCGTTGCCGTTGGAGTCCCATGTAGAAAAATTGCCATCAGCATCATAAAGGTCTGCGAAGTAGAGGTCGGATAGAAATCCTCCTTCCCAGTTCGCGCCATCATCAAGGTTTGTATATCGGACCGGGACCCACCATTTTTCTTTCATTATCCCGCCATATCGTCCTCCGACCAAGAGCACATAATCGGTTCCCCATTGGTCAAAGGCATTCTTGATGAAATACTTCATCTCTTCTGCGCAGTCTCGTCCTTCCGCAGGGAAGTAGGTGCTGTCGCAGATCTCGTTGCGAGTGACGAGTTTCGTCGTGACTCCTTTGCTGATTTTATGGTCAACAAGTGGCTGGAGTGCTTCGGAGAAATCTTTCGGAGCAATGACGACTAATTTATAGTCATCCACCGCTGATGGAAACTTGGTTGGGAGATCATAGGTAATGGAGAGTTGTGCAGTGTTTCGGAAAAGGATTTTATTCTCCCCTGGTAAATACTGGATTGGGAAGCATCGAACCGTGACGAAAATAACATGGTCTTGGCCGGAGATGCCTGCACCAAGATGGTAATCGAACAGTGTTTCTGGGTAAATCGATCCGATTGCTTGTTCTTCTGGNGTGTATACTACTGTCGTACCTGCTACGAGGGTAACTGGTTTTGGTGCTGGGATTATCGAATTTTCTAAGACGTATTCTTTCGGCTCTGAGAACGTCACATCCACGGTTCTTATCTTGGTTCCAAACGGGAAGATGAAGGTAGTAACCGATGCAGGAAGCATCGGAGCGTCAGGTGTGTTGAGCCATGCATTCGCATTCTGTGTCGTGACCAGTGTATAGCCGTCCTTGGTGGTGATCTCCGGGTATGAAAAGGAGATGGTTTGTGTTTTTTCCATTGGTTTTTGTGCGGTGTGCGTGAGTGTGGCAGCCCCAAGTCCACTGAGGACCATTATTCCAATTATAAGTATTGGTATTATTCTCTTCATATTTTTTTCCCCTATTGTTTTATTGATATTATCTTATAGTAATGCTCTTATGTCAGACGCTTGTTTATCCTGACAATAAAATGCACCAACGATGATTCTTTTCATATATCCCCGCGTATTCATAATTATATAAATGTCTATTTAAAACTATCTCAGAGAGTGGTTCAGGAGAAAAATGAATTGATTGGTTGTCGTAAATTGGTTGAAGCTGTAAGGAAAGAAAGTAGGTTGGTTGAATAATTGGTCGACCGGGGTGACCAGATTGATTGGGATAAGTCCGTAATCCGCGTGATTTTCAGTATTCCATATCTTGATTGAGCCGGTATATGTTGCCTGCTGTTCTGGTGCATCGACATAGACGTGTACAGTTACTGTTTCTTCGGAGGGTAGGTTGGCTCCGCTGCTTGGTTCACATACCCAGTTGCTCCCCCATTCTGGTGTCTCTGCGATTTCCCAGTCAAGGTAGGAGTCGCTAAATCCTATGGGGTCGATGCCTATGTTTTCCACCGTAAAAGTACCCAGGGCATAATGACTGGTTCCAATTCGCGCGTTACCATTCAACGCTCCATTCACCTGGAGATCAGGTGCCGGTGGGGCATATGAATCAGAGAGCGTGAACCATACTTTGGCATCGTTCTCTGCATCGCTGTTGTCTCCTCCGTCTGGCTGGTAGGTCCCTGAGGTGGTCACGTATCCTCCTTCGTTGATGACGGTATCTATTTGAATGATCTGGTTGGTCACCAGATTATATTGACAGTGGAATATCGCTCCTCTGACATCCTCGGTACTATCATCAGTCCCACCACCGACGTATCCGCTGACATCAGCCAGATCATCTCCGCTGATCAGGTCCCGGTCCCAGACTTTTATGGTTATCTCCGGTGTCGGTGTCTGTACGGAGAACCGATGGATGACGTCTTGGGTATGGTCGTCTTCATTGCTTGAGTACGCATCATTGATTTGTTCCATCCATTGATTGCCGTTATAGATTTGCACACGATATGACCAGTCAGCTTCTCCCTCTAGCCAGCTTTCAATTTCACCGATCATCTGGATCCGGTGTATTTTCACATTTACTTGAGGACCTATTTGTGCGGTGTAGTCAAAATAGATGATCTCTTGGCCGATTTTGCAGTCTCCGTAGGCTATTTTGAACCAGCCGTCCTCTCCCCAGCCTGTTCCCCAGCTGTTTTTACAGATCCAACAGTTTTGCGCATCGTCATAGCCTACGATGGCGACTACATGGTTCATTGGGTCAGGGTCAGATCCAGGATGTTCGTACACTCCGCCGGTGTATCCTGAGAAATCGCTGTAGACGACCATTCCTGCGGTCAATGGCCCGAACTGGACCAGCGCATTTTTTATTGAGGTGATGTCATTTGCGACCGTGTNCCATCCGTCAATCGGGATGATGAGGTCCTCCCAGTTGCTGCATTTGTTTGAACAAGGTGGGACAGAGCCGGATCCACTGGTGTAGGGAAAACAGGATTCGGGCAAAGTGCCGTAGGTTATTATGAAATCATATGGTGCTGGTGAATAGGCACCGTCGCATCCCAGTATGCTACCGCTCATCCATTCTGTTCCGCAGGAGACGATGAATTGTTCTGACAGATCGATAGATAGATCAGGGTCTGATTGTTTGATTTTTATGAGGGACTCAATTGATGCAAGTGGTCCAAAGGCGTAACAGCTCCCGCAGTTCGCCTGGTTTCTTATCGGGGTCGTCCAATCACCGGTATGGCCGTTATAGGTCGCATCTCGCCAGTCCCATGCAGATGATGTTCTGCCGGTGAGAATTATTCCTTCTGGCAGTTTTTCTTTTGCGGGGAGCAGGCCGGTTCTATAATACTGTACATTGGTTGTTGGTATTGCGTCAGATCCGCAGCCGCAATCATTGTTTAAGGTGATTTCTTCTGATGATTCATGGCTGCTCCCAGGTTGCGCAAGTGGATTATCGTTCTGTTGTTGTGTCCCGATNACGGTGAAGCTGGCATAGACCATTATTCCTATTACGAGTAATGAAAATATTTTTGCTTTCATGATTTCTTTTTCCTCCTACTCAGGCAATAGATATCTCCTATTAATATTTTTATTTATCGAAAAATATGGCTAGATCTTACAAGTATTGTGTGAGTGGTTTTAATTTTTGAATAACGTTGTTTTTCAGTCTTGATATGGTATACCAAGGGGGATGTCATATGTCCTGTCCTAACACAGACCGTACACAAAATGTCTTTCCATAATGTTTATATCCTAAAACGCATAATAATAACGTAGAATGACAACTCATAGCAACCGGAAAAAAGAACTTGATATCCTGAGAAACGAGTGGCGGAAAACCCATCGGACTCTTAACGGAAGGATTATTTTGTACCCGGATAAACCTGCTGAGCACATCAATGCAAGAGCGAGTAAGTTGTATAACTGGTTCTGGGGAAAGATCCTTCGTGAAACCAAGCCGCAGGAGATCCCCGCGATTATCTCTGGTCTGCAGGATGCGATAAAGGCAGAGAAAGACCCGCGGAAGATACAGGTGCTGCGGACCATGATCGGGATGGCGGACGACGCGTACCAATTCAAACAGCTCGAGGACATCAAGGATTGTGACACGGAGTTGCAGTTGGACCAGAAACC
>JGI20214J51650_10001895_pt1 | contig 13308 bp, 13 predicted proteins | sample WetSurMetagenome_FD_51650 | JGI IMG/M metagenome (IMG submission 51650) | reverse complement strand
AGCTTGCGGGTATTCGCGGCGGTTCGTTCGGGCTCGTAGCCATCGTCGTAACTGATCAACTTGATCTTGCGGCCATTGACGCCACCCGCCGCATTGACCTTGTCCAGGTATGCAATCGCACCTGCCTTGAGCTGCGTTCCCAGTCCGGCAGCGGGCCCGCTCAATGCGTTGCTCATGCCGATCACGATCTCGTTCGGCGTTACGCCTTCCTCAGCGTAAGCTGGCAACGCCGCAGCCAATAACAGCAGAGCGGCTATTTTGAATTTGGATGTCAATGTCTTGGTTTTCATCTTTTGATCCCCCTCGTCAGTGAATTAAGCAAATTCATTCNGTCTCAATATAACATACCATCCGGTTATACAAACAGATGAACCCGCACCAAAAATACAATGTGTGACATTCGCACTATATTTATTTTGATTTTCAAAATCCATTATCTCATGCAAATGTCGCTTCGAAGGAGCTTGCGAGCTGCGCAGTCAGGACATCGACAATTGTTGATGAGATTTCGTCATTTACATTGCATTACAAAACCCAGTCAAAAGTCATAAAACGAATTATATAAATTAAACAATACATTGCATTCTTGGCATGGCTAATGCATCTATTCTTGTCGACACATGACGTTAGTGTGTTTAATTCAAATATTAAGGAGCTATATCATGAAAAGTATTCAACAAAAATCTACTAAGGTTGATCTGATGATTTGGGTTGCAATTTTCGGGATTCAGGCTGCCGTGGCAATCCTTACTTACGGTCAATACTCCGCTGTGCAATTGATGGCTTAGTACAAGTCGCTGCGAGCGTAGTAGCGGCACATGTCAGTACCTGATTGAATTTAATTCTACATTGCTACTGGCTGACCTGCTGCCTGTTCTAGTGCCAACAAGCGAAAAAGGTTTTATCCTTGAATCGCTTGAAGATGGTGAACTAAAAGGCAGCAGGTCAGGATTTATCAAGCATATTAATGCTGCGGAGGTTTGCGAGGCCAACAATCGGGTGCCGACCATGATGGAATATGCATAAACTTCATTTCCATTATCCGGATCGGGACTGTCTGACCCCGTAAATGTTTTATAGTTGTCTTTGCTTACTTTTTTTGGCCAAGCAAAAGCAAAGTGAATGATAGAACTACTAGCCATCTGACTTACCCGTCAGACGACGAAGGGATAGCCATTGGTTATTGCCGGCTATCACCTGCGAGGATGAGTTGTTCTCGGCCATTCATGTTTCGAAACATCCCCCGGCCTGACCAACCCGAACGGCATTAGCCGCCCGGAAACACATCACTACCCCAGCCCAAGAAGAACCAACGCTACCGCAGCAGGCACGGCCTGCACCCAGAGTATCTTGATATTTGCGGTGAGTGCGCCATACATGCCGGCAACTAAAACACATCCAAGGAAGAAGTACTGCACATGGGTGTCGCCCGCAGCCAATCCCCAGAACAACCCGGCCGCGAGAAAGCCGTTATACAAACCCTGATTCCCGGCAAGCACCCGGGTGGCGGTTGCGAAATCCCTGTTCAAACCGAATGCGCGAAGCCCGGCGGGTTTCTCCCACAGGAACATCTCAAGCACAAGTATGTAGACATGAATCAGTGCGATGATGCCGACCGCCATGTTGGCTGCTGCGTGCATCAAGGCAGATTCACCATCGGCTTGAAGCCCAGCTTGCTCTCCATACTCTCTGCGCTGCTGCGCGCTTCGCCCAGATTTGCATATGGACCGATATGCACACGCACCAGCCCGTCTTTTGCTACCAGTTTGAGTTCCTTGCCTGTGCTGCCCAGTTCAGCGCGCACTTTATCCCGGTACGCTTCTGCGCCCGCTTGTGAACTGAATGCACCAAGTTGCAGGTAAACGCCGGTGTTGTTGTTTGCCGATGATGCCACAGCAATAGCGGGAGGAGCCGCAGTGGAAACAGTAACAGGAACAGCCGGGACAGATGACGCGGCTGGAGGTGCGGCAACGACAGGCGTGGCAACGACAGGTGCAGCAACGACAGCGGAGGCTGCGGTAATGGAGGCAGTAACAGGGATCGCGGGTGCGCTGCCTTGCAGCGGCATGCTTTGCACGGTGCTGACGGGAATGATATTGATGATGGTATCGGGGGAGATGCTATCGACTTCGACTTCCGCGCTGCCGTTGCCGATGATGCCGAGTTTGTGCGCGGCAGTGTAGGAAAGATCGATGATGCGATCCTTCATGAACGGGCCCCTGTCGTTGATGCGCACGATGACAGATTTCTGATTGGCGAGGTTGGTCACGCGCGCATAGCTGGGCAGCGGCAAGGTGGGATGGGCTGCGGTCATGGCGTACATGTCGTAGGTTTCGCCGCTGGAAGTGCGTTCACCGTTGAATTTTTTTCCGTACCATGAGGCGATACCGTGTTGCTTGAAATCTCCCGTCATGGTCAGCGGAATATATGTCTTGCCCAGTGCGATATAGGGACGATTGGCGTAGCGATTCAGAGGTTCATTTTTCGGCACCGCATCGGGTATCGCATCGATGTTGGCCGGCGCGTCTGCACCGGGCCCGTCACCCTCGAGATAACCCCCACCTTTTGGCGCCGGGGGCGGGACAATCGGCGCTTCGGCCTTGCGCTGCGGGGTGCTGCTGCAGGCGGCGAGCAGCAGAGTTGCTGCGATCAGAATTACGACTTTATTGCTCATGCAATCTCCTGTTAACCAGCCAATTGGCCGGAGGCTTTACCATTATTCATCAAGTCCTGACCAGTTTTTTGTGCGTTTCTATGCTCATCAGCATACCAAAACCCAGCAGCAGGGTAAGCATGGATGTGCCGCCGTAACTGATCAGCGGCAACGGCACGCCAACCACCGGCAGGATACCGCTGACCATGCCGATGTTGACGAAGGCGTAGGTGGCGAATGTCAGCGTGATGGAACCGGACATCAGGCGAGTGAAATAAGTGGAGGCATGCGAAGTGATGATGAAACCGCGCCAAACCACAAAAGAATACAATGACAACAGAATCAGGTTGCCGAGCAGTCCGAACTCTTCAGAATAGACAGCAAAAATGAAATCAGTGGTGCGCTCGGGCAGAAAATCAAGGTGAGCCTGCGTGCCGTTCAGATAACCCTTGCCGAGAATGCCGCCGGAACCGACGGCGATGGTCGCCTGTATCGTGTGGTAGCCATTGCCCAGCGCATCTTGCGAGGGGTCGAGCAGCATCATGATGCGGTGTCGCTGGTATTCGTGCATCATCGACCATAGCACCGGTGCGCTGGCGAGCCCGGCAACGAACAACCCGCCTATCAAGCGCCAACTCAGGCCGGCCAGGAACAGCACATAAAATCCGCTGGCGGTGATCAGCAGGGAAGTTCCCAGGTCGGGCTGGCGTGCGATCAATGCGATCGGCATCAGCAGCAGCAGCGCGGCAATGAAATAATTTTTCAGTGTCAGCGTGGCCTCGTGCTTTTCGAAATACCAGGCCATCATCAATGGCACGCCGATCTTCATCAGTTCGGAGGGCTGGATGGTCATCACGCCAAGATTCAGCCAGCGCCGCGCGCCGTGGCTGATCTCTCCGAACAATGCCACGCCGATCAGCAACACCATGCCCAGCACATAGATCGGCACGGCGGTGCGCATCAGATAATGCAGCGGCAGATTGGCGACCAGCCACATGCAGGCGAGCGCCACCACGATATTGCGCATCTGGCCCAGCGGGCGATCCATGCCGGCATTATCCGCGCTGTATAGCACCAGCAGGCTGGTCAGCATCAACAGCCCGATACCCAGCAACAGCTGCCGGTCAAGATGAGCGATGAATCGCATCCAGAGTTGCCGTCTAGTCATGAGAGCCAGCTTCCTTCCCTTCCGCATCGGTCAAAGGCTTGGGCACTTTGCCGAGCAGGAAATAATCCATCACCTTGCGCGCGATGGGCGCTGCCGTGGTGCCGCCGTGTCCGCCGTTTTCCACCAGCACGGCCATCGCGATCTGCGGCTTTTCTGCGGGAGCATAGGCGATGAACCAGGCATGATCGCGTAGCCGCTCATCGACTTTTTTTGCATCATATTTCTCACCTTGTTTCATCGCAACTACTTGTGCCGTCCCGGTCTTGCCGGCGATGTGGTAGGACGCGCCCAACGACGCATATACTGCGGTGCCACCGGGCTGTGTGACGGCGATCATGCCGCGCCTCACCAGATCGAGTTGCTTCGGGTCGATGTTGAGATCGTACAGGGGCTGCTGGGCGATGAGCCGGTTCTCGGTGTTGCGCGAACTGCGCACCTCCATTACCAGATGCGGCTTGTAAGCCACACCGTTGTTCGCCAGCGTCGCTGTGGCAAAGGCCAATTGCATCGGCGTGACGAGAGTGTATCCCTGCCCGATACCGACCGATACCGTGTCGCCGGGATACCATATCTGCTGATAGCGCTTCATCTTCCAGTCTTGCGATGGCAGCAGGCCGGAAGTCTCGCCTTCCAGATCGATGCCGGTCTTCTGGCCGAAACCGAAGCGCGACAGAAAATTGAATATGTTGTCTATTCCCATTTCGGTAGCCAGACCATAGAAATAAGTGTCGCACGACATCTGGATAGCCTTGAACATGTTCACGAGGCCGTGTCCGCCGGCTTTCCAGTCGCGATACTGGCGGCTGCTTCCGGGCAGATAATATACCCCGTTATCGTTGATGGTCTGCTCCGGCGTGCGGGTGTGGTAATTCAATCCGGCCAGCGCCATGAATGGCTTGATGGTCGAACCGGGCGGATACTGGCCGCGCAGCGCACGATTGTTCAGCGGCACATCGGGCGAATTATTCAGCTCGTCCCAGCTCTGCGGATCGATGCCGTCGATGAAAGGGTTGGGGTCATAGCCCGGCTTGCTGACGAAGGCCAGCACCTGACCGTTGTTCGGGTCTATCGCCACCAGCGCGCCGCGATAGTTGCCGAACGATTGCTCGGCGATCTCCTGCAATTTGGCGTCGATGCTCAATACCAGCGTGTTGCCGGAGACGGGCGCAGTGCGCGAGAGCATGCGCACAGCACGGCCGTTTGCATCCACTTCGACCTGTTCGATGCCGGTGGTGCCGTGCAGATCGTTCTCGTAGCTCTGCTCCAGACCGGTCTTGCCGATGTAGTCGGAACCGCGATAATTGGCTGCCAGATCGCTTTGCTCAAGCTGGCCCACTTCGGTATCGTTGATACGCCCGATATAGCCGATCAAATGGGAAGTCTTGTCGCCGAACGGATAATCGCGAAATAACCGCGCCTTGATCTCGACACCCGGAAAGCGGTATTGCTGGGCGGCAAAGCGCGCGACTTCCTCGTCGCTCAGACGGCTGCGGATCACCAGTGTTTCGAGGTTGTGATTTTCGGCAACGAGCTTCTTGAAGCGTTTGCGGTCCTTGTTGGTGATCGTTACCAGTTTGGACAGCTCGTTTATCGTGGCCTCCATGTCGGNCGTCTTGTTCTGGTTTATCTCCAGCGTGAAACCGGAATAGTTGCGCGCCAGCACCACGCCGTTGCGGTCCAGTATCAGGCCGCGATTGGGGACGATGGGAACGATGGCGATGCGGTTGCTTTCCGCCAGCGTCTGGTAATAATTGTGGCGCACCAGTTGCAGATAGAAGAAGCGCAACAGCAGGATCGCCAGCAAAACCAGCACAAAGCCGATGCTGACCACCAGCCGCAATTGGAAATGATATATCTCGCGCTGGTGGTTCTTGAACTCGACGAATTTCCTCATGAATGACCTTCACGTTCCACGCGCTTTTGCCGCATCGCCTGGATCATGAGGTTGAGCGGGGCCCACAGCAGCGTCGAAGTCAGNCAACCNAGGAANTACATCCATACCACGTAGCCATTCACCTGCCATTGCACCANGGTATACACCGCATAGGTCAGCACAAAGATGCCGAATACCTGGATGGTTTGCTGGCGCAAGCCGAACATCTGCAGGCGGCGATGCAGCACCACTCCCCCGAATGCGAGCAATGTATAAGCCAGCGCGTGCTGGCCGAACAGGCTTGCGTCAGACACGTCGGCGAGTATGCCCATCGCCCAGGATATCCCGATGCCGAGGCGCCACGGTTTGTTCATGCACCAATAAAGCAGGACCATCGCGACAAAGTCGGGGCGCAGCATCAGCCAGAGACCCTCCCAGGGCAGCCAGTTCAGAAACAGCGCAGCCAGCAAGGTGAAAAATATGAAAAGGTTGCTGACCGGACGCTGGATCTCGGGTTTGGCCTGCAGGTTGCGATAGGACATCAGCCGCCTCTCCTGACCTTTGGCCGCTTGTCGCCACCTGTTGCCGGAGTTTCCGCCGGGCGGTCAGGCAATTTGGGCAAGTTGGACAGGATCAACAGATGACGATGCTTGTCCACCCCGGCGAGCGGCAGACAAGAGACGCGCGCAAACGGATAGGCTGCATCGCGTTCTATCTTGACCACCTGGGCGACCGGGATGCCCGGCGGATAGATCCCGTCTATGCCAGATGTGACCAGCACGTCGTCGTTCTGGATATCGGCGCTGACCGGCATATAGCGCAGCGACAACTGGCTGGTGTCGCCGGTGCCGAACAGGATGGTGCGCAAGCCGTTGCGCACCACCTGTACCGGAACTGCGTGATCCTTTTCAGTGATCAGCGTGACTTCGGAAAGCCAGGGGTAGACCCGCGTGATCTGCCCGACGATACCCGCGTCGTCCATCACCACCTGGCCCAACTGCACATCGGCGTCGGCCCCCTTGTTGACAAGCACTTTGCGCTTGAATACGTCGCGCTCGGCATAAATGATTTCGGCCATCTGCGTAGTGAATTCGGAGCGTATCGGCAGATCGTCCAATTTGCGCAGCTGCTGATTTTCCGATTGCAATGCCTGTAATTGCAGCAGTTGCGCGGCGTCACTCTGATGCTGCTGATGCAGCTCGTTGTTTTCCGCCATCAGGGTGTGTTGCGTGCTTTGCGTGATGAAGAAATCACCTGCCTGTTGCCATAATGCGCCCGGCACGGTGGCCAACCGCTGTATCGGCGAGATCAGCACCGACAATGCGCTGCGGGTCGATTCCAGATAACGATAGCGCGCATCCACGAACATCAGCAACAACGAAAGCACGGCAAAGAACACCAGCCGTACAGCAGGACTCGGGCCGCGATTGAAAAAACGGAAGGATTGCGTGCTGTCTATCAACGACGTTCCATCGATGCTTTTGAGCGATTATGCGCCAGTAAGATTATTCGGTAGTGAAGATGCTGGTCGATGTGTCCATGTGTTCCAGGGCCATGCCGGAGCCGCGCACCACGCAGGTCAGCGGGTCGTCGGCGATCAGCACCGGCAACCCGGTCTCTTCCATCAGCAAACGATCCAGGTCGCGCAGCAGTGCCCCGCCGCCGGTCAGCACCATGCCCTTGTTGGCGATGTCCGCGCCGAGCTCCGGCGGGGTTTGTTCGAGCGCCGTCTTTACCGCGCTGACGATGTTGTTGAGCGGGTCGGTCATCGCTTCGAGGACTTCGTTGCTGGAGATCGTGAAGCTGCGCGGCACGCCTTCGGCCAGATTGCGCCCGGTAACTTCCATCTCGCGCACCTCCGAACCGGGGAAAGCCGAACCTATCGTCTTCTTGATCTCCTCGGCGGTGGTCTCGCCGATCAGCATGCCGTAATTGCGGCGGATGTAATTGATGATCGCCTCGTCGAACTTGTCGCCGCCGACGCGCACCGAACCGGAATACACCGCACCGCCCAACGACATCACACCCACTTCCGTGGTGCCGCCGCCGATGTCAACGACCATCGAGCCGGTCGCCTCTTCCACCGGCAGACCTGCGCCGATCGCCGCGGCCATCGGCTCCTCGATCAACTCCACGCGGCGCGCACCCGCGCCGACTGCGGATTCTCGGATCGCGCGGCGCTCGACCTGGGTGGAGCCGCACGGCACGCAGATCACGATGCGCGGGCTGGGACTGAAGATACCTGCCTTGTATACCTTGCGGATGAAGTGCTTGAGCATCAGTTCGGTGACGGTGAAGTCGGCGATCACGCCGTCCTTCATCGGGCGGATCACGGTGATGCTGCCGGGCGTGCGCCCCATCATCTGCTTGGCAGCGAGCCCGACCTGCTGGACCACCTTCTTGCCGTTCGGCCCGCCCTCCTGGCGTATCGCCACCACCGAAGGTTCATTCAGCACGATACCTTGTCCGCGCACCCAAACCAGCGTGTTGGCCGTGCCAAGATCGATCGCCAAGTCGTTAGAAAAATAGCCTTTAAAAATTCCAAACATGTCGTGTCCCATACCCTAAAGAAGTGCGCCAATAAACCCTTGTCAATCAACTGCCGTATGATACCCTATTAGCCTTATTTCAATAAAGTTTTTACTATGTCCCTCACTAACGCAGATGTCCGCAAAGTCGCCCGGCTGGCAAGACTGGCGATGAGCGAAGCCGAAATCGAAACCGCGCGCGCGCAACTGTCCGGTATTTTTGACTTGATCGCCGAAATGCAGGCCGTCGATACGGCCGGCATAGAACCGATGTCCCACGCCCAGGATGTATCCCAGCGGCTGCGCGAGGATGTGATCACGGAAACCAACCAGCGCGAAGCTTTCCAGGCCATTGCCCCCCAAGTAGAACGCGGCCTGTACCTGGTTCCGCAAGTCATCGAGTAGTCCGGTATGTTGAACTCCAGCCTCACAAAATTAGGCGCATCCTTGCGCGCCAAACAGATCTCCAGCGTCGAGCTGACGCAGCTCTACCTCGACCGCATCGCCAGGCTGAATCCGCAGCTCAACGCCTTTATCACGGTAAATCCCGAGATGTCGCTGGCGCAGGCGCGCGAGGCCGACGCGCGTATCGCCGCGGGCAAGGCCGAGGCGTTGACCGGCATTCCCATTGCACAAAAAGACATCTTCTGCGCCAAGGGCTGGCGCACTACTTGTGGCTCCAAGATGCTGCACAATTTCGTCTCGCCCTACGACGCCCACTTAATAGCACAATTCAACAAGTCGGGCGCGGTGAACCTCGGCAAGACCAACATGGACGAATTCGCGATGGGTTCGTCGAACGAGACTTCGCATTACGGCCCGGTGAAAAACCCGTGGGATATCTCGCGCGTACCGGGCGGCAGCTCCGGCGGTACGGCAGCGGCAGTCGCGGCAAGACTGTGCGCAGCAGCCACCGGCACCGACACCGGCGGCTCGATCCGCCAGCCCGCTGCGCTGTGCGGTATCTCCGGACTGAAGCCGACCTACGGCGTGTGCTCGCGCTACGGCATGGTCGCGTTCGCCTCCAGCCTGGACCAGGCCGGGCCGATGGGACGCAATGCGGAAGACCTGGCGCTGCTGCTCAACACCATGGCCGGATTCGACGAACGCGATTCCACTTCGCTGCAGCGCGACAAGGAAGATTACGCGCGCGAGCTTAATAAACAAGTGGGCGGGGACAAACCGCTGGCCGGTCTGCGCATCGGCCTGCCCAAGGAATTCTTCGCAGAGGGCATGGGCAGCGATGTCGCCCAAGCGGTGGAAGCTGCAATCGCCGAATACAGGAAACTCGGCGCGACTGTGGTGGACATCAGCCTGCCGAATTCCAGGTTGTCCGTACCCGTGTATTACGTGCTGGCCCCGGCGGAAGCCTCCAGCAACCTGTCCCGTTTCGACGGCGTGCGCTACGGCTACCGTGCGACGGAATATGGCGACCTCACCGAGATGTATGAAAAGAGCCGGGCGCAAGGCTTCGGCGCGGAAGTGAAACGGCGCATCATGATAGGCACCTATGTGCTGTCGCATGGCTATTACGACGCCTACTACATCCAGGCACAGAAGATACGCCGCCTGATCGCACAGGATTTCACCGAAGCGTTCAAGCAGTGCGACATCATCATGGGGCCGACTTCACCCTCGACTGCTTTTAAATTGGGCGAGAAAGGCGACGATCCGGTGCAGATGTACCTGTCCGATATCTACACCATCGCGGTGAACCTTGCCGGCCTGCCCGGCATGTCCATCCCTTGCGGCTTCGGCGCAAACAACATGCCCGTGGGTTTGCAGATCATCGGCAACTATTTTGCCGAGGCGCAGATGCTGAACGTCGCGCACCAATACCAGCAGGCGACCGATCATCATGATCGCGTCCCGCAAAACATCGGGCTGTAAGGACATGAGCATGCAATGGGAAATCGTCATCGGGCTGGAAGTACATACCCAGCTCTCGACCAGCAGCAAGATATTTTCGGGCGCCTCTACCACCTACGGGGCCGAGCCGAACACGCAGGCGGACGCGGTGAGCATCGCGCTGCCCGGCGTGCTGCCGGTGCTGAACAGGGGCGCAGTGGAACGCGCGATCAAGTTCGGCCTCGCTGTCGGAGCGCACATCGCGCCGCGTTCGGTGTTCGCGCGCAAGAATTATTTTTATCCGGACCTGCCCAAGGGCTACCAGATCAGCCAATTCGACCTGCCGGTGGTGGGGCAGGGCGCGTTGACGATACAGGTCGAGCCGCTATCCGGCCCTTCGACAAGCTCAGGACTGCAACCCTACGAAAAAGTGGTGCGCATCACCCGCGCGCATCTGGAAGAAGACGCGGGCAAGTCGGTACACGGTGAGTCCCAAGGTGTTACCGGCGTGGACCTGAACCGCGCCGGGACACCGCTGCTGGAGATCGTTTCCGAGCCGGACATGAGTTCAGCTGCCGAGGCGGTTGCGTATGCCAAGACCCTGCACTCGCTGGTGCGCTGGATCGGCATCTGCGACGGCAACATGCAGGAAGGCTCGTTCCGCTGCGACGTCAACGTATCGGTGCGTCGCCCCGGCGAGCCGCTCGGCACGCGCCGCGAGATCAAGAACCTCAACTCGTTCAAGTTCATGCAGCAGGCCATCGACTACGAGGTGCAGTGGCAGATCGACACGCTGGAGAACGGCGGCAAAATACAACAAGCCACCGTGCTGTTCGATCCGGACAAGGGATCAACCCACGCGATGCGCAGCAAGGAAGAGGCGCACGACTACCGCTACTTCCCCGATCCCGACCTGTTGCCGCTGGACATTACCTCCGCGATGCTCGAACAAGTTCGCGCCACGCTGCCGGAATTGCCGCAGGCCAAGCAGGCTCGTTATGTGAACGATCTTGGCTTGTCCACTTACGACGCCAAGCAACTAACCAATGCTCTGGAAACTGCTAACTATTTTGAGCAAACGGTAGAACTTGTCGGTATCAATAATGCGAAAATTTGTGCCAACTGGATAATGGGTGAAATCAACTCTAACCTCAAGTTAATGATGGTGGGTGATGCCAATTTCGAATCTTGCCCAGTTACCTCCAGTCAACTCGCTAATCTTATCCAACGCATCGCCGACGGCACGATCTCCAACTCTGGTGCGAAGGAAGTGTTCCGAACCATGTGGGCGGAAGGCGGCAGCGCGGATGCGATCATCGAAGCCAAGGGACTGAAACAGGTTTCCGACACCGGCGCTATTGAAAAGATCGTCGACGAGATCATTGCCGCCAACCCGGCACAAGTGGCCGAGTATCGCAGCGGCAAGGACAGGGTGTTTGGATTCTTTGTCGGCCTGGCGATGAAGGCCAGCAAGGGCAAGGCCAATCCGGCACAGTTGAACGAAGTGCTGAAGAAAAAGCTGGCCGGTTAGACTCATCGAAGCAGCGAATAAAAAAGCCGCATCATTGCGGCTTTTTTATTGCATCGGCAAACCTGGAAGCCGTTCGTGGTGAGCTTGTCGAACTATGAGTGGTTTGCCGCAAAACCGCCCACCCTTCGACAAGNTCAGGGCGAACGGCACGGTTATTTGATCAAGCCTTCGGCTTTCAATGCTGCTTGTACCGCAGGACGTGCGCCGACGCGTGCCAGGTATTCCTGAACCTTTGGAAACGGCCCGAGATCAAAACCGACGTGCTTGCTCCAGTTCACCACCACGAACAGATAAGCATCCGCGACGGTGAAATGGTCGCCCATCAGATAGGGCGTTTTCGCCAACTGCGCTTCCACATGAGGCAAGCGTCTGTTCAGATTGTTGCGAGCAATGGTTTTCACGTCTTCCGTCGCGTCCTTGTTGAACATCGGGCTGAAGGATTTATGGATCTCGCTGCTGATNAAGGTGAGCCATTCCTGCAGGCGGTAACGTTCCATCGTACCGGCTTTGGGCGCCAGGTCGGAGTCCGGCTTCCGGTCGGCGATGTATTGCAGCACCGCTGCGCCCTCGGTCAGCACGCTGCCGTCATCCAGCTTGATGGCAGGCACGTAGCCTTTGGGATTGAGGTGCATGAAGTTTTCCCCGCCGACGGTCATCTTGGTGGTCTTGATGATCTGGTCTGTCTCGAACGGCAAACCGGTTTCGTACAGCGCGATGTGCGATGCCAGCGAGCAGGCACCCGGTGAATAATAGAGTTTCATATGTGCGCCTCTCCGATAGGGTGAAGGTTCGTACCGCCAATAAAAAACCCCGGCGGTGAACCGGGGTTCTCTGACCGGATGTAAGGTTTACTTCTTTACGACCGTGATCTTGTCCACGAAGATGATCTTGTCAAAAGTGCGATTCAGCGATTTGCTGTTGAAGTTGGTCATCACCGCGCCGTCAGGATAGCTGATGGTTTCACCCTTGGCGACTTTGGTCTTGGAAGCGGCGATCCATACCGGACCCTTGTCGCTGGTGACCTGCATATAGGTGTATATCGAGGCATCCATCGTTTCCAGTACTTTGCCTTTGTTGGCGAACTCGGCCGCAAAGACATTGGATTGAGGTACTACTACGGCAGTGCCGGTAAACACAAACAGGGCCAGCAAGGTAAAAATGGTTTTCATCATGACTTCCTTAAATATAATCAGGTTGAGAAAAAGCCTCGCGATCCGGAGGCATGTCCGGCTTAGCGTCACACTTGGGTAATACAAGCCCGCAGAATACAGAATACTTCCCCGGTTGGCAAAGGGGAATTTTGCTATAGGCCCACCGTAAATGGGTGTTTGGGGCGTGCCCTGCATGCTTCTATAACAACTCCGGGTCTGAATTGGTGGGTTAAGGCACTTCGCGCCGGATTGAATCATGAGGTTTTCCCGACGACCCCACGGGGTTTGCGGGGTGCTTTGGCAAACAGGCTGTCGTATAACCAGCGCGGCAACCAGTTGAGCAAGTGTCCGACCAAACCCATTTGCCAGGGAATCACTGTGAATGAGGTCTTCCGCTCAATGGCACGCGCCATGCGCCTTGCGGCGTCGCCGGCATCCAGTATGAACGGCATAGTGTAGGGATTGGCTGCGGTCATCGGGGTCTTGATGTAACCCGGACAGATCGTGACGACTTTCACTCCGCTGCCATGCAGCTCCACCCGCAAAGATTCCAGAT
>JGI20214J51650_10001894_pt1 | contig 13315 bp, 8 predicted proteins | sample WetSurMetagenome_FD_51650 | JGI IMG/M metagenome (IMG submission 51650) | reverse complement strand
CCGCAAGCCCACATGTCCCTGGTGCTGATAGGTCTCGGGGAAGCTTTCTATCATGGAAAGAGAATGCCGGGAGCGGAGGCGTTGAGACTTGTGAAGCTCGCACCGCTTCACCTGGAGGCTGCGGAAGGCCTCGCTCTGGTAAACGGCACTCAGATGACCACCGCCATAGGCGCGCTGGCCGTGCACGATGCCCTGGAGCTCGCAAAGATGGCGGACCTGGCCGCGGCCATGAGTCTTGAAGTGCTCCTTGGGAGCCGGACCGAATTCGACCCGAGAATCCATCAGGCACGGCCTCATCCGGGACAATCGGCGGCGGCCGACAACATGCGTCGCATCACCCAAAACAGCGAGATCATATCCTCACACAAGGACTGTGGCAGAATCCAGGATGCCTACACCCTCAGATGTTCGCCCCAGGTTCATGGAGCGAGCAAGGATGCCATAGCCTATGCGAAGCGAGTGGTGGAGACGGAGATGAATTCCTCGACGAATAACCCCCTGATTATTCCGGATTCCGAAGAGTTCCTCCTGGGAGGCAATTTTCATGGTCAGCCGCTTGGGCTTGCTCTCGACTTTCTCTGCATGGCCGTTGCCGAATTTGCCAACATCTCGGAGCGGCGCATCGAACGGCTGGTTAATCCTCAGTTGAGCGGGCTTCCGGCGTTTCTCGTAAAAGGGGGAGGACTGAATTCGGGATTCATGATTGCTCAATACACGGCAGCCTCCCTGGTTTCGGAAAATAAGGTGCTTTCCCATCCGGCCGTCGTAGATTCCATCCCCACTTCAGCAAACAAGGAAGACCATGTGCCGATGAGTCCCATTTCCGCTCGCAAGTGCAGGCAGGTCGTGGAAAACGCCGAATATGTCATTGCCATTGAACTCCTTTGCGCTGCCCAGGCTTTGGACCTGTTCACGAATCTCAGACCGGGCACGGGGACCCTTGCCGCTTATAGAACCATCCGTGATGCCGTTCCTCACCTCGATAAAGATCGCATCCTGTCAACTGACTTTCATGATATGGTGAAGCTTATGAAGAGCGGGGATCTGTTGCGAGAGGTGGAAAACGCCGTCGGGTCGCTGCAGTGAGTCTCTGCTCACATACGTCCTCCGGGGTGCTCTCTTTGGCAAAGCATATGACCGAAGGAAGCTAGAAATATTAATCTGAACACTATCGACTGTCTCGCCTGAAGGCTTTTCACGCTGGTCCGCTGGCTGCTGGTTTCACTGGTTCCCAAGCTGGAGCTTGGGAACCAGTGAACGTTCCAATCAAGGCAAGAGGAATCTGTTCAAGTTACTTTGTCTAGCCTCCTAACCACAATGACCCCCGGAGGCGGCAACAAAGCAATAAATCCCTTCTGCGCCCCTTTTAACAAAAAAGGGTGGTGGTGATTCTTACATAATTTCGTGACATTTTTGTTATAATGGGATATCAACGCCAGGAATGTCCGGGACAGGTGGAGAGTTTTCAACGATGAGTGTGCATTTTGGTTATCTGGAATTGCGGGCCCTGCATGAAATTGCTCGGGTGCTCGCCCAGCCGGATGAGCTGAAGGACCAGCTTCAGAAGACGCTGGATATCCTGAGCACTTGGCTGGGCATGGAACGGGGGATGATCTCTATCCTTGATCTACAGACCGGAAGAGCCTCTCTGGATGTCGCCAGGGGAGTGAGTGTCGAGGCAGGGAAGATCTCCTATCAGCCGGGTGAGGGCATTACCGGAAAGGTTGCTCAGACTGGACGTCCTATGGCTATTGCCAATCTCGGGGACGAGACGCTGTTTCTGGATCGGACGGGGGCACGAAAATCCCTCAATCGTGATGAACTGGCCTTTCTTTGTGTCCCCATCTTCTACCAGGGACGGGCTGTCGGGGTGCTTTCCGTCGATAAGCTGGCCCACCAGGTGGAAGATCTGGATCGAGAGGTTGAAATCCTGAGCGCCGTAGCGGAACTGCTCGGGAAAGTCGTTCATTTTCGGGTCATCGAAGAAGAGAATCGCCGCCTGCGGCGCATGTTGGCTCAGGCGAAGCGGCCCAAAACGAGTATCATCGGCCGCTCCAAGGTGGTCCAGGAAGTGCTGCGGCTGGTCGATCAGGTGGCCGATACGAACACGACCGTATTGATCCACGGCGAAACCGGGACCGGAAAGGAACTGGTGGCCCGAGCGATTCATGAGAACAGTCGGCGGCATCAGGGGCCGATGATCCAGGTCAATTGCGCCGCCATGCCCGATACGCTGCTCGAGAGCGAGCTCTTTGGCCACGAAAAAGGGGCTTTCACCGGTGCCATCATGAGACGACGTGGTCGCTTCGAGGAAGCTCAGGGTGGGACCATATTTCTGGATGAAGTGGGGGAGCTTTCTCCCATTGCGCAGGCGAAGCTGCTCCGTGTCCTCCAGGACCGCGAGTTTCAACCGCTGGGGTCGTCCCGCATGGTGAAAGTGGATGTTCGCGTCGTCGCCGCCACCAACAAGGATCTGGAAAAGGAAGTGGCGGCCGCAAACTTCCGATCCGATCTCTTTTACCGACTCAATGTCTTCCCGATTTTCCTGCCGCCGCTGCGCGAGCGCGGACCCGACATCCTGCTCCTTGCGGACTTTTTCGTCCTCAAGTACGCGCAGGAATTCGGCAAGGGTGTGAAACGCATTGCCACGAGCGCCATAGATCTTCTCATGTCCTATCATTGGCCCGGTAATGTGCGGGAACTGGAAAATTGCATCGAACGGGCCGTGCTGCTTGCCACGGGCGAGTCGATCGATGCCCGGCAGCTTCCGCCAACCCTGCAGATGAAGCCGGAAGAGATGCAGAAGGTGAGTCGCGGGAAACTGGAAGCCCTGGTCGGTGCCTTCGAGCGGGACCTCATAACCGATGCCCTAAAGGACGTTCGCGGGAATCAATCCCAGGCAGCGCGTCTGCTCGGAACTACCAAGCGCATAATTCAGTACAAAGTCATCAAATACGGAATAGACTCACGACGTTTTCGTGCCAAGACTCCCTCCTGAAAAGGAGCGATTCGGTCATTTCCCACCAGCCTGTGCGGAGTTGCGTGCAGCCTCCCCGTGGGGGGAGCAGGAGTTGACCCGCGAGAGCTGGAACGGATCTTGCTATCAACTTATCCCTTTGGGGTCGCTTATATCCAAGCAACGGGACCTGAATCATGCGCGTAGCACTCGTACAGATCGATCCGTACATTGGTGACTTTTCCGGGAACGCAAGGAAGATCCGTGATTTCATCGGAAAAGCCAAAAACCAAGCTTGTGACCTGGTGGTATTTCCAGAAATGGCCCTCATCGGATATCCCCCGCGGGACCTTTTGGACAAACCCAGCTTTGTGCGGGCAAGCAAGACCTTCTGGCCTGAGATCCGGGAGGCTAGCTCGGGAATAGGGGTGATTTGCGGCACCGTGTCGGAGAATGAGAGGGTGCCCGGCAAGCCGTTTCACAATACCGGGCTCTTTTTTGCCGACGGTGAGCTGATCACCCAATTCCATAAGCGTCTTCTTCCGTCCTACGATGTCTTTGACGAAGAGCGCTATTTTGAACCGGGCGATTGCGGCGCCTGGATCGATTTTCGCGGTGAGCGTCTGGGGCTGACGATCTGTGAAGATATCTGGAATTTGGGCGGCTACCTGCCCCGGCCGCTCTACCACTGCGACCCTCTTAAGGAGCTGAGGGGGGCCGGAGTCGAGGTTCTCGTCAATATTTCCGCGTCGCCTTACCATGTGGGCAAGGCCTCCTGGGTCGGCGAGTTGCTGCGGGCTCAGGCCAGGCAATTGAACATGCAGGTGCTTTATGCGAATCAGGTCGGTGGCAACGACGAGTTGATCTTCCAGGGCCACAGTATGGCTTGGGGGCAAACAGGGGAACTCGTTGCCTGTGGTGCCGATTTTCAAGAGGACCTCATAATCTATGACACCAAAACACATGAGGGTGAATTTCACAATTCAGCCCTCGATCCTGCCGGAGAAGTGATTGAAGCGCTGGTACTGGGGTTGCGGGACTATGCGCGCAAGAATGGTTTTCAGAAGGCGGTGGTAGGTTTGAGCGGGGGTGTGGATTCGGCCCTGGTGGCGTGCCTTGCTGCTCTGGCGCTGGGCGTGGAAAATGTGCTGGGCGTAGGCATGCCGGGTCCTTACAACGCTCCTGAGAGCCTTGACGACGCGCGAGAACTCGCGACGCGGCTGGGGATTGCGTTCGAAACGGTGCCCATCGGCGACCTCTTCGGGGCTGCTCTCGGCACGCTTGCGCCGGTCTTTGCGAATTTGCCCCCCGATGTCACGGAGGAGAATCTCCAGGCGCGCCTTCGCGGGCTGATCCTGATGTCACTCTCCAATAAATTCAACCGGCTGCTCCTCAGCACCGGCAATAAATCGGAGGTGGCTGTGGGTTACTGCACCCTTTACGGAGATATGAACGGAGGCCTGGCGGTCATCGGCGATGTTCCCAAAACCATGGTCTACGACCTGACCTGCAAACTGAACGAGCGCCATCGGTGGATTCCCGAACGTATCCTTACCAAAGCCCCCTCAGCGGAGCTGCGTCCCAATCAGAAGGATCAGGACACCCTTCCCCCGTATGAAGTCCTCGACGCCATTCTTTCAGCCTATGTTGAAAAGCGCCTGCCGGCTGAGAAAATCATTGCCCAAGGCTGGGATGCCGAACTGGTGCGCTGGGTGATCAGAAATGTCAACCGCAACGAATACAAGCGATGGCAGGCGCCGCCGATCCTCAGAGTAACGACTAAGGCGTTCGGCATGGGCAGGCGCAACCCGATCGCCCATGGTTATCGGGAAGGGTGACTGGTGGCAGGTGGGCGGGGGTTAGTGATTGGAAGGAAGGCAAGGGTAGCTCGTTGCGGCTGAGTTCAGCGTTCACGGGTGCTGCCGCGCAATGACAATTAGGAGCCAAGAGCCCATGAGGAGGGATCGATGAAGAAGGTCGAGGCCGTTGTTAAGCCGTTCAAACTGGATGACGTGAAAGAGAAGCTTGCCGAATTGGGCATCAAGGGTATGACGGTCACGGAGGTGAGGGGGTTCGGGCGGCAGAAGGGACACACTGAGATCTACCGAGGCGCCGAATATGTTGTGGACTTTCTGCCGAAGATCAAAATTGAAGTGGTGGTGCCGGACAATCAGGTGGCGGAAGTGGTAGAAGCCATTCGCAAGGCGGCACACACCGGGAAAATAGGAGATGGCAAGATTTTTGTCTCCGCCATCGAAGAGGTCGTCCGCATCCGGACCGGCGAGATGGGTGAACAGGCGCTGTAAGAGCAGTGGTCAGTGGCCAGTGATCAGTGGACAGCTTCAAGAGCCAACAACCAAGAGCCAAGAGCTAATTCATGGCGCAGAAGAACTTCTCAAACTTGTTCCGCAAGTTAAAGGACCTTCGCGAGTCTTTTCTGCAATCATCGCGGAAGGACATCCCCGGTCTCCTTGCGGCACGTACTTATGCGGAGGCTTTCCTGACGCAGTTGGGTGGGGCCGTGAGGGGGACGGCTATTCCTCTCGACGGGTGGTGCCTGGCGGCGGTGGGCGGATGTGGCAGGGGCGAATTGAGCTTTGCGTCCGACCTGGATCTTCTTTTCCTGTATCATAACCGTCTCGCACCTTCGCTCCAGGACGTTATCCGGGAGCTCACCTATGGACTATGGGACGAAGGTTTCGAGGTAGGGCACGCAACCGCTTCCGTTGCCGATGCCAAGCGGTTGGTTCAGGAGGACTTTTCAATCCTCACCAGTTACTTGGAAGCACGTTTTGTTGCGGGAGACGAACGATTTTATAACGGCTGGCGCAAAGCCTTTTTGAAAAGCTTCGGGATGCAGCGGCGCCGCAAGTTCCAGCAGAGTCTCTCGGACTACCGCGAATCGAGGCTTCANCAATTCGGGGAGACATCGTATCTGCTCGAGCCCCATGTCAAAGAAGGGGTCGGGGGATTGCGGGATTTGCAAACCATCCGCTGGGCGGCCATGGTTTTCCTGCATGATACGGACTTCGATGCCATGATTGAGCGCGATTGGTTGGGGCCGCAGGAGAAGCTCTGGCTGGAGCAGGCCTATGATTTTCTCTGGCGCGTGCGCCTGCAGTTACACCAGCTTACCGGGCGACGGCAAGATCAACTGCTTTTCCCCGAGCAGGAACTGGTTGCCGCCCGCCTGGGATATGCAGACAGCCAGCAGGGCCTGGCGGTTGAAGCCTTCATGCGCCTTTACTACCGTCATACGGCGCGCATCCGGCGCACCACCTCGTTTTTCCTCGAACGCCTGGGAGAAAGTGAGAGAAGATTTCCAAGAATACGCATACGCCGCCGCATTCTGCCGGGCCCTTTCTTACTGGATGGCCGCCATCTTCACTTTCTTGAGCCTGAGTGGATCAGGAAGGACCCTCGGCTGCTTATGCGATTTTTCTGGCAGGCTGCCCAAACCGATGCCCATTTCCATCACCTGGCCGGAGGCATCATTCGAGATAATCTGAGTGCTTTTACCGATGCTGCGAGAAAGGACCCGCAGGTGGTGAAACAGTTCTTCGACATTCTACTCCATCCGCGCCAGGCTTTTCCCGTCCTCCGTGTCATGTTGGAGACGTCATTTCTGGACGCTTTCCTGCCGGAATTCGTGGCGGTGCGCTTTCGGGTGCAGCATGACGTTTATCACCTCTATACGGTCGATGAGCACCTCTTGAGGACCATCCGTGAACTGCATCGGATGGAACAGAATCATGATGAAACGCTTGCCGGCCTCGGGCTGCACGACCTTTTTGCCGGGTTCAGGCACCGGCGCATCTTGTATCTGGTGGCACTGCTTCACGATATCGGCAAGGGCCAGGGCTCGAATCACGCGCTTCGCGGCGTGCCGCTGGTGCGAGAGATTGCCGGCCGGCTTGACCTCAGTCTCGAGGAAACGGAGCTGCTTTGCTTCCTTGTGGAACATCATCTCATTCTTGCGGAAACCGCCCTGAAGCGCGATCTCATGGATGAAAAGCCGATTATGAAATGTGCGGTCGCGATCGGAGACAGGGAGCGCTTGCAGATGCTTTTCCTGCTGACCATTGCCGATTCGCGGGCCACCGGGCCGGGTGCGTGGAGCGCGTGGAAAGCCTCGCTTTTGAAAGATCTCTATCACAAGGTCGACCGGATGCTGGCCCGAGGGGATTGGCGGGGAGATGACCTGCAGCAGCGTTCCGATGAAGTCCAGCGAGAGGTGATCGGTCGGGCGGGGGAAACCCCGGACCGGGAGAAGTTGGCGCGGTGGTTGGATCGAATGTCCTTTCGCTATCTTCTTTCACAACCTCCGACAGCGATTCTGCAACACTTCCAGATGGAGAAGGAACTTGCCGTACACCCCCCCCTGGTGCTCATGACCCGCAAATTGGACGGGGAGATGTGGCAACTTACGGTGGCCACGCGGGACCGCCCGGGCCTCTTCGCGATGATTACCGGGGTCCTGTGGCTTCGGGGACTGAATATTCTCTCTGCGGATATTTTTACCCGCGAGTCCGGAGTTGCCCTCGACGTACTGCTTGTCGAGCGTTTGCCCGACCCTCTCCACCCTGAGGAATTGTGGGGAAAAGTTGAGTCCGATCTGGTGCGGACCCTGAGTGAGCAGACCTACCTGAACGAACTCCTGGCCGACAAGCGCAAGCCTTCTTTGTTGCACCAGAAAAGCTTTCCGCGCAAAGAAGACAAAGTCGTTATCGACGAGGAAGCATCGGATTTTTACACCATCATTGAAGTGTATACCTGGGATCGCCCGGGTGTTCTTCATGCCATCACCAACACTCTCTATCGACTGGGCATCTCCATCCAGCTGGCTAAGATTTCCACTCCGGGCGCACAGGTCGCCGACATCTTTTACGTGACCGATCTGAGCGGGAACAAACTGAATGATCCTGCGGCACATGAGAGAATTCGCGATAAGCTGATCGAATGCCTTTCCGCCACCTGAGAGAAATCAAGCATTTTGGGTTGCCTAGTTTCGTCGTTTCAATTATAGAATTAACCCAACCATTATTGCATCTCGAGATGATGGCGGCAAGCTGTTGTCGAAGGGCCCCTGAGGGAGAAGGAAGAACCAAAGGTCGGCCTTGCTTTTGCGGAATGAGCGTTGCATCAATTCAGTTTTTTGAATTCCGACCAAGGGCTTCCTTTTTCATTGAACTGACCTGCTTTAGGGCAGCGAACTCCTTTAAATGAGAATCAATCCATGAGTGAGTTCCATAAACATCCTGCGCAAGATATTCTGGTGGTTGATGATGAGCAATCCATATGCGATTTCCTCACCGAAGCGCTGGTCCATTTGGGGCACAGGGTGGAAACCGCAGGCGACGGCATGGAAGCCGTCGAGAAGATACAGACGGGGAGCTTCGGGGTCGTCATTACCGATATGATCATGCCCAGAATGGATGGCATGGAACTTATAAGGTACTTGGTGGAGAATCAAAGGAGTACCAGCATCATCGCCATCACCGGCCATACCATGAGCTATCAGTACACCGATGTGATTGCCGCCGGGGCCTCCGATTACATCGCCAAGCCTTTCACCGTTAATGAGCTTGAAGCCAAATTGAATCGCGTCCTCCGTGAGCGACATCTTCTTGACGAATTGCAGCGACTCGCCGTGAAGGACCCTCTGACCGGTTTGTACAACCGCCGCATGTTCCAGAAAATTGCCAGGAAAGAAGCGTTTCGATGCACGCGCTATAGTCATCCTCTCTGCCTCTTCTATTTGGATATAGATAATTTCAAGGGGTACAACGATATCCACGGCCACCGGGCTGGGGATGATTTGCTCGTTGAATTTTCGAGAGTCTTGATGACTTCAGTCAGGAGGAACATCGATTCCTTGTTTCGGTTTGGAGGAGATGAATTCACGCTGTTGTTGCCTCACCTGTCGAGCGATGCTGCGCTTGGGGTGAGTCGGCGCATCCGCGACCTTTATAACCGGTTGGGATTTAAACCGACTTTTCTATCCATCGGGATAGCCCGATATCTTGTGAAGACCGGAGACACGGACAAAGACATTGAGGACATGGTGCAGCGCTCCGACCGGGCCCTTTACTATGTGAAACACAATTTGGGCGGGAATGAAGCCCATTTGGATGAGGAATCAGCCTTAAATCATCCTTAATGGCAAGATTCCCCCTCTTTTCTTCCCTCCAATTACGTATTTCTTTCCCAATCTTTTTTGCGTTTCCTCTTGACACCCCCTAACCTCTCATTTATATAAGGCTCACCTTTTTGGAGAGGAGTGTATTCCCTGCTAAGCGCTGGAGTACTCTCCAAAAAATCGCAGAGAAACACTCGAACCCTGCGGCACTTTTTAGGTTCCACCGGTACTCCAAGCTATTGGAGCGGCATATAGAGAAAGAGGTATGGCTTGCACAGTACAGGTCTTCAGAAAGAAGGAGGTGGCTGCCATGGGCACGGGTAAACCTGAGTTCGGCTTTGGGGTTCATCTGATGGTGGATGGCTACGGGTGTGAGCGGAGTGCACTCGAGGATATCACCCTGATCTACAATTTTCTCGATAGCTATCCCAGCCAGATGGACATGACCAAGATCATGCCCCCTTATGTTTTTCGCTACAATGGAACGGTTCCGGAGGATTGGGGGATTTCGGGATTTGTTCTCATTGCCGAAAGCCACATCAGTATCCACACCTTTCCGGATAAACAGTACTTGAGTCTCGACATGTTTTCGTGCAAGCCTTTCGATACCCAACTGGCGGTGCAAACGATAAAGCAATATTTCTCCATTCAGAAGTACGAAATGAAGGTTCTGGACCGCGGCCAGGAGTTTCCGAACAACATTTCCGCCTCCGCCCAGGTGGTGCGCATGGATCGGATGCTGCACCAGCGTTCACGGTAGAGCATACCCGGGGGGCCGCTTCAAATCGATGGGGTCCCAGGCTCCAAATGAGCCCGGGACCCCATTCTTCTTTGCCGGGCTTGCCCTTCACCGGTGAAACCTCCACCCGAGTGTGAGCGGTGATCGCGCCGGAACCATACGATGGCGCTATTATTTCTGTGGACATTCCACATGCGTGTTGATAAATGAAAAGCAAACGAGAGCAGTTGTCTTGACAGCTCCCCAAGGGGCGCGGAGTCGATGGTAACCGAAAGATCAAGGGGTTGGAAAGTCTTCACGCAAAGGAAAGAAACGAACTTGGGAGAGGAGTCAGCTAAAGGTTTCCGACATTGGCTCAAGATGTGCCTTCGGCGGCTTGCCAAGGTCGACGACACCGAAAGCATCGAAAAAGAAATCCAACAACTGATTGATGAGGGGGAGCAGCAGGGATTGATCTCCGAGGATGAAGGGGAGATGATCCAGGGCATCTTCTCCTTTCGGGATACCATCGCGCGGGAGATTATGGTGCCGCGAACGGATGCCGTTTTCGCCAATACTGAAACTAAAATCACCGAGATTGTTCAGCTCATCATTCAGAGTGGCCATTCGCGCATTCCCATCTATCAGGATAACATGGATAACATCATCGGGACCGTTCACGCCAAGGACCTCCTCGGTCATTGCGAGATGGCCGACCGTGATGTCCGCGACATGGTCAGGCCGCCCTACTTCATCCCCGAGACCAAGAAGATCAGCGAGGTTTTGAAGGATCTGCGCGACAACAAGTCGCACCTGGCGATAGTGATCGACGAGTATGGCGGGACGGCCGGGCTCCTGACCCTCGAGGATATCATTGAGGAAATCATCGGCGACGTCATGGATGAATATGATGCTGATGAGAAGCTCATTGTCGAACATGAGGACGGATCCGTCACGGTCAATGCCAGGTTGGATGTCGAAGAACTGGAAGACTATTTCAACGTGGAACTGCCGGAGGGCAAGTTTGAATCGGTTGGCGGATTTGTGATCAGCCTCTTGGGGAAAGTGCCGAGCGTCGATGAACGGCTCAAGTTCCATGACCTCGAGATGGTGATTGAGGTGGCAAATAGTCGAAAGATTGAAAGAATACGCATTCGAAAAAGTAGTCCCGACGATCCAGACTCCCCTTCTTCGGAGGGTGTCTCCTATTGACCTCCCGGGACTCGTGTCTCCCGGGCCCTTTGTCCATACCCCCAAGTATTTCTCACTAAATCACAGGACAAGCGCTCAAAAAATATGTGGTCGGGTGTGCTCTTAAGTGTTTTAAGCGGTGTTCTTCTGACGCTCGGATTTCCGAAGCTCGGGTGGTATTACTTCTCCTGGGTGGCGCTCATCCCCTTGTTCCTGGCGTTGCGCGACCGGACGAACAAACAGGCGTTTGCCTTCGGATGCGTCTGTGGCGTGGTCCACTACCTTGGCACCCTTTACTGGATGTATTACGCGCTCCACCTGTATGGCGGCATTCCGGCGTCTCTCGCCATGGTTGTGGTGTTCTTCCCCTGCGCCTATCTGGCCCTCTACCTCGGCTGTTTTGCGCTTATTGCGCGCGCGTGGCTGGCCTATCCCCTCCTCTGGGTCCTGGGGCTGCCCTGTGTGTGGGTCGCCCTGGAACTGGTTCGGGCACACCTGCTCACCGGTTTCCCCTGGGTTAATCTCGGATACACCCAAACACCCCTTCACTTGCTCATTCAGATTGCAGACGTTTCGGGAGTCTATGGCGTCAGCTGGTTGGTGGTCCTCAGCAGTACGGCCTTGACCGCCTTGCTGAGGCGCTCCCGGGGCGGATATACCGGCCTGCTGATGTTGGTGATCTGCCTGGTCGGCGCCATCGCCTACGGCTCCTGGCGGGAAGACGCCATCAACGACCGGCAAACCGCAGCCACCCCGTGGACCGTTGGCGTTGTTCAGGGCAACATCGACCAGAGTCAAAAATGGGACCCTGCCTTTCAGCAGGAAACCCTGAAGCGCTATCGGGAGCTTTCCAGGGAGGCGGCGGCGCACAATCCTGCTCCCGAATTACTGGTGTGGCCCGAGACATCGGCCCCCTTTTTCTATCGACTGGAAGAAAAACTCACCGCGCAGCTCAATGAACTGGTGAAAGAGACGGGAACGCCGCTGCTTTTCGGAAGCCCCGGGATGACCCTTGTCGAGGGTGAGCCCCGTTTTCAGAACCGCGCCTACCTCGTCAATGGTTCGGCCGTCCTCGAAGGGCTATATGCCAAGCAGCATCTTGTCCCCTTTGGTGAATACGTGCCCCTGCAGAAGTTCCTCTTTTTCATCCATCGCCTGGTTCAAGCCGCAGGAGACTTCGTTCCGGGGGATGACCCGTCACCCCTGATCCTGGGTCGTCAGCCCTTCGGGGTGTTGATCTGCTATGAGGATATCTTTCCGGAACTGGCGCGCGCCGCGGTGGAACGGGGAGCCACGTCGCTCGTTAACATCACCAATGACGCCTGGTACGGCACGAGCAGTGCCCCTTATCAACATCTTGAAATGTCCCGGTGGCGCGCCATTGAATTTCGCGTTCCCCTGATCCGGGCTGCAAATACTGGAATAAGCTCTATCTTTGATGCGACAGGGAAATCGTGTGGCGCCATCCCCCTCAATCAACCGGGGTATTTGGTTTGTTCGGTGCACCCTTTTCGCATCCTGACTTTCTATGCGAAGTGGGGCGATCTTTTTGCCTGGCTCTGTCTCCTGACCGCCGCCGGCGGCCTGATTCACTCGGGTTTTGCGAAAAGATCCACCCCTTCCGGTCCTGCAAGGAGGCTATTCAGATGACGACCATTGACATTGCCGAAGTGAGGAGTGTTCTTAAGGAGCTTGCCCAACGCGTCGAAAACCTCGGAGGTCATCTTTGACATCGAGGGCAAACAAACACGCTTGGGGGAACTGGAGAAAATCTCGCTGAAACCCGACTTCTGGGACAAACCGGAAGAGAGCAAGCTTGTGCTCAAGGAGCGGGCGGACGTGAATGAAATCATCCAGGCATGGCAGCAGCTTTCGATGGAATTGGAAGAGGGCGGCCTGTTCCTGGACATGGCCTTGGAGGAGCAGGATGAGGATGCCGTCAAAGAGGTTTCCAGCCAGCTCCAGGGTCTGCGGACCAGACTGAGAGATCTGGAACTGCGGGAGTTGCTGAGCGAGGAAAACGACCGCAGGGACGCCATTCTGAGCGTCAATGCCGGGGCCGGCGGGACGGAAGCCCAGGACTGGGCGGAAATGCTCCTGCGCATGTATCTGAGATGGTGCGAAAACAAGCATTTCAAGGTGCAGATGGTTGACCTTCAAGGCGGGGATGAAGCCGGCATCAAAAGCGTTACCCTGACTGTGGCCGGCACCAACGCCTACGGGTTGCTCAAGGCCGAATCGGGAATCCACCGCCTGGTGAGGATCTCGCCCTTTGACGCCAGCGGTCGCCGTCATACCTCCTTTGCGGCGG
>JGI20214J51650_10001893_pt1 | contig 13316 bp, 10 predicted proteins | sample WetSurMetagenome_FD_51650 | JGI IMG/M metagenome (IMG submission 51650) | reverse complement strand
CAACGGCGATCGACACGCAAATCAAGACTATGATTTGTCTCGACACGAGCGCTATTATAGGTCCCCATGTTCTGCGTTCCATCTTGATTGAAAGGAGTATATGGCCTCCCCGTAGCCAGACTAAATTTCGTTCCAATTTCCCACTTTGAGTTAAAAACATATCCGCCGGCCAAATTGACTATTAATCGTTGATCAAAGCTGCCGGGACGTCTGACCTTATCAACTCCTTGAAATTCCGTTTTGCCAAGGCTTATACTTATAAGGCCATAGCATGGGATTACAGACAGTCTTTTTTGAGCAAGAAATTCGATCCCTTTGGTTAAGCCCTTTCCTTTGCTTGACAAATATTCGAATCCAAAAGACGAGAACCCATCTTCAGAACCGCCGAAACCGGCGCCTGTGTTTGCCAAAACCAGATATGGCCGATTAAAACTGGCGGGATAATCGGAATATTTTTTAATAAACCCCTCAATACTTAGCTTAGTATCCGGCCTTAGAAGGTAGTCTATTCCAAGAATAAAATGATCAGCATTGATGAATTTAAGGCTTCTATTATTATTGTTGGTTATCAGCCAAACATACGATGGCGCCTGGTAGTATCGCCCGATACTTCCATTGACACTGATTTTATCGCTGGCGAAATAAGAAATTGAAAAACGCGGAGATAATACGAATTTATTTTTTATCAAATCAAAGTAATCGGCTCTTCCCCCGAGCGACACCTTGAACAAGCCGAATACTTTGGATAACTGCGCATAGGCTGATCCCTTAAGGGCATTGGTTCGGAATATTCCGTCAATCGCAAGAGTATCTCCAAAACTTGTTGTATATTGAGGTAATAATATGTCGCTTTTTATATAAGCAATCTTGGTCTGTATTCCCGCAGCTAATTCGGTTGAGTTGTTGAGTTGAATATTTACATCTCCCTGACAATATGATTCCGATTCAACAGAATTATTCTTAAATATTGATTGAAGCGTCGAATCCGATTGATTGAAACCATAATCTACGTAACTTTGACCCAGGGTTATGGTGCTGAACCATCGTCCGGCAAGATGTTTCCATGTGGCGCCGCCAAAAGCTTGGTTCTGGTTATTTCCCAAAATGCGTGAATTATCATATCGCTTATTCCCGGTATCATTAAAAAATCGGACTTTATCTATTGCTCCGACTCCAAGTACTTTGACCAGGTTCCTGCTATCAATATTATAATTTGCCCTCCACATGAAATCGTAATATTCGGGCACAAAACCGAATCCGGCGGCCCTGAACAGCCAATCGAGATAACTTCGACGCGCTGTAAAAATAAACGATCCTTTTTGAGCCAGTGGCCCTTCCAGATTCAGGCCGAATTGAGTAGCCGATATAGTGGCCTTCCCACCTAATTTGTCAATGTTTCCATCTTTTAATTCAATATTTAAAACAGAGGATAATTTATCGCCATAGCGAGCCCCAAATCCTCCAGTGGAAAAAGTTGTCTGATCGACATAATCTAAATTGATGTAACTTAAGGGTCCGCCTCCGGATCCCTGGGTTCCAAAATGATTGATATTTTGAGCTTCTATGCCATCTACAATAAACAGATTCTCAGAAGGCGCCCCTCCGCGGACGATTAGATCATTTCGCCCCGCTTCTACCTGGGCAACGCCGGGGAGGATAGAAATGGCCCTTAGTACATCTTCTGATCCCCCGGGCAGCCTTCTTATTTCCTCATTTGATTGTGTTCGCGTACTAAGTTTTAAATCAGGTGACTTTGAGAAATAGCCCGGCGTAACAATGATGTTGGCAGATTCTAAAGCGCTTTCATTAATGCTGAAATTGACAACGGTTGATCGGATATTGTTCACCGTTACGTCATTTTTCGTATCAGGGGCATATCCTATTAGAGATACACTAAGGGAATATGTTCCTGGTGCAATATTATTAATAATATAGCGCCCCTGTGAATCAGTAGCTGCTCCGATTTTAGTACCTAGAATAAAAATCGACGCTCCCGGTAGTGGTTCCTGATTGCCACTGTGGACTACTATTCCCGTAATTCTACCGGTGGATGCTGTTTCACCAAATGAAAACGAGATAATAGCGAGAACCAGGAAATTTGTAAAAAATGCTTTACTCATTAATATTCCTATTGCTCAAGTTCTGATTAAAACTACTTTCAAGATGCTCTCTCATCTCCTCAAGGTTGCTGATATAGATACCCGAAATGTCTTCAATGAAACCGTGGTAATTAGCAGCCGCTCTGCCACCTACGAGAATTTGGACGTCATCCCCGATTAGGCGACGTATGCGAATCAACTCAGCTCCCAGGTAAGGATCATCCATCGGATAAATCATACTTAGCGCCAAGACGGATGCATTATTTGCTTTTACAGCTCCCGCTATCTCTTCTGGTGGAAGATTCGGACCCAGAAAGATACTTCGCCAGCCCATGACAGAAGCTGAAAGCGATGCCATTAATGCCCCAAGTTCGTGAAATTGTCCAGTAGGAGTAGTCGAAACAAGACATCGGTCGCTAGCAGATCTTCTGTCTGATTTAACAAATGACCCAAGGAAACTCCTTATTATGGCTGAAATGCGATGCTCATCTGCAATGCGCAATTCCCCATTTTGCCACATTGTGCCCACTTTATCCAGTAAAGGGCTAATCACCTGATCGAGCAAGGAAGGAAATGACAAGGCCACGGAAGCCTCCATAAGCTTCGCTTCAAATTCTTCAAAATTTGATTCTTGAATAGAATCGAGCGCCTGCGAAAAATAATCGTTGGCGGTTAAATTATTTTTGCCATCTTCATTAATTATGGGAAATTGATTATTCATAATTGAGTTTTCGCCGATTATTTTTCTCAGATCGTCATTAGCAAGATTAGCGATATTCCCGATATTCTCGCCACATTGAGTTACTTTTTTAAGGAGTGTCAGCCGATTAATATCTTCATCTGTATATAAACGACGCTTCGAACTGCTTCGGCTTGGGGAAATCGCATTATAGCGCCGTTCCCAGGCTCGTATTAGAAAAGGACTTAAGCCCGTCTGCTTCACGACAGCCTTAAGACTGTGTTTAATTTCCATTTTGGCTTACTCCTTTGCTCGTTTCCATTTTATCACCATCAATAGCCATAACAACATATATTATACAAAAGTTTTACAAAATCAATATTAATTTGATAATTAGCCAAGATAATTTCTTAATTGCTTATATATTAATGATTTATAAAATAATTCAACAATATATACATTTATTATACATAATGGGAACAATTACTATACGCGATTCGTTTGTATACTCGAAACGGGAAAGAATAACACAAAAATAGAGGAGACGAAAATGAAAACCTTAGACGTAATTATGGTGACCCTGCTGATAGTGGGAGGCTTCAATTGGGGCTTGGTAGGTTTGATGAATTTCGACCTGGTTGCGACAATCTTAGGCAACATGACCATTCTTAGCCGAATCATTTATGCCGTTGTCGGTATAAGCGCGATCTATTTGGCTTTAGCGGTTTCTTCCATGCGACGCCGTTGGTCTATGTGAAGTGCTAAAGTGCCATAAGCTAATTAAGGACAGGATCAGGAAAAACTAAAGACATTGAAAATCACTAAGCAGATTAAAGAAAAGGAATTTAAAATGAAATTCACAAAAATAGCTCTCGCCGCACTGTTAGGTCTGGCAATTGTTTCCATCAACCAGGTTGCCAAGGCTGATGACTATGCTAAGCAGGCACAAACGACAATGTCGAAAACTGAAATGAAAGATATCGTTGAAACTGCCGTATCAGCTGGTAGTTTTAACACCCTCGTGACCGCACTAAAGGCCGCCGGTTTGGTTGAAACCCTCAAAGGTAAAGGCCCCTTCACAGTATTTGCACCAACCGATAGCGCATTTGCCAAGTTGCCCGCCGGTACTGTCGAATCGCTTCTAAAAAATAAAGAGAAGCTGGCTTCGATACTTACTTATCATGTCGTTTCAGGCAAAGTAATGGCGGCCGATGTGGTTAAGCTGACCTCAACCAAGACTGTTAACGGCCAATCGGTGATGATTAAGACTGATAAAATGGGTGTCATGATAGATAACGCCAAAGTGGTCACGACTGATATCGTTTGTTCTAACGGAGTAATTCATGTAATAGATACCGTCCTTATTCCGAAGGAATCAAAGTAAATCAACTGTAATAATTAAACCATAAACATTTCTTAACATAAGGAGAACAAAATGGCAAATATAGTAGAAACCGCAGTGAAGGCAGGCACATTCAAGACCCTTGTCAAGGCAGTGAAAGTTGCTGGGCTTCCCGATACTCTCTCCGGGAAGGGACCTTTCACCGTGTTTGCACCGTCTGATGAGGCCTTTGCAAAGCTTCCGGAAGGGACAATTGAATCGTTAATCACAGATACGGAGAAATTGAAGTCTATCTTAACCTATCATGTTGTTTCAGGCAGACATATGGCTGCCGACGTGATTAAGCAGAAATTGATCAAAACTTTGCAAGGCGGAGACTTGAGGATTAGCTTTAGTAAAGGCGATGTCATGATAAATGACGCCAAGGTTATCGCGACAGATATTGAAACCGATAACGGCATCATTCATGTAATCGATAAGGTAGTGCTTCCGAGCTAAATGCGATATTACCGGGGGCCCGATTGCAGGTCCCCGGTAATACTTTATAACATATTCACGGAAATTAAAAAACATAATTCGCTTCCCAAAGAAAGGAAATAAAAAATGAAACTCAACAAATTAACAATAGCGATTGCAGTATCGGTAATGGCCTTAGCATTCGCCGGCTGCAGTAAAGATGATAAGTCAACGGCGCCGCAAGTTTCAAACGCCAGAGTGCTTGTAGTTCACGCCTCACCTGACGCTCCCGGAGTAGATCTCCTGGTTGATAACGTCAAAGTAAATTCGCAGCCTTTAACTTTCCCGAATAATACGGGCTATCTGAATGTGACAGCTGGCAATCGTAATATCAAAGTTAACGCCAGCGGCACATCTACATCAGTGATAAATGCAAATCTTGATTTGTCTGCCGACATGTCATATTCCATTTTTGCGACCGATACCCTTGCTAGTATAGCGCCGTTAGTTATTGAGGATAACCTTAGCGCACCAGCATCCGACAAGTCTCATGTCAGATTTATTCACTTATCGCCGAACGCGCCGGCAGTAGATATCACGCTTACTGACGGTACGGTTGTATTTGGAAATAAAGCATTTGGCCAATACACTCCATTTACACCGTTAAATGCCGGTCCCTACAATTTGCAGGTCAGGCTGGCGGGTACGTCGACAGTAGTATTGAATCTACCAAACATCGTTCTTGATAATGGCAAAATTTATACAGTTTTTGCGAAGGGTCTTGTTGGCGGAAGCGGCGATCAGGCTCTTGGTGCGCAGATAATTGTAAATAATTGAGCCTCGGTGGTAAATTGTAAATCGGGGCAGTTTCAAAGGAGGCCCTGGATTTAGACTGTCGAAGAATCAGTAATTTCCGGGTAATCTAAAAGGGGATCAGTTAAAGCCCCTCTACGAAGGGCGGTTGAACCAAGTAGTATCGGTTCTTCCGCCCTATCGGTTTTAATAGATATTAAACTTGATGTTATTCAAAATGTATTGTATTTTGGTCTATCAGCTTAAATTCAAGTAATTTTATGATTTGAGGTTCCTGAATGAGAAAATTTCCTACGCCACAATTAATAGTCAGCAAATGCCTGGGTTTTGAAGCCTGCCGCTGGAACGGTATGACGATTCCCGATTTGTTCATTAAGAAGCTTGAGCCTTTCGTGGAATATAGAACGATCTGCCCCGAAGTGGAGATTGGATTGGGCATCCCAAGAGACCCTATCAGGGTGGTTAAAAAGGGAAACACCCTTAGCCTTAGGCAGCCGGCAACTGGCAGAGATGTGACTGACTCAATGATCAAATTTTCTAATGGCTTCTTATCATCAATAACCGAGGTTGACGGATTTATTCTCAAGAGCAGATCGCCCTCATGCGGCATAAAGGATGTTAAATATTACCTGGGAACGGAGAAATCTATGGCTGTGGAAAAGGGACCGGGATTTTTCGGTCGTGCCGTTTTTGAACATTTCTCAGATATAGTTATCGAAGATGAGGGCAGGCTCAGCAATTTCAGAATTAGAGAACACTTCTTGACAAGGATATTTTCACTGGCTCATTGGCGTGAAGTCGAAAAGGTCATGTCTATTTCTAGGCTTGTTAATTTCCACACCGACAATAAGTTACTTTTAATGGCTTATAGTCAAAAAGAACTGAGACTTCTTGGCAAAATAGTTGCCAATCACGATAAGAAACCAATAAAAGATGTTGTTGCTGATTATGGACATCATTTTAAGCAGGCGATTGCAAAAACCTCAAGGAATACATCGAATATCAATGTCATCATGCACACCTTAGGGTACTTTTCAGAGGGTCTTATTAAGAATGAAAAGCGCCATTTTATTGGGATTCTGGATAAATACCGGCAAGGAGCAGTTCCGCTGAGCAGTCCTTTGAGTATCATACAATCATGGATTTCCAGATTCGATCAAAAATATCTTGCCCGCCAGACCTTTTTTGAGCCGTATCCTGAGGAATTATGCGAGATAACTGATTCGGGCAAGGGACGTGACTACTAAGAGCATATACCCGGTTTGAAAGATATGAAAGAGCAAAATATATTGGTATTGGGCGCGAGCGGCTATATAGCCTCTCAGCTTATTCCACGGCTCTTGAAATATGGTTACAAAGTTAGATGTTTGGTCCGCGACCCGAGTAAGATCACCGGTGAATCGTGGTTCAACTCGATTGAGGTTTTCCAGGGTGACATCCTCGACAAAGCTTCGCTTAAAAACGCATTTCAAAATATAAATATCGCTTATTACTTAGTTCATTCGATGGGAATAGCGAAAGGTGATTTTGCCAAACTTGATCGCCAGGCGGCCCGTAATGCCGGCAAGGCGGCCATGGACGCCGGAGTAAGTCGGATAATCTACCTGGGAGGACTTGGAAAACGTAACCTGCCGCAATCCGTTCACCTTAAGAGTCGCCACGAGGTTGGCGATATCCTCAGGGAATCCGGAGTGCCAATTACTGAGTTTCGGGCGGCGGTAATTATTGGAGCCCGCAGTTTATCGTTTGAGATGATTCATCATCTCACCAACCGGCTCCCCATAATGATTTGTCCGCGGTGGGTGATAACCAAAACCCAGCCGATCGGTGTTGATGATGTAATCAGCTATCTTGCCGCAGCTCCCGGCACTCCCGAAAGCGTCGGTAGAATCATCGATATTGGCGGACCTGAAATACTGACCTATCGCGACATGATGTTGACGGTCGCGAAAGTGCTGGGGCTAAAAAGATGGCTGATTAAAGTGCCCGTACTGACGCCCCGGCTTTCTTCTTACTGGGTTGGTTTGGTAACGCCGATTCCGATCAAGCCGGCACGCGCGCTAATCGAGGGTCTTCGGCATGAAACGGTGTGCGAGAATGATGATGCGAGGAAACTTTTCGATATCAAACCGATGCCATTTGTGACTGCCGTACAAAAAGCATTATCGGCGGTTCTGCCGGGAGATAACTTTATTGAGGGACATCAAGCGGAATCCGTTATTAATCAAATTGAGTCCTCGCACATTCTAATTGACCGTCAACAATTAACTGTTAAATCGCCTGCGAAAGCTGTTTTTGATATCATTACGTCAATAGGCGGGGAAAAAGGCTGGTATTATGCAAACTGGCTTTGGAAGATTCGTGGATTTATTGATGAGATCTCTGGTGGAGTAGGTTTGCGTCGTGGTCGCCGTGATTCCCTTACTTTGGCGGTTGGCGATTCACTTGATTTCTGGCGTGTAGAAGAACTTGAACCGGGCAAGAGACTATTACTTCGTGCCGAGATGAAAGTACCGGGGAAAGCCTGGCTTGAGTTCGAGGTGAAGATAATTGATGAACAGAAGAGTCTTCTAACGCAGACTGCCCGTTTCTATCCAAGAGGTTTGTTGGGACTATGCTACTGGTATGGTGTATATCCAATTCATAAGCTGGTCTTTAAAGGACTCGCAGCAGCTATCGCGAATAAAGCAGAAGCCGGTCCTGCGAATTAACCAAAGAATAAATTAAGGTATAGAATGCCCCGATTAGGTCTCTGCTGCATTTTTCGCCATGAGCCGATAAAATTCCGGACAACGACGGCGAAGTCGCTTAGGAATTTAAGTCGCAAAAATGCGTTTAACAAAATTTCAGAGTTATGCATTCATAATGCTCTGTCATTAAATGATGCTCTGGCCTATTGCAAAGACCACGGGGTAGGCGCTTTTCGCATTAGCAGTGGTATTCTTCCCCTGCGAACGCATCCTCATTTGGGATATTCGATCGATGAGCTTCCTGGGGCAACGCAGATTCGAACTTTGTTCGGCAAATGCTATAAATTTGCCCTGAGCAATAACATCAGGACAACTTTTCATCCGGATCAGTTTGTGGTTCTGAATTCTCCACGACCGGATGTGGTTGACAGTTCTGTTGCTGAACTTGAGTATCAGGGCGAGATAGCGGAATTGATTGGCGCCGATGTTATCAATATCCATGCTGGCGGAGCGTATGGAGATAAGGAAAAAGCCCTGGATAGACTTGTCGCTGGCATAAACCGGTTATCGAGCCGAATAAGAGAACGTTTGACTCTTGAAAATGACGACAAATCTTATACCCCGGTAGATCTTCTGCCACTTTGTTGGAGAGAAAATATTCCTTTGGTCTACGATGTGCATCATCACCGCTGTCTTCCTGATGGAGCGTTTATTGAAGAAGTGACTGAAGCTGCGCTGCTCACCTGGAATCGAGAGCCATTGTTTCATATTTCCAGCCCTTTAAATGGCTGGAACGGAAAATTCACTGAAAGACATCATGATTTTATCGATATCAGGGATTTTCCTGAGGCCTGGCGAAGGCTCAGAATCACTGTTGAGGTTGAGGCAAAAGCGAAAGAGGTCGCGGTAGAGAAGCTACAAATTGAATTGAACAGACATCGATTTTAGAATCGAATTCGAACCCGAACTTCAATTCCGACTCAATAACTTGAATTAAAACCAAATTTTGAATAGTACGGCGCTAGGCCGATATAAGTATTTCGATTGACTTATTCCCTATAACGCGAATAATTTCAGACGGCATCTGTCAGCTAGAACGTAATTCAGCTGTATTGAAACCTGGAACTCTTCGAAAACTTGGGAAGGTGAAGCCGGAGCGCGTTATTCTCATATTGATAGAATCATAAGAGCCTTCGGGTTTGGGACTGGAAGGCTAATGCAAGGTTTATTATTAAATATTTGCCTAAAAATTGGTCACGTTTTGGTCACAGCAGCCGTAAGTCCATGTCCTGTATAACGAAAATGGGGTTCGATTCCCCCCGCCTCCACCATCTTAAAAGGCTTCCTAAGTTGTTACAATACAACGGGAAGCTTTTGAATTTTAAGCGCTTACAAGAACGATCGATCCTCTATTTCTCGGTATTTCCTGTAATAACTTACAACGTAAAATGTCTCCATCAGAATGACAGTTTCTTTATCTCGGCTCAATGTATGTTCGGAGCCAGTATCATGGATTCCGGGAAATTTTCGAAAGCTAAAATAATTTATTATTTGCCACTAATATTAGCAATAATGTCAAAAAATCCAATATGCCCGCCGATATTACTAATAATAATTATTATTTGTGGACTAAGTTGCTAAGTTGAATTGCCTTGTGTCAAATAGGATCCTCCCCTATTATATTTTTTTAGGCATATATTTGGTGGAAACGAAAGATGAATATTTTACCGATACCCAAACCAACGAAGATAATTCGATTTAAATCTTTTCTGTTTTCGCTATATCTGATTTCTATTGTAGTCATCGCCTTTTTCCTGATAAAGGGGGCATCATTCTATTTCTCAGATTATGCTGGACGGCCTCATATCGATGGTTATCGTGTCCTGCGACCCGCAGGATTGCTCGGGCACACTTTCGGGGTAATCGGTTCAGCGTTTATGATCTTCATGCTCTCATATACGTTTCGTAAACGATTGAAATTAATGCGAAGCTGGGGATCGCTGAATCGCTGGCTAGATATTCATATTTATTTCGGGATATTGGGGCCGTTGCTGGTGATTCTGCATACGTCGTTCAAGGTGCAAGGGTTGGTGGCAGTTAGTTTCTGGTCGATGATAGCGGTGGCCGCCAGCGGTATATTCGGACGGTACCTTTATCTTCAAATCCCCAGGAATATTGTCGGGGATGAGATCGACATGAAGGAACTTGAACAAACCGACAAGAAATACGCGATGCAATTGAAACAGGAATTCGGCTTAAGCGATGATATGATCAACCGTCTGGCAGAGAGTGACACTATCAAGATCGCCGATGGTAGCGGCGCATTCAAGGTGCTCTATACCGTATTTAAAGAAGATGCCTTGAGGCCATTCAGGACGAAGCGCCGTCATGTAGAGCAGGTTGAACTGAAGAATATCCCGGCCGAGACGAGGAAAAAGATAGTCCATATCGCGCATAGAAAATCGCTTCTTACGAGACGGGTTCTTCTCCTCAATCAGATGCAGCAGATGTTCCACTACTGGCACGTGATACACAAACCGTTTGCAATAATCATGTATGCTATTATGGTGATCCATATCGGGGTGGCAATCTGGACGGGGTACAAATGGATATTCTAAAACCGATACGCATAATTTTATTACTNATGTTTATATATGGTATTTCTCAAGCCCAGCTCTCCCCCGGCGAGCTATCCAAGCCGCATGCCTTCCTAGACGGTATCGAGAATTGTAACAAATGCCACGGTTTCGATCAGAAGCTGTCACCGGATAAATGCCTGGCCTGCCACATCTATCTGGCCGATCGCCGAAAGCAAGGCCTGGGCATGCATGCCAACTCATCCTACAGAAATTGCGAGGATTGCCATGTTGAACATCAGGGTAAGGACTTTGAACTAATATTCTGGAAAGACGGTCAGGAGAAATTCGATCATAACCTGACCAGGTATATACTCGATGGAAAGCACCTGAGTGTAAAGTGCCGCGATTGCCATCAATCGAAAAATATTTCGCAAGATATAGTAACTAAAGAACCCAAGAAGAATTTTTCAACTACATTCCAGGGATTAGGCCAGGAATGCACCACCTGCCATGCAGATGAACATAGAGGACAGATTTCCGCCAAGTGTTCGACGTGCCATACTACGGCCGGCTGGAAATCGCCTGCTAAGTTCGACCATGCATCGGTTAAATTCAAACTAACCGGTAAGCATATCACTATTGCTTGTGATAAGTGCCATCCTTTAATAGTGGATAATCGTTCGGAAAAAGATAAAGATTATCTGAAGCTGACAGGAATTCAATCGGCGAAATGTCTCGATTGCCACAAAGATGTCCACAACAGCAAATTCGGCCAGAATTGCGAGGGCTGCCATGACACCGATGGCTGGAGCAATGTCGCCAGGGGCCAGTTCGATCATTCAAAGACGCGTTTCGCGTTGCTCGGGGCTCATTCGAGGGTCGCATGTGAGAAGTGCCATACCCCCGGCAAACCGTTTAAGGGATTAAAATACGAAAAATGCCAAGATTGCCATAGAGATTATCACAAAGGGCAGTTCGCCTCGCGGCTCCAGGCCGGCGCCTGCGAGGAGTGCCATACTGTCGATGGCTATTTGCCGACAAGGTTTTCCGTAGCGGCACATGCCGAAACAAAATATCCTCTACAGGGCAGCCATCTAGCGATAGCGTGCAACGCCTGCCATCAGAAAGAGTTGCTGACGGGTAACGTCGAGACGATCAAATTCAAATTTGCCGATACTCGCTGCCTGTCATGCCATAAAGATTCGCATAAAGGACAACTCGATAAATATGTCTCCAAAGACGGCTGCGAATTCTGCCACGCTGTCCAAAGCTGGCGCCAGATAAGCTATGATCATTCGCAAACCAAATTTCCGCTCGAAGGCAAGCATAAGACTATAGCTTGCCGCGCCTGTCACGGTAAAGATGAGAAAGAGATGAAGTTCGTCTCGTTACCGCTAAATTGCAGTGAATGCCACGAGGATATCCATCGCGGCCAGTTCGTATTGGAGAGCCAGCCCAAAACCGAGTGCAGCCGTTGCCATACGTCGGCAGATTGGAAACCGGAGAAATTCGCTCATAATCGTGATACAGCCTTCAAGCTTGATGGGGCCCATCTTAAAGTAGCCTGCACTGGATGCCATAAACAAACCGTTGACAGTGGCAANCCATATATTAAATTTAAGCCGCTTGATACCGCTTGCAATTCATGTCACTCAGACAAGAGTATTCAAGGAGGCAAATCATGAAAGCCCTGCTCATTTCCATAATAGCGTTACTTACGCTTGCCCCGGCAGCATTGGGCCAAGCGAAAAANAATCCGCATGGAGATATTTCATGGGAATGTTTTGATTGCCATAACACGGAATCATGGAATGTTATCAAGCCTGAGATTGCATTTAAGCACGAGAAGACCGGATTCCCGCTGATCGGGCAACATGCCAAGGTTGCCTGCCTGAGTTGCCATAAGAATCTGGCCTTTTCGCATATAGCATCGGCCTGTGTAGACTGCCATACAGATATACATCGCGGGCAGTTCGGTAACGATTGCCAGTCATGTCACTCACCGCAAAACTGGGAGAGCAAGCACGATGTTTTCGAATTGCATTCCTCAAAAGGTTTTCCGCTTGTAGGCTTACATTCGATCGCCGATTGCAACGCTTGTCATATCAACCAGCAGAAGAATGAATTTGCCATGACTCCCGTGCAATGCCGCGGCTGTCATGAAAGCAATTTCAAAACAGCGACAGATCCGAATCATACCCTCGCCGGATTTAGCGCCGATTGCCAGTCGTGTCACCAGCCGGTAGCAGCAAACTGGAACAACTCGACATACCAGCATCCGGCTGCTTTTGCTTTGCATGGGGCGCATGCTAAAATCGATTGTGCGTCATGCCATGCCACCCAATTTGCGGGATTATCGAATCAATGTGTAAGCTGCCATGAGAATGATTTCAACGCCACCACCAATCCGGCCCACCTGACATTCGGATTCCCGACAACTTGCGAAACCTGCCATGATGATGTCTCCTGGAATCGGGCGCAGTTTGATCACTTGCAAGCCAGCAATTTTGAGCTGCGGGGAGCGCATATTAATATTCAGTGTATCGCCTGCCATATTGATAACCAAATACATGATCTTCCAACAAATTGCTATGGATGCCATCAAAACGCATACATGCAAGCCACCAATCCCAACCATAGCCAGGGGAATTTCCCGCA
>JGI20214J51650_10001892_pt1 | contig 13318 bp, 10 predicted proteins | sample WetSurMetagenome_FD_51650 | JGI IMG/M metagenome (IMG submission 51650) | reverse complement strand
TAAGGGATCTTCCACTGAATGACTCATTGATGAATATCTCGAATGACAAAATTGCTAATGCATTACTGAATGCAGGAAAGGCATTTGCAGAAAGGGTTAACGACCCGGTAAAGGCAACCGAGACATTTGAAACTCTTATGAGCAGGTTCCCGGCAAGCGAACTTATTCCTGAAACTTTATACAATCTTTACAGGGTAAATAAGGAAGGCAATAATCTGAAATCAGAAGCCTACAGGCAGAGGTTGCTGCAGAAGTATCCCGAAAATGAATTTGCCAGGATACTGTCAGATCCCGGTTATTTTGAAAAGAAACTGGCTGATATGAAAATGGCTGAGAAGATCTATAATGATGCCTACAATGAATATAATATTGAAAACTTCAATGGTGCAATTTCCCTTGCTGACGATGGTTTGAAAAAGTACCCGCAGGATCAGCTTGCTCCTAAATTCCTGTTATTAAAGGCATATTCGGTCGGCAGAATGAATGATGAGAGAGCTTTCAGGGAACAGCTTAATAATCTTATTAAATCATGGCCACAGACACCTGAGAGTAAAAGAGCTTCGGAGCTAATAGCATTCCTGAATCAGAAAACGCCTGAACTCAAAATAGAGGAAGACAAAAAGATCGCAACAGAGATCTACCTTGCTGACCTTACAGTTCCTCATATTTTCTGTCTGATCATCAGTGATCCTGCATTTAATCTCAACCAGGCATCTTTCGATGTGATCAGCTATAACATTGATAATTACACCAATAAAAATTTCAAGACACAGGCAGAACTTGTTGACAATAAATTTGTTCTTATTACTGTATCTGGCTTCAGCGACTTCAACCAGTCAATGGACTATTACAATGCATTTAAAACTGAGAAGCTGGTCAGAAACACCACAGCTGCGAAAATGTCAACTTTTATAATTAATGACAACAATCTTCAAGTTCTTAAAAAGGATAAAGATCCGGGGCGCTATCAGCTTTTCTTTAAAGAAAAATACTTAAAATAGAAGGTAATATTTAATTTAATTAAAGGCGCCTTGTGATATCAATTGTGCCCTGGTAAAACCTTTTTTATCTTTACAGCCGAAGTGAATCAATTCATCCACTGTTGAATAGAGAAAGGTTCATCATTAAAACCGATAAATTAAACAATACACGGAAAAGCCATTGGGAATGAGGAAAATAAAGATACTCTGGACAGATGACGAGGTTGAGGCACTGAAGTCTCATATTTTTTTCCTTGAGGAGAAGGGATATGATATTGACACCTGTTCAAATGGAAATGACACCATCGATCTGGTCAGACAGAACAGCTACGATCTTATATTTCTGGATGAAAATATGCCGGGTTTAAGCGGGATCGAGACTCTGAAGCTTATCAGGGAAGTGCGGACCGACATTCCGGTGGTAATGATAACAAAAAACGATGAGGAGGATTTAATGGAAACCGCCATCGGCGCGGAAATTGCGGATTACCTCATCAAACCGGTCAAACCCAAGCAGGTACTGCTTGCCATAAAGAAAATAGTCGACCAGAGAAGACTTGTAACTGAAAAGACAACAACCGATTACAGGCTTGAGTTTAACAGGATAAGCGGTATGATTTCAGATGCATCGACTTTTGCCGACTGGACTGAGCTTTACAAAAAAATTGTCTTCTGGGAGACAGAACTTGAGAAGTCGACCGACACAGGGATGAATGAGATATTAAAAATGCAGCAGAATGAGGCTAATAATGCTTTTTCTAAATTCATCATCAATAATTACCTCGATTGGCTGAAATCCGGGAATAACGACAAACCGGTGATGTCGCCGGCACTCTTTACTGAGAGAGTCTTCCCCAGGATTGCCAGTAACCGTCCTCTATTCTTCATCCTCATCGATAACATGAGGTATGATCAGTGGAAAACAATATCTGTTGAACTGGCCGGGCTTTACAGGATTATCGAAGAAGATCTTTATTACAGTATTCTTCCTACTTCCACCCAGTTCAGCAGGAATGCCATCTTCTCGGGGCTCATGCCTTCGGTAATTTCAGAAATGTTCCCTAAGCTCTGGATTAACGATGATGAGGAAGATGGAAAAAATAACTTCGAGGAAGAGCTCTTCGCCAGCCAGCTGAAAAGGAAAGGGCTCAATTACAAATGGTCGTACAGTAAGATCAGCAGCAGCATTGAAGGCAAAAAAGTGAATGAAAAAGTGCGTTCGATGCTTGCAAATGACATAAATATCCTTGTTTTCAATTTCGTCGATATGCTGTCACACGCCCGGACAGAAATAAGCATGATAAGAGACCTTGCCAATGATGAACCGGCTTACCGGAGCCTCACCAGGAGCTGGTTTATTCATTCTTCACTGTTCGAATTATTGAAAACGCTTGCCTCCCACCCCGTAAAAGTGGTATTCAGCACCGATCATGGTACCATAAGGGTGCAGAATCCTGTTAAAATTATCGGCGACAGGAAGACCTCCCCGAATCTTAGGTACAAAATGGGCAGGAATCTCGACTACGATCCGAAAAAGGTATTTGAGCTTACTAACCCGGAAAAGGCAATGCTGCCAAAGACTAACTTAAGTTCCAGATACATCTTTGCATTGAATCAGGATTTCCTTGTCTATCAGAATAATTATAATCACTACGCAAGCTATTATAAAGACACTTTTCAGCACGGAGGAATTTCCATGCAGGAGATTATGATACCTTTTGCATATCTTGAACCAGTTTAGGGAGAATGAAATGGAAATTATAATAAAAGATAAGAAACATCTGACATCCGCAGCAAAGCATCTCATTCAGGCTTTCGGAGATAATAAAATTTTTGCCTTTTATGGATCGATGGGTGCTGGAAAGACCACAATTATAAAAGCAGTCTGTGAGGCTCTCGGCGCAATAGATATTGTCAGCAGCCCCACATTCACCCTTGTCAATGAGTATAAGACAGAATCGGGGGAATCATTATTCCATATCGATTTCTACAGGATAAAAAAGCAGGAAGAGGTATTTGATTTCGGTATTGAGGAGTATCTGACCGGAGAATCTTACTGTTTCATGGAATGGCCCGAACTGGTGGAGGAAATACTCCCTGAAGAGACTGTGAAAGTAAGAATTGCCGTTGACGATAATGAACAACGTATCCTGTCTGTATCTTAATTATTTATGATTTTGCTCTGTATCCCAAATTATTTACCTTTGAAAAAATAACTTTCTCACAATGATGAATGGCAAAGGTAAAAGCGGAAAAGTCAGTTTTGAAAATACTGTTTTCATGCCAAAGGAGGAACACCTTGAAACTGCAGTCAAAAACCGTAGAATCTCTATTGGTATTCCCTGTGACAAAAAGGATGATGAGAAAAGAGTGGCGTTGACGCCGGAAGCAGTCTACCTGCTTGTTGAAAGTGATAATGAAGTTATTATTCAGAAGGGAGCCGGACTCGGGGCAAATTATACCGACAAGGATTACAGTGAAAATGGCGCTATTATAAGCGATTCACCTGCACGTGTTTACAGCTCAGACGTAGTGATTAAGGTTGCACCATTCTCTGAAAAAGAGACTGAATTTCTAAGGGGAAATCAGGTGATCTTTTCCTATCTGAATGTTCTTAAGCTCAATGAGGAAACCCTCAGCAAACTCATAAGAAAAAAAGTAACAGCCATAGCATTTGAAAAGATCCGCGACAATAACGGTGCAATGCCTGTGGTTGAGTCGATGAGCGAAATTGCAGGAATCACTTCCCTGCTGATTGCTTCGGAGTACCTTAGCAATATGCATGGCGGTAAAGGAGTTATGTTGGGTGGAATAACCGGCGTCACTCCTACTGAAGTGGTTATAATAGGCGCAAATACTGCCGGGGAGTATGCTGCCAGGGCTGCGATAGGCCTGGGCTCTACAGTTAAGATCTTCGATAACTCGCTCCCCCGGCTGAGAAATTTTCAGAATGTTCTCGGCCAAAGGCTACAGACTTCAGTCTTTCATCCGCAGGTACTTAAAAAAGCGCTCAAATCAGCTGATGTACTCATAGGTGCGATTGAGCTCGAAGACCTCAGACCCTGGTATTATATCACCGAAGATATGGTCAGAAGCATGAAAAAGGGTGCTGTCATAATTGACCTGAGCATCGACAGGGGTGGCTGCATAGAGACTACCGAATGTCGGGCCATGAAAGATCCGGTATATGAAAAGCATGGCGTAGTGCATTTTTCCGCATGGAACCTGCCTTCGCGTGTTGCCCGGACAGCCTCCATCGCACTCAGCAACATCTTTACCCCTCTGTTACAAAGTATGGCTGATGCAGGTGGGATTACCCAGCTGCTGAAATATGACCAGGGCGTGCGCAACGGTGCATATTTATATAATGGAATGCTCACCAATGAGACACTCGGACAGAAGTTCGGAATCATATCAAAGGATCTAGACCTTCTGATATCAGCTTTCTGATATTCATATATAGCTGATCTTATTTCGATTTGCAGCGTTGAATCCTTNATCGTACGTGTTTTTGCTTCCTGACCAACTGACTAGATGCTAATCCTTTATATTTGCCCCCCTGCCCCCGTAAGTTGTAGTAAATTCCTCTGTTTTTGCCCCCCTGCCCCCCTAAAGGGGGGTTAAATTCAGAATGTNAGAAAATTTTTACAAGAAAAACAAAATTTACCCCCCTTTAGGGGGGATGGGGGGGGCATTTTGTTCCCTTTGGGGAAATCCAGAGAAGCTGGAGGGGGCTCTAATGATTAAAATGAAACATTAATTTATTATCTTTGTTCGATTTTAAAAAAAGCTAATACCTCATTATCAACATCATGAAGAACTTTAAAAGATATCTGGTCACTTCTGCCCTGCCCTACGCAAATGGTCCCATTCACATCGGGCACCTGGCAGGTGTATACATTCCATCTGATATTTATACCAGATATCTCAGAATGAAAGGAGCAGACGTGATATCAATATGCGGTTCCGATGAGCATGGTGTTCCGATAACTCTCAAGGCAAGGAAAGAAGGTGTTTCACCACAGGAGATTGTCGACAGGTATCATTCAATAAATAAAAAGGCATTTGAGGATTTTGGGATCGCTTTTGATATTTATTCAAGGACCTCAAATAAAGTCCATTACGAGACTGCTTCCGATTTTTTCAAAGTACTTTATGATAAAGGAGAATTCACTGAAAAAACTTCTGAACAATATTATGATGAAGAGGCCGGTTGTTTTCTGGCTGACAGGTATATTATGGGTACATGTCCGCATTGCGGCAATGAAAATGCCTATGGGGACCAGTGTGAAAAATGCGGTACTTCGCTCAGTCCGAACGACCTGATAAATCCTCATTCAACAGTAAGCGGAAGCAAACCAGTATTACGAGAAACGCTGCACTGGTATCTGCCGCTCGACAAGTACGAGCCATGGCTTAAAAAATGGATACTCGAGGATCATAAAGAGTGGAAAGTAAACGTCTATGGCCAGTGTAAATCATGGCTCGATCAGGGTTTACAGCCAAGAGCCGTCAGCCGCGATCTTGACTGGGGTGTTCCCGTACCGGTGAAAGGAGCTGAAGGAAAAGTTCTGTACGTATGGTTTGATGCCCCTATAGGTTACATCTCTGCCACAAAAGAGCTCACACCTGACTGGGAAAAATACTGGAAAGATGATGAGACAAAAATGGTACATTTCATCGGAAAAGACAATATAGTCTTCCATTGCATTGTCTTCCCGGCTATGCTTAAGGCAGAAGGAAGCTTCATCCTGCCTGAAAATGTCCCTGCAAATGAATTTCTCAACCTCGAGAATGATAAGATCTCAACCTCCAGGAACTGGGCTGTATGGCTTCATGAATATATAGAGGATTTCCCCGGGAAGCAGGATGTGCTCAGGTATTCACTGTGTGCAAATGCCCCCGAAACAAAAGATAACGACTTTACCTGGAAGGATTTCCAGGCACGCAATAACAATGAGCTGGTTGCAATTCTCGGAAACTTTGTAAACCGTACGCTCGTCCTGACGAATAACTACTACGAAGGGAAAGTCCCTGAAAGAGGTCAGACCAATCAGAACGATGAAGCGGTACTTAAGGAAATTTCAAAGTTTAAGGAAAATGTTGAAACTGCTCTTGAGACATATAAATTCCGTGAAGCTCTTAAGGAAGCAATGAACCTGGCCAGACTGGGTAACAAGTACCTGGCTGACGCAGAACCCTGGAAGGTGATCAAAACCGATCCTGAAAGGGTTAAAACAATAATGAACATTGCTCTGCAGATAACTGCGAATCTCACAATTCTCTGTGAACCGTTTCTCCCTATGTCGATGGATAAATTACGCAGACTGATAAACCTTGGTGAACTTAAATGGGAAACAGCCGGCAAGATTGATATTTTAAAACCGGGGCATGTTATTAACAAACCAGAGCTGCTTTTTGAAAAGATCGAGGATGAGGAGATAACCAGGCAGATCGACCGGCTTCTGGCTACCAAAAAAGCCAACGAGGCATCAGGATCAAAAACTGTTCCCTCAAAAGACCCTGTAACTTTTGATGACTTCAGCAAAATTGATATCCGCACAGCGACAATCCTTGAGGCAGAAAAGGTTCCAAAAACAACCAAGCTACTGAAGCTCAAAATTGATACCGGTATTGATGTCAGAACTATCGTATCAGGAATTGCCGAGTATTACGAACCAGCATCAATTATCGGCAAACAGATCTCAATTGTGGCAAACCTTGAACCCAGAAAGATCAAGGGAATTGAGTCAAAGGGAATGATCCTGATGGCAGAAGACAAGAACGGGAAACTTGTTATGGTATCTCCTTCCGATAAGGTGAGTAACGGGAGTATGATCAAGTAAGAGGTAGTCAGGTCAGGCTCTCCCCCGAAATATATATTTATCGTTTGTTGCTGGCCATGCCATGGCATGGCCCTACATTATATCCACATGAAATTGTAGTGCCACGCCATGGCGTGGCATTATAAAACCGACCTTGGATTTAGAGTCGGTTCTGAGCCCCGTAATGGGGATTACGAAATACACTGCTAAAGAAATGAAAAAAAGCCGCATCTGGTGAAGCGGCTTATTATGATGTAAATCTCAGATTATTTCTTCCTTGAAACCCAGGTACCGGGGAACTTCTTAATTATACTGTCTTTCTTTTCAGTGGCAGTTTTAATATCTCTGCAGGCAATCGCGCAGACTCTGAAAAAACCATTATCTGACAATGCAACCTCCGGGGTGAATCCTTCCTGAATTAACATATTCACCTGAGAATCTGCATTTTCCTTTGATTTAAAACTACCGGTTATAACAACATACGAGTTCATGTCGGGAGTTTTTGGATTCACTGCTTCAGGGGGTGCTGCCTCAACTGTTTTGGGAGCAGGATTTTCCTTCACTTCAGATGTCACGGTTTTATTGCCTTCATCAACTGCGCTTTTATTGCTTTCAAATTCAGCAGAAACAAGCGGATTCATTGTTGTTGATTCAACCTTGCTTTTAAAGAGATCTGTTTTCAAAGGTACAGCTACGATAAGTGCAAGCAGGGGCACAATTATGGCAGCTCTCCATAATACTTTCCTGATTGCTGCCTGTTTTACCGGATCTTTTTCTATGTGCCTTGCAATACGTTTTCTCACATCATAACCATCGACAGGCTGGCAATGAAAGGGTTCAAGCCCATATGAATCGAGCAGATAGTTGGCACTCTTATCAGGTTCGAACTGAAGATTTCCTTCCTGATTATTAATAAAACTCCCGATATTATCAAAAACTACTCTTTCTCCTTTTTCAAGACGCCTTCTTATCCCTCCGGTAAATTCATCAACAATATTTCTGGCATCAATATAGTTAACCCTGGCTGAAGCTGAAATCCTGCCTGCAAGCAACCCGTCATTATGATTGAGGTTTCTGTTGAATGAGACCTGTTTGAAGGGCGGATAAAAAGTCCCTGTGTTTTCATCGATTCTTGCAGGTGCATAATTTCCTATAAATGCACCAAAACCAGGTACAATGACACAATCATGCCCGAATAATAGTTCCCTAATGTAAGCTGTTACATCCACTTGTGATTCCGCTTTTAATTAATACAAATTTAAGAAAATTTAATTAGTCTCGCAACCGATTGTCCGCTGCAGAGAGATTTTTCCTGGTATCTTTTTTTTGACGAAGGCAGAGAGGGAATATCTGGGTAATTCGGTAAATAATTATTATTTTCGTCATTCAATTTTGCAAGCAATGAGAGAGATACAAATGGTTGACCTGAAGGCACAATATGAAAAAATCGGGCCACAGGTTGACGAAGCTATAAAATCAGTACTGAACTCAACAGCATTTATTAAGGGACCCGACGTTAAACTATTTGAACAGGAACTGCAGGAATACATGAAGGTGCAGCATGTTATATCGTGTGCTAACGGTACAGATGCACTTCATCTTGCACTTAAGGTGCTCGGGCTCAATCCCGGTGATGAAGTTATCACTTCAAATTTTACATTTATAGCTACCGTCGAAGTTGTTGCCCTGCTTGGACTGAAACCGGTGATTGTTGATCCTGATCCGGATACTTTCAATATCTCCATAAAAGCAATTGAGGATGCAATAACTCCGCGTACAAGAGCAATTGTTCCGGTACATCTCTTTGGTCAATGCGCTGATATGGAAAGTATTATGCGTATTGCAAAAAAACATAATCTGTATGTTGTGGAAGATGCCGCTCAGGCTACAGGAGCTGATTACATTTTTAAAGACGGAACAACTAAAAAAGCCGGAACAATAGGTCATATAGGAACTACATCATTTTTCCCGTCAAAGAACCTTGGGTGCTACGGTGACGGCGGAGCGCTTTATACCAACGATGAGAATTACGCGAAGAAATTAAGGAGCATAGCTAATCATGGAATGAAGGTAAGGTATCATTATGATGATATTGGTGTAAATTCCCGGCTCGACACAATCCAGGCAGCCATCCTCAGGGTTAAGCTCCGGCATCTGACAGAATTCAATCTTGCACGTAAAAAGCTTGCTGACAGATATGACGCTGCACTTTCAGCCTGCAGTTCAATCATAGTGCCGGAAAGATCCGCCTACTCCTCACATATATTCCATCAATATACGATCAGGGTGAAAAACAATCAGCGCGATGCACTGAAGACTTTCCTTGAAACCAAAAACATTCCTTCAATGGTATATTATCCGGGGCCGCTTCATCTGCAAAATGCTTATAGCTATCTGGGTTATGGTATAAGTGATTTCCCTGTTACTACTGCACTTTGCAAAGAGGTTCTTTCACTGCCGATGCATCCTGATATGGAAGAAGAACAGATTAATCATATAACGACTAACATCCTGAAGTTCTTCAATAAATAAAATAAGTATGGAGAAAGAATATTTTGCACATGAGACAGCTGTCATCGATGACGGCTGCAAGATCGGAAAAGGAAGTAAGATCTGGCACTTCAGTCATATTATGCCAGGTTCCGAAATCGGAGAAAACTGCAATGTCGGACAGAATGTAGTGATCTCCCCCGGAGTTAAGCTGGGCAGAAATGTAAAGGTTCAGAATAATGTCTCCATTTATACCGGCGTAATATGTGAGGATGATGTCTTCCTTGGCCCTTCAATGGTATTTACAAATGTAATTAACCCGCGAAGTGCAATAATAAGGAAAGACAGCTATTACACCACTGTTGTTGAAAAAGGAGCATCTATCGGCGCCAATGCTACCATTGTATGCGGCAATAAGATAGGTTCATATGCATTTATCGGAGCAGGTGCTGTTGTAACAAAAGAGGTTAAAGCCTATGCCCTTGTCATAGGAAACCCGGCACGCCAGACGGGCTGGATGAGCGAATATGGACATAAGCTTAACTTCGACGGTTCCGGATTGGCAACCTGTCCCGAAAGTGGTGAGAGATACAGGCTTGAGGATGGCAGGGTTTCTAAAATTTTTTAGTATTTTTATGCGCTTTAGCAGTATTATATGACAGACTCTCCAAAAAATTTCGGGATAATAGGTATTGCAGGGTATATAGCTGTCAGGCATCTTAACGCGATCAAAGAAACGGGAAACAACCTGCTTGCCAGTCTTGACAGGTTCGACAGCGTAGGAAGAATCGACAGTTTCTTTCCTGAAAGTGATTTTTTCGTGGAGTTTGAACGATTTGACAGGCACTTTGATAAGCTTAAACGGACCGGAACAAAAATCGATTATGTAAGTATCTGCTCGCCCAATTACCTTCACGATTCACATATAAGATTCGCCTTGCGTCACCAGGCCGAAGCAATCTGTGAAAAGCCGATTGTACTCAATCCATGGAATGTAGATGCCCTGCAGGAAATTGAAAATGAGACCGGCAGGAAAATTTATACAGTGCTTCAGCTTCGCCTTCATCCCAAAATAATTGAACTCAGGGAGAAGATCAAAAACGGTCCGAAAGGAAAGATCTATGACATTGATATGACCTATGTTACCAGTCGGGGCAACTGGTATTCCATCTCATGGAAAGGCGACATTCAGAAATCAGGCGGAGTTGCCACCAACATCGGGATCCATTTTTTCGACATGCTAAGCTGGATCTTCGGCGATACAAAAAAGAATGTGGTACATCTTTCCGAACCACATAAAGCAGCAGGATACCTCGAACTAGAAAATGCCAGGGTAAGATGGTTCCTCAGTGTCAACTTTGAAGATATCCCTGCGGCTATAAAAGAGAGCGGACAGAGAACTTTCAGGTCAATCAAAGTAGACGGTGAAGAAATAGAGTTCAGTGAAGGATTTGGCGATCTTCACACAAAAACTTACCAGGAAATACTGGCAGGAAAAGGATTCGGCCTGAAAGAAGCAAGGCAATCCGTGGAAACAGCTTACACAATAAGAAATTCACAACCAATTGGTCTAAAGGGAGATTATCATCCAATACTGAAAAAAAAATAACCTATGTACAGTAAACTTATTAACAAAGAGACTAAACTCTCAGTAATCGGCCTTGGATATGTAGGCCTGCCAATAGCTCTTGAATTTGCAAAACAGATACAAGTTGTTGGCTTTGATATAAAACCCGAACGGGTGGAATTGATGAACAAGGGAATAGATCCCAGTAACGAACTTACATCTGAGGCATTTAAGGGTACCGATATTGTTATTACCAGCGACCCTTCGGTGTTAAAGACCGCCTCATTTCATATCATTGCAGTGCCAACACCCACAACTAAAACTAACCTTCCCGACCTCGGGCCGGTACTCAAAGCATCTGAAACTGTTGGCAGAATTCTGAAAAAGGGAGACTACGTCGTTTACGAGTCAACTGTTTATCCGGGCTGTACGGAAGATGACTGCATCCCTGTACTGGAAAGATTTTCTGAGCTTAAATGCGGAAAAGACTTCAAAGTGGGATTTTCCCCTGAAAGGATCAATCCCGGAGACGTAAATCATACCCTTACCAAAATCGTAAAGGTTACCAGCGGATGTGATGCTGAATCAGCTGAAAACATAGCAAAAACATACGAACTGATAATTAAAGCCGGTGTTCACAGGGCAAGCTCAATAAAAGTTGCTGAATCTGCTAAAATCATTGAGAATACACAGCGTGATATTAATATCGCGTTTATGAATGAATTGTCAATTATTTTCAACCGTCTGGGCGTCAACACATACGAAGTACTGGAAGCTGCAGGTACCAAATGGAACTTCCTGAAATTCTATCCCGGCCTTGTTGGAGGACATTGCATCGGCGTCGATCCTTATTATCTCTCTTTTAAAGCAAAAGCCATGGGCTATCACCCGCAAATGATAGATTCAGGCCGGTTTGTAAATGACAGTATGGGCGGATATATCGGGAAACAGACTGTTAAAAAGATCATCGCCGCAGGTAAAAACCTTAAAGGATGCCGCATTCTTATAATGGGAATTACCTTTAAGGAAGATGTGACCGATATCCGTAACTCTAAAGTTCTGGATATAGTCAAAGAACTCAATGACTTCGGAATAACAGTCGAGGTTATTGATCCCGGAGCCAGCAGGCACGAGGTTATGGAGGAGTACCAGCTTGATCTCAAGCCAGAGCCCACTGGACTGTATGACGCGGTAATCCTTGCAGTAAGCCACAAACAGTATATGAACCTTGATGAGTCCTATTTCTCAAAACTTCTTAATAAAGATGGAATAGTTGTTGATGTCAAAGGGGTACTGCGCGGCAAAATTAATAATCATACTTACTGGAGTCTTTAAATGAAAAAGAAAATCCTGATAACCGGGGGAACCGGATTCATTGGTTCACATACTACTGTTGAATTGATTCAACAGGGATTTGAGGCTATAATTATTGACAATCTCTATAATTCCACGGCTGACATTGTCGACAAAATATTCCAGATAACAGGAGTCAGACCTCACCTTGAAGTTCTTGACCTTTGCGATAAAACAAAGCTTGATGAATTTATTGGTAATAACCCTGATATTGCAGCGGTAATTCACTTCGCGGCATATAAGGCCGTTGGCGAATCCGTCAGCAAGCCCCTCGATTATTACAGGAATAATCTCCTCTCACTGGTTAATCTTCTTGAGGCAATGAAACAGAATAATATCTGTAATCTTGTCTTCTCATCCTCCTGCACGGTATACGGTCAGCCTGAAAAACTTCCTGTAACCGAGGATGCTCCTTTGCAACCGGCAACCTCACCTTACGGAAATACCAAACAGGTGTGCGAAACAATAATCAGAGACACTACTGTATCCGACAAGAATGTTCATGCAATAGCATTGAGATATTTTAACCCTATTGGTGCTCACCCATCCTCTCTTATAGGTGAATTACCACGTGGAATTCCTGAAAATCTTGTCCCGTATATTACACAGACTGGTTACGGACTGAGGGAGGAACTAAAGGTGTATGGAGATGATTATGACACTCCCGACGGCTCATGTATCAGGGATTATCTTCATGTAGTCGATCTTGCAAAAGCACATGTGGTAGCTATTAAAAGGCTTGTTGAAGGTAAGAACAAGACTAACTATGAAATATTTAACCTTGGCACAGGCAACGGTGTTTCGGTTTTTGATGCCATCAAATCTTTCGAACGTGTATCAGGAGTCAAACTTAAGTATAAGGTCGTCGGAAGAAGGCAGGGAGATATTGAAAAGATCTGGGCTGATCCGTCATATGCTAATAAGGAACTCGGCTGGAAAACAATAAGCACACTCGATGAGGCAATGAAAACAGCCTGGGAATGGGAAAAGAAAATCAGAAGTGAGGAGTAAGATTTATGGGGAAAACAATTTTGATCACCGGCGGGGCAGGCTTCATCGGTTCACATGTCGTCAGACGATTTGTGAACAGGTATCCTGAATAT
>JGI20214J51650_10001890_pt1 | contig 13327 bp, 8 predicted proteins | sample WetSurMetagenome_FD_51650 | JGI IMG/M metagenome (IMG submission 51650) | reverse complement strand
TGAAAACCACCGGTTATCCTCTCCTGGAACTTTGCGCAAGATGAGATTCCACAACAGGTTTCCTGCAGATTTAACGTGCCTCGTACCCTGGCGTTCCACGTCGGGAATACACGAGCCCCGCGCCGTGCAGGTGACAAAAAAACGGCCGCTGATTTTCGGATACCCGGTGGAGGATGAGCATTGCCCCGTGACAGTTCCCTGACCCTGATCCCCCTCCTGATTCTCATCATTGCAATGGTTGGGGGATGCATTTCCGTCTCTCCAGGTAATTCCGGCCCTCCCTCACTCTCGGCTGGAGCANCGATCATGCTTTCCCCGACCCCGGGATATTCAGGTGCAGGACCGGCAGGTGTTTTTATTACGTCCCCGGAGTTCGATGGCGGAATCAGTGCCGGNAATGTTTCAGTTACGGTCCAGGTCAGCAATTTCTCCCTGGTGAATGGCACCGGACGCCCTTTCGCGCCGTCGGAAGGTCATCTTCTGTATTTTATGGATGTTACCCCCCCGACGAAGCCAGGATCTCCTGCTCTAACCCTGCCGGGCACGTTCGAGAGCTCAGTTCACACCCTGTACACCTGGCGTAACGTGTCGCCCGGAACGCACACGTTCTCCGTTGAACTCGTCAGCAGTGATAATACCCCTCTCATTCCCGCAGTTATCGATTCTGTTGATATTACGGCAGTAGCGTACGATCAGCTTGCTTCCGTCAGATGAAATCCCTTTAACAATCGGACCTTTTTTCTTGCAGATTTTGTTTCTCCGTATGAAACAAGGCAGAGCTGCTATGTAGGTTTAAAAAAAGCATTTTTTATCCGGTGATGCGGGGATAAAAAAATAAAAGAGGAACTTCCTCTTTCTATGGTGCCACACTTTCTCCGGGATCGGATACGAATAGAGAGGAGTGGTAAAAAGGTAATGACAATAATAAAATGCGGCCTTGTGCAGGATTTCGAAGTCCATCCCCTGAGGGCAGTGGAATCTGATGGTAAAAAGATCCTTGTTGCCAAACAGGGATCGGCTTTTTTTGCTATCGGGGATACCTGCACGCATATGGGCTGCAGTCTTTCGGTCGGGACGCTGGAGGGTGAGACCGTGCGCTGCCGCTGTCACGGATCGGTGTTTCACCTTCGGACCGGTAACGTGATCAGAGGCCCGGCAACAAGACCTGAACCCTCCTGGCCGGTCACAGTTAAAAACGGGGAAGTATTTGTTGACATCTGATTCCGGATAAGTTCACCCGTGTAACCGTCCGGCTCTCCCGGTCCGGAAGGAGACCATCACGCAACCCTTTTCGTCCAGTGAGCCCAACATGCAAAATGACCATGGACACTGCTGCCCTTTACGATACTTTTACGAACCCCAGGGTCGTGACGAGCATGCTCCTGCTCGGGATCGGCCTCGGGATCGCACTCTGTATTCTCCTGAAATATCTCTGGGGCCAGTGGTACCTGCCTATAGCCTTTGCCGCACTCTGCGCCGTTACCCTCGCGGTGTACCTCTACTGGCTTGACCATCAGGACTTCCGCGACGAATAAGAACGGTCGGTGGCTTAACCCTCGTCGGACTAATCGTAGGTTAAAAAGAGATAGCCTCTTTCCAGTTGCGAACATCAGTAAAAACAACCAGAAAAAGAGGACAAAAAATTGCTGCCGGAAAAACGGGAAAAAATTTTAGTATTTTTGCGTTTTCCGGCTTTGTTGAAATTCTCATTTTTATTGTCTTGTCGTTGGCCGGAAGGTAACCCATCTCCCCCCGGAGGGGAAAGCATTCCCTGATGTGTTCCCTCTTGACCCCATTTTATCGTCAACCTTCTAAAGGACTATCATTCTATCGGGGATGTCCAGCGTGGGCGAGGAAGTATGACTTTGCTGGAGCCTCCCGATGCGATTATTGAGGAAAATTGTTCTGTCAGTCATTCCATGAGTCGTCAGAACGGGATTATACAAAAAAAAGGATCATCCTGATTCCCCGGTATTCTCAAGGCGGAAGATGAATGCGGTGCCGCGATCCGATCTGACTTCGATACCGGCACGGAGCTGGTGGCGGGCGAGGAAGTTCACGAGCTTGAGGCCGAGTGATTTTGTGGATAGGGGGTCGAGTCCCCCTGGAAGCCCCCGGCCGTTATCGGCTACCGTAAGCACCCAGGTCCCGTCTTCGTCAGCGAGTGTGATCCGTATTGTGCAGGGTTCACCCCGCTCCACCCTGCAGTCGAACTCCGGCGGGAAAGCGTACTTGAAGGAATTGGTCACGAGCTCGTTGATGATCAGGCCGGCTGTTGTGGCCCGTCCGAGGTCGAGGGAAGCACCCGGCGCGTCAACAATGATACGGACAGCCTCGTGCCCGGCATATGAGCCGGCGATCTGAGCGACGAGTGTGCCGAGGTACGTCTCCATCTCCACGTTCGAGAACTTCCTCGTCTTGTAGAGGGTCTCGTGGATCAGTGCCATGCTCCGGGCCCGGTTCTGCAGGTCTTTTTTCAGGGCACGGCCGCTCTCGGTGTCCTCATACGAGCCCTCAAGGCTGAGAAGTGAGATGAATGCAGTGAGGTTGTTTTTCACGCGGTGGTGGATCTCCGAGAGCAGGATCTCCTTCTCCACAAGGGCTTCCTGGAGCTGGCTCTCCCGGCTCGACAGTTCTTCAAGGTTTTGCTGGAGTTCTTCCTGCGTGGCTGTGATCTTTTCATAGGCTGCGCTCAGGTCCCTGTGCTGATGTCGAAGCTCCTCTTCAGCCCGTTTGCGATCCGTAATATCATGGGCAACGTGAACCGTTCCCAGAAGGGTCCCGGCCGGATCGCACAATGGGGTGGTGCTCACAATGAAGGTCCCGCCAAGGCCGGGTTCGTGTACCTCGGCAATATGCTGTTTCCCATCAATGCAGGTCTTTGAATGCGGGCAGAACTCCGGGGGGACTGATGTCCCGTGAACCGCTTCGTGGCAGCGTTTCCCGATGCATTGATCGGGAGTTGTCCCAAGCCGGTCGGCCATAGCTTTATTTACGCGGACGATACGGTGATGAGGATCAAGGATAGCAATTAGATCAGGAACGGTGTTGAACGTCTGCTCCCACTCGGCCCGGGCACGGATATTTTCCGCCTCGGCAATCTTCCTGTCGGTGATGTCCTGCCCCTGGGCAATTGTCGATACGATGGTCGTCCCATCCGGCCCGAAGAGGGTTGCAGAGTTCCAGAGAACAATCCGGGCGTTCCCGTCTTTCCGGAGGATGGGGATCTCGACAACGTTCAGCCGTTCTCCCTGCATGGTCCGCCGGATCACTTCCATGGAAGGGGCACGGAATTTCTCCGGAAAGAGAATACTGAGTGGCTGGCCGACTGCATCTCCGGCAGAAAGGCCGGTCAATTCTTCGAATGCCCGGTTGAAGCGGGTGATAGTGAATGCAGGGTCCCAGACGATGATGGGGGCGTTGGCATAGGTGATCAGGCTTTCGAGGTACTGGCTCGTTTCGAGGAGCGACTCTTCGACTCTCAGGCGCATGATTTGGGATCCCATTGCGAAAGCCACGGTCTCAAGAATCCGGACCATCCTCACAGGCACCATGCCTTCCCGGTGATCGGCGAGGTGCAGCAGGCCGAGGATGGTCTCTCCACGCCTGACCGGGATGAGAGCTACGGATTCATACCCGGCCTGGTTGCAGACATTGCGTGTTTTTCCCCTGTCTTCATCGGACACGGTCGCAAGGAATTTCGTGGTCGCATTGATAAAAAACGATCCACCTTCCGTGTAGAACGGGAGGGCCGGGTCTGTTGTCCCGGTAATGACATTGATACACATACAGGAATGGCTTTTTATCGAGAGCGGGCTCTCACGATGGTAGAAATCCTCGGAAAACCCGATATTGGCATGGTAAGGAATGTTTCCTTCCTCGTCCATCAGCCGTATGCCAACCGAGTCGCACCCTGAGAAGTGCTGGAGAAGGCGGGTGTATTCCCTGAGCAATCTGCGGAGATCGGACTGGTCGGATGAGACCCGGTAAACCTCTGCGGTGAGCCGCAGTATATCCTCTTTTTCCCTGCGGTCCGTAATATCGATGAAGGATGAGACTGATCCCCGGGGATTCCCCTCCGCATCGCGCAGGGGCGTGGAGTTTCCAAGAATGTTCCGAATGGTCCCGTCGGGGTATACAAGATCTAACTCGTAGTTGCGGACCTCGATCCCCCCCGCGGACTGCTGGACCGGCATCGCGGATGACGGGAGCTCCCTGCCATCTTTGAACACGCGGAACGTTTGGGGCCGGGTACCCTCAGGAGCGGAAAGGGATGCCTCTGCGCCATGGGGGATACGGAGCCACTCGTCCGAGAGGACGTTGCCGGTGACATGGAGGGCCTGTGGATCGTGGGCGATCCATACAGCAGCGGGGACTGAATCCATCACGAGAGAGAGTTCCTCCGAGCGTTCCTGTGCCAGCGCCTCGCTCTCCCGCTGGAAGGCCTCTGCCTGTTTGCGCCGGGAAATATCGAGATGGATCCAGAGCCTGCCGAAGATTTTTTCCCCCATGCGCAGGGGGGTGAAATCCCGCAGGAGCGTTCGCCCGTCGCTCATACCTACCTCCTCACCGGTTACTGGCTGGCCCTGACGGATAATGTCCCCGATACGGGCGAGTGCAGCATAGGGATCACCATAGGCCGGCCGGATTTTCTTCAGCATTTCACCTGCTGAAAGGCCTGAGAGGCTGGCCGGTTCATCCTTAATGCTGAACATATCGCAGAATGCCTGGTTTGCATATTCCACACGGTTGCTGTCGGTGAGAAGAAGGACCCCGTAGGACATCCCCGAAAGAATCTGGTAAAACCGCTGGAAGGTGGTGTTCAGTTCTTCCTCAGCCAGCTTGCGATCCGTGATATCACGCATGTAGACATCCAGCCCGCCGTCGCGCCCCTGCATGAAAACTTCGTACCATCGCTTGTTCAGCGGGGACTGGGCCTCGTAGTGTTCCATGCTGTGGTTTTTTGCAGCGTCAAGGTAGTGCTGGTGAATCCTTGAGCCCACGAGAGCCGGGTAGAGGTCCCAGATTACGTTCCCCAGCAGTTCGGTGGCCGGCCGGCCGAAGGGAGCTTTCTCGGCGGCCGGATTTACTGTGGTGAACCGCCACTGGGAATCGAGCGAATAGAAGGTATCCGCAATACCTCTGAGGATGGTGGCGGTTCTCCGGTGGGCTTCCTGCAACGCCTCCCCGGCCCGTTTTCGTTCGGTGATGTCAGTGAACACAGTAGCGAATGTTCCCTTGGCCGGAGAGAAGACAGAAATTTCGAAGTACTTTTTCATCGGCGGGAAATAGGTCTCGAACCACTCAGGGCCTTTCCCGCCGGCAACCCGGGCATAAATATCAAGGAAAGGAGGCTTGTCAATCCCATAGAGATCCGATCCACGCCGGTTTATTGCGTCCGCTTTCTTTATGCCGGTAATATTCTCATATGCCGGGTTCACGTCCCGAATAACGTAGTCGGTAGCTTCCCCCCCGGTATACACCATGTCATGGATGGCGAGGCCTTCATTCATTGCTGCATACAGGGTTTCAAGCCGCTTGTTGGCTTCGCGCACCTCGCGGTCAGAACGGGTCAGCTCATCGATGTTCTGCTGCAGTTCTTCCTCTGTCGCCATGAGCTCTTCATTCAGGGCGTTGAGCTCGATATTTTTCTGGATCAGGTCCGTCTCGCTCCTGCCGAGGACTTCATTGGCCCGGACGAGATCCTCTTCTGCGACCCTGCGGGCAGCGACCTCCCGCTCGAGATCGGCCTTGGTGGCTGTAACGGCTTTCAGGTTCGCGGTCATCCGGTTGAACGAGCGTGCGAGATCGCTTACCTCGTCGTCGGCGGTCTCATCGATGGTATGCGTAAAGTCACCGGACCCGATGATGCGTGAACCTTCCTGAAGGCTCCCGATCGATCGCATCGTGCGCCGGTAAAAGAGGACGTAGGTGGCCAGGAGAAACACGACGAATATTCCCATCAGTGCGAAGATAAAGAGCGTTCTCTCGGTACGGAGGACGGTCTCCTCATCGCGGAGAAGGCGGGCAAGGCGCCCTGCGTCGAAGATCATCCCCTGGTTCTGGACAGCCATCCGGCTCCACGAGAGCTGCACAAAAGCGGTGCCGCTTCCCCCGGGCTGGACCGGATTCGAAGCGATGTCATCGAAGACGGCCCGGGTATTCTTCAGGTTCGCTGCAAGGCCGGCGGCAATCACCTGCTGCTCAGGCCGAACAACGGAAAGTTGGGCTATCTCACCGGAAACTTCAGCATATTTTGCATTCCACCGCTCAAGCTGCTGTGGTTCGCGATAGAGGATATAATCGTTCGCGAGGTAACCAAGTTCCCCGGTCTCCAGGGCAATGGTATTCGCGAGGTCTTCCTGGACCATGATCTCGTCCAGCTGCTGGTTGGAACTGATAATGAAACCGGAGATGATCACAAGGAGGATGGCGAATATGACGATTCCTGCGACCAGTTGTGTCCGGATCTTCATGGTTGTCCCTCACCCGATGATCCTGATCGACCCGGGCTTAACCTCTTCCAGACTTCTCGAGGAGATATACTTCCGGAAATCCGGCACGATCGTCGAGTTCGTCATATTGTTCGCAATCATCCACCGGGCTTCGTCTTCCATGGCAGCAATCAGCGACTGATCGAGGGTGAGGGCGAACTGGTTCTGTTGCCAGACTGTATCCATGTATGCCGGATTGAGTTCCAGCCTCCGCTGAATGATCTCCCGTGCCTCAGCAGGGTGCGTACTGGTATATTTCTCCGCTTCAGCAAGTGCTGCCAGGAACCCGGTACCGGTTGCCGGGTGCTCGGATAACCAGTCACTGGTTGTAATAACCAGCGAAAAAACGGGCTGGCTGCTTTGCACCGGCCAGGCCATTCCGTTTGCACCCAGACGGGCCTGGGCCGCATTTGCATAGGGCTGAGCGGTTGAGATCCCATCGATATCGCCAGCAGCCACTTCATTTACCCACCCTGCCGGATCCCTGACATCGACCAGCGTGATATCCTGCATACCCATCCCGTGCAGCATAAGGAATCTCCCGAGATAAAATTCCGCTACCGTTCCCTGTGCTGTCCCGATCTTTTTCCCCTTCATATCAGAAATGTTCTGTATCTTGTCCTTCCGGACCACGAGATACACGAAATTCCCCTTATCGAGATTTCCGATTGCACGAACCGATGTATTCTGGAATGCTTTCCGTACAAGGGGAAACTCGGAAATCCCCACGCACAGGTCGGCCTCTCCTTTCACAACGCCGTCGAGGGCCGCAGCTCCTGAATCGTACTTCTTCAGGGTTATGTTTACCCCGTGATTCGTAAAAAACCCCCGCTCTTCTGCGATCCAGAAGAGTCCGGTCGATTCAAATGGCGAATAGGCAACCGTTACTGGTTCGGGCAACCCCGCATCGGGAGCCGGAGCATTCGAAAGACACCCTGCGACCAGTATCGCAAACACGATTGCAATTACGATACCTATTGAATATATTCCATGGTTCATGGTTTTTAAGGACCTGATTTTACCTGATGATATTCACCGTCTAGTGCCCGACAGTTCCGGAACATACACAGCTCGTTCAACCCGGCATTCCTGTGCCGCCATAGCAGGGATTACCGGGAAGAAGATTCCTCTCCTGGCGGGCGCGGGTTACATCATCGCCGGTTCTCCGCTGCACGGTCATTGCATGAAGACCATCTGTTAATGCTGTATCCCCTTTTTACGGGCCTGCCCCACAAGATGATATTCGCCGACCCGGGCTTAACCTCTTCTATTCTCTTCATTGAGACAGAGGTACGGAAATCAGGTACTGATGAACCTTTTTTCATAGGTTTTCCTCCGGGTTGTCCAGCCGGAAGACAAACACCGTTCCTTCACTCTCACGGATCTCGATATCAGACCTGAGCTGGTGCCGGGCAAGGAAGTTCACGAGCTTGAGGCCGAGCGATTTGGTGGTCAGCGGATCGAGTCCCGGCGGCAGTCCGCGACCGTTATCGGCGACGGTCATAACATACGCTCCATCTTCCAAAATAATTGTCACCCGGATGGTGCAGGGCTCTCCCCGGACCTGCATGCAGTCGAATCCCGGCGGGAACGCATACTTGAACGAATTGGTTATGAGCTCGTTTATGATCAGGCCTGCTGTCGTCGCCCGACCTAGGTCGAGGACCACCTCCGGGGCGGACACAATCGTCCGGACAACCCCTTTTTCCGCATATGAGCCGGCGATCTGGCTGACCAGATTGGTGAGATACGTCTCCATCTCAACGCTTGAGAACTTTCTTGTACGGTAGAGTGTCTCGTGGATCAGGGCCATGCTCCGGGCCCTGTTCTGAAGGTCTTTCTTGAGTGCCCTGCCGCTTTCGGTGTCTTCATAGGCGCCTTCAAGGCTGAGGAGTGAGATAAAGGCCGTGAGGTTGTTCTTGACGCGGTGGTGGATCTCTGAGAGCAGGATCTCCTTCTCGGCAAGGGCCTCCTGGAGCTGGCTCTCCCGGCTCGACAGTTCTTCAAGGTTCTGCTGGAGTTCTTCCTGGGTAGAGGCGATCTCTTCATAGGCTGCGTTGAGTGCTTCGTTCCGGCGCTTGAGTTCCAGTTCCATAACCTTGCGTTCGGTGATGTCGTGCCCGACCACCACCACCCGGTCCGGTTTTTCCTGATCATATTCGACCGAGCCCACGCTGATTGCCGTATGAATCCAGACACCATCTTTTCTCCTGATGCGGTATTCGACAGGTTCAGCAATTTTCTCTCCGGCCATCTTTTTCCGGATCCTCTCCCTGAACATTGCCTGGCTCTCCCCGTCCAGAAGATCAATGGGTTTTATATGGAGAAGTTCATCACGGGAATACCCGAGGATGTCACAGAGGACTTCATTGACGCTGAGGAACTTCGTCCCCCCGAGATCCATCTCATAGATTGCAGCAGGAGCGTATTTCACCAGTTTCCGGAATTTTTCTTCGCTCTCTCTGAGTGCCTCTTCCGCCACCTTTCGTTCCGTGATGTCCTGTACAATTCCGGCCATACGGGGTTGTGTTTCCCCGCGATCCCTACGGTGGCGTCCCGCCGCATGGATCCAGCGGACCACGTTATCGGTGCGCCTGATGCGGCATTCGAAATTCCACTCTCCGCCGGTCCTGATGGCATGGTCAAACTTTGCATCCACCTCCGTGCGGTCTTCCGGCAGGATATGGCTGATGAACATCTCGTAGGTCCACTCAGGGAGCTTGGCAGGATAGCCAAAGATACGGTCATGCTCTTCAGAACGGAATGCGGTGTGGGCTGTCAGGTCCAGGTCCCAGGCGCCGGTATGGCAGGTTTCGAGCGCAAATCTCAGCCGGTCTTCGCCTTCCTGCAGGGCTGCCTCCGCCCTTATGCGCTCGGATATATCACGGATAACGACCTGGGCTGCGGGTTTTCCTTCCCAGCTGATTGGTCCCGCGGTCGCTTCGACATGGATTGTTTTCCCGCCGGCAATGACTTTCAGTTCCCGAAGCGGGGCTACAACAAGTTCACTCTGTACCGACGCTATCCGGGNAAAAGAACTGCTCCTGTCATCAGGATGGACAAAGTCCTGGAGTTCTTTCCCGATAAGATCTTCCATGGAGGGTGCACNGGACATCCTGAGTCCCGCATTATTCGCGTACTGGATGATCCCGTCCTGGACGACTAAGATTGCATCCGGTGAGAGGTCAGAGAGGGCCCGGTACTTCTTCTCGCTCTCGGTCAGGTTGCGGTAGAGAAGGTTGTAGGGTTTTTCCTGCCCGACTTCGATGATCGCCCGGTAGAAGAAGTAGTAGGAGACAAGCCGGAAGACATGGCCGAGGAGGCTGAATATATCGGTGAAACTGGCGTACTCGGTGAACGTCAGTTCGGCTGCGATGGTGAGGAATATCGCGATGACGAGGTTGTTGAGTACCTGCCGGTCAAAGGATTCCCGGTTANGCCAGAGGAGGAGAATCGATCCAATGAGGAGCAGGGAGATGATGTACTCGCTCACCACTTTCAACGGTGTCAGGCCAGTACCAGGGATGTACGTTGCAGGAAAGTTATGGAAGATAAGGATCGAGGAGACGACGAGAATGTCCGCTACGAGGTAGATGAAAGCAACAAGGTCAAGACGGAGATTCCTGCGAATGAAGAGCGGGGCAGCGAGCAGGGTGATGGCCTGCATATACCGGGCAGCGATCCAAAAGCGGGTTGATAGTACACCGCCCCCGTCGGGAAAGATACCAACTCCCTGGTAGACGAGCGTATGCAGAAAGTCGAGGATCGCGATGAAGATGAACGTGAACCCGATGAAGAGAAGGTAGTGGTTGTCGATGATCTTCCGGGACTTCCAGACGAGGAGGAAGATTGCGACGGAGATGGCGATCGTTGTGAACTCAATCGTCGTATGATAAAGGGGGAAATTAAAGAGACTTATGACCCAGAGGAAGATAGTGACGAAAACCGCCATGNCAACCGGGACCAGGTAATCGCGGAGCGCAGGGCCGTTACCTGCGACGGCCAAAGTGCCAGTCTCGTTCTGAATTTCACGAACACCAGGAGAGTCAGGGGTAGCAGGCATTACGGAAATCTCTCTTGAGGTTATTATTTTTTTTAATAGGAAAGCACGGGCATTAAAGGATCTGTTTCAACCATGATGCCGGGATAGTCCGCCTTCAAAAACCTTACGAGAAAAGTGACAGGAAAGCCTGGCCTTCGGTTGTGATGATCTTTCAGATCACACCCCGGTAAAATGCCAGGCGATCTGCAGAGGGACGTACGGTTTCAACCATCCCCGCCTGCTCCTCTTCTTCCATAGGATTATGCTCCCTGCCAAGGCGGGCAAGGACCTCTGCTTCACCGGGGGTTGAACAGCCAGCGATCACCAGGTCGACGTCCTGCGCAAGGGCAAAGCGGATCAGGTTCTCCGCAGACAGTCCCTGCTCAGGGAAGAGGAACTGGCCTGCGCCCAGCACCTTCATCCCGATCACGCCGATCCCCCGCTCCCGGGCACCAGGGATAACCCTGTCCAGAAATCCTCCGATGGCGGCCTCGACCGGGTTGACCGGCAGGAGGACCGCGTCCACGTCCCAGTTCGTGACGGCATGGAGCAGGACCGCCGGATCGTGGTGCCCGGTAACGCCGATCCCCCGGACAGTCCCGTTGTCGCGGGCGGCATAGAACGCACTGAGAGCACCGCCCGGGGCCTCGAGGCGCCGGATATCGTCCCGGCTCCGCACGTCATGGACCTGCCACAGCCCGAGGTGGTCCCGTCCCATCCGCGAGAGCGTGCGGTGGAGATCTGCCTCCGCCCCGGCCGCATCCCGCTGAGCGGATTTACCGGCCTGGAAGGTCTCTGCCCTGCGTTCCGGGTGCGCCTCCCAAAACCGGCCCTGGTAGTGCTCGCTGCCGGCGTATGCCGGTGCGGAATCGAAGTACCGGAGCCCGCTCTCGTATGCCGCTCCCAGCACCGCAAGGGCTTCGTTCTCCCTCGCCTGTGTCCGGAGAACGCCTTCGCCCCCGAGTCCTGTCCTCATTCCGGAGCCGAGGAGCCGCCGGAGCCTGCTCTGCTGCGCCATGGTGGAATCATCACCGGGCCTGGACTTAAAGTACAGGAAAACGGTAACGATGGAGCCAGTACCATGGGGCGGCAGCGGGGGAAACGGTTGAAAGAAATCGCCGGAATATGCCCGGAATTTGCCGGAAGCAGCCCGGACAAAAGAAAAATTACCGGGCCCTAAGAGGCCCGCCGGCTCTTCAGTGCCCTGTCGATGGCGTTGAAGAGTTCATCTTCCATCACCGGTTTCATCAGGTAGCCGCAGGGGGAGACTGCTTTTGCCTGTTCAATCCGGTTCTGGTTGGAATACGCGGTCAGGAAGATGACCGGGATGGGGTGCTTGTCGCGGATCCGGCGCGCGGTTTCGATCCCGTCGAGTTTTCCCGCAAGGGCGATGTCCATCAGGATAAGATCCGGAAGCGGGGATTTGCCGAGATCCCGGAGGACCATCTCCCCGGAATATGCCGGTTCTTTGACCACAAAACCCGCCTTTTCCAGGAGCTCGGTCAGGTGGAGGGCGATCAGGCCTTCGTCTTCCACGACAAGAATGGTTTCGCCGGTCATGTACATTCCTCTTGTGTGTTAAGCCGGAAGATAAACGCTGTGCATTTATCAGCCTGGACGCTTTCCTTCGCCCTGAGCTGGTGGCGTGCGAGGAAGCTCACCAGCTTGAGGCCGAGCGATTTTGTTGCAAGGGGATTCATCCCCGCCGGCAGGCCGCAACCGTTATCGGCAACGGTGAGTACCAAATCACCGGCATCCCTGACAAAGGAAACACGGATCGTGCAGGGCTCCCCCCGGACTGCCATACAATCGTACCCCGGGGGGAAGGCGTACTTGAATGAGTTGGTTACCAGCTCGTTGACGATAAGGCCTGCCGTTGTAGCCCGGCTGAGGTCGAGATCAACGTCCTTCGCATCCACCACCGTCAGCACATCCCCCTGGTTGGCATAGGAACCCGCAACCTGGCTGACGAGGGTTGTAAGATAGATCTCCATGGGCACGCTCGAAAATTTCCTCGTCTGGTACAGGGTTTCGTGGATCAGGGCCATGCTCCGGGCCCGGTTCTGGAGATCGTTCCGGAGTGCCTTGCCGCCTTCCGTATCCTCGGAGGACCCTTCAAGGTTCAGGAGCGAGATGAATGCGGTAAGATTATTTTTGACGCGATGGTGGATCTCCGAGAGAAGGGCTTCTTTTTCGGCAAGCGCTTCGGTCAGGTCCGCCTGGTTCTGCTGCAGTTGTAGTTGACCTCGGGCAATAGTCTGGTACGCGGTTTTCAGTTCGTCCAGGTCCTGGCTTTTGAGGGCAAGGTTCTCTTCTGCCCGGACCCGGTCCGAAATATCGCTGACCGCCATGAGGACAACCCGCTCCGCATTCCCGCGTTCCATCAGGATACTCTCGATCCGTGCATTTACTAACGAACCATCGCCTCTCCTGATCTTCATTTCGCAGGTTTGCTTGTCCGTCGTCCTGAGAGCCCGGATAAAATAGCGGTTCCAGCGTTCCTTATCTTCCGGAGCCATAAACTTCCCGAAACGGCCACGGATCAGGTTCTGCCGGTCCACGCCAAGGATCAATGCCCCGGTGAGGTTTGCTTCGGTGATGATCGCTTCTTTTGTAAGGGTCAGGTACCCTACGGGGGCAAATTCGTACAGTTCAGCATACCGGTCCCTTGACTCCTCGAGAGCGATCCGGGACTCCCTGAGCGCTTCGTTCTGCATCTCCAGCTCGATCTGGTGGACCTGGAGCTCGTGGATCACCTGGTCCGGTGCCGCCTTCGTACCCCCGGAGGAGA
>JGI20214J51650_10001889_pt1 | contig 13328 bp, 8 predicted proteins | sample WetSurMetagenome_FD_51650 | JGI IMG/M metagenome (IMG submission 51650) | reverse complement strand
CCTGCTGTAGCGCGTGTCGATATCGTGAAAACCGAGGCCGGTCAAATAGGCTTCATAGCTTACAGCACCGGCAAAGCCCACGATCAACAAAACCGCCCCCGCAATCTTCAGGAGCCGGTCCCTGAGCGATGCCAGCAGCGAGGTCGCGACCAGCACGAAGGCCAGGATGAAAAGGATGCGCGTGCTCCCGAAGTAGGCGATTAGAAGGAAACCGGCCAGGAAGGTCCCGAAGATGCTGCCCACGCTGGAAATCGCGTACAATCTCCCGACGGTCCGGCCGGCTTCCTCGAGGTCTTTGATTTTAAGCCGGACGGCGTAGGGCGACACCATGCCCAGAAGGGTGCTCGGCGGCGCGAACAACATGAGCGTCGCCAGGGTTGCGCCCAGATGGATGCTGCCGGCATAGCGCTGCAGGTAGTCGAGGATGGCGGCCTTGGTGATGGCGATGGCGGCGGTAGAGAGGGCCGCGAGAAAGATGATCAAAGACAGCGCCCGGTAAGAGGGGTTTCGGTCGGCCAGCCTGCCGCCCCACCAGTAACCGAGGCTCAAACACCCCAGGATGATCCCGATCAGACTGGACCAGACGATAATGGAGGACCCCAGGTAGGGCGCGAGGATCCGTGATCCGACCATCTCCAGGATCATGACCACGGCACCGCAGATAAAGACGATGATTTCAAGCATTATCGGGCTGGATCAACGGTCTTCAAAGGGATTCCTCAGGATGATCGTCTCATCCCGTGCCGGCCCCACGGAGACGATGGCCAACGGTACTCCCGCCATCTCCTCGACGGCGCGAAGATATTGCCGCGTGTTGGGCGGAAAATCGGCGAAATGCCGTAGTCCGCGAAGATCCACGTCCCACCCTGGAAATTCCTCATACACGGGTTCACAGGCTTCCATGGCGTCCAGTTCCGGAGGTATCGTCCCCCGTCGCGTGGTCCCGCTTTGATAGGCCGTTGCTATCTTGAGAACGGGAATGCCGGTGAGCACGTCGAGTTTGGTGATGACCAGACCCGACAGGCCGTTGAGCCGGATGGCGGTGTTCACTACCGCCATGTCGAGCCAGCCGCAGCGGCGAGGGCGACCGGTGGTGGCGCCGAATTCGCCGCCGATTTCCCGGATGCGCACCCCGGTGTGGCCCAGGAGTTCGGAAGGAAAGGGGCCTCCGCCCACCCGCGTCGTGTATGCCTTGACCACGCCGAAAACCTTGTGCACGCGGGTCGGCCCGATCCCCGCGCCGCAGCAAGCGTTGCCGGCTACGGTGTTGGACGAAGTGACAAAGGGGTAGGTCCCGTGATCGATGTCCAGGTGGGTCCCCTGGGCTCCCTCGAAGAGTATGTTCTTCCCTTCTCGATCCGCTTGGTGAAGAAACTCGGAGACATCCCCCGCAAACGGCGCCAGCCTGCTGCCATGGGCCAGGTATTCCTCCTGGATCGCGGAAGGATCGAGCGGCTCTTCATCGAAAAAATGCTGCAGAATGAAGTTTTTTTCCTCGAGATTCTGGTGGAGTTTCTCGGCGAGGCTTTTCGCATCGAGCAGGTCGTGCACGCGAACACCGTTGCGGCCAACCTTGTCTTCATAGCAGGGACCAATGCCTCGTCCGGTGGTCCCGATCTTGGTTTTCCCCTTCCGCTTTTCTCTGGCTGCATCCAAGGCCCGATGATAGGGCATGATGACGTGGGCGTATCGGCTGACAATGAAATTCTCCGGAGTCACGGCGAGGCCGTGCTCATGCAATCGATCCATTTCCTGAATCAGAACACCGGGGTCGATCACCACTCCATTGCCGATGAGACAGGTCTTCCCGGGGTGGAGGATGCCAGAGGGGATGAGGTGAAAGATGAACTTTTGGTTGTTGACAACAAGGGTGTGACCGGCGTTGTTTCCTCCCTGGAAACGCACGACACAGTCAGCCTTGTCAGTGAGCAGATCGACGACTTTTCCTTTTCCCTCATCTCCCCACTGGGTGCCTATGATAACAACATTTGCCATGGGATTCTCTTTCCTGTCGCGTCAGCCCTCGAACGAGGCAGGGCCATCAATGCTGCAAAAAACGGGATCCTCTCCTATCGCGTGAGAGATTGTGCACTTATACGAGGGTACCTGTAATGAAAAAAGAGATCGGTGTCAAAGATTATTCAGTCATCGAACCGGCATAGAGCGCAAACGCCTGATCCGCTCCTCAATGGGAGGATGGGTGCTGAACAGATTGGCCAGACTTCTGCCCGTCAGGGGATTGACAATAAACATGTGCGCCGTTGCCGGTTGAGCATCTGTCATGGGAATTNGCCGGGAGGCCATATCCAGTTTTTCGAGAGCGCGGGCGAGGGATTCGGGGCGATGGGAAAGCTGTGCCCCGGTTTCGTCGGCGAGATACTCGCGCGACCGTGAAATCGCCATCTGGATCAGCATCGCCGCGATTGGAGCCAAGATTGCGGTAACGATCAAAGCCAGAAAGCCGCTCCCCCCTTCTTCGTCATCTCTTCCCCCGGCCCCGCCAAATATTGCCCCCCATTTGGCCATATTTGCCAGGAGCATGACCACTCCTGCCAGGGTAGCGGCTATGGAGCTGACGAGAATGTCTCGATTCCTGACGTGTGAAATTTCATGGGCCAGCACCCCGCGAATCTCTTCCGGGGTGAGCAGGCGCCAGAGCCCTTCGGTGACGGCCACTACGGCATTTTGAGGATTGCGCCCGGTGGCAAATGCATTGGGCGTCTCCTCCGGGATCATGTAAATGCGCGGCATCGGAATCTGCGCCTCGGCTGCCAGTTCCCGCACCATGTGATAGAGACCGGGAGCCTGCTGCTCATCCAATGGTTGAGCACGGTACATGGCCAGGACAATCTTGTCCGAGAACCAGTAGCTCCCGAAATTCATGATGACGGCAAACATGAATGCCAGCAACATACCGGATTGGCCGCCGAAACGGCCTCCAATCCAGATGATCAGCGCGGTCAGTAGGGCCAATAGGATGGTCGTTCTAATTCTGCTGCTCATGCTTTACAAACCTCCATTTCATGGGAAATCTCCCCCTTTTGCAAAGGGGGCACAAGGGGGGATTTCATGAGATGAGTTGGATTACCCTGCCCGAACTTTGACCTTTTGTGAGGTGACCGACGGTCCGGAGCCACGGGAAACGGTCACGGTCAGCACTCCGTTCTTGAGTTCCGCCTCGACGGAATCCGCCTGCGCATCCCCGGGCAAGGTGAAGGTGCGCGAAAAGCTCCCTGAAGGGCGTTCACGATGCACTGCCTTCATGGCTCCCGAGGCGGGTGTGGTCTTGCGACTTCCACCAAGGGTCAATTGTCTTTCCGCGAGTTCCACATGAAGGTCCTGGTCGGCCAGCCCCGGAAGGTCGGCAGTGAGAAGCCACGACCCTTCCGATTCCCAAAGGTCTATCGGCGGTTCCCATGGTTCGAGATCCACCACGGCAACCGGCGATTCCGCTTCGCCTTGTTCCCCCTTGAAGCTTGCCGAGAAAAGAACCTCCATGCGCTGCTTCATGGTATGCAATTTTTCCACAATACCGTCTCCCGACATCACGTCACTCGTCCCTCCCGAAGGTTGAATTCATGTCGTAGTTCTTTAAGTTTCATGGAATCCCCTTTAGCATTCTCAGGGGATACCCGTCATCCGATGCTACTCCGCTAATTTAAAGAAGGAGCGAAGAGCTGTCAAGGTAGCCGCTTCAACCCTGCGGGACGCGGGATCGATCGCTAACCGGTTGTGAATGGTGCCCCGGACGTGTTATACGTGATGAGGTTGAAGTCCACGGTGGGTGACCGGGGGGAACATTGAGCAGACAGAGACTTGGTGTGCCATTTCTCGCTGCTGCTCACCGAAGACTTCTTCACGGGACAACAAGAATCCATCACGAAGAGCACGAAGGGCTCGAAGGGGATAGAACAAGTCAAGAAAATGCTTCGTGTACTTCGTGTCCTTCGTGGTTGGGGTGGTCTGTGGCGGCCGCTATTGGCCGCGCTGAGGTGAACCCTTTTTCAGGTGCCGGCAGGATGCTTCGCCCCCAAGGCCAAGGAGGTCGGAAAAGATGCGTTATTCATCCTATTTCATTCACACCCTTTTTGAGACCCCCAAAGAAGCCGAGACTCCCTCTCACATTCTTCTGCTTCGCGGCTGCTATATCTATCCTGTTGCTGCCGGTGTTTATTCGATGCTGCCGCTCGGGCATCGTGTTGCCGAGAAGATCAAGAACATCATTCGAGAAGAACTGAACGCCATTGCCGGCATCGAGATCACCATGCCGGTTTTGAATCCTGCGGAACTCTGGAAGAAAACGAAACGGTATTACGATATCGGCCAGGAACTGATCCGCTTCAAGGATCGAAAAGACCGGGATTTTGTCCTGGCGATGACCAACGAAGAAGTCGTTACCGACATAGCCAAGCATTTCCTTCGCTCCTACCGGGACCTCCCGGTGATGCTCTATCACATTCAAACCAAAATCCGTGATGAAGCTCGTCCTCGGGGCGGTCTGCTGCGAGTCCGCGAGTTTTTCATGAAGGATGCCTACAGCTTCCACCGAGACTTCGAGGACCTGGACGCCTACTACCCCAGGATCTTCAACGCCTATTTGAGGATCTTCGCAAGATGCGGCCTCGACAGCATTCCCATTGAAGCCGACAGCGGCATCATGGGGGGGACCGGCTCCCATGAATTCATGCTCGAATCGCCTAACGGCGAGGACCGTTTTGTGGTCTGCACCCATTGTGACTACCGGGCGAACACCGAAAAGGCAGGGGGTTTGAAGCCTGCCCTGGTAAAATCCGCCGACATTCCCCCGCCCATGGAAAAGGTCGCTACCCCGGGCGTGAAAACCATTGCCGCGCTGATGCAGTTCTTTGGGGGCGATGAGGCCCATTTTCTGAAAACCCTGGCCTATGAAGCCGACGGGGAACTGGTCCTGGCCGTAATCCGCGGCGACTACAACGTCTCGGCAACCAAACTCACCAACCATCTGAAGGCGGTCCATGTGGACATGGCACCCGAAGAACTCCTGGCTGTCCGAGGACTTCACGGCGGGTTTCTCTCTCCCGTAGGCATCAAAGACATACGCATGGTTATGGACACCTCGGTGGAGGAGGGCGATGTTTTTGTGGCCGGAGCCAACGAGATCGATGCGCACTTAAAGAGTGCCGTCTGCGGGCGTGATTTCCAAATTGTGGACAAGGTCGACATCGCCGAAGTTCGGGAAGGCGATGCCTGCGTCCAATGCGGGCATGGTTCCCTGCGGATCGGGCGAGGCATCGAGCTCGGCCATACCTTTAAGCTGGGGACCAAATATACGGCGCCGGACACCATGGATGTGACCTTTCTCGATCCCTCCGGCGAACAACAGCGGGTGATCATGGGCTGCTATGGCATTGGCGTGGAGCGCCTCATGGCTTCTGTGGTCGAACGCTGGCATGACGACTCGGGGATGATTTTTCCGCTCACCATCGCCCCCTTTCAGGTTGCCCTCGTGGCCATCGGCAAAAGCTCCGAGGTGCTTGATGGGGCGGAAAGGCTGTACCAGCGGCTGAGCGGCCGATATGAAGTCCTTTATGATGATCGGGATGAGTCGGCCGGGGTCAAGCTCAAAGATGTCGACCTCCTGGGGTTCCCCATCCGAGTGGTGATCAGTCAAAAGCTCCTCAAAGGCAACAACCTGGAAATCAAAGTGAGGAAAACAGGCGAAGTGCTGATCTGTCCTGATGATGCCCTGGAAGCGACCTTGCAGCAGATTACGGAAAAGCTGCAACCCTCTCTGGATGGGCTTCCCTATATGGCCGAGTAAAGGTTGGAATCAGACCAGATCGGATTTCTCGATAACCAAAATCCGTTTCGTCTGTGGAGTCACTTTTACCCGGTCATTGAGGCGATAACCTACGACCCAGCAGATCTTTTCCTGGTCGCAAAGGAGGGGAACGCGACGCCGCTCCCTTCCCGGAACCTTGGAATCGACAAAAAAATCCTGCAGTTTCTTGCTTCCCCCGAGCCCCAGAGGACAAAAGCGGTCGCCATCCTTCCAGAATCGCAAGTAAAGAGGCCATTTCACGCTTTCGGCATCAAGGCGCATGGTCTTCGGAGCATCAGGAAAGGGGCCGACTGTCGGCGCTGCCGGGAGCTCCGTCAGACTGAGAGCCAGCCCGAAGGAGGGGAACCGATAACGGCCGGGACCGCTCATCGCCCGGGAGGAGTACTGCTCAACGATTGGCGAAGCTTCCCGGGGCTCCCGTGAAACAATCAGAAATTCCCCTTCCACCGCAGCGCGAAGCCCACCGGGCAGCGTGATCGAGCGACCGGGTTTCACGCCGGCAAGCAGCTTGAGGATTGCCTCGATGGGCGCGGCATAGACCCCCTGAAGGTTGGCCCGCAAACGTTCAATGGCATGACGCAGGAGCCGCCTTTGAAGAGCCGGGTGGAGCGCGAGGAGCTCGCGGCGACTTATCACCATCCGGGAGGGAGCTTCGGAGGTGCAGATGGTGGCCCAGTGAGTTGCCAGAAGCTCCTGCCAGAAGGATTCCTCATCGGTCACCAAACGGGCATAACGACAGAGGACCTCCACCACCCCGGGGTGAAAATGCCTCTCAAAAAGAGGAAAAACCTCGTGGCGGAGAGCATTTCTTTGATGGGCCGGGTCGCGGTTCGAGACATCCTCACGAAAACTGAGTTGCTGATCCTCTAGGTAGGCGGAAATTGCCGCGCGGCTCGCAAACAACAGCGGGCGGATGATCCCGCCGCTCGTCCTCGGGCGCATCCCCGCCATCCCCGACGGCCCGGTTCCTCGCAACAGTCGGAGCTGGATTTCCTCCGCCTGGTCGTTGGCGGTGTGGCCGAGCGCGAGGGCCTGGGCTTCGAACCGGTTCAGGGCATCCTTGAAAAACCGATGGCGACAGGCGCGGGCGGCCATCTCCACGGAAAGATGATGGCGTCGGGCATGAGCGCCCACGTCTTCGGATGCCTCATGAAAGGCGAGTCCGAGATTCTCAGCGAGAGTCCTGACGAAAACCCGGTCGGCGGCCGAAGCTTCGGCGCGGAGTTGATGATCAAAATGCAGCACCGTGATCCGGCTGATGCCGCAGGGTTCCTGCAGAGAGACGAGAACATGGAGGAGTGCTACCGAATCGGGTCCCCCCGACACGGCCACGAGGATGGAGTCCTTAGGGGCGATGAGCTGTTCTTGATGGATGAAATTCCATACCCCTCTTGCGAAGGGCTGGATCGGCTTCATGTGGTTTCAGGGTCGACCGGGCGGGGCAGCACCCCGGAGGCGGAGCGATCGGAAGGGCCGCCATCGGTTGTCTTGGCCGGCAGCAGGGGGACGGCTGCCTTGCCTTTCTTGCCGTTTACGAGGAGTCTTCCTTCGCTGTTGAGCACGGTCTTGTCGTCGAGAATGATGAGGCCAAAGCGCTCGGCCACCTCACTGCGGTATTGATAGTCCATGGACTTTTTTCTGAGCTGGAAATTGAGAACAATCAGGATGAGCAGGAAAATGGAGACCACACCGACCAGGCCGATGGCTGAAAAAATTATGAACTTGACCGTTTGTTCGCCGACATTGCCGACGAAGGAGAGGATGACATCCAACTTGTAGAAAAACACCACCCCGACCGACAGAAGCAGCAAGAGCGCCAGAAACGGCAATTTCTGCACCCAGCTCACCACCCGGTTCAAGGTGGCCAGTCGTCCGGATAGCTCGGTTTGAGTGTCGCCGGGCTTCAGGGATGCAGCGGCCTCACCGAACTGCTCGGCATCGGCAAAATACTTGTTGAAACCGACAATGACGACGCCGACCAGAAAGGTGATCGCCACCGGCGTTAGAAAGGCAACCAAAAAATAGCTTTTCCAGGGGAAGGGGAGATCAATGGGGCCGTATTGATCATGGCCGCCGCTTCCGAGTTGGTAGATCCAGCAGGCGGCAAAGATGAGCACTTCCATCCAGCCGAGAAAGAAGAGGTACTTCTTGAAGAGCTCCTTGCGCTCTGCATCATCAAAAAGGGAGGCAATACCGTGCAGTGATTTCTTTGACGGTTCCTTCGGGTTATTCATATCAACGACCTCGCGGTCTCCTTGATTTTGTTTTGACATATCCCTGGAAATACTGGATATCCAGTGGAACCAAAGATAACAGATGGAACGAGAAGGGGTCAATACGCATTTTAGTTCGGAGAGATTGGAGGGACCTCATGGCCGGTGAACCTGTTAATGAAACGCACCTTTCGGGCCTGAAGCTTCATTCCCGCGGCAAGGTTCGAGACATCTACGACCTCGGAGATTCGCTGCTCATCATCGCGACGGACCGCATTTCCGCTTTTGATGTGGTGATGCCCACGCCCATACCGGACAAAGGGATCATCCTCACCCAGCTTTCCCTTTTCTGGCTTAACTTTCTGAGCGACATTGCCGAACACCATCTTATCGATACCGACCCGAAGACGTATCCTCCCGCGTGTCGAGCCTACGCTCGGGAACTGGCCGGGCGGAGCATGCGCGTCAAGAAAGCGGCAGTGTTGCCGGTGGAATGTATCGTAAGGGGCTATCTTTCCGGTTCCGGCTGGCAGGACTACCGAAAGACGGGACGGGTCTGCGGGGTGCAACTGCCTCCCCACCTCGAGAATGCCGCCCGCCTGCCCGAACCCATTTTCACCCCCTCCACCAAAGCGGTCCTCGGGGAGCACGACCAGAATATTTCATTTGCCGAGATGATCGAAAGAATTGGCGAGAAAGCTGCCCGGCAGGTTCGCGACAAGAGCCTGGCGCTTTACGGAAAGGCCGCCGACTATGCGCGTGAGCGCGGCATCCTGCTCGCCGACACCAAGTTCGAATTTGGATTGATCGATAGTCGTTTGACCCTCATTGACGAAGTTTTGACTCCGGATTCAAGCCGCTTCTGGCCGGCCGACCGCTACCGGGCGGGAACCAACCCGGAGAGCTTTGATAAACAATATTTGCGCGACTACCTTGTGCAATCCGGATGGAAGGTCTCCGACCCGGCCCCCGAGCTTCCCCCGCTGGTGGTGGCGAATACCCGCACACGCTACGTGGAGGCGCTCGAGCGCCTGACCGGCAGGGGCCTGGATGCCTGAAATGCAGGCCGTCTACAATCTTATCAGGCTTGATCAGGTGGTCGGGGAAGATCATCGTTTTGCGATCAAAAGCTATTTGCCTGAAGACTGCCTCCAGCTTTCTCTGGAACAGCACGGCATGCTTTTTCCACCCTGGGTGTGGGCGAATGAGCACGGCGGGTGTTCCCTGGTGGACGGTTTCAAGCGCGTCGCATGGGCGAAACAAAAAGGTTTCGAGCGAATCCCGTGCCTCGTTTTCCCTCCATTCTGTTCCTACGAACAACTGCTCGTCCTCCGGGTTGAGGGTAAGCTCTTCGGCCCTCCCTTGAATGCCGCTGAAAAGTCTCAGGCCATTGCGAAAGTGGCCCGGGCTTCGGTGGAACCCTATCTCCATGGCCGTCTGCTTCCGGCCTTGCGCATACCCCCTCGAACTGAGGTCATCGAGAAGTGGTGCAGGCTTTCAACGGCGGGAGCAAACCTTATCCAAGCCTCCGCTTCGGAAGCGATTGCCGAGCGCGCTGCTCTTGAGCTGGTCGACTGGGGTGAAGAAGAGCGGGAAGCGGCTCTGGCGCTCCTGCTGGAACTGAGATGCAGCGCGAGCATGCAGATGGAAATACTCGAGCGGGTAACGGAAATCGCCCTTGGCTCGAAAGAAGATCGTCTCGCGGTTTTGTTCCGGCCTCAGTTACAGGCTATATTGAACCATTCCCGGGGGAACCATCGGCAGAAGACGCAGGAGGTCCGGGAGCTGCTGACCCGATGGCGATTTCCGCGACTGCAGGCAAGGGAAGCACTCCTGGCTCGGGATCTTGCCTCGCTCGCCCTCCCTTCAGGGACCCAACTGCTGCATCCGCCGGCGTTTGAAGGGGATGAATGGCGGCTGCAGGTTACTTTCACCCGGCCTGGGGAGCTGAAAAGCCATCTGGAAAGCCTGGCAACCCACATTGACTTTGGCCGGTTGGAAAGCACTATGAAGCCGGGGGGCTAAGCACAGCACCGCGCAGAGCCACGATCGGGGGAAGTGCACCGACGCGGTCCCTGAGCAATCAATAAGAGTGGTTGGGACTTGAAAACTCAAGGAAATAAACCTTATAATTTGACACCTTCCCTGAGTGTGAGACCGGGCGTGCCGTGTCGGATCTGAGGTTTTGGAAGGTATCTTCTACCGAGCTGCAGTGAAGGATCAAGCTGTGCACTTGCCCTCTCCACGACCAGCGAAAGCAGCAGACCCACCGGTTTATATTCGCGTAAATTTTCCAAAGTGTCACGAACCAGCCGCTATCAATCAGGGGGTACTACCGCATGAGATGGAATAGACCCTTTTTCAAAGCAATGGCGATTGCCCTGGGTTTTTTGCTCACGCTCTTATTCTGCGTCATGCACTCCTCTTTGGCCACGGAAGAGGTTCTCTACCCCGGTGAGGAGGCTGCCGAACTCACACTCGATCTCGGTGCCCTCGATCTCGTTCCCGACGAAATCTTCGATCTTCAGGACAATGGTCTAATGGACCTGGCGGCTCCCACATCTGCCAGGGGAGAGCCTTTAGGAGAGACAGTCGGCGGCAACGACACCGCCTGGGTATCGCTTTTGCTTGGCAGCGAAGAGGAGCTGACCGCCTCGATCAGTGCTCAGCCCACCAAGGGCACGGCACCCCTGGAAGTGCAGTTTGCTGCTCTGGCCAGCGGCGGCTCACCCCCTTACGCCTACTGGTGGGACCTCAATAACGATGGAACCGGCGACGATACGCGCGAGAGCTTTCTCCATCATTTCATCCAGTATGGTGAGTATCCGGTCACCCTCACGGTCAAGGATGCAGAGGATCGCTCCGTCTCCGCCTCGGTGACCATCAAGGTCCGGTTGGCGCCGACCGTTGCCGCCTCGGCCACCCCCCTGGGCGGCGCCGCGCCCCTGAACGTCTCATTCAATGCCGCCGCCCAGGCTGGGGACGGGACAATCGTTCTTTATGAGTGGGATTTCAATGGCGACGGGACGTATGAGTATTCCAGCAAGAAGACCCCCGCGACGACCTATAAATATTTGAAAAAGGGCTCATACAAGGCCACCATCCGAGTAACCGACAACAGCGGGCTAAAGGGTACAGATGTCGTCGTCATCGAGGTGGGGACGGCCCCGGTTGCGAAGGCCGCCGCCAACCCTGCAAGCGGCCTGGCCCCGCTCACGGTTAATTTCGTCGGGACCGGGACCGATGCCGATGGGAAAATTGCGCTTTATCAATGGGACTTTGACGGCGACGGGGTCTATGACTGGCAAAGCGACAGCGGTGGCAACGCCACCCATACCTACAATTCCTACGGGTCGTTTTATGCCACGTTTCGGGTGACGGACAATAACGGCCTGACCGGCACCGCAGCGGTCTTCATCTCGGTATCGGGTGCTCCCGTCTCCCTCCCCGGGGCCTACCCCACCAGCGGCGACGTCCCGCTCAAGGTCACCTTTTTCACTAACGGTCAGGACCTTGACGGAAGTCCTGAATACTATGACTGGGACTTTGATGGCGACGGCATTTACGATGAGCACCGCACCTCTTCGGTGAACACTGCCTACACCTTCAACAAAGCCGGAACGTATAATGCGACCCTGAAAGTCACTGACAATGCAGGTCTGGTCGGCACCGCGTCCCTTCCCATCACGGTTACCGATCCCAATCCCGAGGGGAACCCGACGGCGGTGGCGGAAGCCGTTCCCACCAATGGGGGGCGTCCCCTTATGGTCGCGCTCAATGGCAGGGGAAGCGATCGTGACGGGGTCATCGTCAAATACGAATGGGACTTCGAAGGGGATGGCGTCTATGACTGGCAGGAAAAGGCCAAAGCCGCCGGAAACCTCGGCACCATGATCGATGCCACCTCCAGCAACGCGCCGGTTTTCGGCGATCTCGACGGCGACGGGGATCTGGATCTCCTGATAGGCAATTACTATGGCACGGTTATTTTTTATCGCAATGACGGCAATAAGAAGGGAGCCGCATGGACGCTTGCGGGGCCTTTGAAGGATGCTGGTGGGAATACCATCAATGTCGGCTACAACAGCATCCCTGCTCTCGCCGATGTGGATGGCGACGGCGACCTGGATCTTCTGATCGGGGCGTATTCCGGTACCATAAGCTTCTACCGCAACACCGGCAGCAAGACCGCACCGGTTTGGACCTACGTGGGACTGGTTACCGATGCCGGGGGTGCCACCATCGATGTGGGCTGGAACAGCGCTCCCACACTGGCGGACCTTGACGGCGACGGGAAACTCGATCTCGTCATCGGGGAAGATTATGGTACGGTGGTGTATTACCACAACACCGGGAATAAAACCGAACCCAAGTGGACCCTGGTCGGACCCCTGACGGACGCCGCGGCCAGCACCGTGGATGCCGGCTACACCAGCATCCCGACATTTGCGGATATTGATGGTGACGGTGATCTCGATCTGTTCCTGGGGAATTACGACGGCGTGGTTATCACTTATCAGAATACCGGGAGCACGACCGCACCCCAGTGGACCGTGGTTGGTTCCATGACCGACGGGTCCGGTACGGCCATCGATGTCGGTTACAAGAGCTGCCCACGGTTTGCGGACATCAACAATGACGGCGTCAAAGACCTCTTTATCGGGGAGAATTACGGCAAGATCGCTGCTTACGCCAACACCGGCACGTCAACCGCACCCGCGTGGAAACTGACTTCCTCNAAGTACGACTACCTCGGAGTTGAATCCTACTCCGCACCAGCGTTGGCCGATATTGACGGCGAAGGCGATTTTGACCTCTTTATCGGGGAGAATTACGGGAAGATTGCCTTCTATAAGAACCAGGGGAGTGTGGCTTCACCGAGTTGGCTGAGCATGGGTTTCCTTAGTGATGCCTCCGGCAGCACAGTCAGTGTGGGCTACAGCGCCGTTCCGGCCTTTGCCGATCTCGACGGCGACGGAGATCAGGATCTTTTGATAGGGAACTCCGATGGCACGATCTTCTATTATCAAAACACCGGGAGCAAGACCGTGCCCCAGTGGACCCTGGTCGGCCCCCTCGCCGATGGCGGCGGCATCACCATCGATGTCGGCTCTAACAGCGCTCCTGTCTTTGCTGATTTGGATGGTGACGGCGACCTCGATCTCCTCATCGGGGAGTACTACGGCACCGTCGTTTTCTACCGCAACGACGGCACGAAAACCGCCCCCAAGTGGACGTATGTGGGACCCCTCAAGGATGCCGTGGGGAATACCATCGTTGCCGCCTACCGGAGT
>JGI20214J51650_10001887_pt1 | contig 13330 bp, 7 predicted proteins | sample WetSurMetagenome_FD_51650 | JGI IMG/M metagenome (IMG submission 51650) | reverse complement strand
CCTATATAGTAATTTGGATCCACAACAATAACAGCATTCTCAGGTTCAATGTCGATTGTATTGAAACGCGAGGTAGGAACTATATCTTTTCTAACTCCTGANACATAGATCCTGAGAGGCATATTGAACCCCTGAACGCAGTTGTTATACCTGTATGTGAGCTTTTTGTCCTTTACATAATATTCAAAAATCGGGATCCTGATATCCCTGAGGTACTGGTCAAAAACAGGCTTCAGGTTAATTCCTGTTTNAATGCTTATGTATTCTTCTATCTGGATTCCCTTAACTACCTTATGGTAAAAGTCTCTGTTCAATCCGCGAAGGATGCCTCTCCATTTATCATCATCATCAACTATCTGTCTTATAGTGTGAAGCATGCTTCCACCCTTGTAATACATGTCGCCCGAACCACTGAAATTAACATTATAAATCCCTGTCACCGGGCGATCATTTCTGATATTCCTCCTGCTCCCCAGCACGTATTCCCTTCCTGCATCTTTCCCAAAATAGTACTCAACATACAGGTTCTCGGAATAATTAATAAAGCTCTCGTGTATCCACATATCAGCTACGTCTTCATATGTTATGTTGTTTGCAAACCATTCGTGACCAGACTCATGTACAATAATAAAGTCGAATTTATCGCCCCATCCCGATCCGCTGACATCATTTCCAAGGTATCCGTTCCTGTATCCGTTTCCGTAAGTTATCGAACTTTGATGCTCCATTCCAAGATAAGGTGCTTCGACAAGCTTGTATCCATCTTCGTAAAATGGATATGGTCCAAACCAGTGTTCAAAAGCTTTAAGCATCATCGGTGCCTGTCTGAACTGGACTTTTGCCTTTTCAAGGTTTTCCTTAAGGACATAATAATCGCAATCGAGCTTACCTTTCTCTCCGTTAAATACCTCTGAGAAATGGGCATAATCACCAATATTTATGTTCACCCCGTAATTATTTATCGGGTTCGCAACAAACCAGTTATAGGTAGTTGTATTGTTCTTAAGTTTTACCGTGCTTCTCAATCTTCCGTTTGAGANATCTATAAGGTTTGAAGGCACATTTACGCTTATCAGCATGCTGTCGGGCTCATCGTACATGTGATCCTTGCACGGCCACCATAAGCTTGCGCCATCCCCCTGGCATGAAGAGGCAATGAAAGGAAGGTTATTTTTGTCCTTCTTCCAGGTGATCCCGCCTTCCCACGGGGGTCTGCGTGAGACTTTGGGTCTCCCTCCGTAATTCAGGACGAGGGAATAGACTAATCCTGGGATTTGCTTCTCAGTCAGCCGTATCCAATATACATTACCTTCCCGTTTGTAGCTCAGTGATTTTCCGTTTTGTTCTGCCTTTAAGATCTCAAGCGGTGGCTGAAGGTCGATCTGCATTATTTCGGAGCTGGTTATTACCCTGTATGTCACAGTATTGGATCCAAAAACAGTACTGTCGGATGGCTTTACTGCAATATCAAGATGGTAGTATGTAAGATCCCACCAGGCTCTTTCAGGAGTAATTGAACCCCGCAGTGTATCCTGCCGGGTGAATTTTGTCTGTGAAGGTGCAAGGTACTGGGCGGCGGAAGGAAGTAAGTGCAGGAATAATGCTGCAAATGCAAGAGAAATTCCGAAAGATCTCATCAACATTTATTTTTGTAAGATAAAATACAAAAGTAAAAAGATAAAAGTATTTTTATTCCTCTTATGAGAAATACTCTGTTCATCATATTCCTTCTGCTGTTTGTTTCGGTAATCCCCGGATTTGGCCAGTTATCATCAAATCTCCCGATAGTGGTTATTACAACACCTGATGGTGCAGATATTCCTGATGAACCGAAAGTTACAGCTGAAATGAAGATCATATATAATGGCACGGGAATTATAAATAATATAACCGACAACGGTAACATTTACTCAGGCAAGGTGGGAATTGAGATCAGGGGAAGGTACTCTGCATCCCTTCCTCAAAAGCCGTACGCCTTTGAAACTCGCGATGAAGTTGGGGACAATCTGAATGTACCGATACTCGGATTGCCTGAAGAGAACGACTGGATACTTACTGCCAACTATAATGATAAGGCCTTCCTGAGAAATTTCCTTGCATTCGAAATCTTCAGAAATATGGGACACTATGCCCCGGGAACTGTGTATTGCGAAGTTGTTATTAATGACGAGTACCAGGGAATATATCTTCTCGGTGAAAAGATCAAACAGGATAAAAACCGCGTGAATATTGCAAAGCTGAATCCTGATGAAAACTCNGGAGATAATCTCACAGGAGGTTATATTTTTGTCAATGACTATTACACTAAAAACGACAGCTGGCTGAGTAAATATTCACCGTTAAACAAGCCGGGAGGAGATGTGCATTTTGTTTATTTCGATCCTGAACCCGGTGAACTGACAGCACAGCAAAAAGCTTATTTACAGAACTTCGTCGATTCATTCGAAAGGGTATTGTACAATCCCGGTTTTAAGGACCGGAGCAGCGGATACCGGGCATATCTTGATGTAAATTCATTCGTAGATTATTTTATTTTAGGTGAATTGTCAAGAAATGTTGATGCTTATAAAAAGAGTAGATTTTATTTCAAGGATAAAGACAGTAAAGGCGGTCTGATACATTCCGGTCCGCCTTGGGATTATGACTGGGCATGGAAAGATATAACCGAGAATTGTATTCATTTTAACCAGACCGATGGTTCAGGATGGGCTTACAGGGTTAATGACTGTGTCGATTGGCCAATTCCGCCCTCGTGGGAAGTGCGCCTTGTTCAGGATGAAGCATTCGCCGGTCAGATACACGACAGGTACTATTTGCTAAGGAAGACTATCCTGAGTGAACAATCTCTTTACAGTATTATCGATTCGGTGGCAAATCTCCTTAACGAAGCCCAGGAGAGGCATTATCAGAAATGGAAGATCCTTGGAATTAATGTCGGCACTCCCGAATATGGGGAACAGCCTGAAACTTTCAGCGGAGAAATAGAGAAGTTTAAAAGCTGGATAGCAAGGAGGCTGGTGTGGCTTGATGCAAATATGATCGGTAAGCCAGTTCCGGGAGATGACAATGTCACACCTGTCATCAGGGTTTTCCCGAATCCTGCTGAAAATACCATACATGTGGGATCAGATGAAATAATTAGCAGAATTGCTATCTTCAACCTTACAGGAAATCAGATTCTCGAAAAAACTGACTGCGGGGATTACACAGCTGACGTAAATGTTGCTCAACTTAGGCCGGGGTTATACATTATAAAAATATTTTTTAATTCAGGACAGGTTGTCACCCAGCGGTTTGTGAAAAACTAATAATACTTTCCCTTTGTGTAACTTCGTGTGTACGATGTGTGACTTTGTAATAAAAAATCCTTAACCACAAAGGATAACGAAGGTAGGCACAAAGGGAGACAAAATGATTTTCTTCAGATCCGAATTTATTTATCCGATTGAATTACCTATTTTAGAAAAAATTTCAAATCCTAAATCATATACAATGAAACGACTTCTTACCGCTTCACTTTTTATTTCCGTTCTCCTGATCCTGACAACAGAATTCACCCTGGCACAGAATTCCCCAAGATCGCGCGAATCTTTCAATCTGGGATGGAAATTCATTAAATACTTTAATGCCGCAACCGACGCGGCCACAAACGATAGGGAACCGGCGGGGCTTCAACTGCCCTCAGCCATTGATAACAGCTGGCGGACCCTTGATCTGCCTCATGACTGGGCAATTGAGGGTCCGTTCAGCGATACACTTGAAAATAATACGGGTCTTCTGCCATGGAAAGGAATCGGATGGTACAGGAAGCACTTTGCATTGAAGGAGTCGGAAAAAGACAAAAGAATATACATTGATTTTGATGGTGCAATGGCTTATTCTGAAGTTTGGGTAAACGGCAAATATGTCGGAGGATGGCCTTATGGATACACCTCATTCCGTCTCGACCTGACACCATATGTTCTTTTCGGAAAAGACAATCTTATTGCTGTCAGGCTCGATACGAAGAACTGGGATTCCCGGTGGTATCCGGGGGCCGGATTATACAGGAATGTATGGCTCGTAAAAACTTCACAGCTTCATGTAAAATACAATGGAGTTTTTTGCACAACGCCCGAAATTAAACCTGAGAAAGCTGTTCTGAGTGTTAAGGCAGAAATCGAAAGCCATATAGAACAGCCTGTAAGTGTCTCTGTCAAAGCATCTGTTTTCAAGCTTGACAAAGCAGGTGAGGCTGCGGCTCAGGCGGTTGCCGAATTCTCGAGCCCCGTTGCAACTCTGACTGCATCCGGTGTCCACATCTTCAGGGTCGATATCCCTGTCAATAACCCTGTTCTGTGGAACCTCGATAATCCTGAACTTTACCGGGTTGCAGTTACCGTAATGCAGGGAAAAGAGATATCGGACGTTTATGAAACCAATTTCGGATTCAGAACCCTGAATTTTACTGCCCGTGACGGATTTTTCCTTAACGGTAAAAAGATGCCTGTAAACGGGGTTTGTAATCATCATGACCTTGGAGCCCTTGGTGCTGCTTTCAATGTCAGGGCTGCGGAACGTCAGCTTGAGATACTAAAAGAGATGGGGTGCAACGCAATCAGGACAAGCCACAACCCTCCGGCTCCGGAACTTCTTGACCTGTGCGACAAGATGGGATTTCTTGTAGAGGATGAAGCATTCGACACATGGAAAACTCCCAAAAAGAGGCTCGATTACAATAAGCTCTTTTATTCATGGCATGAAGAGGACCTGAGGGCAATGGTTCGCCGCGATCGTAATCACCCGTCTGTTTTCATCTGGAGCACCGGGAATGAAGTGAATGACCAGAATAATCCTGCACTCTCCGAAAGTCTGAGAGCTATAATTAAATCTGAAGACATTACAAGACCAGTGACCGTAGGATGCAACTGGGATGAATCGGGCACAAACGGCTTCCAGAAAACTGTAGATGTGTTTGGTATAAACTATCGCCTCTACAGATATGATGCTTTCTTTGCTTTGAAGGACAATGAAAATCTGCCGTTCCACTCAAGCGAATCAGCATCAACTGTAAGTTCCAGGGGAGAATATTTCTTTCCGGTTGCCCAGGGTGATCTGAATAAAAACCTCCCTGGCCACGGGATCTTCCAGATATCATCATATGACCTTGCATATCCTGCATGGGCTTCTACAGCCGATCAGCAATGGGAGATGCAGGACAAATATCCCGGGGTTTTCGGTGAGTTTGTCTGGACGGGTTTTGACTATATAGGTGAGCCTACACCATACGGTGGTGATCTGACAGGATTGCGTCCAGGCAACAGGAGATATGACCAGGCAAAGGCTTTGCTTGATGCTCAGAATGTCACTGAAGTACCATCGCGAAGCAGTTACTTTGGCATTATCGACCTTGCAGGATTTAAAAAGGATCGTTTTTATCTCTACCAGGCTAAATGGAGACCCGACCTGCCAATGGCTCACATTCTGCCTCACTGGAACTGGCCGGAAAGAAAGGGACAGGTTACTCCCGTTCATGTATATACCTCGGGTGATGAGGCTGAATTATTTCTGAATGGCAAATCGCTCGGTAAAAAGAAAAAGGGTCAGTATGAATACAGGCTCAGATGGGATGATGTTGTATATCAGCCCGGCGAACTTAAAGTTGTGGCTTATAAAAATGGCCTGAAATGGGCGGAGGATAAAATGGTTACCACCGGAAAAGCCGCACAGCTATCTGCCTCAGCTGACAGTCAGGAACTAAAGGCTGATGGTTCGGACCTTGTATATATAACAGTGGTGGTTGAGGATAAAAACGGTCTGATGGTACCACGCAGCAGCAATCTTGTAAACTTCAGCATTCAGGGACCCGGCAGGATAGTTGCAGTCGACAACGGCGATGCAACAAGCCACGACCCGTTCCAGGCATCATACCGAAAAGCTTTCAATGGCATGTGTCTTGTAATTGTTAAAGCAGAAAAAGATGCAAAAGGCACTTTTACAGTTAAAGCCGAATCAAAGGGATTGAAAGGAGCTGCAGTTAATATTAAGATCGGATATTAACAACTTATTGTTAAGTACGCTTCTTAGTTTTTACCCCTAAATCCCCCGGAGGGGACTTTTTGATTACCTCGGTTTTTGAAGCCCCCCTTGGGGGGTTGGGGGTAAACTCAAATTTAAAATCAGTGGTTATTCTAAATTCAGAATTTCGCCGCCGTAGGAATCATATTATGTATTTTGATATCCTCAAAAGCCATCATGGATGAAAACCTGAATTTGTAATTGAACCTTGAAATAATCTTTGAAGGATCCAGGAGAATTGGATATATACTGGCTTTGACTCCGGCAGGTTCAAGATTCAAAATCTTAAGATACCATAAAACAGCTAATGCCAGCGTGACAATTGAAACCGGGAGCTTAATAAATTTTTTACCGGGAACAAGGTCCCTTGCTACCGCATAACTATCGGGAGCTACATTGTAAATCCCTTTTATCTTATCATCTGATAATATAAGACCGATAAGTGCAACAAAGTCATCGGTATGCAAAAACTGAACCTTGTTTTCCCTGACAAATTGAGGCAACCAAGGCAATTTAAGTAATATAGAAACGATACTGGCTGGTTTGTTATATGTTGGTCCTATCACTGTGCAGATCCGGCAAAAAATAAGNTNCAGGTCATCTCTGACCGGAGTCGTTGCGTAAACTTCCTCAATAAGTTTCTTGTTAACACCATATCTGTATTTGCCTGGTCGCAGTGGATCAGTCTCCTTTAACCATTCCGGATTATCTTTATTGGCTCCGTAAGCAGCAGTTGAGCTTGAAAAGATCAACTGCCTTACCGATAAGGTTTTGTCAGAAATTTCAATAATATTTGTTGAGCCCCCGATATCGATAAAATGCTCTTTCTTTCTGTCGCGAACCTTATTAAATGTGCACGCAAGGTGAATGACATGAGTAGGCTGCTCCTTACCGAAAATAACCTCCAGCTCATCCCTGTCAGTAATGCTGCAATTGTAAAAACCAAAATAATCACCCGGCTTGTTATGCAGAGACTCCTTTANATCTAACCCTATCACCTCGATCCTTTTTGAAACCAGGCTCGACACCATCATACTNCCCAGGGAACCGGAAGATCCGGTAATCAAAACTTTCATATTTATACTAAAATATTATCAGAAAAAGCAAAATCCTNAAAGAGTAAATATAAATAAAATATGCTCCTGCAAATAATTTTTAAAATCTGACAAGTTATAAGTTCCCGGCCGTAACATATAAGTTTTTTAACCGTCTTTGACACATATTTATAATTATTTTGCCACCTTTATAAGTAAATTAAATACTCACACTTATGGATTTTAAACGCCGTGAATTTATTAAAATCAGCGGTATCACAGCAGCAGGTACCCTGATCTTACCACCTTTCTTTAATTCCTGCAAGACGACCAGGCTTTCAGATAACGCCGAAAGCTATCTGGGCCACTTTGAGGTGACGCAGGACCTGCTCCGGAAAGTGATATCGGCAGCTATGGAGAAAGGAGCCGATTATGCCGATCTCTATTTTGAACATACGCTCGAGAATTACAGTGCCCTNGAGGATGGGAAAGTAAACAGTGCCTATTCCAATATCGATTATGGAGTTGGAATAAGAGTTTTGAAAGGAGACCAGACCGGATATGCTTATTCTGAAAGTATTACATCGGATGCAATGCTGAAGGCTGCCAGAACTGCCGCAAACATAGCAGACGGAAGCAAGGTTGTTGCTCCCGTAAAAATTAATGAATACGTTGCTCCGAATTATTATCCTCTCNTAAACTCATGGGAAGGAACATCGGTAAAAGATAAAATCCCGTTTATTCAAAGAATTAATGACAACATATTTGCTGCAGATAAGCAGGTAATTAAAGTCAACGCAGTTCTGGGTGATTCAACCTCATATATACTTTTCTTCAATTCGGAGGGACAGCTTGCCTGGGACTATCGCCCGATGGTGTTGCTTTACGGAGTCTGCATCATGGAAAAGAACGGACAGATCGAGAATTTTTTTGTCGGGCGCTCTCATCGTATGGGTTCTGAGTTTCTTACAAATGAGCTTGTCGATAAGCTTTCAAAGGATGTGGTTGAGAAAACTTCTTTATTATTCACTGCAACAAAACCAAAAGCCGGTGAAATGGAGGTAGTTATGGGTGCAGGAGAGTCTGGCATACTCCTTCATGAAGCTATCGGTCACGCNTTTGAGGCTGATTTCAACAGGAAGAACACGTCAATCTTTGCCGATAAAATGGGGAAAAAGATTGCCGGAGATTTTGTCAAAATAGTTGATGACGGCACTTTAAAGGGCAAACGAGGTGCAATTAATTTCGACGATGAAGGTAACGAATCTGAAAAAACCGTTATTGTGAACAACGGAATCCTTTCCAGCTATATGCATGATAGAATAAGTGCAAAATTCTACAATGTCAAACCTACAGGTAACGGCAGGAGACAAAATTTCCGAAATATTCCGATACCCAGGATGAGATGCACTTATATGGAAAACGGACCTCATAAAAGAGACGAGATAATTGCCAGCGTAAAAAATGGAGTATATGTCGAGAACTTCAGTAACGGAGAGGTAAATATAGGCCAGGGTGATTTTACCTTCTTTGTAAAATTCGGATACCTGATTGAAAACGGCAAACTTACTAAACCAATAAAGGATTTCAATATTATTGGAAATGGTCCCCAGGCTCTGTCTGATATGGTAATGGTAGCAGATGATCTTTTAATTGACAATGGCATCTGGACGTGCGGAAAGGATGGACAGGGAGCACCAAATTCAATGGGAATACCTACTGTCAAGATAAAAAAACTAACTGTCGGTGGAATTAATGCATAAAAAACTGAAAAAGATCAAGTTATGAATACAAGTGAAAAATATAAGCTCGCCGACCTTGTTGTGGCACATGCTATTAAAAACGGAGCACAACAGGCATCTGTCAATATTTATGAAAATCGCAGCAACAATATAGAGATAAGGGATCAGAAGATCGACAGCCTTAAGGAATCTAATCAGAGCGGCCTTTCAATCAGCCTGTATGTCGATAAAAAATATTCATCCCATTCCACAAACAGGTTNAAGGAATCTGAACTCCTCAGATTTGTTGAAGAGGCGATTGCCTCAACAAGATTTCTGACCGAAGATGAATTCCGGTCTCTCCCCGATCCCGAATATTATTATAAGGNAGGAGGTATTAATCTGAACACTTTTGATGCCAGCCTTGATTCTGTGGATGCAAAGACCAAAATCAACCTTGCTTCAATGGCCCTTGATGAAGCTTACAAAAAAGATGACCGCATCATTTCGGTAAGCTCCTATTATTTCGACAGCATCACCAGTTCTGTCATGGTGGCCAGTAACGGTTTCAGGGGTGATGCCGGAAAAACAAATGTTGGACTTTATGTTACNGTATCGATGAAGAGTGAAACAGGGCGCCCCAATGATTACTGGGTTGAGAGTTCGCTCTTCATGGAAAAACTTAAAAAAACAGATTTAGGGAAAAAAGCTCTNGAAAGAACTATCAGAAAGATAAACCCTAAAAAGATCCTGTCGGGAAAATATTCGGTGATAATTGAGAACAGGGTTGCCGGAAACCTGCTCTCACCAATATACAGTGCTCTTCAGGGATCAAGCCTGTACCAGAAGCAATCTTTCCTTATCGGTAAGCAGAACAAACCTGTTGCTTCAGCATTGTTCACAGCTATTGATGATCCNACAATAGTATCCGGTGCCGGTTCAAGACTGTTCGATGATGAAGGCCTCGCAGCAGTCAGGCGGCCCATAATTGAGAAAGGCGTTCTGAAAGATTATTTCATAGATAATTATTACGGGAGAAAGCTTGGAATGAAGCCCAATTCAGGGAGCAGTTCAAACGTAATTTTTGAAACTGGCCCAAAGAACCTCGAAGAGCTCATCGGCTCACTGAAGAAGGGAGTATTTATTACCGGATTTATTGGCGGTAACTGCAACGGTTCAACCGGAGATTTTTCCTACGGCATTGAAGGATTCTTTATACAGGATGGAAAGATCATTCATCCGGTTAATGAAATGAACATTACCGGTAACATGAATCAATTCTGGTTCAACCTCATTGAACTTGGTAGCGATATCCGTGAAAATGAAACAATAAGGATCCCTTCATTATTATTTGAAAATGTAGATCTTAGCGGAATCTGAAATCATAAAACGAAATAATTTGGATTTCTTTGCGCTGCTTTGTGACTTTGCGTCTTTGCAGCTAAAAGAATTGCCACAAAGNCGCAAAATCGTCAAGGAAAACAAAATAAGAACTTAGAAATAATAAATGCATTAATTATCAATAACTTAATTTAAATGAATTGTTATTATGAAAAGAATTAAATTTTTTATTCTTGTAATGGTATTTGCCATTACCTCTTCTTTTATAGTTACAGCACAGAAAGCTGACTTTAATGGAACCTGGAAAATAGACCGGACAAAATCGACCCTGCCGGAGTACACACCTGTCCTGACCAAAATAGAAATCAGGATCAATAGTGACTCTCTTCTGACCGAACGGTATTATGACACCGGAGATGGACAGGAGTACCCGTTTACAGAAAATTTAACCCTCGACGGAAAAGAATACAACATAACAATTTACGAAATGCCACGTAAGACAAAAGCATCCTGGTCAGAGCAGGATGGATTCCTAACTGTTGAATCCACTATAACTATTTCCGGGGATTCCGGTCCTACAGAATTTATATCGAAAGAGAGCTGGAAAATTGATAAAACAAACAACACTTTTACAATCAGCTTCAAGAACAAAATGTCGGGAAACGATTCAGAAGGAGCTTTCATTTTAAATAAGGTTGTCCCGAACAAATAAACTGCTGATTTTTAGCCGGATTATTCACTCCCTTTAAGAAACTGTTCACAGGTCTTTCTATATTTACAGCCTTTTAATTCAAGCAAATCCCTTCATAATGATATATGATTACATCGTTATAGGATCTGGTTTCGGAGGCAGTGTTGCAAGTTTGAGGCTCGTTGAAAAGGGATACAAAGTCCTCACTCTGGAGCAGGGAAAACGTTTCCGCCCGGATGACTTTCCTAAATCAAACTGGAACCTGGCAAAATATCTATGGTTGCCGTTTTTAAGATTTTTTGGCTTTCAGAAGCTTACCTTCTTCAAAAAAGCAAGCATCTTAAGCGGAACAGGTGTAGGAGGAGGTAGTCTCGTTTACGCCAACACCCTTTATATACCACCTGATGATTTCTTTAGAAACAATTCCTGGACCGATTTCGGTGATTGGAAGAGAACACTTGGGCCCTTTTATGATAAAGCATCATTTATGCTTGGCCGGGTAAAATATTCAAGACTGAACGTTGAGGATAGAGCACTTGAAGATGTCTCAAGGGACATGGATGCTCATAAGACATTTGAGACAGTTCATGTCGGAGTTAATCTGGATGGCCCGGAAAAGGAAAGTGATCCTTATTTCAACGGCNTGGGTCCTCTTCGGCGGAGATGTACAGAGTGTGGAGGATGTATGGTGGGATGCAGGGAAAATGCTAAAAATACTCTTGACAGGAACTATCTCTGGTTTGCCGAAAAAATGGGGCTTGAATTACTTCCTGAGACCAAAGCAGAAAAGATTATCTATAATGACGGAATATATCATATTGAATCTAAGCACATTACTTCGTTCTTTGGGAAGAAAGGCAGGACTTTCACCTCAAAAGGTTTAGTTATTGCCNGCGGAACACTGGGAACGCTGGAATTACTGCTTAAACAGAAATTCAAATATGGAACCCTTCCCCTGCTATCAGGCAAACTCGGTTATGGATTAAGAACAAATGCGGAAACACTCTGTGCAGTTTCCGGCGCACAGGAAAAATTAAATAACGGACTTGCCATAACTTCTGTTTTCAGCCCTGACCCTCATACTCATGTTGAGGTAGTCAAGTATCCGGATAACTCTAATGCAATGAAGTGGTTTTTCGGATTATCAGCCAGTGGAGCCGAAACCTCTTTGGAAAGATCCTGGAATCTTTTTGTCAATACAATCAGACACCCATTTCTATTCCTTAAAACCGTATTTAACTTCAATTGGTCATCGAGCCTGGTGATTCTTCTTGTTATGCAAACAGTTGATAATGCCATGCAGATGGTTTGGAGAAATAACCTATTTGGCGGGAAAATGAAGATTGATAACAGCGGGCAAAAAAAGGTTCCAGCCTACATTCCAATAGGTCAGGAAGTTATGGAAAGATATTCTGCAAAGGTAAATGGAATACCACAAAATATTCTTCTTGAAGTACTATTTAACAGGCCTACAACAGCCCATATTCTTGGAGGATGTCCAATGTCTGATTCATCAGAAAATGGAATGGTGGATCGCACTTTCAAGGTGCACGATTATCCCGACTTCTATATAACAGATGGCTCAGTCATTCAGGGTAACATTGGTGTTAACCCGAGCCTGACAATAACAGCAGTTGCAGAGTTTGCCATGAGTAAAATATCTCAAAAAACAGACACTTCAACTGCAGAAATCTCCAATCAACTTATTGCCCTGGAAAACGAATGGAAAAACAAGAAATTCAATTAAGACTTGATAATCAGCGAAATTTCTTTTCTGCCGGGAATACCCTCAGTATTGATTTCAGAATTGAAATTCTGAAAAAACTAAGGTCCCTTGTAATTAAGCACGAGCAGGAAATAACGAATGCGATATGGAATGATTTTCATAAGCCGGAGTTTGAAGTAATATCCACAGAAACCAGATTCGTTATCAAAGAGCTGAATCTGACAATAAGAAAACTGCGACACTGGAGCAGAAAAAAGCGTGTAAGGACTCCCCTTGTACATTTTATAGCACACAGTTATATTGTTCCCCAGCCATACGGCCAGGTGCTTGTTTTATCACCATGGAATTTCCCTTTTCAGCTTTCGTTTATGCCGTTAATAGGTGCTCTGGCTGCCGGTAATTGTGTTGTCCTGAAAGCTTCCNGGCAAGTGCCGAATACAATCTCTGTNATGGAAAAGATCCTCGATAACTTCCCAAAAGAATTGATTTCAATGATAAATGGAGACCATAGTATTAGTGAATACCTTCTGAACTACAATTTTGATTATATCTTTTTTACCGGGAGCTGTAAAACAGGGAAATATGTTATGGAAATGGCCTCTAAGAATCTGACTCCTCTTACACTCGAACTTGGTGGAAAGAACCCATGTGTTGTTGCAGCAGACGCAAAGCTTGATTTTGCAGCTAAAAGAATAGCATGGGGGAAATTCATGAATGCAGGACAGACCTGTATTTGTCCTGATTACCTGATCATTGATAA
>JGI20214J51650_10001886_pt1 | contig 13331 bp, 12 predicted proteins | sample WetSurMetagenome_FD_51650 | JGI IMG/M metagenome (IMG submission 51650) | reverse complement strand
GCAATGTCCGGCCCGCCGTTCCAGGCTAACCATAAATCCCGTACTGTCTGCATGGCTTCCGGCAACAATCCTGCCGTATAGCGCGCCCGCAATGCTTCCAGCTTCGCCAGATGCACCCCGTCATGCTGGGGATATATCTGCCAAATGAAAGGGTTGGCGGCCCATTGGGCACGCACGCAGGAATCCTCGCCGCGCACAAAATTGACGTCGCACGCCCACAAAAGTTGATCGTAGCGTTCCTGCTCGACAAAAGGCAGCACGTGCACGCGCAAGTGACCGCGCTGCCAGACGTCGCCTGCTTTGCCGGCCTGTTGTCCAAAATAGCTCGCCATCTGTGGCAAGGACCGGCCTTCCGGCAGCAGACAGGTCACCGGCAGGTCGCCCTGCTCCCACCCGCGCAGCAAGCCTTCCATCGCCTCGTTCTCGTAGCTGAACATGGACACGCGCACTTCGCTCGCCATGCGCTCCGGCACCCCCAGGCTACGCCAGTAGGCATCCAACGCCACGTTGTCGGACTGAAAAGCATCGCGCCGCGCCAGCAAATCGTGTTCCAGCAACAACCCGCCGGTTTTTTCGGTAAAACCAGGGAAGAAGAAATACTTGGTCAGCGGCAAAGTCGGATGCGGCGAAGGCAGTTTGTGGCAGCCCTCCACCCAGTTTTCGGCGCTCAAATATTCGAGGTTGATCCAGACCGGCTTTCGCTCCCGGGCCGCCATGGCAGTGACATAGCGCTCAGGCAAGGTACAGGCGAACGCCTCGATCACCAGACCTACAGGCTCGACAGCAGGGAAACTGGCACTCCAATGCCTTATCTCCACCCCGCGACAACGCTGTACGTCCAGCGCTGCATCCGCCTCGGGACACAGACGCTGGAAGCTCGCCAAGTCGTCCACCCAAAGCCGTACCGCCAATCCGTGTTCGTTAGCCAGCTGCCTGGCTAGGCGCCAGCACACACCGATGTCGCCGTAGTTGTCGACGACATTGCAGAAAATGTCGCACGACTCATTCCGCATGCAGTGCCTCCACCGGATCCAGCCGTGCGGCGCGCATGGCCGGCACCACTCCGGCAACTAGGCCGATGCTGATCGCAGTCAGCTCGGCCAGCACCGCAAACAGCCAAGGCGTATGCACAGGCAACGAGGGGAACAGCCAGTGCAACCCCTGTGCGATGCCGATGCCCAGCATCAGCCCCATCAGCCCGCCCATTGCGGAGAGCAGCATGGCTTCGCTCAGAAACAGGGTCAGCACCTGCTTTTCGCGCGCGCCCAGCGCCCGCAGCAGGCCGATCTCGGCGGTGCGTTCGGTCACGGCCATGGTCATGATGGTGAGGATGCCGACGGCACCGACGAGCAGCGAGATGCCACCCAGCGCGCCGACGGCGAAGGTGAGGATGTTCAGCACCGAGCTCAGCACTTCCAGTGCCTTCTCCTGCGAGATCAGCGTGAAATCCTCGCGCCCGTGCCGCTCTTTCATACGCTCGGTGAGGATGCGGATGACCGTGTCCGCATCGACATCGGCCCGGTAGCTGACATTGACCTCCATCAGGCCGGGACGATTGAACAGCTCCATCGCACGCGCCGCCGGGATGAACACGGTGTCGTCCATGTCCATGCCGAGGATCTGCCCCTTCGACTCCATCACACCGATCACACGGTAGCGCTGACCGCCGATGCGCAGATACTGCCCGAGTGGATTCATGCCGCTGAACAGCTCCTGCTCGATCTTGGACCCGATCACGACCTGCGCGCGCGCCTGCTCGTCGTCCGCATCCGTCCAGAAGCTGCCGTTCTGCACTTTCATGGTGAACGCATCGCCGAAATCCCGCCCTTCGCCCAGCACCATGGTGCGCCGCGTCCTGCCGTTGGCGCGCACTTCGGCCGTGCCCACCAGGCCGGGGATGACATGCTCGACGTAGGGCAGGCGGCGCAAGGCATCGGCATCCTCCAGTGTCAGCGGCCTGACCGAACCGAAGATGCCGACATTGCCGCCCTGCGTCTGCGTCTTGCCGGGCTGCACGCTGATGATGTTGGTGCCGAACTGCGAGAACTCGGACAGCATGAACTGGTGGAGTCCCTCGCCGATGGAGGTGAGCAGGATCACCGCGGCAATGCCGATGGCGATGCCCAGCCCGGTGAGGAAGCTGCGCATCCGGTAGGTGAGAAAGCTTGAAGTTGTAAGAGTGATCAGGTCGCGCAAATACATGCCATCGTCATTCCGGCGCAAGCCGGAATCCAGTAAATTGAACTAACCCAGCGTAGCGGGACAACCCCCAGTTGCTTGCTGAATAAACGCACTGGATTCCGGCCCGCACTAAAAGCAGGCAATTTGCTACTCGACAAGCCGAGTGCAAAATTGACACCGCCGGAATGACGGGCTCCGTAGTGTCGCGTATTTCCATCATCGCCCCGCCAATGCCGTCACCGGATCGAGTTTCGCCGCGCGCCGCGCCGGCCATACGCTGAACAGGATGCCGGTCCCCAATGCCGTGAAACAAGCCGCCAGCACAGCCCACCACGGCGGGCTGACCGGCAGGGTCGGATAGATCTGTCCGATGATCATGCTGCCCGCATACCCCAGCACCAGTCCGGCCACACTGCCGGCGGTAGAGAGCAATGCCGCCTCGGCGAAGAACAGCATGCGTATCTGCTTGCCCGGCGCGCCCAATGCCTTGAGCAGGCCGATCTCCTTGACGCGTTGTGCCACCGCGATGAGCATCACATTCATGATCAGTACCCCTGCCACAGCCAGACTGATCGCGGCGATACCGCCCACCGCCATGGTCAGTGTGGAGAGGATGCGATCGAAAGTGGCGAGCACGGCATCCTGCGTGATGACGGTCACATCCCTTTCTCCGCTATGGCGCCGCACCATGATCTCTTCGGCATCGTGTTTGGCCTGCTCGATGTAATCACGACTCTTTGCCTCCACGAGGATACGGAACAGGCTTGATGTGTTGAACAGTTGATGCGCGGAGGCAACCGGAATGATGACCAGCTCATCCGTGCGCATGCCCATGGATTCGCCCTGCGAGGCCAGCACACCGACGACGCGGAAACGCCGGTCGCCCAGCCTCACCCATTGCCCCACGGCCTGCTCGTTGCCGAACAACTCTTGCTTCATCTGGCTGCCGAGCACGCATACCGAGGATCCCTCATTGATATCGCCCGCGGGCAAAAACCTGCCGATACCGACGCTCATGTGGCGTACTTCCAGCAAGTCGGAAGTGGAGCCGAGCACAACCACTTCGCGATTCAACGCACCGCGCGACAGCGTGGCCGACCCGACCGTCAGCGGCGCGATGCGCTTGATGGCGCGGCTGCGCAGCAAGGCCTGGGCGTCGTCCAGCGTGATGTCGCGCGGCGTCTGCCCCGACATCAGGCCGGGCCCGATGCCTGCAGTTTCGGTACGCCCCGGCAACACGATGACCAAGTTGGTGCCCAGCGTGGAGAACTGGTTGACGACGTAGCGGCGTGCACCTTCGCCCAGTGCGGTGAGCACGACCACCGCCGCCACGCCGATGGACATCGCCAGCATCATCAGCAGTGTACGAGTCGGGCTTCCGCGCAGGCTGCCGGAAGCAAACTGAAAGGTGTCGGCGAGTTTCATTTTGTGCGTTGCTCATCGGAAACTATGCGCCCATCCAGCATGTGTATCCGGCGCTGCGCGCGCACACCGATCTCGGCATCGTGCGTCACCACCACCAGCGTGATGCCTTGTTCCAGAAGGCCTTCCAGCAGTTTGAGCACCTCCCAGCCGGTAGTGCGGTCGAGATTACCGGTGGGTTCATCGGCCAGCAAGACCGTTGGGTTCATCACGGTGGCACGCGCGATGGCCACGCGCTGGCGCTGCCCCCCGGAAAGCTGATCTGGTTTATGGTCGGCGCGATCCGACAGACCGTAGTTCTGCATCAGCACTTGCACGCGCGCCTTGCGCTCTTCCGCTGGAATGCCGGCCAGTATCATCGGCAACTCCACATTCTGCGCAGCGGTGAGGCGCGGCACCAGGTGGAAGGACTGGAACACGAAGCCGATCTTCTCGCGGCGCACGCGCGCCTGCTGTTCATCGTTCAGGTCCGTGACGTTGCCCCCGTCCAGCAGATAGGTGCCGGAAGTCGGCCGGTCAAGCAGGCCGAGCATGTTCAGCATGGTGGACTTGCCGGAGCCGGACGGCCCCATAATGGAGATGTACTCGCCCGCATCGAGGCGCAGGTTGATATCGCGTAGCGCGGTCACTTGCTGGTCGCCGACTGTGAAAATACGGCATACGTTCTGCAGTTCGATCATTTCGCTGGCTTGGATTCTTCAGGCACGACCTTCACGCCCACCTTCACCCCCGCCCGGTCCAGCGAGGACACGATGAGGTCGCCCTCGTCCAGTCCGGACAGCACCTCGGCGTATTCCCAATTGGACAGTCCGGTGGTCACCTTGCGCTCCTCCAGCACACCTTTGCTGCCATAACGCAGCACCCGGTTGCCTTCCAGCAGCGTCTGGGCGGGAATGCGCAACACATGTTCGCGGGTGTCGTACACGATCTCGACATCGGCGCTGTAACCGACCAGCATGTTGTCCTGATCGGCAAGCTTGTCGAACTCGACCTCCACTTCGACCGTGCGCGCCTGCTTCTCCAAATCGAGCACATACGGCGCGATGCGCCTGACCTTGCCGCCGAAACTGCGCCCCTTGATCGCATCCAGCGTGATGCGGCTGAACTGCCCGACCTTGATCTTGGATGCGTCGACCTCGTCGATGGGTGCACTCACGTACATGCAGCTATCGTCGATCAGATCGATGGCCGGCAAGGTCGGAATGCCGGGAGGAGACGGCGTGGCGTATTCGCCCAACTCGCCGCTGATGTCGGCCACCACGCCATCGAACGGCGCCCGCAACACCATACGCTCCAGCCCCGCCCTGGCCAATGCGATACGCGATTTGCTCTGCTCGATATCGCCGCGCGCCGCTTCGCAGGAAGCCTTGCGCGATGCGGCATCGCTCACCGCTTTATCCAATAGTTGAGAGGAGATGAATCCCTTGTCCTTCAGCTCTTGCGAACGATTCGCCTCGCGTTGCGCCGCTTCGGCCAGCGTGCAGACTTCCTGCACGCGCGTGACCGAAGTCTTCAATTGTTCCTGTGCCAGTCTTTCCTGTGCATGCAGATCGTTATCCCATAATTCCAGCAGCACCTGCCCCTTGCGCACGCGCTGCCCTTTCTTGACCAGCAGCCCGGATATCTGCCCGCCGGCCGGCGGCGACATCTTTGCGCGGCGGCATGCGTTCACCGTGCCAGCGCGGGTGTTGCTGACAGATGCCTCCACCGTGCCGCGCTCCACCTTCTGCAACACCACCGGGATAGGCTTGCTGCGCATGAGGTAAGCGATACCGCCCACCATGGCGAAGACGATGACGACGATGAGTGCGATCTTTGCGTAGTGCAACGGGGTCTTGCCGAGTTGCGGGAAAGTCATTGCTGCTCCTGACCGTTCGCTGCCGTGATGGAACTGAAGGATGGTGCCGATGACCGGAATCGAACTGGTGCGCGTTACGAGACCGACTCCACATCGACAGCGCTAAATTATCTCTTGTTGCTCACATCGCTGAAAATTCCAACTGGCGACATTATATCCAAAGTTCTACATGCCTCACCTGTCAGTGCGAACCTGTTTCGAACCCAAACCCTCATGCGGAATATTGTGGAAACCGGCAACGACAGTGGCCGCTTGAAAAATAGATCAACGCCCGCAGGCGGACCGCGTCGTCGATGCGATTGAAATCGATAAATCGCCCACGCGGAGAAAATAAAACACCGCCATGGAACGAAGTTTCTGCCAAACTATTGCGTCGGTGGAATATCACTGAGCGCGGATACATGGGTCGCATAAACGCCGGCCCAGCTATCCCCTGCAGAGTTGATGGTCGACACCGTCAGCGTGACCCAGCCGTTACGGAAGGCCTCGCGTTCGATCCCGACGGACAACGCCGCCGAATCGGACGGAGCGCTTGCATCGAGCTTCGCGACAAAGTCCCCCACTTCTATCACCGGGATAAAGTCTGTGAGCGCTCCGTTGGCGTAACCGACGCCGTAGATTCCGCTACTCGGCACCGTGACGCCGCTAACGGGATACCTGCTGCCCTTGAGGATTACGCCGCGTGCTCCGTCAACAGCCACAAAGGCTGAGGAACGCCAGCGCGGCGGCTCCCCATCGCTGGCATCGGTGGTACTCCCGCTCCCGGGAGGGCGCCCCGAGTAGACCCAATAGAGGAAGTCCTGGAACGTATTTCCGGTGCCGGCGCGGGCCACCATCAGGGTCTTCCCGCTCGCGGTGTCGTTGATGAAGATGCCCTGGTTGACGAAGACCGGCATCGTTATCGTGCCACCAGTCCCGCCTTGACCGATGGGCAGGTTGCAGTAGGCAAGGAGGTCCTTGTTCCCGTCGGTCGGGCAAGTCAGGGAGATGTCTCGCATGTCCGTTCCCCACGCCCCCCAGAAGGCTAAATAGCGCCCATCAAAGGCAAGGCCTTCGCCGAACGTGGCGAACGTCGCTCCCGCTATGGGATTTCCACCCTGATCCGGCACGGGATCGCCGATCTGGGCGATTGCCGTGAGAGACGGCTGATCGGTTAGTGGCGCAACGTAAATACCGCCCTTCGTCGGGGCATTCTCGTTATCGAGCCCGGTAAATACGATTTTGCCGACCGCAGCGCTAGGCGGCGCCGTCGAGCCGAATGGAACCGATTGTCCCGGAATCACCGTGTTGCTATCCGCAATGAGTATGATCGGACTCCCGGGAACCGAAATATCCCTGAAGTAGACGCCGGTCTTGCCTACCGTCAGTAAAGGATTGCCGGGATCCGGCACTGTGAAATTGCCTTTGAAGGCGATGTATTTGCCGTTGGCTGCTGTGGGCGAGCCGGGGAACACATCGAATCTGGTTCCTGCCGACGCTCCCGGCACCTGAAAGTACGAGAATGCCGGCACGTTGCCGAGGACGTTGGCCGCCGTGGTCACAGTGCCATTGATCCGGATGAAGACCCCCGTGGTTCCGGCTCTCGTTTCCAGTTGAGTGACAGGATCAATATAATCCCAGACCGGTTGTGAGTTTCCGCGCGTGGCGAGCAAGCTGGACGAAATATCGATGCGCGGGATGGAAGGGGTTTCAGTAAAGCTTACCCCGAGATTGTTCGGATCGGGAACGAGCGTGGCGTTATCGACGATCGTCTGCAATGCCGGCGATGAACAGAGATCCACCACCCACACGCCTCGATGCGGCTCTGCACCCGCAGATCCGGATCCGCCAGCGATCTTGGCGCGCGCCCGGAAGACCACCTCGCCATTGCCGTTGACCGAAGGTTGGTTGTAACTGAAGAAATTCATGCTGGGATCGCCCGGCGGCGTGTACGTATTGTTCACGACAGTCACCCACTTCCCGGTCGCGTTGCTGATTGCGCTGGAACATCCACTTGCAGCGGCAGGCGGAGACGTACTGCTTCCGCCACCGCAGGTAGTCAACAAAATGACGCCGCTCGATGCAATTGCGACGCCTAGCGCACGCTTGACGAGTGCCCGGCCAACCGCTGTCCCGGCCTTCGCTGCATTCAAAACGCTTGAGATAAACATGTTAAGCCTCCAAGTAAGCCCTGCTGTTTCAGGCCACCTGTCTTGCATCGCTGTGCCGGGACTAATCCAGATCAGAACTTCCTTCGGACAAAACCCGGCAGCGCCAAGCACGGCCTGAGGGAGCGCTAAGCTCCCTCACGGCGGCAGCTGTCTAGTTGACGTTGATGTCGATTTGCGCTGAACCATCAATATTGAGAACCCCGTTGGTCACAGCACTAATGGATGTGTTATTGGGAGTCGCCGCAGGCGAAGTCGGATCGAGCGAGAACTTGATGTGCCAAAGGCCGGTTTTCGCATAAGGCACGGTCACGTTCTTGAGGTTCCAGACAAAGCCATAGGTGAAGTTGCCGGAAACATTTACCTCGGCGGCAAAGTATCCGGGGCCGTCACCTATCCAGAGGGTCTGACTAATCAGCGGCGCTTCACCATCTTTCCAGATCGTCAAGTGGGCATTCGCAGCGAACACGAACGCGCTCGTGGCAGTAGTGACAGGCACTCCGGTAGTCCCCGTGACTTCATTTATCGTGGAGCCATACAGTGAAACCATCGGATAGGTCGTCATAGGTGTAACAAGCGGGTCTATCGCCTTGGAGAGCACCATCTCGACCCTGACAACTGAAGTTGACTTCAGGCTCTGACTGACCAAGTTATCCCCCCACGTGCCGGTGACTGCCTGCACACCGCTTGCAGCGGCTTTGTCCCACTGTCCCTGCCACGCGTTGGTCGACCCTTGCTTGTAGTAGGTCACGTTGTTCCGCTCATACGTCGCTGTCGGATCAAGATACGGTAACGTAGTTGTGGGAATAACCTCCGTGCTCAGAGGACGCAGTCCGGTGCTAATGTCGGCCACAGCGGATGCCGCATTAGTCGTCCACACACTGCTAGCGGGGATAGGCAGGCCGGTTATGCCGACATTGTCAGCAAATATGAGCGCTGCCGAGAAATTGTTGCCAAAGCCGGTATCCTCTCCGCCGCCCCCGCCGGTAGTCGTGCTCGGTGTATCACTCTTTTCTGCAGTGGCCACTTCCCCGCCGGCGTTCTTCGCGCTGACAGCCCAGTAGGTTACAACGTTCGCCAAGCCGGCATTGTCTATAAACGTGAGTGCTGTCGCGGGTAGCGAAATCAGATGGTTTTCCGGCAGGAAGGCTGTCCCAGCTGTCGTGCTGCGGTACACCTCGTAGCTGGCGGGCGCATCTCCGGTAGTCGGCGGCGACCAGGCCAGGGTCTCTGACAGGCTGACCCCCGTGGTATTCATTACGGCAAGATTCGTTGGCGCTCCTGGTGCTGCAACAGTAGCGGTAGTCGTCCCGCTGCCTCCACCACCGCAACCGGTGACTGCAAAGGCCATGACCACAGATACTGCAACAGCGGCTGCGATTGACAAGAAACGCCGCCATCCAATTTGGCTTGTGTCAAAAGACGCACGTTCGCCATATGGGCGAATACGAGAAATGATGTTCATGATACTTCTCCTTTAATGTTCGTATGATGTGAAAGGTAATCGACGTGCAGGCACCGTGGCCATGCTGGTAAAGAAATAACGTTGCAGAAACAGAATGGAAATATGCGGCGATGGCAAATTGCGGAGTAGAGAGCCGGACAGGCTTCCGCCGGAATCGCTGCAGTCGCGGATCGGGCGGCGGTCGTTCAGCGCCGGCTCTGCCTGCTCAAACCATTTGGCGGAATACGCATCGGCCATTTCCTTCCGCACTGCGCAGGAAGGCGAATTGGCTTCGATCGTGTAATTGTTTTGCCTGAATGTGTTCATTTCGCGCTCCCAAGAACAATCTGAAGGAATTGCTATTCATGGGAGTACAAATTACAGCTGCATTACCGTTAAATATATACGTACGAGCACCTATCCCGCCGCGAATTGGGGTACTCGACAGTTTCAATGAGCAATGAAATAAGCAAGCGCGGAATTCGGATTGAATTGATTTTTCACGGGAGCGGGAGAGCGTGTTCGAAGCGCAACTCGTTGCGGGGTGGGAGGCAATGCGATGTCGATTTCTGCCCGAATGCGGGATGCGTAAGCTTGCATCACAGCAGGATCAACGCGCCATCAAGCACCTCTTTCGACACGACTCTTGTGATGTGCCTTTGTTGCTCGCGGTAATCTCATTTAGTCTGGCGTTCCCATTTAGGGAATCAGATTTGAGTGCGAATATTTTTGGAGTTGGGGGCTACTCTGCGAATCCGAGCCTTCCATTTGTCGGAAGGCAATTCGCGAACCGATGCCATACATCCTCGTGTGAACAGAATGTGAACGGCAAGAGACAATTGATCGGGGAGAGTCGCCCAAGTGGATGCAGCCTGTTGATTTGGAATGGTGCCGATGACCGGAATCGAACTGGTGACCTACGCGTTACGAGTGCGTTGCTCTACCAACTGAGCTACATCGGCGTTCCGGCGCGGATTATAAGCGGATAGCCTTCCTTGCGGCAACGATTAATGCCAAAGATAAGGCGCGACATCGAACGGTTGCGGCGTCCCATTGATCACATTCATCAGTAACTCGACACTCGCCGGCGACATGGTGACGCCATAACGGAAATGACCGCTGTTGATGTAAAGGTTGGACAACTGCGGATGGCGCCCGATGGTCGGTATATTGCCTGGCGAACCCGGTCGCAGGCCGGCCCAGTGCTGGATGACCGGCATGCCATGCAAAGCCGGCAGCAGCGCGATCGCACGCTGCAACAACATTGTGCGCGCCTCCCCGGTCGTGCTCTTGTCAAAACCGGCATCTTCCAGCGTACTGCCCACCAACAGATGGCCATCGCGGCGCGGAATCAGGTACAGGTCTTTTTGCAACACGATGTGCGGCAGGGGTGGCGCATCGAACTTGAACAACAGCATCTGTCCGCGTATCGGTTTGATATCGGCCTGCAAGGCATGTTTGCCAAGCAACACCTTGCTCCAGGCTCCGGCAGTCACGATATACCCGTCCGCACTGTAGCTGCCTTGCGTCGTCAGCAGTTGCCTCACCCGCCCTGCTTCCTCGACGATCTGTTTTACTTCGCATTGCTCGAAGATACGTCCGCCGAGTTGTTCCACCCGCGCTCGCAAGGCTTGCATCAAACGCGGATTGCGCACTTGGGCAATATCGGGCAACAACATGCGATCGCCTTGCACCTCCATATTCACGCCATGCGCCGTACACCATTTCTGCGCAGCCTGAACGTCGGACGGCGGCAACACCAGCATGCCGCTGCGCTGATATTCCGGGTCGATGCCTGTCGCCTGGTACAGTTCCCCGGCAAAAGCGCCGAACAACGCCATGCCGCGCAGCGCCAACCGGCTCACCTCGTCGGGGTAGTCCCATAGGCACAAAGGCGAGAGGATTCCACCTCCCGCCCAGGAGGCTTCCCGCCCGACCGAGCCGCGCTCCAGCACGGTCACTTCGGCACCATGACGCAACAGCGACTCTGCTGTTGCCAGCCCCAAGGTACCTGCACCGATCACTATAAACCTGGATTTCAAAATCACGTTCCCTCGATTGCCGGCAACGCGACAAACCGGGCGCTTGCCCGGGTTGAAACCGTCGTTACAGCAATGTTATGTCTTGTTACGAGTTTTGCATCACCACTTTTTGAAGTTGCCGCTTGATGTTTCACAAAGGTTCTTCATTGCCTGAATTGATGGACACGGTACTCCCCTTGGCCTCATCACTTCCAAAGCGGTTATTATTTAACCGGATGGAGGATAACGATGCACCGCCTGGCGATACTTGCAGGCTCGGATATTTTGAGGAAATATTCGGAACAATCCCCTTTAATTCCAAGCATTCAGTCGGACCAAACCATATTGGGATATGCTCAAATCTTTACGCGCATTGTAATCACTTCACGTAAAAAATCAGCAACGGCGACACAACAGCGCGAGGTATCAACCGCCTATCCTCAAAAAACAGCCTTTTGTCGTAAATACTTTTGACCGAACGCTTGGAACGGCTAGACTTTATTCCCAATATGGATTGGGGCTGTTGCAGAAGGATGATGAATACCATAACGACACCATTGTTGCTGCAACCACTGGACCGCCACAGGGGTGATTCGTCTTCCAGCATCTACGCACATTCCCGTACTGATATCGAGACCGGCTTCACTCTGATTGAAGTCCTGGTTGTCATTGCCGTTGCAGCCATATTGTTGTCCATTGCGCTACCGAATCTGGGATATTTCATTGCAAATGGCCGCATTTCAACTGCATCCAACGATCTGGCCAGCGATCTGATGTTTGCTCGCAGCCTGGCTTCCTCGAATCAATATTCAGCGGTTGTCTGTCCGTCGAATGCACCTACAACGAACACAAACACACCTCCAACTTCATGTAACACTGCCGTCCAGTGTTCGGTCAATCCGAACGACTGGGTATTTTTGGGCCGGATCGTGTTCATAGACAAGAATTTCAATGGAAAATGCGATGGCAGCGAAACGATAATCAGATACACCGCACCCACGCTGACACCTGACACCTCGAGTACGCCAACATCGATCGTCCCGAACTTCCCGAGCAATAACTGGATTGCTTTCAATCCTTACGGAGCAATGATCAGTCCTGCCCCTGCCGGAGCAATATCGTCAGGAAACTTCAAGCTTTGTGTTAAAGGCGCCACCCAGTGCAGGCAAATCGCAGTTGACTTTAGTGGTCGCCCCTCTATAAAGCCAGTGCCATGGTGATCGACAGACAACTTCAGGAAAAAATCTTCTTGCCTGCCATGAATACCTTGCCTGCCGAAGAAAAAGGATTCACCTTGATCGAAGTTCTGGTGACTCTTCTCATTGTCTCAATTGGAATTTTCAGCATACTGGCAGTGATCACTGTCAGCCTTCAGTTGAATTCATCGTCGGTCTACCGGACCATCGCAGCGCAACAAGCTTATGCGATGGCCGAAGCACTGCGGGCCAATCCAAGCGCCCTCGGAACGATCAATTCATCACTGGCCGTGACTTTTGCAGCTCCCGGAACGGGAGGGACCAGCACAACTTGCTGGAATGGCACAGGATGCACCCGCAATTTTTATGTTGCGACCACGCTCGATGCCTGGAACAAGCAATTGGCGGCAGTACTTCCATCCGGCACGGGAACCGTCTGCCTTGACAGCTCGCCGTACGACGGCACACCGACCAATTGGGCATGCGATGGTGCCACAAATCCTCTAGCACCCTACGTCGTCAAAGTATGCTGGAACGAATCGCGCATTGCCGCGTCATCCTCTGTCTCTGTTACGGGTGGCGCAGCCGGCGGTGGAACTTCTGCTACAGGAGGGATGCTATGCACCTATACCAGCCTGTGAAAATATCCCGCGAAACCGGGTATTCGCTTGTCGAGTTCATGGTGGCGATAACCATTTCATTGATTATCATGTTGGCGCTGGCAATCGCCTGGCAGAGCGGATTCAAGACGCAACAAAGCCAGACAGACGTGAGCCGACTGAACGAAACGGTGCGCTTTTCCATCGACTTGCTGTCCAGGGAAATCAAACAGGCCGGGCTGATCAATACTGCAACGACGATGTTGAATGAACCCAGTTTCTGCTCTACGCAGCCCATAGGGAGTTCCATTGTCGGCGTAAACGATCCCGCCACGATCAATCCGGCTGGCGCGATGACCGCCGGGCATTTGCCCTCCGGCGCTACGCCGATTCTGAACAAGAGCGACGCTATCCGCGTCCGCTATTACGGAGAGGATCCCAATGCAGGCACCACCGGAGCGAC
>JGI20214J51650_10001883_pt1 | contig 13349 bp, 12 predicted proteins | sample WetSurMetagenome_FD_51650 | JGI IMG/M metagenome (IMG submission 51650) | reverse complement strand
AGCCGACATAAACGGCTCTGGCTACAATGCTGTGCCCGATGCTGTACTCCTCGACCTTGGGCAGGGCCTTGAATCTTTGCACGTTGACATAGTTGAGACCGTGTCCCGCGCTGATGCCCAAGTCAAAGCCTGCTGCGGTCTCGACCGCCCTGGCAATCCTGTCAAACTGCCTGCGAGCCTCCGACTCGGAACGGGATTCGGCATAGTGCCCCGTGTGAATTTCCACGATATCGGCGCCGATGCCGTGACTGACTTCAATCTGCGCCGGATCAGGGTCCACGAAGAGGCTAACCTCTATCCCTTTCTGCTGGAGCTGACGGATCGCCTTCTGGTAGAGACGGGCTTTGGCTTTGACGTCCAGCCCGCCTTCTGTGGTGAGCTCTTCTCGCTTCTCAGGAACCAGAGTGACGAGATCCGGCCGGATCTTGCGCGCGATCCGAACCATTTCAGGGGTTGCCGCCATTTCCAGGTTCAGCTTGGTCTTGACGACCTGCCGGAGGAGAAGCACATCCCTGTCCTGAATGTGACGCCGATCCTCTCTCAGGTGGCAGATGATTCCGACGGCACCAGCCAGCTCAGCCATTCCTGCTGCGATGACTGGGTCAGGTTCGGTGATCCCTCTTGCCTGCCGAACCGTCGCCACATGATCCACATTGACAGCCAGTCGCGCCATAAGTTTCCTCCTACAACAAAAAGACCTTCTTCCCTCGTGACCTGGAAGGCAAGCTCATTCTTCCATGACAAGGGTCATGAGCCGGTTTTCTTCCTTTCTCATCCGAAGCGCTTGCTTCGAGGAACCCTCGTGATCGTAGCCCAGCAGATGAAGAACGCCGTGGATCAGGAGCCGGTCCACGGTGCGCTGCAGAGGCTCCCCCAATTCCCGGGACTCTAAAATGGCTGTGTCTACGGAGATGACCACATCGCCGAGCATGCCTGATGGGAGGGGGGAGGGGCTGCCGGAGAGCATGGGAAATGCCAGGACGTTGGTCGGGCCCTGCCTCTTGAGGTACTGCTGATTGAGCTCGGCTATCCTTTTGTCATTGGTGAAAAGGAGGCTCAGCTCACCCTCATGAAAGTCCAAGTCTTCGAAGAGTCTCTTCAACTTCCGCTTTATCGTCCGGCTTCCGAGCCCCGGAATCTTCCGCTGGAACGTGATCTGAACTTCCATTCTTCACCTTCTTTGCTTGCCCTGGGACCGTCTCAGGATATTCGATACGATGATGAAAGATNCCGCTCAGGGTCTTGTTGAACCCCTTGGCAATCTCGTGAAGATCCTTCAGGGTGAGCTCGCACGCGTCCATCTGCCCGTCGGAAAAGACCTTGTTGATGATCTTTTGCACCATGCCCTGGATGCGGGCCGGAGTCGGGTCAACCAGAGACCGTGAAGCAGCCTCGACCATGTCGGCCAGCATGACAAGGCCCGCTTCTTTGGTTTGAGGCTTTGGCCCGGGGTAGCGAAAATCCTCTTCTTTGATTTCCGTGACCCGTCCGCTCTTGGAGAGTTGTCGCTCCTGAGCCTTGTGATAAAAATAAGAGATGAGGCTTGTCCCGTGATGCTGCTGGATAATATCGATAATTTCTCTGCCGAGCTTGTGTTCGCTGGCGAGCTCCACAGCGTCTTTTACATGGGAGATCAAGATCAGACTGCTCATGGAAGGAGCGAGCTTCTCGTGTTTGTTCTCGCCGCCGGCCTGGTTCTCGATNAAGTACAGGGGNTTTTTCATTTTGCCGATGTCATGGTAATAGGCGCTCACCTTGGCCAGAAGAGGGTTGGCGTGAACGGCTTTGGCGGTNGCCTCCACCATGTTGCTGATCACCACGCTGTGATGGTAGGTCCCCGGAGCCTGAACCATGAGCTCCTTCAGCAAGGGCTGATCCATGTTGCTCAGTTCGAGCAGCTTGATGTCCGTCGTGAAGCCAAAAGCGATTTCCACCAGAGGCAGCACGCCGGTGGCGACGATCCCTGCCAAAAGCCCTGCCATGAACCCTGCCAGGCAAGCCACGATCGCATCGAGAGTGTAGAGCCTTCCGTAGATCATCTGAACGGCAAGGCTCAAAATGATATTGATCAGCCCCGTCATGAGTCCGGCTTTGATGAGGATGACCCGCTCGGTACAATTTCTCACCCCGTAGGCCGCGACCAGGCTGCTGACAAAGAAGTAGATGAAAAACTCCACCCTTGCTCCTGTGGCAAGGGAAGCAAAGACCGAGAGGATCAGCGAAAAGGAAGCTGCCGCACCCACGCCCTGAAAGATGGANATGAGCATGGCCCCAACTGCCACGGGCATTCCAAAAAGGAGGGCTGTGGAGGAGAGGTAATGGAAACCCCGCTCGATCTCCCCGGCAACGAAATTGTAAGTCCATATTATCAGGAAAAGAGAAAGGAAGACCGAGGCATCGAACAGGAGGTCGGCCGAGGATTTGGTTCTCATGAGACCAACAAAATAGATGGATGCAAAAAGAATCCCGATCAGGATGGTCATGGCNGGAATGCGACCGATTAAGTCTATTGGCCGTGAGGTCTTCGTCTCTGCTTCCAGCTTCAGGATGTGCTCTGCGCCGATTCTCTCTCCCTCACGGACAATCATTTCCCCCTTCTTGATTTTGAAAAAGACGGTTTTGACGGACTCTCTTGCAAGTTCCCTTCGGGCTTCGGTCTCTCGCTGGTTGAAGGTGAGGTTGGGTCTAACCAGCGATTGGGCAAGCTTGAGGGCCGCTTCCGTGATCTCTGCGGGGACTCCTTTGTCCTGCAGCGCCTTGCTCTGATTCCTAATGTGATTTCTTGCGGCTTGAAGATCCAAGAAGCGGTCGGGATCCGTGACCGTGCTTTCCTTCTTGGAATAGATCTCGTGAAGGACGATTCCGCCCCGGTCCATGTGAATTTTCATGGCGGATTTGCTCGTCACCACACCTCGTTCCGAGATGTCCGTCACGAGGTCGATGACGGTTTCCTCGGCGGCGGAAGAGAACCCGAGCCGGGCGAGGTGGTCAAAAAGCCGATCGTCCACCGGGATCTCCAAGATCCCGAAAAAACGGTCTCTCGCTACCAGATAGGATTCGGATTTAGGGGAAAAAGCCCTTTCCTGAAGGCCGTTTTTTGTGGCCTCCTGCCCGTTTTGAGCAGCGGCATTTTTGAGACTGTCCCTGGCCAGGTCAAAAGCTTCTCTGATGGAGGGGATGAGGTTCAGGGCAGAAACGTCGAAATCGTAAACCACCTGGACTTCCCTGCCTGCCTTTTCCCTGTCTTTTTCTGTGAGGTCTTTGTTTTCGACAAGGAAGTCCTGAGAAGCCTTAATGCCCCTGCTGGCCACATCCCCAATCTTGTACGAGGCCGGTCTTGTGAGGACATTCGGAGAAAGAAGCACGGCAACCACCAGGCTCATAAAAATCAGTGTGATCCATCGCAGCCGGGCAAGGTTGACCTGTAGCTGCACGAAACCCCTCAGCTTGGCCCAGAGGCTGGTCTCCTGCTCGGGTTTCTTATGAGGCTTTAGACCTGAAATGGGTCTTACTTTTGCTTTATCGGGCATACTCTTTTTGCAGAACCTCGCATACTAGAGGCCGGGGAAGATCATCGGGTGCCGCCCTGTCAGGAATCTGTCGGAGTGGGCAGTGTTTTCCGCTTCACCGTTGATTTTTTTTGGTTTTCCAACTTCTCGTAAGCGTCAATGATTTCCTGGACCAGGGGGTGGCGGACAACGTCTTCCCTTGAGAAAGCGATGAATTTTATTCCTTCGATTCCATGCAGAATCTCCCTGGCTTCGATCAATCCCGACGTTTTCCCTTCGGGGAGGTCTGTCTGGGTGACGTCCCCTGTGATTACCGCTTTTGAACTGAACCCCAGACGGGTCAGAAACATTTTCATTTGTTCCGTAGTCGCGTTCTGCGCCTCATCGAGAATCACGAAAGAATCATTGAGAGTCCGGCCTCTCATAAAGGCCAGAGGGGCCACCTCGATGACTCCTTTCTGCAGAAGCCGGGAGGCGTCCTCAAAGTCCATCATGTCGTGAAGCGCATCATACAGAGGTCGGAGGTAAGGATTAACCTTTTCGTAGAGATCGCCCGGCAGGAACCCCAGATGTTCTCCCGCCTCGACGGCAGGCCTTGTGAGCACGATGCGTTTGATCTCCTTTTTGACCAAGGCTGCCACAGCCATAGCCATTGCGAGATAGGTCTTTCCTGTGCCGGCCGGCCCGATTCCAAAGACGATGTCGTAGGCCCGAATGCTGTCGATGTAAGCCTTCTGATTGATGCTTTTCGGCGCGATGACTGTTTTTCCTGATCCCACATAGACCCGGTCCATGAAGATCTTTTTGAGGCTTGCGGACTGATCGCTGCTCAGAATCCGGATCGCATATTCCACATCGTTCCTGTAAATGGGATAGTCCTGGTGAATAAGGTCGTAGAGTTGATTCAGGGTGTTTTCAGCCAGCTCGATNTCCCAGTCCCCCCCTTCCAGAATTACCTCGTTACCCCGCACGTTGGCGGAAAGCCCGATCCTGTTTCTGAGAACCTGAAGATGAGCATTTTGCTCGCCGCAAAGCAGCCGGACCAGTTCCGGATCAGGAAAAGAGAGTTTCTTCACTACCCTGGATGGCTGTTTCGCTGAATGACCTCCCAATCTAATCTCCTATTCAGTGACTTCCTATGACTTCATTTTCGCGTCCGGCAANGTGTGAGCCGGTAGATCAACAATACATCTTACTACCACGAGGCCGTATTTCAAGCAAGAAAATCCGGCGGCGGAGTCATTAATTTAATAGGAAATGAAATATTTTTATATATTAATAGATATTTATAATAATTTTAATATAACAAAAAATAATATACCAAAATAAAACTTAGCTAAAATAAATCCTATCTCAACTCAATGCAGGGGNTTTCATTGGGACAAATGGGTCTTGCCTCTTACCATGGAGGCGAAAATCCCGACGAAGCACATGAGGGAGAAAAGGGAGAAGAGAATTCTGATGCTTTTGACGAGAGCCGGGTAATTGGCTTCACCGATCTCAACCCGGCCTATGAAAAGGGCGAACACGACCGTGGCTGTGCCCATGCTGATCATCATTCCCAGGAGGCGCATGGTCCCAACCGCCCCCGAGGCAAGGCCATAAAATTTTTTCTCCACGCTGCCCATGATGGCATTCGTGTTAGGGGATGAGAAAAGACCGAATCCGATGCCGAGGCTGACCAAGCCGGTGAGGAGAAAGGGAATGGAGGAACCCTGATTCAANAAGANGAAAGGCACAAGACCCAGGGCNGTCAGGAGCATGCCCGCGGTTGCCACAATCCTCGGTTCGATCTTGTCGGANAGCCACCCTGCAATCGGAGAACAAGCTGCCATGACCACCGGCTGGGAAATGAGAATAAGCCCCGCNTCACGAGGGCCCAGTCCCTTGATGTGCTGCAGGTAGAGGCTCAAGAGAAAGGTGATCGCAAAGGTCGCGCTGTAGTTGATGAACGCGGCCAGGCTCGAGAAGGCAAAGACCCGGTTGGTGGTGAAGAGGGCCACCGGAAAAACCGGGCTCTCAATTCGCCTCTCCCACATCACAAAAGCGCACAGAGCCGCCGCCCCGAAAATCAGGAGCCCCAGGCTTTTCGGGGAAGGGAGCAGGGAGACACCGCAGATGATGCTGGTGAGCCCTATCCCGTAGATGATAGAGCCCCTCAGGTCAAACGTTTCTCCCCTTGCTTCAGCCCACTCCTCTTTCAGCCTGAACAGGAGGAGAAGGAGGATGGCGATNCCGAAAGGGAGGTTTACAAGAAAAACGCTTCTCCATGTGAAGTGTTGGGTCAGGAGACCNCCCAGCACAGGGCCCATGGAAAGCCCNGTGTACACGGCAGCCACGCTGATCCCCAGCACCTTGCCTCTTTCGTTGGGCGGAAAGGCAGAGGTGAGGATGGCGAGGCCGGTAGCGAACATCATCGCACTTCCGGCCCCCTGGAGAATACGAAAGAGGATGAGCTGGAAAGCTGAGGAGGCAACGGCACAGAGCAGGGAGGAGAGAGTGAAGGCGACAATTCCGAAGCCAAAGATCTTCTTTCTGCCATACAGATCGGCGAGCCGGCCAAAAGGGACGAGGCACACGGCTGAGGCGAGGAGATACGCGGTGGGAATCCAGGTCAGAATCACCGCGTCGATTTTGAACTCCTTGGCAATCGCCGGAAGGGCCAGGTTGACGGACGAACCCATGAAAGGGGTCATGAAGGAGCTCAGGATCGCTATGATCAGCGCCGCACGCCGTAGGCTCGGTGGATACATAGAAGCAATCTGTAGAACTTGGGCTCTCGCGTGTTGACCGCTCAGGGTGGAGAGACAGCCATGTCGCTCTGCCGGACGGACGTAAAGGCAGTGCCTAGAAGGGCCGTTTCCCGCAGCAGCTTCCGGGGCCGCTGCACCCGGCGGCCTGGCCCGGGGACGATCCGCAGCATGCCGTGTCGCCGGGACCCGGCATGCTCTTTCGCCCCGTNCCAGACAAAGAGGAATGCGCTGCAAGGAGCCGCTTGACATTCCTGCTTCCGCAGACCCGGCACNCCGGTTGCTCAGAGGAACTCGCGACAAGGATTTCGTTCACCTTTCCGCAATCAATACAAAGAAAATCAAAAAGAGGCATGGCATCATCCTTTTCTAAGGANAAAAATCAATTTACGCCGCTTTGTCGGCGTGTCCTTCCTCGTATTCTTTGATGGCCTTTTCCAGGGTTTTGACCGCCAGACGGATGCAGTGCTGCTTCTGATCCGGAATTTGAACCAGCCGCCGAAAGACGTCCCGGTCCTTGACTTCCAGGGCCTCGGAAAGAGTCTTCCCCCTGACGAGATCGGCCAGGGCCATAGCAGCTGAAACAGCACCCGGGCAGCCAAGGACCTGGTATTTTGCGTCGGCAATACGGCCCTTATCCACTTTGATGAAGCACTTCATGGTGTCTCCGCAGGGGCCGGTCAATTCCGTGACATGATTCGCCCCTTTCAGAGGGCCGAGGTTCGGTTTCGTCAGAAAATACTGGATAGCCTCTTCAGCATAGCCTGAACTGGTCAGCATGTCGCGAATGCTGGCAATGTCGTTTTGATCCGATCGCGTATCCTGCTCCATGTGCATTTCCCTCTCTAGTGATGCTGGCATCCGCCCTGGCNTTGGTGTCCGGCACAGGTCATATTGACTGAAAACTCGGGGAGCTTGCCGGATTTCATGTATTCGAGATTCTGTTGCACACTCCCTTCCACTGCCCTGAAGACGCGCACCCCTTGNGCCTGAAGCCTCATCAGGGCGCCGCCCCCTATNCCGCCTACAACAATAGCATCCACAGCGTTGCCCGCAAGGGCTTTCATGGGCTGGCACTGACCATGCGCATGGTGGGCGTCGCTATTGCCGATGGTTTCGAACTCTCCACTGGTGCTGTCGAGAATCACAAAAGACGGGGCTGAGCCGAAATGGCCGTAGACCTGGCTTTCAAGCCCCTGATCCACNTGAACCGGAAAAGCAATTTTCATTTTCAATTTCCTCCATAACGAAATTTCAGTTAAATAGACTAAAAAATTCATCCCGTCCTGTCAAGGGCGGGATGATAAAGTGTATCCTGTTTCATGAACGAAGGGTCGCGGTCAGCCGCAGGGGATGAAGCAGAAGATCCAGGGCATCCAGAATGCTGCGGGTCGCGATGTCCGCAGCGAGAAGGGTTTCAACGGCTGCTCCCTCTTCCTGGACCACGGCGATCCCCAGAGCCGTCTCTTTGAGCATCAGGGCATCGTTGCGGCCATTCCCCACGCTGACGGTTTTCTGTAATCCCAGCTGCCGGACATAGTCTGCCTTGGCCTGGGTCTGATTCTCCTTCCCGATGACCACGACCTCACAGGGGATACCGGCCGCTTCTTTCCGAACGCTTCCGAAAGTGTCCGCAGTGAGGATGTGGATCGAGACACTCTTTGCAAGCTCTTCTAACCGTTCCCTCACCCCAGCAATGAGACGACCGTCGCAGGCAATGGTTCCGTTGTAATCAAGCACAATATAGGAGAGAAAAAGCGTCTTGTAGCCTGGAATAGTCATTTCAAGCATAGGAATATGTTCCCTCAAGCGTTTTGCCCATGAAGCGTATCAATCCCGGCCGCTCCGCGCAAGCTTTGAATTCAATGAAGCTCCCCACAGCAAGCTGCGGGGTATCGTCTTCTCTCCTGGCCCGTCAATCCGTGCTTGACACGGAATCCAGTCCGGTTTTCTGGATACCGGCTTTCGCCGATAGGACGGATTCGCGGCAAGCCGCGGGGAATGCACCCCAACGGATTCAAAAAACCGGAAGAGGCTTCCCGAAAAGAACCCCTTCTTAGCTCACCCTAAGAAGTTTTCACGCTGCATGAAGCCCTGTATGGGAACTCACTTTCTGCCAAACCAGCCGAAGCGCTGCGGCAGCCTCCGTATGGTTGTCATATTCAATAACCGTCCGCCCCGCAACCATCGCCTTCGTGAAGGCCGGGTCAAAGGGAATGGCGCCTACAAAGGCGTAATTTTTTTCTTCTGCATACTGCTTGATTTCGCGGGTCGAATCGGGATTGAGGTCGGCCTTGTTGACGCAGACCATCACCGGCACCCTGAAGAAGTCAGCAAGCTGGGCCACACGCTCCATATCGTGCCGGCCTGCGACGGTGGGTTCCGTCACAATCAGCGCCGCACTTGCACCGCCCAGGGAGGCAATGACCGGACACCCGATTCCCGGGGGGCCGTCGGTCAGGATCAGGTCCAGATTCTTTGCTTCCGCCACCTTTCTGGCTTCCTGCCTGACCAGGGTGACGAGTTTCCCCGAGTTTTCTTCTGCAATGCCCAGCCTGGCATGGACCATAGGGCCGAAGCGCGTCTCTGAGAGGTACCATTCACCGCAGGTTTTTAGCGGGAAGTCGATGGCCCTTTCCGGACAGAAGTAGACGCACACGCCGCACCCTTCACAATCCATGCGGTTTACGGCATAGTCCGCACTGATTGCATTGTACCTGCACAAGTCTCTGCACAGGCCGCAGGCAGTGCATTNGTCGAGCTTGATGACGGNCGAGNGGCCGGCCTGAAAATCGTGTCGCTCCGTGGCTTGGGGATTCATGATCAGGTGTAGGTCCGCCGCGTCCACATCCGCATCGGAAAGCACTTTGTTTGCTGCAAGAGAAGCGAAGGCGGCCACGATGCTCGTTTTTCCCGTGCCGCCCTTTCCGCTGATGATGACCAGTTCTTTCATTTATGAACCATGAGAAGACAGAAGACAGGAGACAGCATACAGAAGGAACACATCGCCCCGCCTGGATCTACGCTACTAACTGCCGCAGTCAAATCTCTATCGCCGCTACTCACTGGGGACTCCCTACTGCCCGTTTCGTGCGTTTTACAAGATCAGTGATTTTTCCATACAATCGAAGGAACTTCTCTTTCCACTCCGGTTTCACGTCCACGAGCAGATCTCCCCTGGAGTAAGACTCGGCGATCTTTCGGTCAAACGGAATTTCCATGAGGATAGGAATCCCCTCTGCACCGGCGTACTCCCGGAGACGATCATCTCCCATGTCGGAGCGGTTGATAACGAGCCCGCAGGGAATGCCGAGGATCCTCACGGCTCCTACGGCCAGCTTCACGTCGTGAAGACCAAAGGGTGTCGGCTCTGTGACCAGGAGAACAAAGTCGGCCCCTCTCATGGCGGCGATGACCGGGCACGACGTGCCGGGAGGGGCGTCGATGATCGTTACCCTGTCCGGATGAGCAAAGGAGCGCACCTTTCGGATGAGAGGCGGGGCCATGGCTTCTCCGACCCTTAAACGACCGTGGATGAACTCAAGACCATTTCGACGGCCAATCTCGATCTCCCCCAAAACCCTTTGTCCTTCCCGGATCGCATGCTCCGGGCAAACCTCCATGCAGCCCCCGCAACTGTGGCAGAGCTCCTGAAAAGGAAGGACCGTTTTCCCGATCACGACAATGGCTTTGAACTGACAGATCTCACCGCACTTGCCGCAGAGGTTGCATTTTGTTTCATCGACTTCCGGAACACCGGTGGAGACGAGTTCTTTCTTTTCGAAAACAGGGTGGATAAACAAATGGGCGTTGGGCTCTTCCACGTCGCAGTCCAGAAGCTGCACCCCGCCCCCGAGAGATAAAGCCAAGTTGGTGGCCACTGTGGTCTTTCCGGTTCCGCCTTTTCCGCTGGCGATGCTGATGATCATATTGGGTTACTTAAGGCCTTTTGCTGTCCTTGAGCATGTAGCGGTGAAGCGCCTCCTGGAGAGTTTCCGCCGCGAGAAAAGCACAGTGCTCCTCGCTCTTGGGAAATTCGCCCAGGAACTCAAGGATGGATTGGGCCGTGATCTCAGTGACCTCTTCAGGGGTCTTCCCTCGGGCCATACGCGCCGCAAGGGCGGCACACACTTTGCTGGATATGCAGCCGTTGGTGAGGTAGGCGGCTTCCTTGACCCGCTCACCGTTGAAATTGAGGAAGATCTCAATGGTTTCCCCGCACTTGCCTGTCAAACAGGCATGCCCGTCGGACGCCCCCGCGCCTTTCCACTGAAGGGAATGAAGCCATTGATAAATGGCAACCTCACTGGAGGTCAAATCCCGCTTTACCGCAGTCTCCGTGCCGACGTTTTCATTTGGCCCATGAATCACATCACCCATGAATCCGATTCCTCCCGATGCGCTACATCTCAAAGGTCATACCGGTCTGCAAAGGCTTGAAACGGTCCCTGAACGACTGATAGAGGGCCGCCTGAGCCTTGAACCCCGTACAATGCCCGGCAGAGATCAGCTCAGTATCGAACTGAGAAAGCGCCGCTACAGTTTTCTCTATCCTTTCTTCCGATGCCGCCAGAAGATGAAATCCCCCCAGGATGGCGGCAATCCTCTTTTCTCCGGTCATCTCCACGCTGTGCTTCACGATGTTCACGATGCCGGCGTGACTGCATCCGGTGACGATCACCAGGCCTTTGTCCCTCAACTGTGCAACAAGGGAGAGGTCATCCTTCATCGTGTCTTGCACCATTCGGCCATCGGCCAAGGTGAAAAGGGGAATGCCCACCTCTTCAAAATCGGTCTGCCTCCGGACCTCTCCTGTGGTGATGAGGCCGGGAACGAATGGGAACGGATCGGTCGTAAGATAAAGAAGTCCCCCAGCTTCTTCGATCTTGGGCCGGCTGTCTTCCGGCATAACGCCCACGTGTCGGAGATAGGGGTCCTTGACAAAGTGGGGGCGAAAGGTGTCCGGATGGGCCACCACGGGGAATCCTTTTTTGCCGACCGCTTTTAGCACTTCGACCATTCCCTGGGTGTGATCATAGTGGCAGTGGGTCAAAAACAGAGCATCCACAGTCGAAGGCTGAATGCCAAGAAGACTCATGTTGTGAAGAAGTGCGGAGGGATTCTGACCTACATCTACGAGAATCTTCTTGCACAGGTTCTTCCTGGCCGCTTCCAGAAGAAAGGAAATGCCGTGCTGCCCCAGGAGAGGGCTCTCATACTGGACCGAATCCTCCGCCAAAACCGTAATCTTCAGGCTTGAAAGCGACTCGATTGGATTCATAGTCGTGTGTCTCCGTTCAGACCCATCCGGAAAGCCAGACTCAATATTGCAGGTTAGGGTTTCCAGATCGGCTTGTCCGGCATGACGAGGTTCTTAACGTTTTCCGCTGTCGTCTTGTAAATGCCGATCTTAGGGTCTGCACAGTCCCCGTACTTGTCACAGGTGAGATTGCCTGTTAAGCCTTTATAGTCCTTGGTGGCTAACATGGCGTCTCTCAGCGCCATCCGGCCGATATACAGGGTGCCATCCGGACCTTTTTTCGCGACCTTCTCGATCGAGTTGAAGACGATCATGGCCGCGTCATAGGCATGGGCGTGGAACGGGGCCAGCGGCTTCTCGCCGTACTTCTTCTGGTGCTTCGCCAGAAAGTCCTTATACCCGCCTGCAAACGCCGAGAAGTCCGGGCTGGAGTGGTACATACCTATGGCAGGCTCGCCTGCCGCCTTGTAGAAGTCTGGAGAGAAGATGCCGTCTGCTCCCATGAGCACGGTTTTTTCAAGACCCGAAACTTCTTTTGCCTGGCGAACCACATGCCCGCCCGCAGCAATAAAAATGGGCAAGTAAATGAAGTCAGGCTTGGTCGTGGCGATTTTGGTGAGCACCGGACGCATGTCCGTGTCCGTCGGGGCTATGGCCTCCTGGGCTGTGATGGTCCCTCCCAGTTTCTTGAACTGGTTGGCGAAGACGGCTTGGAGTTGTTCGGCATAAGGGCTTCCGTCGTGAATGGTCGCCGCCTTAGTCAGCTTGAGCTCTTTGTAGGCAAAGTCCGCAGCCACAGCGCCCTGAAGCTTGTCATTGTGAGCGGTGCGCAGATACCCGTCGTAAGCGGGGCCCCGGTTCGGGTCCGTGACACTCGGCAACGTATTGGAAGGGGAAATGGTCGCGATGCCCGCCTTCCACAGGATGGGAACCCCGGCCCTTGCCGCGCTGCCGCAGTTGGAACCGATGGCGGCAACGATCATTTTATCAGCTGCGAGTTTGGTGGCGGCAGCCTGTCCCCCTTCTGCGTTGCACCCTTCATCCTGAACGATCAGTTTGATCGGGTGCCCGAGCAACTTCCCTTTTTTGTCATCCGCGGCGAGTTCGACTCCCCTTTTCGTGTCTTCCCCGAGGGAGGCATCCGGGCCCGCCACGACAAACCAAACACCGATGCGGATCGGATCACCCGGCTTGATCTTGACCACACCGATTTTGTCTTCGTAAACGAAGTCCCCTCCTTTTTTCTGCGCTTGAGCAGTCACAGGAAGAAGAGCAGCACCTACCAACAGAGCCAGTACCAGAATGAGAAAGCGTTTCATACGGTCCTCCTATAAGGATGAGATATTTGAAGGACTTCCGGAGAAGCCTCCTTTTTACCGCCAAGGGCGGTCATACAAGCAAAGATATGGTCCGAGATCAAATGGGGTTTGGCTGAGTCCAAAGGCCCGCTTTGGGCCATTACTCCAACACTCCCGTACTCCAATACTCCACTGTCTTTCTAGTGGTCGCAAACATTGCCGCCCGTGACCAAGCTGTCCGTGAGATACTGACGAACGAGTGACTCGGGGGTATCCGTCGGAGCCCCTGTAATCACCTTGATCCCGTTCTCGACAAAGAGCTGCTGCGCCCTGCTGCCCATGCCCCCGGCAATGATAATGTGGGCGCCCATTTCATGAAGCCATTTTGGCAGCACGCCGGGCTCATGGGGCGGGGGGGTGTGCATGGTTTTGGCTTTGATTTTCCCCTCTTCCGTTTCAATAAGTGCGAATTGATCGCAGTGGCCGAAGTGGGAGCAGAGTTTTCCCTCCGCAGTAGGAACGGCAAACAGCA
>JGI20214J51650_10001879_pt1 | contig 13372 bp, 10 predicted proteins | sample WetSurMetagenome_FD_51650 | JGI IMG/M metagenome (IMG submission 51650) | reverse complement strand
GGTCAGGCCGGTGCCGCTGCTCGACAGGCTGGAGCTGCCGCCGAGGGTGACGTTGCCCGAGAGCGTGCCGGCGCCCGAGGTGTTGCCGATCGTGCCGCCGTTGACGGTGACGGCGTTGGCCACGCTGGCGCCGCCTCCGATGTCCAGCGTGGCGGCGCTGGCGACGCTGATCGCGGCCGCCGAGTCGAAGTTCGTTGCCGTGCTGACGGACGTGCGACCACTGCTCAGCGTGACGTTCGGCGCCTTCAGAATGCCGGCCGAGCCCAGCGTGGTATTGCCGATGATGTCGATCGTGCCGGCGGTGACCTTGGCGCCGACCGTGTTCGTGGCGGTGCTGCCGGTGCTGATGGTGACCGTCGACGAGGCACCCGCAGTGACGTCGGCCGACGTCGCGATGGCGACGCTTCCGGCCGCGTTGGCGTCGTTGTCGGCATACATCGCCACGCCACCGGTGACCGAAACCGACTGCGTGACGTTGATGTTGCCGTTGGCGCGCAGCGTGAGCTTGGAGCCCGTGGAGCTGACCGCGGCGTTGACGTTGATGTCGCCGCTGGCCTGCAGCTCGACAGTGCCGCTGCCGAGCTGGGTTTGCAGCCCGGCGGCGCTGATCGTGCTGTCCTTGCCGGAGTAATCCGCGAAATGCAGCAGCGAGGTGCCCACGCCCAAAGGCGTGTTATTGATGTCGTCCCCGAGGTTGCCGTCTCCGTTGATGTCGGAGTTGGCGGTATTCGCGACGATGGTGATGTTGTTCGGGTCCAGCAGCAGCGTGCCGGCCTGACCGAGCGGCGATGTGAGGTCGACGCTGCCGCGGTAGTCGAGGTAGCCCTTGCCCGAGACCTCGGCCTGGCCACCGTTCCCGCCGTCGGGGCCGCCGCGTGCGCTGGCATTGCCGAGGAAGCGGGTCGCGTCGTCGGACCACACGACCACGCGACCGCCGTCACCGCGTTCGGAGGCATCGGCCGACAGTACGGCACCGCTCGCGACGGCGACGACCTGCGCGTTGCGCACCCCGGGGTTCTTGCCCTGGAAGTCGCCGCCGACGCGGATGCGCCCGCCGCCGGCCGCGCCCGAGGCGTCGACGGTGGCACCGTTGTCGAGCAGAACTTGCTGACCGAGCACGACAACGTCGCCACCATGCTCGCCGCTCTTGGCGCCGCTGGCATCCAGCGTACCTGCGACGCGCGTGATGCCGTCGCTGCCGCCGTCGATGACGATCTGGCCGTTGCGCGCGCCGATCGAGCGCGCCTGGACCACGCCTTCGAGGTTCAGCACCGTGTCGGCAAAGCCGGCGCGCGCCGCGGCGCGAACTTCGGCACTGCCACCGTCGGCGTTGAGGCTGCCCAACAGCGACAACCGTGTGGGCAGGCTGCCGTCGTTGCGCGCATCGAAGAAGATCAGGCCGTCGCCTTCGACGTCCACTTGCACGTCGGTGGCCGCCACCAGTCCGATGCGGCGCGCGTCGATGCTGCCGGTTTGCGTCAGTTGAGGAGCGGCGAGCACGACGGTGCCGCCGGGAGCCGAGATCCGGCCGGCAGCGGTGATCGCGCCGGCGCCGTCGGCGCCGCTGCCGAGCACGAGGCGGCCGGATGCGAGGTCCTGGTTCGTGATCGACAAGGTGCTCGCGACGAGTCCGCCGACATCGACCTGCGAGCCCGCGCCGAAGACGATGCCGCGCGGGTTGATCAGCCAGACGCTGCCGTTGGACTGCAGGCGGCCATAGATCTGCGACGGGTCGCTGCCGAGCACGCGGTTGAGCAGCACCGAGCTGCTGTTCGGCTGCTGGACGACGACGCGCTCGCCAGCGGCGATCGAGAAGCTGGTCCAATCGATCCCGGCGCGCTGCGTGCCTTGCTGGATGTTCAGCTGGCCAGGGGCGGTCTGATTCACCGTGGTCTGGCCGAACGTGGGCACGGCACCCTGCGGCAGTGCGAACGCGGCCTGCGCCCCGCCGAGCAGGCAGGCGGCGACACTGATCGGATGCAGCGCGAAACGGTGGCGCGGAAGCGGCATTCTCGACATGGGACTCATCCTCGATCGCCGATGGGCCGATGGTTCAGTTGAAGAACTTCGTTGCCAGCAGGTACAAGCGCGGGTCGCGCACCTGCGTGTCACTGCGCGGAGTGCCGGCGATCGGCTTGGACAGGCTGACGCGCAGCGCGTACTGGTTCGGCCGCACCCACGCCAGCCCGATGCCGGCGCCTGTGAAGACATCGGTGTTCTTCAGCGCGGTCGCCGCGGTGGTGGCGGTGACCGGTGCCGGGTCCTTGCGGTAGCGCACGTATCCGGCGTCGAAGAAGACGCTGGCAACCATCTCGCGGGCGACGCGGCCGAGCCAAGCCTCGGGCGGCAGGAAGCGCAGCTCCAGGTTCATCACCGCGCCGCTGTCGCCGGTGCCTTCGCCGGTGGCGTAGGCGCGCACGCCGTCCGGCCCGCCGAGCCGGAACTGCTCGGTCGTGTCCATGTTCTTCATCGCGTACTGGCCGTTCAGCGCCAGGTAGGCGAGCAACTTGCCGGTGACGACGTCCTGGAGCCGCGAATATCCGAAGGTGACCTTCGTGAAGCTGGGCGCGTCGTCCAGGCCGCCAGGGCGGCCGTCGGGGTACTTGACGTTGCCGCTGACGAGGTTGATCTCGTAGGTGTTGACGCCGCCCCCCAGCACGCTGTCGCGGAAGTCGCCGGTCGTGCCCAGGCCCAGCGTGTCCACCGTTTTGCGCGTGCTCGCGCCGGCGGCCTCCTGCCGGTCCTCGTAGACCTTGTGTTCGTAGGAGGCGAGAGCGAACACGTTGAGGTTGCGCGAGCGCACCACGGGGTACAGCCCGTAGCCGTTGAACGTGAGGGCGGTGCCGTTCAAGTCGAGCGGGAAGTCGGTCTTGTCGAGCTGATAGCGCACGCCGGACAGCGAGGCGCCGAGCTTGAAGCCGTTGCTGCCCACCGGCGTGGTGTAGCCGAGCAGCCCGAACGCCAGGCCGCGCGTCGTCGAAGCGAGCGCCGTCGCGGTGAAGCCGTCGCCGCGATGAAACGGGCTGTTCATCTGGACCAGGCCGCCGACGTCGTAGCGGCCGAGGAAGCGCGAGCCGTTGACATCAACGTCGGCGCGCCCGGACCAGACACTCTCCGCGCGTGGCGTCACCACCAGTTCCGCCGTGCCCGGGGTGCGCCCGGCGCGGACCTCGAAGCGCGCGGTGATCCCGCGCAGGTCGTTGATCAGGAAGACGACGCGCTCGACGTCGCGCACGCGCAGCACGCTGCCCGGTTGCAGCCGGGCCAGGTAGGCCTCGACGACGTCGCGGTCGACCGGCAGGCCCTTCGCCCATTCGAGCACGACGCGGTCGAGCCGGCCCTCGAGCACGGCGATGCGGATGACGCCGTCCTTGGGCGTCTGCTCGGGGAGGTACGCGTAGCCGAGGTAGAGATCGAGGTCGCGCTGCAGGAATCGCGTGACCGCGTTGGCCGCGTCGGCGAGGTCCTCGAAGCTCCGGCCCTTGCCGACGTAGCGCGCGGTGAGCTTTGGCAGCGCCGCCTTCAGAGCGGCCGGTGCGTCGGCGTCGACCTCGTAGCGGGTGACGTCGACGCGGATGTCTTCGTCGGGTTTGCCCAGTTGGCGCGGCGGCGCGGGGCGCACCGGCGCCGCGGCGTCATCGCGTGGCAGCACCTGAAGCGGCGCCAGCTCGCTGGCCTTTGGGACGATTGTCGGCGTCGGCGCGGTCTGCGACCACGCGGCGTCAGTCCCGAACAGGCCCAGTGTCAGCGCGAGCAGCGCGACGGCCGCGCGCAGGGCGTTTTCCATCCAGACCTCGTCGGTAAGTGTGATTTTGTGCCGCGATAGTATCGGAGCGACTGCGCTGGCGCCATCCGGCGAAGCCCCTCGAAGAGGTGCTCGGAGGTTCGGCCTCGAGCCGCCGCAGGGTGCGGCAGAGGCAGGAAAGTCGCGGGTTTCGGGGGGTTCTCAGGCACGGGCAAGCCTGCGACACTCGCGCCGGTTCGCGGCCGCCTCGGCTGCGATCGCCGTGCCGACGGCGCCGACTCCACCGCACGCAAACCCGAACCTTTGATGAGCGAACTCGACGCCCTGGAACGCAAGGTCGCCTCGTGGCTGGAGCCGCTGCCCGACGGTGCTGCTCCGTGTGGCCCCGACCTCGAGTACGACAACGAATTCCTGGCGATCACGCAGGCTGCGGCGGGTAAACCCGAATCCCAGTTCGGTGCCGCCGAGGCACCTGACTGGCGCGCGGTGTCGGAACAGGCGGAATCGCTGTTCGAGCGTACGCGCGATCTGCGCATCGCGATCCTGTGGCTGCGCGCCGGACTGCACCTGGAGGGTTATGCGCTGCTGCCGCTGGGCCTGCGGCTGGTGGGCGGGCTGGTCGAGTCGCGCTGGGATCACCTGCACCCGTTGCCCGACCCCGACGATGGCGACGCGTATGCGCGCGTCAACGCGCTCACGCTGTTGCGCGAGCCCGACGGACTGATCGGCGACTTGCGCGAGACGCGCATCGTCAGCGATCGAGCCGTGGGTGAACTCACCGGGCGCGCGGCCGAGGTCGCGCTCGGGCTGGCGCCGGCGCGCGAAGGCGAGGCGACGATGAGCAAGGAGCAGCTGTCACAGATGATGGCCGCGGCGCTGGCGAAGATGCCTTGGCTGCGTGCGACTTGCAGCGACGCGGTGATGCAGACCAAGCAGTTGATCGCGTTGTTGAACGACAAGCTCGGTATCGGTGCTGCGCCCGACCTGCGCCCGCTGTATGCGTTGGTGAACGGTGTTGCGTCGCTGCTGCCGCCGGAGGCGGCGGCCGACGAAGGCATCGATAACGAAGGTGGCGGCGACGCGGGCTCTGCCGGTTCCGCGGGCGGCGTGCGGCGCAGTCTGTCAGGTGCCGTGACCTCGCGCGACGAGGCCGTGCGCGCGATCGACATGATCTGCGAGTACCTCGAGCGCGCGGAACCGGCGAACCCCGCGCCGCTGTTTCTGCGCCGCGCGCGCCAGCTCATCAATCACAACTTCCTTCAGCTGATGAAGGTGCTCGCGCCGGACGCGCTGGCCGAAGTCGCACGCGTCGTCGGTGTCGACCCGGACGGTGTCGAAGGCCCAGACGGCGCTTGACGAGAATCCGCATTTCGAGGACAACCCCGTCTTTTTTCGTTCCCTCAATCCACAGGAGTCGCAGATGGGCAGCAGCCAGAAATTCATCGCTCGCAACCGGGCTCCCCGGGTCCAGATCGAATACGACGTCGAGCTCTACGGCGCCGAGAAGAAGGTCCAATTGCCCTTCGTGATGGGCGTGCTGGCCGACCTGTCGGGCAAGCCGGCCGAGCCGCTGGCGCCAGTCGCGGACCGCAAGTTCCTGGAGGTCGACGTGGACAACTTCGACGCCCGCATGAAGGCGATGAAGCCGCGCGTCGCGTTCCAGGTGCCGAACTCGCTCACCGGCGAGGGCAACCTCAGCGTTGACATCACCTTCGACAACATGGACGACTTCTCGCCCGATGCCGTCGCGCGCAAGGTCGACTCGCTGAACAAGTTGCTCGAAGCACGCCAGCAGTTGCAGAACCTGGTGACCTACATGGACGGCAAGGGCGGCGCCGAGGAGTTGATCGGCAAGCTGATGTCCGATCCGGCNCTGCTCGGTTCGCTCGCGTCGGCTGCCAAGCCGACCGAAGGCTGAGCCCGAGCACAACCGACACCCGAGCAGGAGCAAAGAGTCATGGCCGAAACCCAAGCCGCCAGCACGCTGGCAAGCGTCGCGATGGAGGGCAGTGACCTCGCGTCGCTGCTGCAGAAGGAATTCAAGCCCAAGTCCGAGGACGCGAAGAGCGCCGTCGAGCAGGCGGTGCAGACGCTGGCCCAGCAGGCGCTGGCGCAGACGCAGCTGATCGGCAGCGATGTCGTCGCTTCGATCGAAGCGATGATCGCGGCGATCGACAAGAAGCTGTCAGACCAGATCAATCTGATCATGCACCACGAGGACTTCCAGAAGCTCGAAGGTGCCTGGCGCGGCCTGCACTACATGGTGAACAACACCGAGACCGACGAGCATCTCAAGATCCGCGTGATGAACGTCAGCAAGGCCGAACTCGGCAAGACGCTCAAGCGCTACAAGGGCACCGCCTGGGACCAGAGTCCGATCTTCAAGAAGGTCTACGCGGAGGAGTTCAGTCAGTTCGGCGGTGAGCCATTCGGTGCCATCGTGGGCGACTACCATTTCGACCAGAGCGCCCCCGACGTCGAACTGCTCGGCGAGATGGCCAAGATCGCCGCGGCCGCGCATTGCCCCTTTATCACCGGCGCTTCGCCCACGCTGATGCAGATGGAGTCGTGGCAGGAGCTGGCCAACCCGCGCGACCTGACCAAGATCTTCACGACGCCCGAGTACGCCGCTTGGCGCTCGCTGCGCGACTCGGAGGACTCCAAGTACATCGGCCTGGCGATGCCGCGCTTCCTGTCGCGGCTGCCCTACGGCAGCAAGACGAATCCGGTCGAAGCCTTCAATTTCGAGGAAGACACCGGCTCCGCCGACCACGGCAAGTACACCTGGGCCAACGCCGCCTATGCGATGGCGACCAACATCAACCGCTCGTTCAAGGAATACGGTTGGTGCTCGCGTATCCGCGGTATCGAATCCGGCGGCGCGGTGGCGAACCTCCCGACGCACAGCTTCCCGACCGACGACGGCGGCGTCGACATGAAGTGCCCGACCGAGATCGCGATCGAGGACCGACGCGAGGCCGAGCTGGCGAAGAACGGCTTCATGCCGCTGGTGCACCGCAAGAACAGCGACTTCGCGGCCTTCATCGGCGCGCAATCGTTGCACAAACCGGCTGAATACGACGACCCCGACGCGAGCGCGAATGCCAACCTGGCGGCGCGCCTGCCCTACCTGTTCGCGACCTGCCGTTTCGCGCACTATCTGAAGTGCATCGTGCGCGACAAGATCGGCTCGTTCAAGGAGCGCGACGAAGTCCAGCGCTGGCTGTCGAGCTGGGTCATGCAGTACGTCGACGGCGACCCGGCGCATTCCTCCGAGACGACCAAGGCGCGCAAGCCGCTCTCGGCGGCCGAAGTGGTGGTCGAAGAGGATCCCGCGAACCCGGGCTATTACAGCTCCAAGTTCTTCCTGCGGCCGCATTACCAGCTCGAAGGCCTCACGGTCTCGCTGCGCCTGGTATCCAAGCTGCCGTCGGCGAAGGCGGGCTGAGCGACGGCGCCCTGAAAACCATTTCTTTCGCTGGCTGCACAGCGAAGGGCGCCCGGATCTGAGCGGGTGCGGATCGCAGCGTCAAACGCCCGCTACGGGCAATCTAGGAGAGCATCATGGCTGTAGACATGTTCATGAAGATCGGCGACATCGTCGGCGAATCCGACGACAAGAAGCACCCGAAGTCAATCGACGTCCTGGCCTGGAGCTGGGGCATGTCGAATTCGGGCACCACGCACCAGGGCGGCGGCGGCGGCGCCGGCAAGGCGAACGTGCAGGACTTGTCTTTCACGAAATACACCGATGCGTCCTCGCACGTTCTGCTGCTCCACTGCAGCAACGGAACGCACGTGCCGAAGGCCAATCTGACGGTTCGAAAGGCCGGCGGCAAGGGTGCGCCGATCGAATACATCAAGATCGAGATGACCGAAGTCCTGATTACCTCGGTTTCCTGCGGCGGCTCCGGCGGCGAGGACCGCCTGACCGAGAACGTCACGCTCAACTTCGCCAAGGTGAAGTACGAGTACACGCCGCAGAAGGCTGACGGCACGCCCGACACGACCAAGGAAATGATTTACGACATTGCGGCCAACGACAACACCTGATCGCAGCGTCGTGTGAAGTCATGATGCCGAGCCCGGCGTCGCGGACCTATGGGGTCCGTGGCGTCGGGCTGCTCTCCCCTCAGCTATCGAAGCGAGCGCCATGGCCCGTTCGGACATGTTCTTCAAGGCCACCGGCCAGAGCACCGGCGTCATCGCCGGCGAGTCCATCGACAAGCAGTTCGCTGGCCAGATGGACATTGTCGACTGGAGCTGGGGCATGACCGCGCCCACTGCCGTCGGCGGCCAGCGCACCGGCCGCACGCTGATGGGCGAACTCAAGCTCGTCAAGCGAGTGGACAAGGCGTCGACCGCGCTGATGGCGGTGATGCGGAACAACGAAATGCTGCGCGAGGCGGTGCTCTCGGTGCGCAAGGCGGGGGGCGTCGGTGCCTCGCTGCCCTACTACACGATGACGCTGGCGCAGGCGCGCATCACCACTTACGCGGTGCAGTCGGACGTAAACGACGAGGGTGCTCCGACACTGACCGAGCAGCTCGCGCTGACCTACAAATCCGTGACAGTCGACTACGTCCTGCAAGGCACGACGGGTGGCGGCGGTGCCGCCTCGAGCTTCACTGCCGACGCGGCACCCGAATAAACCTTCCGGAGTCCCCATGTCGAACCCCGCCGCGGCCGAGCAGGCACTCAAGGACGGTGACGTCCAGCGCGCGCTCAAGCTGCTCACCGAGCAGGTACGTTCGTTTCCGCAGGACGCCAAACTGCGCGTCTTCCTGTTCCAGCTGCTGTGCGTGCTGGGCCAGTGGGACCGCGCACTGAACCAGCTCAACGTCGCGCTCGAGCTCGATGCCAAGATGCTGCCGATGGTGCAGACGTATCGCGAGGCGATCGCCTGCGAGACGCTGCGCCTGCAGGTCTTCGCCGGCCAGAAGGTGCCGATGCTATTCGGCGAACCGGAGGCCTGGATTGCCTTGCTCATCGAGGCGCTGCTGCGCGAAGGGCGCGGCGAGCCCGAAGCGGCGCGCCAGTTGCGCGAGCAGGCACTCGAGCAGGCGCCGGCCACTGCCGGCAGCGTCGACGGCCAGGCCTTCGCCTGGATCGCCGATGCCGACACGCGGCTCGGGCCGACGGTCGAGGCGGTGATCAACGGCCGCTACTACTGGCTGCCCTGGAGCCGCCTCGCGAAGGTCGAGATCGATCCGCCCGAAGACCTGCGCGACCGGGTCTGGATGCCGGCCCACTTCGAGTTCACGAACGGCGGCGACGTGGTCGGCCTGATCCCGACGCGTTACCCGGACACCGACCTCGCCGCCGGTGACCTGCTCGCGCTGGCGCGCAGCACCGACTGGCGCGAGACGGCGCCGGGCGTCTTCATCGGGCTCGGCCAGCGCCTGATCACCACCGACACCGCCGAGTTCGCGTTGATGGACATGCGCACGGTGGTGCTCGAGCCGCCCGCCGGCTGAGCCGCGGTCGCAACCGCATGGCCAACCTGCGCGCCCAGGACCGGCTGCAACCGGCGCTGCTGGACCGCCTGACCGACGACGAACCGGGGTCTGCCGTCGAGAGCGGCGAGTCGCGGGTCATCAACCGCAATCGTCTGCGCGAGCTGGTGCTGCGCGATCTGGCCTGGCTGTTCAACGCCACCGCGCCGGGCAGCGCGATCGACTGGTCTTCCGCTGCGCACGCGCGCGCGTCGGTGCTCAATTACGGCCTGCCAGCGCTGTCCGGCCAGACCGCTTCGACGATCGACCCGCTGGTGCTTCAGGCGCGCGTGAAGCAGGCGATCCTGGACCACGAACCGCGCATCCTGCCGGAGTCGCTGCTCGTCGAGGCCATCGTCTCCGAAACGCAGCTCGATCACCACAACCAGGTCGGCTTTCGCATCACCGGCCAGCTTTGGGCGCAGCCGGTGCCGCTGGAACTGCTGCTGCACACCGACATCGACCTCGAGACCGGCCGCGTCTCGGTGCGCGAGTTCGACCACTGAGCACGATGGACCCGCGCCTGCTCCGCTACTACAACGAAGAACTGCGCCATCTGCGCGAGATGGGCGCGGAGTTCGCGAATGCCTTCCCGAAGATCGCCGCCCGGCTCGGCATGGAAGGGCTCGAGGTTACCGACCCGTACGTCGAGCGCCTGATGGAGGGCTTTGCCTTTCTCGCCGGACGCATCCAGCTCAAGCTCGACGCCGAGTTCCCGCGCTTCACGCAGCGCCTGCTCGAGATCGTCTATCCGCAATTCCTCGCGCCGACGCCGGCGATGCTGATCGCGCAGGTGAACCCCGACCTCGGCGACCCCAGCCTCGCGACCGGCCTGACGCTGGCGCGCGGCAGCGTGATGCTCGGCCAGCCCGGCAAGGCCGGCGCGACGACCTGCGAGTTCCGCACCGCGCACGCGCTCGAGCTCTGGCCGCTGGAGCTGACCCAGGTCGAGTACTTCACCCACGCCGCCGATCTGCCGCTGGCGGCGGTGCCGGCATGGCGCAAGTACCGCTCTGGCCTGCGGCTGCGCCTGCGCTGTACCGCGGGACTGAACTTTGCGCAGATCGCACTCGACGACCTGCGTCTGCACTGCGCCGGCATCGACGACGTCGCCTACCGGCTGCACGAGCTCGTCTGCGGCCATACGCTGGGCGTGCTCGTGCTGCCAACGCGACGCCCGGCGGCCTGGCACGAGGCGATCGACGGCGACTGCGTCGACGCGGTCGGCTTCGACGACGAGCAGGCGCTGCTGCCGCAGACGCTGCACGGCTTTGAGGGCTACCGGGTGCTGCAGGAGTACTTCGCGTTCCCGCAGCGCTTCCTGTTCTTCGACCTCAGCGGCCTGGGCGCGGCGCTGCGCGTGCACGAGGGCGAAGAGGTCGACATCGTGCTGCTGTTCTCGCGCGTCGACAACGCGCTGCTGCAGTCGGTGGACGCCGGCAGCCTGGCGCTGAACTGTGTGCCGGCGATCAACCTGTTCGAGCGCCGCTGCGACCGCATCCACGTCAAGCCCGACAGCAGCGACTTCCACGTCGTNCCCGACCGCACGCGACCGATGGACTACGAGGTGCATTCGATCACCGAGGTGCTCGGCTACGGCACCGGCGTGAACAGCGAATGGCGCTTCCTGCCGTTCTACAACGACTTCCACACCGAGGACCGCTCGCACAACGCCTACTACTCGGTGCAGAGAGAGCCGCGCCTGCTGTCGCAGGTGCAGCAGCGCGAGGGCCCGCGCAGCTCGTACATCGGCACCGAGGTCTATCTGTCGGTGGTCGACGCGCACGAGGCGCCGTTCCCGGCCGACCTGCGCCAGCTCGGCGTGCGCGCGCTGTGCACCAACCGCGACCTGCCGGTGCTGATGCCCACCGGCGGCGCGAAGGGCGACCTGACGCTGGCGCAGACCGCGCCGGTCAAGAGCATCAGCGTCGTCAAGGGGCCGTCGCGCCCGCGCTCGGCGATGCGCGAGGGCAACGTCGCGTGGAAGCTGATCAACCAGCTGTCGCTGAGCCACCTCTCGCTCACCGACACCGACGCCGAGCACGGCGCGGCCGCGCTGCGCGAGATCCTGCGCCTGTACGCGCCCACCGGCGACGCCGGCGCCCAGCGCCAGGTCGACGGCCTGCGCTCTGTGAATCTGCAATCGGTCGTGCGCCGGCTGCCGATGCCCGGGCCGATCACCTTCGGCCGCGGCGTCGAAGTGAAGATCGAGATCGACGACCTTTCGTTCGAAGGCGCGAGCGCCTTCCTGCTCGGCTGCGTGCTCGAGCGCTTCGTCGCCCGCCACGTGTCGATGAACGGCTTCACGCAGATGCGGCTGCACTCGCCCGCACGCGGCGACATCCTGGTCGGGAGGCCGCGGTGCGGGACACGCCCGATCCTGTGAAGCCGGGCGCCGATCCGGTGCAGGCGATCGCGGCCGCGCCGCACCAGTTCGACTTCTTTCACGCGCTGCGCCTGATCGAGGCTGCCCATCCCGACAAGCCGCGCCTCGGCCAGGCGCGGCGGCCGGTCGACGAGGCGGTTCGGCTCGGCCAGTCGGACGAGCTGTCGTTCGCGGCGTCGAGCATCTCGCGCGCCGACCCGGCCGACCGCAGCGGCCGGCCGCGCATCGAGGTCCGATTCTTCGGCCTGTTCGGTCCGAACGGGCCGCTGCCGCTGCACATGACGGCCTACGCGCGCGAGCGCCGGCTGCACAAGGGCGACGAGACCCTCGGCCGTTTTGCCGACATGTTCCACCACCGGCTGCTGCTGCTGTTCTACCGCGCCTGGGCACAGGCCCAGCCGACGGTGAGCCTGGACCGGCCGGCCGAGGACCGCTTCGCCGACTACGTGGGCTCGTTCGCCGGCGTCGGCGGGAGCGAGTGGCGCGGCCGCGATGCCGCGCCCGATCACGCGCGTCTCGCCTTCGCCGGGCTGCTGTCGCGTCAGGTGCGAAACGCCGACGGCCTGGCCCATCTGCTGTCAGGCTTCCTGGGTATGCAGGCTCGGGTCGAGCAGTTCGTCGGCCACTGGATGCCGCTGCCCGAGGCCGAGCGCACCCGCATCGGCCGGCGCGGTGCTTCGCGGCGAATGTCGACCTCGCAGCTCGGTGCGAGCGCGGTGCTCGGGCGCGCGGTGTTCGACCGCCAACACCATTTCCGTATCCACCTCGGGCCGCTCGCGCTGCCGGCCTTCGAATCGCTGCTGCCGGTGGGCAGCGCGCTGCCGGCGCTTCAGGCGCTGGTCCGGCAATACGTCGGCTTCGAGTTCGGCTGGGACCTGCGTCTGGACCTGGACAAGTCCCAGGTGCCCGCCACCCGCCCCGGCTGNTACGGCCGCCTGGGNTGGACCACCTGGCTCGGCCGGCCGCGCGGCGACCGGCCGGCGGCGCTGAATCTCGCACCGAAACCCTCGCATCCCTGAAAGGAAGAGACCATGGCGGAAATCAACCGCGTCACGCTGTTCGGCAAGCTCAACCAGCCCACCTACAAGGCGGTCGAGGGGGCGACGGTGTTCTGCAAGCTGCGCGGCAACCCCTACGTCGAGCTCGAGCATTTCCTGGCGCAGCTGCTGCAGGCCGCCGACAGCGACTGGCACCGCATCATCAAGCACACCCAGCTCGACATGTCGGTGCTGGCGAAGGACCTGACCACCGCGCTCGACCGGTTGCCGCGCGGCGCGACCAGCATCAGCGGCATCGCCGAGAACATCGCCGATGCGATCGAGCGCGGCTGGGTCTATGGCACGCTGCTCTATGGCGACAACGTCGTACGCAGCGGCTACATGTTGGTCGGCATGCTCAAGACGAAGCGGCTGCGCGACGCGCTGGTCGCAATCAGCCGCCAGTTCGAGAAGCTCAAGGTCGACGACCTGTCGGACGCGCTGCCCAAGATCATCGCCGGCTCGCCCGAGGACGGGCAGGGCGCGAGCGACGGCTCGTCCGGTGCTTCGGGCGGCGCGGCGCCGGGCGAAGCCAGCGGCGCGATCGCGCCGGCGGCGATGGGCAAGCAGGAGGCGTTGAAGAAGTTCACCGTCGACCTTACTGAGCAGGCGCGCAGCGGCAAGATGGATCCGATCGTCGGCCGCGACGACGAGATTCGCCAGGTCGTCGACATCCTGATGCGGCGGCGCCAGAACAACCCGATCCTCG
>JGI20214J51650_10001876_pt1 | contig 13376 bp, 13 predicted proteins | sample WetSurMetagenome_FD_51650 | JGI IMG/M metagenome (IMG submission 51650) | reverse complement strand
CCCGGATCCACGGCATCGTCACGCACGGGGGGCAGGCCCCGAACATCATTCCGGAATACGCCGCCGCCCGCTTCTACGTCCGCGCCTTGGATCTGGCCTACCTGGGCGAGCTCTTCGGCCGCGTGGCGGCGTGCTGTGAGGCTGCGGCGCGTGCGACGGGCTGCCGCGTCCAGTTGACGTCGGGTGATAAGGACTATCACCCCTACAAGCCGGCCTACTCGCTGGCCGAGCTGTTCCAGCGCAACCTGGAATCGCTGGGCGAGACCGTGGACCAGGGACCCATCGACCGGGAGCTGGGATCCACCGATGTCGGCAACGTGAGCCAGGTGGTCCCCACGATCCAGCCGATGATGCAGATCTGTCCGAGGGACGTCGCCTGCCACATGACGGCGTTCGCCGAGGCGGCCGCCTCCGATGCCGGACACCGCACCATGTTCGCGGCAGCCAAGGCGATGGCCATGACGGCGGTAGACCTCCTGACGGATTCCAGCGCCGTCGCGCGCGCCGCAGCCGAGTTCCGCGGTCAGGCCTCCCGCTGAGTTATGGGCGCGATTGGTTCCCTTCCGTTCCTGGCGGCCAGATGAACGTCATCGGCCTGATGTCCGGAACCTCGGCCGACGGCGTGGACGCCGCCCTGGTGGACATCCGGTCAGGGGGCGATCGGCCGGCCGTCTGCCTGCTCGCCTTCGAGACGTTTCCATACCCCACCGGTCTGCGGGAGCGATTGCTGGCCACGGCCTCCGCCGGCAACACCGCGGACGTCTGCCACCTGAATGCTTATCTCGGCGAACTGTTCGCGGATGCGGCCGTCGAGATTGCCCGACGCGCCGGCTTTTCCCTGGCCGCCGTGGATCTGATCGGCTCGCATGGGCAGACGATCCACCATCTGCCGACGCCGAAAGACGAGGGACCGCATCGGGTGCGATCCACGCTCCAGATCGGGGCGCCGGCGGTGATTGCCGAGCGGACGGGTGTCACCACCATCGCGGATTTCCGGCCGCGGGACATGGCGGCGGGTGGGGAGGGCGCGCCGCTGACGCCTCTCGTCCACCACGTCCTGTTCGCCCATCCGACGCGGGGACGGGCGATCCTTAATCTGGGCGGGATCGCGAACGTCACGGTCCTTCCCGCCGGGGCAGACGCCGCCGCGGTTACCGGGTTTGACACCGGGCCGGCGAATGTGCTGTTGGACGAATTCGTCCGGGCGACGGGTCTCGCCGCGTGCGGCTACGATGCCGGGGGGCAGCTGGCGGCCGCCGGGGCGCCGGTGCCGGACTTGCTGGCGGAACTCCTCCAGCATCCCTTCGTCCGACACACCCCGCCGAAATCCACGGGGCGCGAGACCTTCGGTCCGTCCTTCGTGGCCGGGTTTCGCGAGCGGTTGCGGCACACGGGGGCAAGCGCGCTCGACGGTCTGGCGACGCTGACCGCCTTCACGGTGCAGGCCGTCGCCGAGAACCTCCGGTCGTTCGTCTTTCCGGTGACGAGCATCGGAGAAATCGTGGTGATGGGGGGCGGCGCGGAGAATGAAACGATCATGCGTGGCTTGGCAGGCGCGCTGCCGACATGCGCCGTGGTCCGGGCGGAGACGGTGGGGATGTCCGGGCGGGCCGTGGAGGCTGTGGCCTTTGCCGTGCTCGCATACCTGACCGCGGCCGGGCAGCCGGGTAATCTACCCCGCGTGACCGGCGCGCGGGAATTCCGCGTCCTGGGCTGCATCGTGCCGGGACGAGGGTACCGGGGGTTGGTTCATGGCTGAGGAGCGACGCTCGCCGTATTACGAAGCCGTCCTGCGACAACTCGAAGCCGTCCGCGGTACCCAGGCCGAGTCTTTGGAGCGTGCGGCGCGCGCTGTTTTTTCCAGCCTGCGGGCCGACGGGGTGTTTCACGTCTTCGGGAGCGGCCATTCCCACACGCTGGCCGAGGAGGCGTATCACCGGGCAGGCGGCCTGGTTCCAGTGAACGTGATCCAGGAAGTGTTCCTGACGCCACTCACGCCCCCGCGGCTGAGCGGCCAGCTGGAACGGGTGCCGGGCCTGGCCGCTCTCATCCTGGAGGGGCACGATCTGCGAGCCGGCGAGGTGTTGCTGGTCATTTCGAATTCGGGGATCAATGGCGTCCCCGTGGAGATGGCCCAGGAGGGAAAACGCCGAAGTCTCACGGTGATCGCGCTCACGTCCCTCGCGCACTCCCAGTCGGTCCCGACACGCCACGTGGACGGCAGGCGCCTGTACGAGGTGGCGGACATCGTGGTGGACACCTGCGGTGAGATCGGCGATGCGGCCGTCTCCTACCCCGGTTTGGCGGGGAAGGTGGCGCCTACCTCCCTTCTGGTGGGCAGCTTCATCATCAATTCGTTGGTGTGCCGGGTGGTCGAGTTGTTTCTGGCCGACGGTCGCACGCCTCCGGTATACCTGAGTGCCAATCTGCCCGGGGGCGACGAGCATAACCGAGCGCTGGAAGAGAAGTACCGGGGGCGTATCCGTGGTCTGTAAGCTGAAAAGATCGGCATGGGGCTGGGGAGTTCCCCCGTCTCCATATTCTGGGGAACGGTACAGATGAGACCGCGCATCGGGATCACGTCCTGGCATCGGAGCGATTCTGATCGGTTGGAGCGTTGGGTGGCGATCCGGGACACCTACACCGGGGCCGTCCGGGCGGCGGGCGGGCTTCCCATTATCTTGCCGATCGCAGATGACGATCCCGAATTGATCGGCGGGTATCTCGCGGCGGTGGACGGGCTGCTGTTCACCGGCGGAGAAGACATCGCCCCGGCCTATTACGGAGAAGCGCGGGACGAGCGCTGTCAGGAGCCGGATCCGGAGCGGGACCTCTTCGAGATCCATCTCGCGCGTGTATGCTTGGACCGGAGGTTGCCGGTGCTGGGGATTTGCCGCGGGCTTCAGGTCCTCAACGTGGCGGCCGGCGGCACGCTCTATCAGGACATCGCCTGTCGGCCCGGCACGGCGCGCTATCATTCCGCGAGTCTGGCGGATCGCGGGCGACTGATTCATGGGGTACGGCTGTTACCCGGGACGCGGTTGCGAGCGACCATGGGCGTGGCCGAGTCGGAGGTGACCAGCACGCACCATCAATTCGTCAAGGATCTGGCGCCGGGTTTCGTGGTGGGGGCCGAGAGCGTCGAGGACGGAATCGTTGAGGCTATCGAAGATCCGGGCGATGCCTTTACGGTGGCCGTGCAGTGGCACCCGGAGCGGATATACAAAGAGCGCGCGGAACATCTTGCCTTGTTCCGCGCGCTCGTGAAGGCTGCCCAGAGGGAACGACCGAAGGCCGACTGACCGGTCAGCGGTTTTCCAGGAGCCGCGTGAACCGGGGGTCGGTCCGGAGGCCCGCCATCGCCGGGTCCTCTCGTGCGAGCCGGAGATCGTCGAAACCCAGTTGCAATGCCTTTCCCAGCCATTCCAGGGCCGGGTCCGGCAGGTCGAAGGCGGCGTAGACGCGGGCCACATTGTATGCAGCCCGGGGATCCTTGGGTTGTGCCGCGGCCTGCTTCCGCACGTTCGCGATCTGCGCCTCGCGCTCCCCCCGTTTGTCTCGGATTTTTTTGGCGGTCTCCAGGTTTTTCTGGAACGTCGGGTTGGCAGGGTCCGCTTTCAAGCCTCGCTCAAGGGCAGCGATCGCCTCGTCGTACAGTTCCTTCTTCATGTACAAAACGCCCAGGTTGTTGAGCGTGGTTCCGTTCGACGGGTCCAGCTCGGCCGCCTTCTGGTAGGCGACAATCGCCTCGTCCGCTCGGCCAAGCCGGTTGTACGTGGAGGCCAGATTGATATGGGCAGCCGCGTACCGGGGATCCGCCAGGATGGCCGACTGGAACTCGTTGACCGCCTCGTCCAGCCGACCCTGTTTGACCAGTTCCGCCCCGAAGTTATTCCGCTTGATCGCCTCGTTCGAGGCCGCTAATGCGGCCGTCCCCGCCAGGAAAAGGGTGGTCGCGAGGACGGCCGCGATGATGCACCTGTTCTTCATGGTCTAGAACACCTCCCGCCAGTACAGGATGCGCCGCATGGTGTCCGTCGGCGGCAACTGGGTGCCCGAACACGTTCCATCGCTCATGCATACGAGAAGATCCGGTTTTTGGTTGGGGTCCCTGTTGTCCGGGTCCGAGTCGTTCGGAAGCGTGATGACCGGCTTCGCCGGAAGCGCCAGGCCAACGTCCTTGCCTCGCTCCGTCGAATTGTCACTCACGGTGCCTCCACTTCCACCGCTTGTGGCATAGGCCGCCGCGTCGTGCGCCCAGTCCAGGGCGGCGAAGGCCGTGGTCATCTGGACGGCATAGAGCCTGGCGGTGCCCCCGCCACCACACGCGACCGAGGCGGATGGCTTGAACGACGTGAAGTAGACGGTCTGGTTGAAAATATCGGAGCCGGCCAGGATCTTCTCCTTGTCGGTGCCGGACAGCAGGTAGTACCAGCCGAGAGTGGGGGCCGTCGTCACGGCGGTGGCGTTGACGATGCCCGAGGTGGCCTCGGTGTACGCGCTACCATTCGTCATGGTGGTTGCGTCTTTGATGCCGTAGAAGCGGTTCGCGGCTGCGTTGTTGGGATGGTTCCGGTCCCCGGTGCCGAAGTAGATCCAAAGCGCTCGGCTCGCGTCCAGGGCAGCGTTGGCCGAGCCGTAGATGGCCTGCGTGGGGTAGTACTCCCCGGCAGTCGGCGGGTTCGTGTCGGTGCCCGCCCTGAAAAACCGCTTCCCCATCCAGCATGTGGTGTCGCTTGTGTTCGCGCACGTTTTGGCTAGGGAACCGGAGAGCGTGGCGGCTTTCGATAGGTCGACCTTCCACACCTGCCCGCCCACGTCCCCGATGTACACCCTGTCGATAAACCCGTCGTTGTTGAGATCGAGGGCCAACGGGTTTGCCGGGATGCTGAAGTTCATACACGCCCGATCGTCGCTCCCCGAGCAGCTCGAGGTGCTGATTGCGCCGGCAGTGGCAGTGGTTTTGTACTCCCAGAGCTTTGAGCCGTTGGCCATGTCCACCACGAACAGGCCTCTACCATGCTGGTTGTTGGTCCCCGTGTCGTACCCGCCGCCGAAGATGGCCACGTACCTCTCGGTGCTGCCGGTAGAGCTGTCCATCTGCACCTTGCCGATGATCGGCTCGGACCAGGTTTCGACGATCTCTGGATCGGTGAATCCCCACAGGTAGGTGGGGTTTGTCGGGTCCGTGATGTCGAGGGCGTGGTAGTAATTACCGCCACGCCGCTCGCCGAAGACCAGGATGGTTTTCCAGGTTCCGCCGATCTTCACGTCCGCTGCGATGGGGCTCGAGTCCAGTAGGAACGGATGGTCTCCTGACGGCGCCACCAAAGCCTTCAGGTTGGGGAGCAGATCGGGGGGGACGAAGGCCCATAGCTCCACCCCGTCGGATTCTTGGAAGGCATGGAGCATCCCGTCATTTGACCCAGCGATCACGATTGTGGTGCGACCTTCCTGCGCCGTACGAAATGCCTGATAACTCAGGTCGGTCGACGGGATGAAGGGCGGCGTCACCACGACGGGCGTGGAGTGGAAGATGTCGCCCAGCTTCCACTCGCGATCCTCGGTGGCATTCCCATTGGCGTTCTCGTCGAGAGCATCCACGCCGCGCACGAAGTTGATGACCTTATCCCGGTCTGCGCTGCTGCTCACGCCGAGTAGCCCCTGCGTCACGTTCGAGTTGGCGGTGCTGAACGATTGACGAGTGCCGCCGCTCAGCGTGTTACCGCTCAAGGTCGCGCCGATCAATGTGTAGATCGTCCGATCTGCGGCCGCCTTCTCCGTAAGCTTCTGGCCGGCCTCCCACGCCAAGGCGGTATCGAGGGGCACGCCGTTCGTGTCCATCGGGACCTGCCCCTGGGTGTCACGATTATACGCCTTGAGGAAGCCCCGCCAGAACGGCCTGGAGGGATCCGACTGGAACGCGGCCATGTAGGCGCGAGACAAGCCTGTGGCGCTGGTGGACGGGATGACCGGGGTGGCGAAGGCGAAACTGGCCGCCATGATCCGGCGGATGGAATCCTCCAAAGCGGCCTCGAGCGAGGCTTCGCTGGTCGTGCTATAGAAATGCCCGCCCCCGTTCGCCGCGGTGGTCGCCAAGACGTCGTTCGCCGCGTCGGCATCGCCCGCGGGGATGGCGAAGCCGACGGTGTCCACCTGCACCTTCTGGGTCCCCGGCAAGCTGGTGGCATGATCTTGCGTCCACCGCAGCGTCGCCTCGGTCCGGACGTCGCCGTATCCATTCTGGAGGCCGTCCGTCATGAAGATGACGAAGTTGGGCTGGCACTCGTACTGGATGGGGCTCGTCTTGCCTGTGTAGGTTCCCTTGAAGTACTTTCCGATGTCGTACAGAGCGCCCTTCAGGGGAGTATACCCGCTGGAGCTGATCCCGGCAGTGGCGGTAGTGAGGGTCGTCTTACTGGCACCGATGTCGGCGATGACCTCCGCGCCGCCCGGCCCCTCACTGCTGTTCCCAGTGAACCGCGACAGGCCGAAGCGAACGCCGTCCGTGTTGTTGACCAGGTTTGTTATCACGCGCCGGGCGACGACGATCTTCTTCTCGTGCCCGCCCATCGGGCTGAAGTGGTAGTTGAGGTAGTTCCCGGTGCGGAGTTGAAGGTTGGTTCCCCCAATCTTTCCGTTCCACTTCCCGTCCGTGTTCAGGGAGGTGCGGGCGGCCGAACTCGTGACATCGGCAACCGTATTGGCGTATACGACGTACAGGCTAGGGTCGTTCTCACATTGATCGATGGTAGAGCCGGATTTGCAGCGGTACACCTTGGCGGCGGTCTTATTCGGGAGAGGAGGCGAAGGCGTGCCGGCGTAGGTTGTCGCCGGAGCGTAGGGTGCCGTGGCCGCCTGGTCGATGTAGTCGTCCATGCTGCCAGAACTGTCGACGAAGATCATGATGTTCGGCTCGATGTTAGCGCCGAAGATGTCGCTGTCGTCGGCCTGGACCAGCGGCACGTTCAGAGGCAGGAGCGCGAGACACAAGAGCAAGGCAAACAGTTTTCGCATGGTGGTCCTCACTTCGCCACGGGGCCGTACTCCGCCCGCACCTCGATCTCACGGCGGGCGTTTCGCGGCCCTGTTCCGGTTGCATTGATCTGATATATGTAGAAAGTGTACCCCGATTGGTTATAAGGCGTCCCAACCGCGATGGAGTACCCTGCTTCGTCGCGGGTGCCCACGTACGAGAGCGGCTGGGGGGCGTTATCGGTCCGGCGACCGCTCCGGTAGTTATAGACGAGACCGATGCCAGTATTCGCGACCGCTTGTACGGACGTCTGCGAATTGGCGGAGAGCTGGTTCAATCCGCGGCTCACGCCGGCGTCGGCGGCGTGGAGAGCCCCCTCGGACCACAGGCCATTGTATGCCACGTTGTGCTCGGTGGCCGCCACGGTAAGCAGGGTGATGCCAAGCAGGGAGAGGAGCACCATGAGAAGCAGGGCGATGATCAGAACCGACCCCGCTTCCCGTCGTGCAACTGAACGCCGCTTGCGCTGCATGGGTCCTCCCATATCAGTTAGCATTTCGAAGCCTCACAGTCGAAGTCAAGGTGTATACCTGGGGATTCTGATGGATGACCGTTTCCCGTGCGGTGAGCGTGATGACGACCGTCCGGACGGAATCCCGCACGGTGGGCGTGGTCATGTCGGGGATGGCGTTCAGCCCTTGTCCATCCAGCGACGGGGCGAGCACGGCATTGGCTGAGTCCAAGTACTGGAAGGTGAGGCCGGTGATGTTGTCCGCCAACGCCTCGCCCTGATTGCAGGTGTACGCGTTCACGTCGCCGATCGCGCCGGTGTTGGAGCGAATCGAGCTGCCGTCGAAGCAGAAGAGGAAGATCTTGCTGGCGCCGGTTTGGTCCATGTCGCCGTACACGGCCAGGCCGGTTGCGGCGCCTATCCGGATCCGGTTGGCNAGTACCGGCGCGGCGGGCGGGTCCGTGAAGTTCTCGGGGAAATAGCCGGCCATCCGGACGCGCTTGGCAATCTCGTCCATGGCCAACCGCGCCTGCTGCTGGACATCCTGTTTTTTCGTCCCGCTGGCGTACGTGGCATGGCTGGTGTCGAAGAGCTGGTAGATCGCCATCAGGACGACCAGGAAAATCATCAAGCTCACCAGGACTTCGATCATGGTGAGTCCCGCTTGAGATCGGCGAATCTTTGGCATGGCTATAACCTGCTGATGGTAGTGGCCAATGTTAACGGCAACTCCTCGCCCGCCGAACGCCCGCGGAGAACGACGGTGACCGTGACCACTCGGAGCGTCGTGGAGGGGCTTGCGACAGCGACCTGCCCCCTCGCACCGAACGCTGTCCCCGACGCGGTGAGAACCGACCACGAGGCGTCGGCGGCCCCTCCCCACCCGGTCAAGTCGCCGGTCAGGGCATATCGCCATTTGCGGGCGATGTCCCGGGCCATGGTTCGCCCTGGGTTCAGGGCGGCGTCCGCGCCAATGAGCGACCCCGCAACGTTGGTGTTGAGGCCATCCAAATCCGTGATCCGATCGAAGGGGAGTGTCCGGATGTCTTCGAGCAACTGCCTTGCGGCTGTGGCGGCCATCGTGGTCTTGCCCCCGGCCGTCACATCGGAGTAGCCGGTCGAGAACATGGTGGCGATGGAGAGAAGGGCCACAGCCATGATGCTCATGCCAATGAGGAGTTCGATGAGCGAGAAGCCTCGCGGTCGGGTGCGTCGCTCGCCGAGTCTCACGGTTGTGCGCTGTCGGCCGTCGCATTCGATAAGCATGGAGTCGTTCTCTCCTTGCCGAAACTTGTCATCGGGTTGACAGCTTTTGACCATGTGGTTACACGGCGGTGTCTCTGCCGCCGCCGCCTCCCAATGCAATTTGAATACCGGAGAGCCTCCCCAAAAAAGATCGCAATAAAAACGAGGAGTTCTCATGTATCGTTGCCAAATCTTTCCCGCAGAGTCGCTGCCATACTGGCATTTCCCGCATGACAACACCTCACGGGCGGTAGGCAATTCCGGCCATTAACTTCGGTATCGCGCAGGTTGTGCATGGATCGCACCTGCTTCGAATCATTTCACTGGCATTACAGCAAACTCCCTGCCAACGCGGAGCGGAATGCCTTGCCTGCGTCTCGGGATGGGTGCTAGACTGAAACTCATGGCATAAATGATGCTGACCAAGTTTTCGTGAACGTGCGTCGCAGAGTTTCGCGCGTGCTCTTTCGGCGCTGTTGGGGGGGGAATCCGCGTTCTTCTTCCGGGGGGCAGGGGGTACACCGACATGATGGCGACACGGCGGAAGCCAGGGTTCACCCTCATCGAACTCGTGATCGCGGTGGCGATCATGGTGATGATACTCACCCTTGGGATGCCGCTCTTCTTCCAGATCATTGCCCAACGTCGGCTCACGGCCGCGGTGGAACGGGTGGCCGGCGACCTCCGGTACGTCCAGTCGCAAGCCGTCACCCAGGGCGGACTGTTTCGGCTTCACGAAGGTGGGGACGCGGGGGAGGCGGGAAAATACCGACTGGAGCAGAGTATTGATGCTGGCGCCACCTGGACGCCGCTGACCGGCTGGTATGACCTCTCGACCGACTATAAAGGGTCCCGCGTGCAGGGCCTCAAGGACAATGGGGGCGCCGGAGCGACCCGCTATTGGATCGGGTTCAACGCGCAGGGCATCGCGACCGGCCCTGCGGGCGTGGTGTACCCGGTGGACCTCACGGTGGTCACGCCGACCGGGGCGACAAAAACCAAACAAATCCTGCGAACCGGAACCATCAGAGATAAACCATAAGCGTTCTCCCCAGGCCGAGCCCGTTGGCCTCGCCGAGACCGACGGACCGAGCCCTTCGCGAGTGATTCGCGGCCACGCGAATCCGACCTCCCACGCCTCCGCGATCTTCACATCTCCCGCCGCTCGTGTCTTCGACGGAAAGTTGTCCGGCAGACGGCAGCCGAACCGCAACAACTGCTTCGTCTCTTTCCGGTCGGCTCCCGAGAGGAACGTGGAGGGTGGACGCTACGTTTTGCTGGCGCCCGGCTGGTCGCCGAGCCGGGCCGCTGCCATGGCGACCGTCGCGAGCAGCGCGCGATGGTCCGCGCGTCCAACGATCGTGCGGGCCGCTTCGAGGGAGGGGGCATCGAGGTGAGACGTGAGACGACGGGTGAAGCGTGCGAGTCGGTCGAGAGAGGCCTGTAGAAGACTCTCGCGGAGACGCCCGGACCGGCGTGCGGCCTCCACGGCGGCGATGGCCTCGTGCTGGGGGTCGGCGTTCCGGCAGATCAGGACGAGATCGCCGCCCGCTTCCAGGAATCGCACCGCCGCCTCGCCGATGTCGAAGCCGGCGGTGATGGCCCCCATTTCCAGGTCGTCGCTCACCACCACGCCGTCGAAGCCGAGTTCGGTGCGCAGGATGTCCGTGGTGACGATCCGGGACAGACTGCTGGGCGTGGCGGGATCGAGGGCCGGGCAGGCGAGATGTGCCACCAGGATGCTGGGAATACCGGCCCGGATCGCCGCGCGAAAGGGCGCAAACTCCACCAGCCTCCACCTGTCGCCTGTCTGGAGACACTCGGGCAGGGCGAGGTGGGAGTCCGCCGCCGTCTCGCCGTGCCCCGGAAAGTGCTTGGCCGTCGTCAGGATGCTGACCTCCTCGAAACCCTTGAAGAGAGCCAAGCCCATCCGCGCCACGCGGTCCGGATCGTGGCTGAAGGCTCGGTCGCCGATGATGGGATTCCGGGGGTTGGTGTGGACGTCCAGGACGGGCGCGAGATTCCAGGTGAACCCGGCCGCCCGGAGTTCCTGGCCCATGGCCCGGGCGACGGTGCGGGTGAGGTCCGGGTCGTCGATGGCGCCCAGCACCGCGGCCGCCGGCGGTGCCAGGAATGGCGCGGGAAGCCGGACGACGCGCCCCCCTTCCTGATCCACGCCGACCAGAAGCGGCGCCGCGGCTTGGCGGTGAACCTCTTCCGTCAGGGCGCAGATCTGCTCCAGGTTGCGCAGGTTGCGCTTGAACAGGATCACGCCGCCCAGGCCTCGCCGGAGCAGGGCGCGGATGTGCTCCGGCGGCGTGTCCCCGTCGAACCCGAAACAGAACAACCCCAGCGGGTTCACGCCGGTCATCGCGTTCCCCGCGTTACGAGGAACGCGAGCCTGTACTGCTCCAACTGCTCCGGTCGAACATCGGACCACGTCTGCATCTCGCGGTAGAGTCCCTCCGCGTCGCGCGTCACCCGTTCGCCGACGATCTGGGTTGCGGCGGTCAGGTTCGTGAAGCGCCGGTCGATCACCCCGTGCAGCAGCGGGGAGATCAGCTTCAGGGTCCCGTGCGCCAACATGTTATCCAGCCGAACGTACAGCTGGGGAACGACCTCGACCGTCGGGTCCACGGCGTGTCCGGACTCCCGGTAATCCAGCGTGAACACCATGTTGCCGGAGAGGCTCAGCAGGTACGCGAGGGACCGGAACTGCCCCCGACAAAAATAGACCCGGCGGGTCCCCTCACGCGCGACGAGCCGGAAGCTCCCGCGCAAGGCTCCGAGATCGTTGACGTCAAACGACCCGTCCTCCCGGACGGTGACATGATATCGCTCCAGCGGGGGATACAGGTGTCGCGCCAGCGTGGCGGCGAGGTCCGGTCTGTCGAGGAGCCAGTCGGCCACGCGCGTGGTTCCGCGGAAGCGGACGGGCTGGAGATTGCGGGCCAGCGTGTATCCTTCCACGACCTCCCGGGTGGGCAGATCGGTCACCGTCAGGCCGTTCAGCGTGAAAACCGCCTCCGCGCCGGACGCCAGGAGCAGCACACACGCGGCGAGCGCCCCCAGGCGACATTTCCACCCCCGCCTCGCGCCCGACGTTCGGCGCCGTGCTGATTCATTTGACAGGGTTCCACTCCACGCACTATAAGGAACCGGCGGCCGGCCCTCGCGGTGGCCACGGCGCACGGCATCTCCGGATTGCGAGGACACGTGACAACCAGGACGAAGCTCTACTGGGTGACTCTGCTGTACTTCGCCGAGGGGTTTCCCTTCGGTATCCTGAACGACGCGCTGCCTGTGTATTTTCGGGTGCACGGAGTCCGCCTCGCCGATATCGGGTTGTTGAGCCTGGTGGGGCTGCCCTGGACGCTCAAGTTCCTCTGGGCGCCGGCGCTCGACCGGTGGGGCCAGCGGCGCACCTGGGTGGTGGGCTGCCAGGCGCTGCTCGCCGCCGGCATGTTGACCCTCCTGGTGCTGAACCCCTCGCAGGTCGATGGCCGCCTGTGGTTGGTGCTGGTTGCCCTCGCCCTGTTCTCCGCCACGCAGGACATCGCCATCGATGCCTACACGATCGAGTTACTGGATCCGGCAGAGATGGGGCCGGCCAACGGGATCCGGGTCACCGCCTACCGCGTGGCCCTGATCGCCGCCGGGGGTCTCTTCGTGGCGCTGGCCGGCTTGATCGGATGGCCGGCCGCATTCGCGGGGGCGGCAGCCCTCATGGGCATTTCCTGCCTGTGCGCCGTCCGCATGCCCGCTGTGGCCACCCGCCCCGGCCTGACGGGAGCGCCCCGTGGCGCCCTCCTGGACGTGATCCTGGAGCCACTGCGACAGTTCGCCCGCGTCCCGGGATTCGCCTACGTCGTGCTCTTCGTGTTGACCTTCAAGCTGGGCGACATGGCGCTGGGCCCGATGGTGCGGCCGTTCTGGGTGGACAGTCACTTCACGCCGGTCCAGATCGGCGCCATCCCGGGAACGCTGGGCGTCATCAGCACCATCGCGGGCGCGCTGGTGGGCGGACACCTCACCGGCCGTTGGGGCGTCTTCCGGGCCCTCTGGGTTCTGGGAATCGCCCAAGCGGCCTCGAATCTCGTGTACGCGGGTGCCGCGGCACTGCCACCCTCGACCCCGCTCATGTATGCGGCGTCGGTGGTGGAATCCTTCTGTGGCGGCCTCGGTACGGCGCCCTTTCTCGCGTTCCTGATGAGTATCTGCGACAAGGCCCACGCCGCCACGCAATACGCACTGTTGAGCGCCCTCTTCGGGTTGACGAGAGTCCTCTCGGGCGCCGTGTCGGGGTGGGCCACGGAAAGCCTCGGCTACACCGTCTACTTCACTCTGACGTTCGTGCTCGCCTGGCCGGCCCTCCTCTTGCTTCCGCGGGTCCGGGGGTGGAGTGCGGAACGCGCCGACCGGACCGACCATCCCACGACAACCCAGTAAGCCGTCGTCAAAGAATTACGTGACCCGTTACCCGTTTGCCCGGAGTGTCGATACTCAGGACAGGCGCTCTCCCTTCCGGAAGAACCGCTGGAACCCTTCGCGGTCCCCGGCGGCAGCCGCCAGCCGCTTCATGCCCTCCTTCAGCGACTCCGTGTCGGTGGCGATGGACAGCCGGAGATAGTGCATCTGCTCCGT
>JGI20214J51650_10001872_pt1 | contig 13393 bp, 9 predicted proteins | sample WetSurMetagenome_FD_51650 | JGI IMG/M metagenome (IMG submission 51650) | reverse complement strand
AAAATCACTTCAGAATTAACTGAATATACTATTTTTGTGAGCATTATGCATTGGCTTGCATATTGCAGATCTGATGGTAAAAGGGTATAGCGGCGTAACGAGATTACGGCATAAAGGCATAAAGGAGTAAGGGCATAACGGTGGAATCTTACAACCTCTTCAATGAATAACTAAACTTTGTAGCGACCTTGAATATTTTTATTTAAATAATCACTAAATATGAAAACAGCATTTCTGTTACTTATCTTTTCACTAAGTTTGACATCATGCAGATACAGGCCGGAAAAAGATCACGTAACCCATAACCAATCAGTAGTACAATCAATTGATACATCTGACATGACAAATAATTTTTATGACAATACCGAAACCTTCACTCTGCCTGTGCAGGATTTGTTTATCGAGGGTGAGATAGCAAATCCCGGTAAAGTGGACTTTTCAGTACTACAGAAACATTCTGTTATTGTCAAGGAGGCGCTTCTGGATAGTGCAGGTGGTGACAGGTTTATCGGAGCTTACAGGTATGATGGTTATTCACTCTTCGATATTCTTGAAAAGAAAATCTTAAGGAAATCAAACAGTGCTGAGTTTAATCCCATAATAGATCTTTATATAGAAATAGAAAATAAAAATGGCGAAAAGGTAGTTTTCAGCTGGGGAGAAATATACTATCCAAATAATCTTCACAGGATAATTATAGCCTCCGAAGTATCGCGTATTGTGCCTTCCAAGACAAAGGAACTCTGGCCTCTTCCAACGACGTCTAAAGTTGTGGCAGGAAGTGATCTTGTTACCGAGAGAAACATTTCTGATCCTGTAAAAATTACAGTGAGATCGATACACAAATCTTTGCCTGTGGTAAAAGGGATGTCTCCAATGTATTCGTCAGGTTTTAAATTGTTTAACGGTGAAAAACAGGTTGCTGAAATTGCATCTGGACTAATAAGTGAAGAAATTACATTCAACACCATTTTTTATGGAAGAGGGAAGGGTATTCATAGTACCTCTCCATTTACTGGATCGATGCTAAAGGATGTTATCGGGAAATATTATCCTGTTAGTCAACTGAATCTTAAAACCGGTTTATTTTGTCTTGCCGGTAAAGATGGATACAGGTGTGCTGTTTCATATTCCGAACTATTCAACAGGAATGATCAGCAGGAGTTCCTCCTCATAAGAACAAAACCTGATGAGGATGGCGGTTTATACAGGATATTTGCTGCAGCTGACTTCTTTTCTGACAGGGCAATTAAATCGGTGAGTGGTATATATCTCTCTTTTTCTGATACCACAGAATAGAGCTGAGGCATCTAATATTGAAATTTTACCACCTGGATTGTTATATAACCCTTAAAACAAAAATATTCCGGATGAGTTAGATCATTATCCTGCATTTTTTATATATTCATGCCACATTAAGTCTAATATTCAGTAAAATACAAATCATGAAAATTAAATTATTTGTTCTTTTCCTCAGTGGGGTACTATTTTGCAGTAGTTGTGGCAATAAAAGATCAGGTGAAAATTTACAGGTCACTGAAACTGCAACTAAAACACCTGTAACTGATTACAAAATGATGATAGTAGCAAAGTTATCAGTGAAATCCGATAAGCTTAAAGATTTTATTGAAGTTGCACGGGAGATGATTGAAAAGTCGAATAAAGAAAGCGGTTGCAGTTTTTATCAGCTTTATCAGGACCCTTATGATAATTCGAGGTTTGTTTTTGTTGAAGAATACAAAAATCAGTCTGCTGTTGATACCCATTTTGCAACCGATTATTTCAAGGCCTTTGGTCCTAAAATCGGTGATCTGATTGTTGGTCCGCCGGAAATTAAGGTAATCAGCGTCGCAAAAGAAACAATACAGTAAATCAATTTTTCGATTCAGACAGGGAGGTAATTCTGTCTTCCAATAAGAAAACAGGGATCACCTCCTGTTGATATGTAGGGTCTTCCTATTGATATGTAGAGCCACGCCATGGCATGTCCCTACAAAGGGATTCTTATTTGAAACTGCAATTCTTGTTTCATTAATCTTTTTATTAAATGTGATATTTGATATTAATCAGATTGGTGTCTCTATATCCATTAAAACTTTTTTTATTACTTTAGTGTTGTCTGCTGAAATGATATTAAGAGGATAACAAGTTTTTTTCTATTGTGAACAGAGAAAGGAAACATATCAGGCTATCAGATTGGGATTATAGTAAAGAAGGTGTTTATTTCATAACAATTTGTTGTAAGGGAAGGCATTCTTGTTTTGGCACAATACAGGATAATGAAATGTTTCTTTCTGAAATTGGAGTAGTAGCCTCAAGATGCTGGTTCGAAATCCCATATCACTTTTCCCATGTTAAATTGGATGAATTTGTTGTTATGCCGAATCATACTCATGGTATAATGATTTTAGATTATTCCATTGTAGGGACACGGCATGGGGTAACCCAACCTTCAAAACAAGGATCGCATCAAAATTTAAATCAATTTTCAAAACCTGTAAAGAATTCTGTCTCAGTCATTATTAACCAATTCAAATCATCCGTAAAACGGTGGTGCAACAAAAACGAGTCCAATTATTTTGAATGGCAACCCCGATTCTATGAACAGATTTTACGGAACGAAAATTCAGTTGACCAGATCCGGGAGTATGTTTATACAAATCCAAAACATTGGATTGAGGATGAATTGTATAATTGATAATAGATTATTCGATATATGTAGAGCCACGCCATGGCGTGGCTCTACAGTTTATGCCTGTTGGTCCTGTAGGGACATGCCATGGCATGTCCCTACAATCGCTGCTAATAGGCATGACCTTAAGATTACAACACGATCTTATTCAAGGCATTACCCTACATATCAATAGCTGGTGATAGGCATGACCTAAAAATCATAACATAATCTTTTGGATTGTAATGACATATCATGTCCCTGAAACCATTTTATACATGGTCATGAAATGACAATATGAACAGCACGGTCATTAGATAGAGACATAAATTGTACGGCCCTGTAAATCACAACCTAAAATAATGGAGAACAGTGCTATAGTCTGGTAAAATATATTTATTTCTTCCTGAAGGAATCCAACCATACCTCAAGGGCGCTTTTCATCTCACCAACGACAGATGCGTATTCTGATTTTCCTGCCAGGTTAATCATGTCAGGTACTTTTTCAGTTCGGTTATAAAGTTCGACGTCCATCTTTCCATCTTTAAGAAATCCTACACATTTGTATTTATCCTTAATATACATGACCTGGCCATTTCGTGCATCTGGTGTACACAAGGATGAAAATGTCTGGTTAATCCACTCAGCTGGTCTATTCAGGAGTCTTCGGATTGATCTGGAATCCGGCGCTGTTACTGTATCAGAAACACCGGCATATTCAAGAAATGTATTATAGAGATCAAGCAGGTTTATAACTGCTGAACACTCCCTCCTGGTTGGAGTAGCTCCCGGAGGTTTGATGAAAAAAGGCACCCTGACGCTGCTTTCAAGCATAGTTCCCTTTCCCAGCTGGGAGAAATCACCCATATGATCACCATGATCTGATGTGAAAACTATCAGTGTGTTCTCCCATAATCCTTGTTCTTTCAGGGCTTTTACAATGCGTTCGATCTGAAAATCAATGGCACTTATATTACCCGAATACCTGGCAATTATCTCTCTCCACTTCTCCTCCGTCCAATCATTTCTGATGCCTGATTGTGCTCCTGGCTGAATTTGATCGAAAGTGGGTGGCAGTGTCACCTTTGCCGGATCGTACATTTCATCCCATGGTGCACATGTTGAGTAGGGATGATGTGGCCCGAAGAATGATATATGGATGAAAAACGGCTGTTTCTTTTCATAATTGTTTATAAATGATACCGCCTCATTTCCGGTCCATGTCGTTATCTGATGAGCATCATCTGTCCAGCTCCATCCAAGCCAGAAACGCGGATCCTTTGTGTCATACCGTTCACTTTCACCTGCAAGGGCTGCCAGCTGCTCTGGTTTTATTCCCATATCTTCTGCTGCCCATTTAAGATAGTCGTTTGTTTCCACCTCTTTTTTATCATAAAGATCATATGGAGAATCGCATATGCGGCTGTAATGAAAGCCATGTGATGAGCTTACCGGAGTGAGATGCAGCTTACCGATCATGGCATTTAAATAGCCGGCCTTAGCCAGACGTTCTGTCAGAAGTCCGGATTCATTTTTCAATTGTATCCAGTTTTTTGTAACACCATTATGTAACGGGTACATGCCTGTAAACACAGCTGCGCGGGAAGGACCACTGACAGGTGAGGCTGAATATGCAGAGGTAAAAATTACGGATTGTTTTGCAAGGGCATCAAAATTGGGTGTCCTTAACTCCGGACGTCCGAGGCAGCCAAGGAATTGAGCATTATGCTGGTCGGTCATGATGAATACTATATTGGGCTTCCTGACCGGACTGTTTTTATCAGAGATATGATGCTCTGCAGGGTGGCTGGCTCCTGTAAGACAACTGGTCAATGAGTTACCTGTAAAAATTGCCCCGGTTAAAATTGTATTCATTATATATTTCATATCCAATAACTTAGATTCTTGTCTTTTTCTTTTATATTAAATTCTCATCTCTCAACCAATAAGGTTACCGGACCGATTAATCCTGATTTTATTTCACCTCTGTATCGGGTAGGAATTGATGTATAATTGTTAGCCAGAGTATTATAAATTAATACCTCAATCCGATTTTCACCCTGTCTGGCAAATTCAGTGATATCAAATTTCCATGGAGGTGATAGTTTAACACCGGCACTTCTTCCATTAATAAATAATTCGGCTGAAGATACAAGGTCACCAAGGTCGATTTCTAATTTGTTTTTTAAATCACCGCTGTTGATATTTATTGTTTTCCTGTACCAGGCTCCTCCGGAATAGGCTCTGAGACCGTCTATCTTTGACCAGTCACCGGTATTTATGGTTCCCTTTCCACATAGCTGACTAAAATATTGTGGAATTGCTCCTGCTCCACGATAACCAGGCTGGTATTCTATTTTTAGAACAACCTGGGAACTGGCTGATTTTTGATCTTTTACACTCACAGAATAACTTGTTAATCCATCAGGTTGTTTTTGCCCTTCTATCACATTGGTTTGAATACCATCAATCCAGATTTTGATTTTCCCATATGCCGCGAACGTTATTGTGTTTAGTCCCGGAGCTGATTCAAACGCAAACAGTCCGGATGAATTGTCTTTATATTTACAATCGAAAGGCAGTAACCCATAATCATCATCCCAGCACATTGTTACAGGCTGTTTTTCGGGAAGCGGGGTAGCGGTTTTTCGGAAAAGGAGATAGGTTTCACAAGCCTTATCGTAAATAATCACTACAGGGTTGGCTCCTTTTTTTAATGATATTGTTCGGTCGCTTATATCTGTTTTTGAATTATTTACAAATAGCATGTAAGGTTTTACATCGCCGGTAAAAAGGTCGAATGTCCCATCATAAGGAGCAATGACTGATGTATAGAGGATATAGTAATTTCCTTCTTTTTCAGGAATTCGTTTTTTTGACATTTTAACATCTTCCAATGTACCAAGGCGGATGAAATTATCATACATTTCTCCTTTCAGTCCGTGATATCCCTGATGTCCATAATCCCCTTCCACACCATGTTTCCAGGAAAAAGCATATTCTTCCCACTTCTGTTTTTTCCCCGCGATTGTAAATTCATCGCCGGCATTTACCATGGAAATTTTACGCAATTCATTCCCCGCTGGTATCTCATGAATAGGTCCGAGTTTGAGTAATTGTGGACCAAATCCACATGTAACACTTTTCCATTCCTTATCCAAAATAAGTTTTCCTCCGCTATACTCTTTACCATCAGAGAAATATAGCTGACGAACCTGGGCGCCTAACATCTCATTCTTTGCAGGAAGCTGAAAGTCTCCCCATTGATTATCGAGTGAGGGTTTCAGTTCAAAATCCCATACATTGTCAAGTGAAATCTGTCTTATGATTTTTTTATCTTTTATAACGTTATTGCATTCAGCGTTTTCCTTATCAAAGACTATTATCTGAATTTCCTTATAAGTTAATGGCAAAGCTATTTCCGTACCTTCGCTGGTCGGAGTGGCAAATCCTGAAAGAGAAGCAATATCTCCATTCCATGGATCCCAGAGTTGAACCGAACCTTTAGCTTTGAAGAAACACCGGGTTCCTGCAGGGAAATTGTAAAGTGCATATACATCTCTCTTCCCTATGATCCGGTGCATAACATATGGACGTTCTTTCAGATCTGTAAGCACTTTAAAATCAGCTGCATATTTTCCAGAAATCGCTGAAGGAACATCTTTCGCTTTCTCACATTGGATAATGTTCTTGGTTTTTGAGAAAATGGAAGCAGCAAGATCAGATATCTCCTTATCGTCAGAACCATTCTTTTCTGTTGCCATGGGTAATCCACCGATGTTAATAATTATTCCTCCTGATTTTTTAAATTCTGCTATTTTCCTGAGCGATGAATACCGAATTGCTTTCATCGAAGGAATGATCAGAACCTTATATGTTTCGCCGGAAACATTCAGTTCTTCATTTTTAACTTCAGAACGGGCCAGTGATTCGAAATCAATAAAATCGAAGTCAATGCCTTTATTATAAAGCTGTTCTCCTGTTTCAAAAGCAATTTTTACTGAAGTGTCTCCATCCATTTCTGCAATTACCGGTTCAGTGGGATATAATACAGCAACATCGCATCTATGATAACCCTGGGACAATAAGTATGATAACCTCTGTATACATGTCATCAACGGATCAATCTGCTTCCAGTAAGGCATGCGGAAATGATTATCGGGTGGTGCCCATTCCCACCAGCCGCCCAGTGTGGTATAATATAAACCATGAAATGACAGGAGATTGTATCCGGCTACAAAATTTGAAAATATTGCATCAGTAATGTCTGCCGATGAGGTGCCCCAGCCACTGCTGTGAAACCCTTCGAGCCAGACGCGAGGGCGATTATAAAGGTGAGCTATGGATGATGCAACTTTTGCTTTAATGATATCTTTAGAAAGGTTGGGCTGGTCAGAGCCTGGTCCCTGATTCCATCTTTGCGTACGGAAATAATCACCAAATTCCTCCACATCTCTGCCGCGTCCTCCATGATCGCAGCCGAATATCATACCTCTGTCCTGATGCCACTGATAAACAGGTTTGAAGAAATTTTCCTCGCTGAGGCTTACAATAACGTCGTTGTAATCAAGTTTTATCTTTGGAGTTATAGCTCCGATGTCAATAAATAATGCATCAAGATACGGGATTATGTCATACCCCTTTCGTCTTCTGAATTCCTCTGCAAATCTACTGTTCCATAGCTTCCCGCTGACTCTGAAATTTAATTCATCAGAGAAGAAAAAATTAAGTCTTTCAGAGCCTTTCCCTGGTAAAGCTTTTTCAAATTTTTCGAAAAAATGCTGATTATAAGCTTTCCCGCTTTGAGGGTTCATAGGATCATATGATGGAATAATCCTTTCCGGGAAAATGCCTGTTACCTTCCATTTTTCATTCCCAAAATTGTAAATTAAAGTATTGTTTTTCACTACCGGGAGTAAATCTTTTCTTGATTTTATGATAAGAGTGCTGTCCTCATTCATTTTAAAGGTGACAAGAGTAAGAAGATTATCTCCCAGTGGAAGACTCCCTGAACCCGAAAGAATAAAGGTGAAATTATTTAATAATGATCCGTTCAGGTCAGGATTTTCCTTAATTGCTTCATCCATTGAAAAGCCCTGTCCAACACCAAGGGTATAATCGCTGAGACTAACTGTCATGTTACGTTTTTGAGCTTCATTGGCAAACCATTTAAAAAGTTGCCACCAGTTTTCAGTAAATAAGGCAGGTTTGCTTGGTCTTGATAGTCCATACGTAAGTCCCCCGGAATCGAGATGGCTGTAATTGATTTGCAGGCTTGATATTCCTTTGTTTTTCAATTGATCCAGCTGCCAGACCAGCCTTTCATGTGTCAGAGTGTCACCCTGCCACCAGTAAAAAGGAACTTCGCCATAACCTTTTGGAGGATTAACAAATCCTGGCAAAACGTTAAAAGAATTACTTCGATCAGGATAACCTGCTGGTAAAACTGTCTGTGCTGCTGTTTGAAAAGAAATGAGAATAAAAATTACAAACAGATTCTTTATTCGACTTTTCATATATTAATTATGAATATAAATGCTAAAACAAAAATAACAAAATTAGTTTCCGACATGTTAAAGGATACTAATTCTATTATTTCCTGTTCAGGGACAATCTGTGGCATATTCTGGAAATCAAAGCTCAACGGGAACGAAGGGCCACGCCATGGCATGTCCCTACAATCACCAACCGAAGAGAAGACATATCCTACAACCAGCGCCATGGCATGTCCCTACAACCACCCACCGAAGATATGAGGTGGTCCTACAGAAAAATCACTGACAGATAAAATCGACTCCTACACATATAAAACCACACAATCTATAGAACTTTTTTGTTTAAAATGCCGGAGGGGTTTAAATTTGACTATGTTTTAAATGCTTAAATACTTATATATGGTTATTAAGGGCAACATTGCATTAAGCGAAAACGGATTCATATTCAATCCATCAACAGGAGACTCATTTACTTTAAATAATACCGGGAAAGAAGTTTTGATATTGATTAAAGAAGGCAGGAATATAAGTCAGATAATGGAATTGCTGAGCGAAAAATACGATATTGACAGAATTTCACTTGAAAGATATATTTCTGATTTTGTGAATGATTTGAGTGCAAACAACCTCATGGAGGAAGAATAATGAGTCGACTGAAAGTAACAATTGCGGTAACAGGTTTAAACAATATTGACAGCCCTGGTCCGGGGATTCCTGTAATACGAGGAATCAGGGAATCTCCTGATTTTGACACTAGGATAATCGGTTTGGCTTACGAGCATCTTGAACCTGGAATTTACATGAGAGACCTGGTCGATAAAACCTATATGATTCCTTATCCGGCCGAAGGCAAGGAAGCTTTGTTCAGAAGACTGGAAGAAATTCACATCAGAGAAAAGTTAGATGTTATTATACCAAATTTTGACGCTGAACTCTTTTCATTTATAAAACTTGAAAAGAAGCTTAAGGACATAGGAATAAAAACCTATCTGCCTACCATGGAACAATTTGACGAGAGAAATAAATCAAATCTATCCGCTTATGGAGATAAATATGGAGTCAAGGTTCCTTCAGGTCTGGAGGTTTTTAGTATTGCAGATCTGGATAATACCCTTAAATCGATGAATTACCCTGTTATGATTAAGGGTAAATACTATGATGCATACAAGGCGAATTCCTTTGAGCAGGCCGTCAATTATTTCTCAAAAGTGTCAGCAAAATGGGGACTTCCGGTTATTATTCAGGAATTTATCAGGGGGACAGAGGTGAATGTAATCGCACTTGGAGATGGGAAAGGGAATCTGATCGCTGCAGTGCCTATGCGTAAACAGTATATTACAGATAAAGGCAAAGCCTGGGGAGGCATAACAATAGATGACCGATCAATGCTGGAACTGGCAGGAAAGATAATTTCTCAGACAAAGTGGAAAGGAGGAATGGAGTTGGAGCTGATAAGATCTGCTGAGAATGAACTTTACCTGCTTGAAATAAATCCAAGAATTCCTGCGTGGGTATACCTGGCAGTAGGAGCAGGACAGAATATTCCGGAAGCACTTCTTAAACTGACATTAGGAATGGAAGTCAGACCATTTAAAACCTATGCGGTCGGTAAAATGTTTGTTCGTTATTCCTACGATATGATAGTTGATCTGGAACTTTTCTCAAGGTTGACAACTTCAGGAGAATTGTAGGAATGCGCTTAATTAAAATTATGAGAGTAAATATTATCTGTTATGTCAAAGCAAATATTTGAAAGACCTACTATTACCCGTTTGACTCCGGGTGTTCCATCAAAACACGGAGTGGGAACAGTTATACCACCTATGCCTTTAATCGACGGAGTTAAAGTAGATGATCTCATTGACACTTATGGGTCACCTCTTTATGTTTTCTCTGAACGGACCATACGAAAAGAGATGGAGGATATTAAAAGAGCATTCAGCTTACGATATCCAAGAGTCCAGATGGCCTGGAGTTATAAAACCAACTATCTGGATTCTATCTGCCGTATTTTCCACCAGGAAGGTTCATGGGCTGAGGTTGTATCTGGTTTTGAATATGATAAAGCCATCAGAAATGGAATTAAAGGTGAGAACATAATATTCAACGGACCAGGGAAAAGCACCGGCGATCTTGAAAAAGCAGCCAGAAACGGATCATTCATACATATCGATCATATTGATGAACTGTTGATGTTGTCAGAAGTATGCCAGAAAAATGATTTGGAGGCAAGAGTAGCCGTCAGGGTAAATATGGATATAGGAATCTATCCCAAGTGGGATAGGTTTGGATTGAACTATGAGAATGGCGAAGCATGGGATGCTATAAATCGTATAATGCTTAATCCAAAATTAAAACTCACCGGTTTACATACACATATCGGAACTTATATGATGAGCATTGATTCATACCGTATTGCAGCCACAAAACTTTCAGACCTCGTATGCAATATAGCTCAGAAATTTGATCATCACATTTCGTATATCGACATGGGAGGAGGATTTGCCTCAAAGAATACCCTGAGAGGGTCTTATCTTTCAGGAGAGGATACAACTCCTTCATTTGATGAATATGCTGAGGCTATTACATCGGCAATTATTAATTCTCAAATTAAACCTGATAAACTGCCAACACTTATACTTGAGACCGGCCGTGCGCTTATCGATAATGCCGGATATATTGCAGGTTCTGTTCTTGCAATTAAACGTCTCTCAGATGGTAAAAGAGCAACTATCGTAGACGTTGGAGTAAATCTGCTTTTTACCTCGTTCTGGTACGATCATAAAATTCATCCGGTGCACAGCCATTCAGGTCTTGTTGATGAGACAACAATCTATGGCCCCTTGTGCATGAATATAGACATACTGAGACCCTCGCTTATGTTTCCAGCATTAAAACGTGGTGACAGGTTTGTAATAACCAGAACAGGAGCTTACAATAACACTCAGTGGATGCAGTTTATTACAACACGTCCAAATGTTGTTCTGATAGACAGGAACAGGGAGGTACATGTGATCAGGCATGCCGAAACACTTGAAGACGTAACTGATAATGAGGTGATTCCAGAGTATTTGGCATAAACGAAGAAGACAGAATAATAAGTTATAAATGATAGATAGACTACAACATCGTAATGACAAATCTTGGAAAGTATTCTCAGTATATCCATTTTACAGTATGCGGCTCCGGAGTACAAGAACAAATTTTACCCTGAAATAAATGTTTAAAAAAAGCATATTATCCACTTTTTTACCGGGAGTAGTAAGAAGCTATTCACAGGTATTCTTTTCGGAGAGTTATTGGTTTGCAATTCCTCTTATGATAGTATCCTTCTTTGATATATCAGCAGGTTTCAGCGGTTTGCTCTCGGTAGTTACTGCTAATCTTGCGGCTTCATTATTGAAATTTGATAAACTCACGATCAGCAAAGGATTCTATGGTTTTAATAGTCTTTTAGTTGGCCTTGGTTTGGGCTACTACTATGAGTTAACGGTGATAATGATCGTAATTGCAATATTTTCAGGATTCTTAACTTTACTGATCACCATCACTCTGCAGGGGATATTGGGTAAATATTACCTCCCTTACCTATCAATCCCATTTTTAATCTGTGTCTGGATTGTTTTAAGTGCCGGAGGAGTGTTAAGTGCAACCAGAGATAATCAGAGCGGTGTCTATATCCTCAATAAACTGTTTTCAATTGGAGGGTATCCTTTTGTCAATGTTCATCATTGGTGGGTTAGCAATATTACATCTGATTTTCTTAATGACTATTTATTGTCCTTAGGGGCGATATTCTTTCAGTTTAATGTTTTTGCAGGGATTGTGATTTTAACAGCATTGTTTTTCTATTCCAGAATTGCTTTTCTGCTCTCTTTGCTGGGCTATAGTGTCGCCTATGTTGCATATTCCTTTTTTGGCATGGACATGACACAACTAGGATACAGCTATACAGGTTTTAATTTCATCCTTGGAGCAATTGCTATCGGCGGGTATTTTTATATTCCTTCCCGGCAATCGTTCTTTTGGGCATTTGCCATAACACCAGTTATTGCACTGGTTGCTGCCGGTTTGTTTGTATTACTAAAGCCATTCCATCTGACGTTGCTTTCCCTGCCATTCAATTTAATAATATTGACTTTTATTTACTCGTTTAGGTTCAGAAGAGAGAAAAGCAAGTTCACAGAGGTACAAATTCAGGAGGGAACGCCGGAGCGTAACTTATATTCATACCAGAGTTTTACAAAACGATTTCCGAACTTTGGCTGGCAGCAGATAAAGTTGCCGTTCCAGGGTGAATGGTATGTCAGCCAGGGACCTGAGGGAGAACATACCCATAAAGGTGAATGGGCTGATGCATGGGATTTTGTAATTATCAACAGCGAATCGTCTCAGTACAGAGACCATGGTAATAACCTGAGAGATTATTACTGTTTTGGTCAGCATATAATTGCACCTGCAGATGGATCAGTTGTCGTTGCGGATGACGGAATAGAAGACAATTCTATTGGGGAAGTAAATACATTAAGAAACTGGGGTAATACGGTGATAATCAAGCATTCTGAAGGATTATACTCAAAGCTCAGTCACCTCCAGAAAGGATCTGTATCAGTAAAACCCGGTGAAAATGTACATTATGGTCAGGTTATCGGGAAAGTCGGAAATTCAGGACGTTCTCCATTTCCACATCTCCATTTTCAACTTCAGCCAACACCATACATAGGCTCAAAAACCATGAAATACCCTCTTTTTGCATATCAGGAAGATGGGAATGGGATTAAAACTTTTAGCTATCCGTCTGCCGGGCAGAAATTAAAATCCATTAAAGAGAATTCTCTGCTTAAAAAGAGTTTCAATCTGATGCCGGGTACAAAAATGAACTGGAAAATCACCTCCTCGACAGGTATTGAAAATGTCACCTGGGAGATCATCACCAATAGCTATAATAAATCCTATATTTTCTGTCACAAGACTAAATCTGTAGCTTATTTCCAATATGATGGGGTTTACTTCTGCTTTACCTATTTTGGCGGTGACAGGAATTCTCTCCTATATTCATTCTATCTTGCTGCATACAGGGTACCCCTTGTTTATATTGATGGTTATATCTCCAATGATTCATTACCTGTAAATCTAGCCTTTAAAGGATTGCGACTTTTTTTACATGACTTTACAGCGCCATTCCTCTTATACCTGAAAGCTGATTTTGAAGTTGAAATGAGAATGA
>JGI20214J51650_10001871_pt1 | contig 13393 bp, 12 predicted proteins | sample WetSurMetagenome_FD_51650 | JGI IMG/M metagenome (IMG submission 51650) | reverse complement strand
ATCGGGCAAGAAATCCGCTCAGAAATCCTCCGGGAAATCCGGCGGGGGCGGGACCAAGTCGGAGGAGCGCTCAAGGGTGGATGAACAGTGGACCTACGACCTCGGTCCGCGAGATTTCATCTATACGCTCACCTTCGAGGGCGTGGAATTGAAAAACATTGGTCGCGGAGGACGTGGAACCCGCCGCTAGATCATACCGAAACCTTGCTCTGAGGGTTCAGGCGGAAGATTAGTGCGCCAGATAGAGGCGATTGGCATTTTCAGCCAGAATTGCCTTTGCCGCATCCTCTGCCTCGCCTGNCGTCAGGTCGGAATCCCTGATCGCGTTATCGAGAACTTCTCCCAGAGCCTCCCTCCCCCATTTTGCTCCAAGGTAGTACAATTAGGGAATCATGTGAGCATCCGAAGAATACATCAGTTTGGAGACCGGAGAAAGTTCCAGCAGTTGCTGTAGTACCCCGCGCATGCCGGCAACGCTCAGAAACGGCACAGCCAACCCGATGTCCACGTACACCTGAGAGTAGACAGAGGCCAGGTAGGCGGCTTCCCGTACGAATGGATAGCCTGCATGGAGCAACACGACCGGTGTCCTGCTATGGTGCCTCGACTCAAGCAGGGGCCGGAGATGGAGGGGATTCGCCAGCCTGAGATCCAGATCACGGTCCCCGAAGCCGGTATGGAACTGGACGGGCAAGCGGCTTCCGGCGGCCGCATCCAGGGCCTGTTTTCTAAAAGGTGGGGAACGCCACCCACCAAAGGTATTTCATATTGTTCCCGACGAATTTGAAGAGGTTTTCCAGGCCGGCTAGGTGAAAGAGGTTCTTGACCGGTTCCGGAACGTCACAGAGGAAGATTTGTTGGCCTTTTTTTGACAACCGTTTCTGGGTTGCCAGAAGGACTGCAAGGCCGGCAGATCCCATAAAACTGATCGCTGAAAAATCAACGACCAGGGTTTTGCCGACAGTATCCAGTTCGCGGAGGAGCAGGGGAGCATTCTCGGCGGTAATGCGGCCCGCCAGGCACAGGGTGCCGACATCCCAACTCATGGTGAGGCCCTCGCACTGCACAACTTCCGGAGACCTTGCCGGTTCTTTCCAGGTCCAGGTTTCAGGCTGTTCGCCAAGCGCAGCGGGAATGACAATGTGGAGACGATCGTCGGTGTTTTCGACAATTTTGATGGTTACCCCCGGGGGCACTTCAATTCCCTCTCGCTCCAGGACCGCCGCCGGATGATTTATAAACTCATCGCGAAAAGCCTTGTCCAAAGAGGTCCGTGCGATGATCTCATTGAGCGGATTTTGGTTCATGGTTCAGCTCCTCCGGCGAGTTTCTATTCCCCGACATAAGGTGGAATCACAATGTGAATGGTATCCTCGGTGTTCTCCAGAAACCTTACGCTCATTCCTTCCGGGAGCACCATCCCAAACTCAGTCAGCACGGCTTGAGGATCATCCAGAAGCTTCCGTCGAAATGGCTCCGACCTCATTGCCGGGAGAATGATCGCTTCATAAAAGGATGCCCCTCCGGCATCAGCGTTTTGGCCAATTGAATGGGAGAAGTAGGAATAGAAGTTTTCGAGAAAATTGTTCATTAACTGGGGCAGTTTCATAAAGCGCTCCTTGTGAGGAAAGGGATCCTTTTCGAACACGAATTTCATCGCCGCACATTCTGGTTCCTAACAGAGAGCATAGCGGCACTTGTCCGAGGAACCAAACAAAAATCTGGAGGCTTCAAAAAGATTACCGGAATCGTGAAGATAGAGTGGAGCAGCAAGAGAAATTTCGATATCTTCACGGCTGCATGCACAGGAATAAGCGCAGCGTCATCCTGCTCTGAACCATCGTATTTCTTTGTGTGGCTTCGCACCCCTTGGTGTGACTTGGTGGATAAGAGCTTCCTGTCCCGCTCAGCCGTTAAAACCTTCAAGCAAGGCGCCTCTTAATCAGGTCTGCAAGCACCGACGCGTCTGTCAGGGTGGACATGTCACCGAAATGGGTGACATCCCCGGCAGCAATCCTGGTCAGAATGCGCCGCACGATCTTGCCGGACCGTGTTTTGGGCAGGTCAGCCGCAAGCTGGATCCTATCCGGGGTGGCAATGGGACCGATCAGCTTTCGCACATGATCCTTCAAGGCGGCAACCAACCGGTCGCTTTTCTCTTCCCCTGCCTTCAGGGTCACAAAGGCATAGATCCCCTGCCCCTTGGTTTCGTGGGGCACGCCTACCGCAGCTGCTTCCGCCACACTGTCGTGGGAGACGAGAGCGCTTTCCAGTTCCGCAGTCCCCAGGCGGTGGCCGGAAACATTGATGACATCATCGATTCGGCCCATGATCCAATAATAGCCGTCGTTATCGACCATGGCGCCGTCGCCCGTCGTGTACACCCCGGGAAACCTGGCAAAATAGGTCTTCTTGAACCTTTCGGGATCACCATAGACCCGCCGCATCAATCCCGGCCAGGGCTTCTTGATCACCAGCCAACCGCCTTCGTCATCGTCGCCGGAATCAGGGTTGTTGCGCAGCACCTCGGGTTCGATGCCAAACAGGGGCAGGGTGGCCGATCCGGGTTTGCAGGGGGTGGCGCCCGGGATGGGACCGATCAATATGCCGCCGGTTTCTGTCTGCCACCAAGTGTCGACGATGGGACATCGCCCGCCTCCAACCTTCTCGTGATACCAGATCCACACCTCCGGGTTGATCGGTTCTCCCACCGAACCCAGCAGGCGGAGCGAACTCAGGTCATGGCCTTCGAACCACCGGTTCCCCTCCCTCATCAAGGCGCGCAGAGCGGTGGGCGCCGCATAGAAGATGTTGACCCGGTGTTTCTCGATCATGCGCCAGAACCGGTCGGGTTGGGGAAAATTGGGTACTCCTTCAAACATCAGGGTGGTGGCCCCGCTGGCCAGAGGACCATAGACGATATAGCTGTGGCCCGTGATCCAGCCGATATCGGCCGTGCACCACCAAGTGTCTTCGTCGCGGATATCGAACACCCATTTGAACGTCTGCATGACGTAGAGGAGATACCCCGCGCTGGAATGAAGAACGCCTTTGGGCTTGCCGGTGCTTCCGCTGGTATAAAGGATAAAGAGTGGGTCTTCGGCATCCATCACCTCCGGTTCACAGGAGTCGGCAATGTCCGGGGCCGCCATCTCCTCATCCCACCAGCAGTCGCGCTCAGGCTGCATGGGCACCTCGATGTCGGCCCGTCGCACGACGATGACATCATTAATGCCGGGACAAGCGGCAAGTGCCTGATCAGCCTGTTCCTTGCTCTTCACCAGCCGGCCGCCCCGCCGATAGCCATCGGCGCAGATCAGGAGTCTGGAATCACAGTCCAGAATCCGATCTTTCAAGGAGTCGGCGCTGAATCCCCCGAAGACCACCGAATGAATGGCGCCGATGCGGGCACAGGCCAGCATGGCCACCGGCAGCTCTACGATCATGGGCAGATAGATGGTAACCCGGTCGCCTTTTCCAATGCCGTGCTTTTTCAGGACATTGGCAAAGCGGCAGACTTGCCGGTGGAGCTGTTGATAGGTCAGCACCTGCTGTTCCCAGGGTTGGTCGCCTTCCCAGATGATCGCCGCCTTGTTCTTGCGCCAGGTCTTGAGGTGCCGGTCGAGGCAATTGCAAGTGACATTCAAGGCACCTCCCACAAACCAGGCGTGTTCGGCTTCGGCAAAGTCTTCAACCAGCACCCGGTCCCACTTCCTGAACCAGTCCAGTTCCTCGGCCTGCTTTCCCCAAAAGGCCTCCGGGTCGGCGATGGACTGCCGGTACAACCTGCGATACTCGTCCAGGCTCCGTATCTGGCTGGCAGCGCTGAATTCCTTAGGTGGCGGAAAAACCCGCTCCTCCCGCAACATTGAAGCAATGGTCTTCTTGCCGGGAACATCCTCCATGACCAAAGTCAGGATGTTTCTCCCCTCCCTTCGGATATAGCTGATCCCGTCTACCAGCATCCGAACGAGACGCAACCCCAGTTCGAGATCTTCAATGTCGTCCAGTGAGATATTGTGCTCCGGACGAACAGGCGGCACCGTGGGGTTGAAGGCTCTGCCATCGTCTTCGAGAATGACGGTCAATTTCCGATCCTGAAGACCCAAACTGACTTTGATGGCGTGTTCCTTCCGGTCGTCGTAAGCATAGGCAATGATGTTGACGACCAACTCCTCAAGGATGAGATTGGCCGTGTAAGTGGCCCGCTCACTCAAAGCATTGAGCCGGGCGAACTCTGCTACGGCTTCGCTCAACTGCTGAATTTCCGACCTCTTATTGATGATCTCAAATGACTGATTCATAGTTCCCTCTTGGCAGGTTGTTTAAATCTGCGATATTCGTTCTTGAGAAATCTGCCGCCTTTCAATAGACTGAGAATGCACCCGACAGGTTGCTCTCGGAGAGCTACCCTGTCGAGTCGACCCATTCAAGCTTTCTCAGAGTCGGAAATGAGGAGCGATCATGTTTTCAGCCGGCGAAATCTTTGATCTGGCCGTTCAAATCGAGGAAAACGGCGAGCATTTTTACCGCAAGGCCCTTGCACGACTACCGGATCAGTCCCTGCGAGAAATGCTGCTATGGATCGCCAATGAAGAGGCCGCGCACAAAGACCACTTCCTCGCAATGAAACAGTTGGCCCCCGGGAACAGCAGTGACCAATGGGCTGAGCAGGTGAGCGGCGCTATGCTGAAAAGCTCCCTGCAGGATCACCTCTTTTCTCTCGATGAGGTCGACCTGGAGGCCATTCCAGACCTCCACGCCCTGCTGGAGACGGCCCTGGTGCTCGAACGGGACAGCGTGATGTTCTATGAGATAATTGCATCTTTCGTTACGGAACCGGACACCGTCAAGCAGCTCAAGGCAATTATCGCAGAAGAAGAGAAGCACATAGAGGCGCTAAAAGAGCGGCAAAGGACTTTTCATGTCACATCCTCCGCCATTCCATAGATCATCTTATCGATAATCGCGCCCCTGAAAATGCCTCGCAGGTTCTCTGCGTAGTCGTCTTCTGGAGGGAGCCCTCCTACGCCACGGCCCCTTCTCGAGAAGCCCCCGTGCCAACTGAGAGTACTTGGCTAAGCTGTTGCCTCAATGCGATGAACTTTGGGTCAGGGGGAAGCGACCCAAAAATCGCGTCAAGATAACCGGCCTGGAGAACGATTTTGCGGCTGACCGGAAAATTCAGATCGTAAACCCAGCTGCAGAGCAGCAATTTAAGATCGTTGATCCAAATCATCTCTTCATATTTGCCGGTTTTACCGGCCTGAACTTCGCCGAAGATGCTCTCGGTGTAGGCGGTGGGATGAGTCCTCAGGTCCAGAGTAACCACTCCATTGGCCGGGAAATCCGGCGAAAAATGAGCGATGAGAACAGGAAAGATATCGAGTTTATCGGCATCCCTGACGATCCTGGTGATAACGTCCAGTTGGGGAGGGAGGGCCGATGGAAGGAACTGACGATTATGGAGGAGGATGGCTCCCAAAACCATGCGGCGGTGTTCCGGGGTCAGCTTGCTGAGGGCATCCGTTTTTTTGAGAACCGCCACGCTCAAAGCGGCATGATTCGCGGAGTTGCGGTCATTGAAGGTGCGAAACCGCTCGTATTGTGGAAAACGGCCCACATCATGAAAGAGCGCCGCCAGGTGAGTGAGTCGGGCTAATCCGCCGTCCAGTTCCAGCGAGGCGCTGATTCTTCTGGCGTTGTCAAGCACGCGAAGAGAGTGTTCCTTCTTGATGGCAAGGTTCGTCCGATCCTCCGGATTTCCGCCCCTGAAAAACCCCTCTGAGTAATTCTCAAACCACTCGATGTGCTGGTCCAGATCATAAATCATAAAGCTCTTCTTAAAAGTCGAGACCCCGGAGCCATAAGGGGACTACTTTCCCTGGAACCTGGGGGATCGCTTGGCAATGAATGCAGCCAACCCTTCATGACCGTCAGCACTGCCTGCCATCGCCGCCATCGCGCGGGATTCCCTTTCCATCTGAGATTCGAGGCTTTCCGTTGCGCCGGAGAGGATCAAACGCTTGGTTTCACCAAAGGATCGGGTTGGCCCTTTTGCCCACTGTTGCGCTATCTTGAGGGCGAAAGTGAGCACTTGGTCATCGGCGACCACCTGATTCACCAGCCCCCATTCCATGGCCTGCCTTGCCGACAATACCGGGTTGAGCAGCGCCATCTCCTTGGCGCGGCGCAATCCCACCAACCGCGCCAGGAAATAGCTGGAACTGCCGTCGGGGACCAACCCAATCTTGGTGTACGCCATGGTGAATTTCGCCGATTCTGCGGCAATGGCGATGTCGGTCGTCAAGGCCAGGCTGAAGCCTCCACCCGCCGCCGTCCCGTTTATGGCGCCGAGCACCGGCGCATCCATCCAATTGAACCGGGATATCGCTGCGTGAAGCGCCTGAGTGGTCTCCTTCAGGTAACGGGAGACTTTCTCCCCTTGAGCGGCGAAGACCTTCAAATCGCCCCCGGCGCAGAACATCCTGCCGTTGCCGGTCAGAATCACCGCGCGGACCGCGGAGTCTTCATCACAAAAGGTCGCGACATCCAATAGTTCGCGCGCCATTTCCAGAATAATGGCATTGCCGTCGGTGGGGCGGTTGAGGCGGATCAGCCCAACGCCGTCTTCCACGTCGAAGGTTAAAAAACTGTAGGCCATGTCAGTTGCTCCCGGTAGGCTTTAGGACGGTTGATCTGAAACAGGGTCTCCCCTGAGTGAGCGCCTCGCTCGCCACCCCTGATGAGGCCCTGCCCGACATTTGCTTAGCCACGATTCCAAACACTCTTCAAAAAGTCCTGCACGGATTGGTGGTTCCTTGGTAGGGCTATGCTCGTCTTGTGGCCCCGGCAGTTGAGGGTATCAACGATCTCGACATAGGTCAAGCGGCGGGTGGTTCACCTCACGGTGAACCTGTTCCGGCATAGTCTTGCATTTAAATCATCGTCTTGCACTTAACTCTGATCAAATCCCTCCCGGGGATATGTAAAGAGCGCTATCAGGATCTGATGACTACCTGACCTTTCCTCACGTTGGGCAAATATTCGTCATCGAACCTCACTGCACAGATAAAAATCCGGCAAATGCTCTGTACTCATTCCCGCCCGTTTTCAAACTACGAAGGACAAAAAAAATCACTTCGTGTCCTTCGTGCTCTTCGTGGTGAAAGAAGGTGACGGTTTTGGGGGGCATGAGATCGTTTTCGACTATTCGGCATCATCGGAAAAAAGATAGGGGGTTTTCTTGGCGACGGTAATGAAACCGGTGTGGGCGATCATCCGGTCAATCGGGCGGGCGCGGCGCTCGTCTATCAGCCAATCCCGCTTGAGCAGTTCAAAGGTTCTGATGTTTGCGAAACCATGCGCTTTGAGTTCCTTGTAAACCAACTGGATTTGGCCGACATTGGGGCTCAGACTGAGCAGAAGGCCTCCCTGACGGAGAATCCGGCTCATCGGACCGATGCAGTGCCAGGGTTCGGGCAGGTCGAGAAAAATGCGGTCTACCCTCGCCGTGGTGCTGAAATCCTGGATATCGGCGACAAGGAGGTGATGGTTTGGGGGATGGTGTCCGAAAAACTTGTAAATGTTCTCACGGGCCTGCAGGGCAAACTTGAGCCGCTTTTCAACCGAGATGAGCCGTCCGCTCTCGTTCATCGACCGCAGCAGGGCCAGAGTCAGGGCTCCGGAGCCGATGCCCGACTCAAGGACCGTGTCGCCGGGTCGGATGTCTCCGTAAAAGACGAGTGCGCTGAGGTCCTTGGGATAAATGATCTGGGTGGGGCGTTCCATGGTGAAGATGTATTCTTCGAGGGTGGGCCGGAAGAGAAAGAACTTGGCGCCGTTGTGGGTCTCCAGAGAGTCCCCTTCTTGTTTGCCGACGACCTCCCGCATCTGGATCACGCCAAGGTGGCAGGAAAAGGGGGCATCATCAACTCTGACCAGCCACTTCTTGCCTTTCTGGGCGGTCAACAAGACCCATTCATCCATGCGAAACGTGGACATAGGAACCAAACCTTTCATACCCACAGCAACTCATGTCCCTGCGGGGACACCCGAAGACGGTGAAAAGAGTAAACTGCTGCCTACTGCCTGCTTCTCTTGGAAGGCGTGGTGCACCATAAAGAAAAGAGACGAGGCAAGTCAAACGGATTTTCCCAAATGTATTTGCCAACCACCCTATTAGAATCTATGATTCAAGAAATGCACCTCGGAGCCCAAAGAGGTTCTGAGATTTTCATCCGGTTGTTGTGACCCTCGGAGGTCATGAAGGTTAGAAAAGAAGAGTGCCGATTCCGGTACGAAATGAGGATCGGCTGAAGAGGAAAGGAGAAGATCTATGAAAAGGTTGGGAAAACTAATCGTTTTAGCGCTTTTTGTTTTTCTCGTGGGCCAGGGGGGCCTCGGGTTGGCAGCGGGCACGCCTGATCTGGCCGGTTGGGGCAAGGAAGGTGAGTATAATAAGCTCTACCAGACCAGCGAGTTCGATGAGTTCAAGGGAAATGTGGAGGAAGTCGTCGAAATCACGCCCCTTCCAGGCATGGCGCCGGGGATCGGCCTGAAGGTGAAGGACCAGGATAAAGATATGGTGACCGTACACCTGGGTCCCAAATCATTCGTAAAGGTCGACAGCATCGGGCTAAAGAAGGGCGACCGGGTGAAGGTCAAGGGCGCGTGGGCGCAAATCGGCGGGAAGGAAGTCTTCATGGCTTCCAAGGTAAAAAAGAGTGAAAATGTTGAGCTCAAAGTGAGACGGACTAAAGACGGAATGCCTTACTGGGCCCTGACGCCGGAGGAACTGGCTAAGGAGAAAGAATGATCCGATTCCGTCGCCCTCTTTTCCTGTTGCTGTTTGCACTGTTCCTGTTGATCCCGGTGGTCGTCGCCGGGAAGCCGATCAAGGTGGTGGTGCTGACCGATTCCGCAGGTTTGGGCGATAAGGGGTTCAATGATGTCTGTTGGCAAGGAGTACAGCGGGCCCGGCAGGATTTCGGCCTGAGTGCCCAGTTTGTTCAATCAAGAGAGCAGGCCGATTATGTGGCCAATCTCTCGCTGGCCGCTCAAAACGCCGATGCCGTTGTGACCTTGGGTTATCTCTATGCGGATGCGGTGAGCCAAGTTGTACCGCAGTTTCCCGGGGTTTATTTCATTCACATAGAGGGGGATATTCCCGGGCGGAATGTTGCCTCTTTCGACTTCAAGTCGGAAGAGGGCGGGTTTATGGCCGGTCTCGTGGCAGGCTTGTTTACCAGGACCAAAAAGGTCGGGGTGGTGAGCGGCATCGAGATTCCGCCGGTGGTGGCGTATGTCTGTGGGTTTCAAGCCGGGATGAAGACTGCGGAAAAACAGCGCGGGGAAGCACTCGAGACGATCGTGACTTCCGTTGGCTCCTTCAATGATCCGGTCAAAGGCAAATCTCTGGCTCGCGCTCTGATCGATCAGCGCGTGGATGTCATCTTTCGTGCTGCCGGTAACTCCGGGATCGGCGTCCTCGAAGCGGCCAAAGACGCCACCGGCGTCTATCTCGTCGCCGAAGACCTGGATATCGATGCCGAATATCCGGGCAAAGTTTTGGCCAGTGTCCTGAAAAGAATGGACTTGGCCATTTACGGCGCGCTCCAGGATCTTGTCAAGGGGACCTTTCGGGGCGGCCATCGCTGGTTGGGAACTGCTGACGGGGGTGTGGACATCACGGAGATGAAGTATTCCCGACAGCTTTTCAAAGGCGAAGATCTTGCCCGTATCGAAAAGGCACACAATCTGCTGAAACAAGGCAAGATCGGCATACCCAGACAATACTCGGAGGTCTTGTCATTCGACCCTCCGGCACTTTGATAGCGATCAAGGTCGCCCATGCATCCCTCCGGCAGAGAGGACCAAGAACCGCTAATCAGCCTTCGTGGTATCTCTAAACAGTTTGGTCCCCTACGAGCCAATCAGGATGTTTCGCTGGATTTCTACGAAGGTGAAATCCACGCCATCGTAGGCGAGAACGGCGCCGGCAAATCCACTCTTATGAAAATCCTGAATGGCCATCTTCAACCGGATTCGGGGGAGATTCGTCTGAAGGGCCGAAAGGTGGCATTCCGTCACCCTCAGGAGGCGATGCTCGCAGGGATCGGGATGGCCTATCAACAGATCCTCATTTTTCCGCAACTCACGGCCCTGGAAAATGTGATCGTCGGGTTCGAGCCCGGCGCCGGAGGCTGGATCAATCGCAGGCAGGCATCAGAGGAGTTGGCGAAGCTGTGCCGAACAGTCGGTTTCGACCTGCCGCTGAACGCCCTGGCATCTGAACTCGTTTTCGCCCATCGTCAGCAAATTGAAATCCTTCGACTACTCTACCGCCGAGTGAACGTTCTGATCCTGGACGAACCCACCAGCCTGCTTGCTCCTCCTGAAACGAAACGGTTTCTCACCCTCCTGAAATCCCTCCAGGCTTCCGGCCGCACCATTCTTTTCGTCAGTCACAGGTTGCGGGAAGTGTTTGCCATTGCTGATCGGGTCTCGATTTTGAGCCGAGGCGAGGCGATCGGATCCTGTCTCAAATCCGAAGTCACGCCGGCGCAATTGGTCCAGCTCATCATGTCGGCCGGAAAACCCGATTCCCTCCACCTTCAGGACCCCTTGCAGTCCCCTGGTTCGAAATCCAAAATCCCCCGTCCCGGACTTCGACCAGTGCTGCTGGAGCTGAAGAGCGTCACGGCGCAAGCTGCTCCCTATGATGCCGGTTTCGAGGGTTTCTCTCTCGACATCAAGCAAGGCGAGGTTTTCGGGCTGGGTGGTGTGGTGGGAAATGGTCAACGGACGCTGGCGCTCCTTCTGTCAGGATTGTTGCCCGTGGATCGGGGGAATATCTTGTTGTCGGGCAAGGAAATCACGCATGGTTCGATAGAGGCGCGAGCGGAACTGGGGGTCCGTTGGTTGCCCGCCAATCCTCTCGAAGAGGCGCTCCTGCCGTCCCGTACCGTTTGGGAAAATGTCTTCCTGGGTCGCCAACGCCGGCGGCCCTTTCAGCACAAGGGCTGGCTCAACCGGGCGGTGATCGATGGCTGGGCGGAAGAATGTCTCCGGCGCCATGAAGTGGTCTATGGAGCCATAAGCGATCCGGTGGGCAGCCTGTCGGGGGGGAACTTGCAAAAAGTAGCCCTGAGCCGGGTCCTGGAAGGGGTGCCGAGGCTGATCATCCTGGAGCAACCCGCTCGCGGATTGGACCTGCGTGCGCAGGAGAGGCTGCGAAAACAGTTGCGTCATCTCATTGCCGAGGGAACGACCTTTCTTCTGATTTCCTACGACCTTGAGGAACTCTTGGCTCTGAGCCACCGCATAGGGGTGCTTTATCGAGGTCGGATGATGGGAATAGCGAAAAAGGAAGATGCCTCCCCGGAGTTGCTGGGGAGCTGGATGTTGGGAGTTGAAGCAAACGCGTGAGCGGGGCGACCGTTCTCAAACCGTCCACGAAGTCACACGAAGAAAAGCACAGCAGGAGTTGATGTCTCTTGCTGACACCATGAATCATGAAAAGAGCCGGGAGTAACCCGCAACCCGCAACTTTTCGAAATTGAGACCCGCTAAATGAAATTGCCAAAGCCACTCCCGAGCCTGCAAAGGACCGGTGCTTCTCTGCTCTCACTCCTGCCAACCGTGCTGGTGGGGATCATCTGCTGCATGGTCCTGGCGCTGCTCTCCGGCGTACCGCCATTCGAGGTCCTTTTTGCCCTCTGGAACGGTGCCTGGGGCAGCACGAGCTCCGCGGCAACGTCCCTGACCAAACTTACTCCCCTGCTTCTGACCGGCCTGGCGGTTGCTTTGGCTTACCAGGCGAAGCTGCTGAATATCGGGTGCGAGGGCCAGTTGACCCTCGGGGCTCTTGCCGCGGCAAGCTTTGCGGTGCTGGCCGCCCCGTTGCCCGGTCCGCTCCTGGTGCTGCTGACCCTGCTGGTTGGGGCTTCAGCCGGAGGACTTTGGGCGTTGCTTCCCGTATGGCTGCGCCAAAGACGAGGCGTCCATGAAGTGATCAGTACCCTGCTCTTGAACTATATCGCCATCTACCTGGCCGACTACCTGGTGCTCGGTCCTCTGGGAGACGGCACGGCTATGGGGCGCACCCCTCCCATCCCCGCCGCCGCCGCTTTATCTCCCCTGGTGCAGTTCGGAACGCAAGGGGTCACGGCCGCACCCTTGGTCGCTTTGGTTCTGAGCTTCGCCGCCCAGATTTGGCTTTCGAAAACCTGCTGGGGATTTGAGTTGACAGCGACGGGAAGCAATATGATGGCCGCAAAAGCGGCCGGTATTGCGGTGGATCGCTGGCAGCGGCGCATTTTTGTGCTCAGTGGGGCGCTGGCGGGTCTGGCGGGGGCACTCGAAGTGCTTGCGGTCCATCATCGCTTCTATCGGGCCTTTTCGCCGGGTTACGGATTCGACGGCATTACCGCCGCCTTCCTTGCCATGACGGTCCCGGGCTGGCTCTGGCTGAGCAGCCTCCTGCTCGCCGGCTTGCGTGCCGCCGACAAGTGGATGCAACTCGTGGTCGGCATTTCCCCCAATACCATTCTTGTCATCCAGGCGGTTTTGCTGCTGTCGGTGGCGTGCAACTGGCGGCTTGCCGCCAAGTGGCCCAAAAGGGTTGGATCATGATGGCGTGGCCGTTTCTTTCCCTCGCCCTGGGCAAAGCTGCTCCCCTGCTCCTGGCAAGTCTTGGCGGCTTGATCTCGGAGCTGAGCGGGGTCATCAATTTTGCCCTGGAAGGTATGATGCTCGCCGGGGCCTTTGGAGCGATGTGGGCAACCTTCGCATTCCAGTCTCCCTGGGCGGGTTTGCTCGGGGGAATGACGGGCGGCCTGATCGTAGCCGTCCTCCATGGCGTAGCGAGCCTCAAGCTGCGAGCCAACCAGATCATCAGCGCCATTGCCCTCAATCTGCTTGCTGCGGGCGCCACGGGAATGCTGCTCAACCAGGTTTTCGAAATCTACGGGACCTCACCCACCGTAAAGCGCCTGCCGGACCTGGGGCAGTTTTTCGGGGGTCTGTTTCCGGGAGAGGGCAGCGGGTTTGTCTTCTTCCTGGGTCGACAGTCGTTCCTGGTGCCGGTTGCGCTGATCCTGGGAGTGGTGATGGTCGGGTTTTTCCGTTGGAGCACCTGGGGATTGCGCCTCAAGGCTTGTGGAGAAAACCCCACAGCAGCCGAGGCAGCCGGGCTCGCCGTCGGCAAGACTCGCTTTATGGCGGTCTGCGTCAGTGGCGTGCTGGCCGGTCTTGGCGGGGCCTACCTCGCCATCGGGGAACTCTCCCAGTTTGTCGAGGGCATTACCCAGGGCCGTGGGTACTTGGCCATTGCTGCCCTCATCCTAGGCCGTTGGAGGCCATTGGGGGTCCTTTGGGCGACCCTCTTTTT
>JGI20214J51650_10001867_pt1 | contig 13398 bp, 12 predicted proteins | sample WetSurMetagenome_FD_51650 | JGI IMG/M metagenome (IMG submission 51650) | reverse complement strand
CCCCTGAAGTTCAGGCGCCAGTTCGGCTTTGGCTTCATCAATCGGTTTTGATGTGATTGCACCGAACAATGCAATTTTATGTTTTGCAATAAGATCGATAGTCCTCTGTGGTAAAGGATTCCCCTCCCTGCACCAGAATTCCCATCCTATATCTCCATGAACATATTCTGCATCAAAACCTGCAGCATCGAGTACTCTTAATGCTTCATTTAGGACTACTGCTCCAATACCATCGCCGGGTAAAGTAACTATTGTGCGCTTTGCCATACTATTTGATTTTGTTTAATTTAAATCAGGTTACTGAATCCAAAAATAACAATTTTTGACCAGACATATGCGCAGTCTTAATTTTATAATGTAGCGCTTCAGGTTAAAAATAAATAGTATTTTAGCGCCGGATTAGCACCACTTTCTGCATATGAGTATATTAGGTCTTTTAAATCCGGAGCCACTCTGGATTTACTTTGAAGAAATTTGTAGTATTCCCCGTCTTTCAAAAGATGAAGGGAAGATAAGAAAATATCTTCTTGATTTCGCCCGACAGAATAACCTGCAGTCAAAAGAAGATGAAGTTGGCAATATTCTTATAACCAAAGAGGCAAGTGCAGGCATGGAGAACAGGAAAACCGTTGTACTTCAGAGTCATATGGATATGGTAGGGGAAAAGAATGCTGACTATCCGCATAACTGGAAAACTGATCCGATCAAACCTTCAATCAAAAACGGATGGGTCACAGCGACCAATACCACTCTCGGTGCCGATGATGGAATTGGAATTGCTTCTCAGCTGGCGATTCTGGCTGACAAGAAACTGGTAGCCGGTAAAATAGAATGTCTTTTCACAGTGGATGAAGAATCCGGAATGACAGGTGCCATAAACCTAAAGCCTGACTTTTTCACAGGGAGAACACTTCTGAATCTCGACTCTGAGGACGAGGGTATTCTTTTCATCGGATGTGCCGGAGGAATGGATACGGTAGGTACTTTGAAATATGAACCGGTTCAGGTTCCAGCCGGTTCACTGGCTTGCGATATATCGGTAACAGGTCTGCATGGCGGTCATTCAGGCGATGAGATTCATAAAGGATACGGGAATGCCGTTAAAATCATGGACAGCCTCCTGCTTGATCTGTCTGCCGGTTTCAACATTTCCATTGCATGGTTCGATGGTGGTAACCTGAGAAATGCTATACCCAGGGAGGCATTTGTTACAATTGTATTTAGTGAAGACAAAAGGGCGGCTGTAATAAACCGGATAAATGATTTATATTCAGCAATAGCTGATGAATTTGGAAGTCTGGAACCGGACCTTAAAATATTAGCACGCGATGCTGAACTTCCTCGATTGGTAATGGATGCGCAAAGCCAAAAGAAGTTTCTGGATGCACTGGATTCCTGTCCACACGGGGTTATAGCCTGGTCGAAAGAAATGGAAGATCTTGTTGAAACTTCCTCAAATCTGGCATCAGCGAAATTCAGTGAGAATAATACTATCAGAATTATTACAACTCAACGAAGCTCGGTTGAATCAGCCAGGAACGAAATCAGTGGCAGGGTTGAATCCTGCATGAAACAGGCTGGTGCACATGTAATTCATTCTGATGGTTACCCGGGATGGCAACCTGATCTTACTTCAGAAATACTGAACATAACAAGAAAATCATATATTTCGCTTTTTGGCAAAGAACCAGCCGTCCGTGCAATCCATGCGGGTCTGGAATGTGGTCTGATTTATGAAAAGGTCAGTAACATCGATATGATTTCTTTTGGACCAACAATAAAAGGAGCACATACTCCTGAAGAAATGATTGAAATAAGTACTGCTCAGATGTTCTGGGACCTTCTTATTGATGTTGTGAAGAATATGCCGGTTAAGTAATCATTTCAAATTCCTCTTTGCCAGCTCCGCATACTGGACATATGTAATCCGCAGGCAGGTCCGTGAATGCAATTCCAGGTTCTATTCCGGAATCCGGATCGCCTTCCTCAGGATCATATACATAACCACATATTACGCATTTGTATTTATTCATAGGTAATCAGCTTGTTTTAATTTTTCTGACAACATCGATTACAGTTCCATCTACCCATTTTATAGCAGCCACAATATCCTCTTCAAATTCAGGCTTCTGCGGTATGCCACAGATACTCTCTGCTTCATCCTTAAGCTCTTTCATAGTCTTAAGCGGCAGACCGCTGCCCCTGACGCTTTCAATCAGGTCGGTTCTTAGCGGATTAATGGCTATACCGCGCTCTGTTATAATTACATCAATTAATTCTCCGGGTCCGCACAGTGTGGTAACTTCATCTACTATAACAGGTATCCGGTCGCGGAAAAGCGGTATGGGAAGTATCACATTCCTTGCATGAAGGCAATTCTGCCATCCTCCTATCCCGTGAAGAAGATAGCCATCTGAATGTGTAACAACATTCCCGTTGAAATTAAGATCCACTTCTGTTGCTCCCAGTATCATAATATCCATCATACTGGTGAGATTTCCCTTTGAATGATAATTATATGCATTAAACACCGGATAAGGTACATGGTTCGGATTATTCTCAATCGACCTTACTGAATCAAGATCAAAGACCTGGGCATCGAGAATATAACCCATCTGACCTTCTTCAAGCATCTTCACCATATATTTAGTACTCCCTCCAAATCCGAATTTTGATTTCCATCCTTTGGCTTTCAGAATCTCATGAACAAAAACAGCAATTGCCAGGGAAGTCCCGCCAGCACCTGCCTGCATAGTAACACCGTCCTTCAGAATACCTGATTTTTCGAGGAAAGCCGCAGTTAGCTCTGCTATCAGTAATCTGTCGGGGCTTTTCGTGATCTGTGTGGTTCCTGAAACGATTTTTTCAGGAATCCCTATTTTGTCAACCACAACTACATAATCAACATAGTTCCCTTCAATTTCCATAGGCAGGCATGGAAGATCAACAAGGTTATCCGTTACCACAATAACTTTTGTGGCATACATATAATCAGCCTTGGAATATCCTATAACGCCACAGGCTGACTGGCCGCCGGTGCCCCTCGCATTGCCATACGAATCTGCCGAAGGTGCAGCCAGAACAGCAATATCAATTTTAACCTCTCCATCCTGGATTGCCTGGACCCGGCCGCCATGTGATCTTAATACTGCAGTACCTTTCATCTTTCCTTCAGAAACATATCTTCCCAGAGGGCCGTTCATACTACCCTCTATCCTGTTTATGGTGCCGTTATCGAGAAATTTGATAACCGGATCATTGCAGGGAAATGATGCCGAAGGAAACCATATCAGATCCTTAATACCTTTGTCTGAGGCGATTTCGAAGATCTTATTGCTTAACAGGTCGCCGTCGCGCAAATGGTGATGAGTAGATATTGTCATCCCGTCTTTCAGTCCGCACTTCAACAGAGCTTCTTCAAGAGAACCAATTACTTTATTACCGTCATCAGGATAATCCGAACACGACGGAATAGGGGGAGAATATTTTCTTCCCTCCGGCTTATGCCTGCCAACTCCCTTAAACGGAATAACAGGCTGTCCATTTACTTCCAACGGAACTGATCGTCCGGCTGCGTTTATTACAGTTTTAATAGCCATATAATCACTATTATCATTATTTCAGAGATGATTGAATCTCATTCATCCATTCCGGTGAAATCAATCCAAGCCGGACTGCCAGATCAATTGATTTTTGTGCCCTGGCTACAACTGGAGGATCGATCATCTTCGATCCCAGTGCAACCACACCTAATCCCTGCTGCCTGGCTGTCTCAAATGCCATTACTATTTTTTTTGACTTTTCAATTTCTGACTGATCCGGAGCAAATCCCTGCTTAATTACAGCAATCTGACGCGGATGGATACAGCCCATCCCTTCAAAACCCAGACTTTTTGACGAAGCAACATTCAGTTTTAAAGCCTCCATATCACCAACATCGGAAAAGACAGAATCTATCGGCTGTATTCCTGCAGCTTTTGCAGCAACTACAAGTCTGGTCCTTGCGTAAAATGATTCATTCCCCTCAAGTGTACGCGTCACCCCAAGATCGGCTGTGTAATCTTCAAGGCCAATAGCCAGGGCAACAACATTTGGAGAAGCTGTGGCAATTTCAAAAGCGTTTTCTATTCCCAGTGCGCTTTCAATTATTGGCATCAGAAAGACCTGGTTAACCAGTTTGAATTTCTTTTTGATCGAGTCAATTTCTTCATCAACCTTTTTAATATATTCCCTGCTTTCACACTTGGGAATCAGAACAAGGTTGACATTATGCGGAATGAGATGAGAAAGGTCTTCCAATCCCCTTTTGCCCTGGTTAATTCTCACCATTCTTTCTGCTCCCCTGAAGTCAATCTGCCGGAGTGCATTCCTTACAAGGAACCTGGCTTCCTCCTTCTTTTNAGGTGCAACAGAATCCTCAAGGTCGAGGATGATGCCATCAGCTGAATGAAGGCCTGCATTTATCATGAGTCCGGGTGAGTTGCCGGGAAGGTACAGCCTGGCAAACCTGAACCTGTCTCGCACAGTACTGTAATTATTCTCCTTTAAAAACTCAGGAAGAAATTCAAGGTCGGTATCAATAAGCTGCTTAACGGCCGATTCGAGACGTGCAGAAATGACAAAAGGAAGAGCACCGGTGTCATTCATCTTTACAACGGCATTCTCAATTCCAAAAAAATTAAGGACTTCAAAAATCTGTTGCCTTATGGATTCACCATATAATACCTTGACTTTTGATACCAGCTCAATTTGTATTCCGCCCTCTGACCTGAGCTCAATAGAAATTTCGCAATCGGACCTGACCTTGGGACCTGAATTGCCTGCGACTGCCAGGGATTTTTTCATATTGCCATAGGATTGGTAATGTTATTCAAATCTAATCAATTTTTCAAACACTAACCGCATCCTGTGGAGAAGTGATTTAATTCATTTCACCCGTTATTTCTTGTTTTCACAGAGCTCGATAAGCACGCCTGACGTGGATTTGGGATGCAGGAATGCAATATCAAGACCTTCGGCTCCCTTTCGTGGCTTACAGTCTATAAGGTTTATTCCCATAGCAGAAGCATGTGTCAGCTGGTCTTCAATTTTTTCAACCGAAAAAGCAATATGATGGATCCCCTCACCTTTTTTCTCAATAAACTTGCCAATCGGTCCGGCAGGATCCGTAGATTGCAGAAGTTCAATTTTTGTTTCACCAACCATGAAAAATGCAGTTCTGACTTTCTGTTCCGGCACCTCTTCGATGTTGTAACATTTCAGCCCCATTACTTTTTCATAAAAATCTATTGCCAGGTCCAGATCGGTGACAGCTATTCCAATGTGCTCAATATGTGATGGTTTCATCTAAATGATTTTAAAATGGAAATTCGATGGGACTCTTCATTTCCGATTCAACATTTTCAGGTTTCTTTGCAGCAACATGAACTGCATTGCCATCAACAAAAATTGACTTATACGGTGATGCAGGACATGCAAACTCGCAGTGTCCGCAGCCAATGCAGAGATCTTCCGTTACTTCAGGAATTACCAGATTCCCTTCGTATGGGATCATGTGACATGCTTTTGTGGGGCAGGCTTCTGAACAGGCTCCGCATGCTGTTTTCTCTATCTTAACAATGCAATTATCCTTAATAAATTTAGCCTTTCCGATCTGTGTGAGCTTTTTAGCATCAAGCACAAGAGGGTGAAGGGCATTGGTCGGGCAAATCTCGGTGCATTTAGTACAATTATAGGTACAAAAACTCTTATGATAATCCATTACAGGTTGCATCATACCCGCGAGCCCGTATTGTTTATAAGCAGGCTGAAGCACTCCATTAGGACATGCATTTATACAAAGAGAACATGCAATGCAGTCTTTATTAAAATCCGTTATACTAACACCTCCCGGAGGACAGACAGGATTGGTTCTGTCTTCTTTCACAGTTGATTCTTTCTTGGGTTTTGGTGCTGTTTTTTCCTGGCCGCTTGCAACCCGCGACATTCCAAAAAGAAGCAACAGCGACCCAACTATCACTTTCCTTCTGCTTTCATCAGTTTCGGTTTCTTTTTTCTTAAATCTTACAATCCCGTAAGTAAGAGCTTTATCCTGGCAGGTATGTATGCAGTTGAAGCAATTTACACACCTTGAAACATCCACATCATATTTCAGGAAGTCTATGCATGATGATTTGCATCTGATTGCGCATCTGCCGCAACGCGTACAGGCTGCTTCATCGAATCTTATCCTGAAAATTGAAATTTTAGATATAAGTCCAAGGAATGTTCCAACCGGACAAATCATATTGCAATAAAGTCTTCCTTTAGCCAGCGACAGACCACCCACCAGCAGGAAAAATATTGCCGGAATACCATAAACAATCAATGGGAACCCTTTTACAGGTACATTGCTCAGGGTATAGATGTCAAATTTTCCGAGTATACCGGCAATGAAATTATTGAGCAGAATAAATACGGGTTTTGCAAAAAATGTCATGAAACGCCCAAAAATGCTGTAAGGGTCGAGAAGAGTAATCATATACACACCCCAAACCATTGTAACAACCAATGTTGCAGCAAGAATCGAATAACGAAGGATAGTGAATGGTTTCTTGAAGCCATACCTTCTGAACTTCTTCTTAATCCTGCCTCCAAACCGGCTGTTGAGATCCTGTCCTATGCCGAGAGGACATAAAAAGGAGCAGTAAGTACGTCCTGTGACGAGAGTAAGAAGAAGTATAAAAATGAAACCTCCTGCAGCCAGAGTTTTCAGATCATAGAACTTTATAACAGAAGGTATAAACTGGAGAAACATCAAATCGTTTATGTAATCTGATGGTATTATAGATTTGAAATCGACAAATGCCAGGACAAAAAAGATAAAGACCAGCGTGGAAAAAACTATCCTAAGCCTTCTCAATAAAGATGAACTCATCAGATATTACATTTTAATTCTTTTAATATTCAGGGAATCAAGGTTCATATTGCCAAGTCCCATTTTATGAGCAATCGGAATGTATTCTATTTTTTCCACTGCCACACCTAACATTTTTGCAGCTGCAGCATCGCCTGCCACCCAGTCGGTAGTAAGTATCTGTGATTTCATGGATACAACATCTCCTTTAGATACTCCCTGCGGACCGTGTTTAACCATAACATTATAGCAATCGATCACATTAAGGGCAGGTTTTTTTTCATATAGAGCATAATCAGCAATACTCTGGTTGAGATCATTTGAATGCCAGTATTCCCTGTCCCATACTATACCCATGGTATTCTTCAGGCAACAGGTCATGCGGGTTGAACTATGATCCTTAAGAATCGGAACATTTATAAAAACATCTGTTTCGAGCAAAAGCTGATGCACTTTGGCTTTCCTGAGTTTTACGCCACCGGGGATCTCAATTTCGTGATAATAACTTTCCGAATTACCCGGAACTACCTTAGCACCAGCCGATTTTGCATATTTCTCAATCGCCGAGTTTTTATAGCAATTAACCCAGTTATCACAGGTGTGGTCAAATACATAAACCTCTTTTGCTCCGGCTTTGAAGCAGTGTTCAATTATCCTTTTTACAAGAAGAGGGTTGGTGTTCGCAGCCAGCTCGGGAATCACATCCCATCCAATATTTGGTTTTATCAGTACTTTCTGTCCTTTCCGGACAAATGTACCCATACCTCCAAGCTCCTGAATTCCTAGATCAAACATAGCATCAGGGTTCCCTCCCATCACGGCAACCATATCATATCTGGCAGCATCTGCACGACCTGAAGAAGGTGTCCATAGCTTATCAAATCCTCCCATTTTGAAAGCAGCACCTGCTGCAAGAGTTCCGCCAGCTGATGACCTGAGAAAATCTCTTCTTTTCATAATAAAATATAAGTTGATTAATTAAATCTCTTTCCCGATAAGATCCGAAAAATACAATTTTTTTTTATTATTCCATGATAATACTAAATAGTATATTCGCAGAATCAAATGCCAGTGGAGCTTTTCCGCACATTTTTAACATTCTTGCTTTTTATTTGTTGGACATTATACTACTGTTATAAAATGAAGATTTTAAGTTACGATTGTTTTTCAGGCATCAGTGGTGATATGAACCTTGGTGCAATGATCGACCTTGGCGTTGGNTCAGATTATCTGATAGGAGAATTAAATAAACTGAACCTGCCCGGATGGGAACTTATTGCAGAAAAAGATCAGAGACATGGAATCACCGGGACCAAAGTAACAGTCAGACAAACACGACATGAACACGCACACCGGCATCTTGCTGATATAGAAAGCATTATTGACAGATCATCACTGGATACAAAAACCAAAGACCTCAGTAAAAAAATATTTATGAAAATCGCAGTAGCTGAAGCAAAAGTTCATGCTATACCGGTTGACCATGTTCATTTTCATGAAGTCGGGGCTGTCGATTCGATTGTAGATGTCGTTGGGGCTGCAATATGCTACAATGCATTAAACGTGGAAGCTGTACATGTATCAAGTGTTGAGCTAGGCGGAGGTTTCGTGAACTGTGACCATGGAAGGCTCCCTGTACCTGCCCCTGCTACTGCTGAAATTATTACCGGGATTCCTTCAAAAAAAGATGGTGTTGATTTTGAAGCTACAACACCTACAGGTGCGGCAATTATTGCTGCGCTTGGAACTATTTTCACGCCCGGACTCAGCATGAAAATAGAAAAGACAGCATACGGTGTCGGCCATAAAGAAAACCCTACAGTACCAAATCTTCTCAGGGTATTTATGGGTGAGACTATTGCTGATACTCAATCGGGACATGAGGCTTTACAACTCGAGTGCAATATTGATGACATGAATCCGGAATTTTTTGAATATATCTCTGAAAGACTGTTTAAGGCAGGGGCATCCGATGTATTCATTTTAAATATTATCATGAAAAAAGGAAGGCCAGGTGTTGTTCTGAATGTGATTTGTGAAACAGAACTAGCTGATACAGTGAAAAATATAATTTTTACTGAATCCACCTCTTTAGGAATAAGAACCTTCCCTTTCAAAAAAGATACACTTGCCAGGAAGCTTGAACAGGTAAAAACAATATATGGCGACTTAAACATTAAACGCTCATATTACAACGGGAAAGAAGTTTCCTGTAAACCTGAATATGAAGATTGTAAACGGATAGCTGCAGAGAAGGGAATTCCTGTAAAGGAGGTTTACAATAATGTTATTGCTTCACTTATAAATAACAGATAAATTACGAATTAGAAATTACGAATAATAAATCAATGAATGGTGATCTGAATTATCTGATTTATTATTCCTAATTCGTAATTCCTAATTCGTAATTATTACATTATGGCTATAAAAGAGATAAAGACTGCTACTCTCGACAATATAATAATAGATTTAAGCTCATTTGTTGTTGCCTTCTCAGGAGGAGTTGATAGTACCTTCCTTTTGCACCGGGCACATCAGCTTAGAAAATCCGGCGTGATCGGGGTAACAATCAGAACCCCGTATATCCCTGTAAGAGAAATTGATGACGCCATTGAATTCACACGTTCATTCGGCATCAATCATCAAATAATTGACATCGACTTCCCTGAAATGATACGACACAATCCTGAAAACAGGTGCTATTCCTGCAAAAAGACGATTTTTACTGACCTACTGAAATTTGCGGAGAAGAACAACTATCCCTTTGTGATCGATGGCACAAATGCGGATGATGTAAATGAGTACAGGCCTGGAATTGAGGCATTGAAAGAACTAGGCATCAGAAGCCCCTTGCTCGAAGCCGGGCTCTCAAAAAACGACATCAGGATTCTTTCAAAGGATGCAGATCTGGATATCTGGGATAAACCGGCAACGGCCTGCCTTCTGACCAGAATTCCATATGATACGGAAATCAGTGAAGAGTCATTAAGAATGGTTGAGGAAGCTGAACTCAGATTGATGGAACAGGGCTTTCCCGGCACCAGGGTAAGAATCCACGATGATATTGCCCGTATTGAGTGTCTTCCGGGATACATGGAGAAGATGGTCAAAAATGAGCACAGGGAACAAATCATTTCTGATCTGAAAAAAATAGGATTCAGATATGTATCTTTGGATCTTGAAGGATACAGGAAATTCTAATCCTGAAAAAAAGTGATATGAACGCAAAGGAAGTTGAGAAACTGCTTACTGAGGTTAAAAAAGGTGAAACAAGCGTTGAAAAGGCGCTTGAAATACTAAAAGATTTCCCTTATACTGACCTTGGATTTGCGCGGATAGATCATCACCGGGAAATGAGAACAGGATACCCTGAGATTATATATTGTGCCGGGAAGTCCGTTGAGCAGGTCGCTGAGATTTTCAGTGTCATGGCGGAAAAAGAAAATAATGTTATCGGCTCAAGGGCAAATCCGGAAATGTATGATGCCGTGAAACGTATCACTCCCGATGCAGTTTTCTACCAGATGGCAAGAATCATCTCCTTACAGAAGAAGAAACCGGCTGTTCCGGAAAGCCTGATTGCTATTATAACTGCAGGAACCTCTGACATGCCTGTGGCTGAAGAAGCCGCCATTACTGCCGAGCTTCTCGGGAATAATGTCCTGCGGATCTATGACGCCGGAGTTGCCGGAATCCACAGGCTTGTGGATAAACTGCCTGATATAAGAAAATGCCGTGTTGTAGTTGTTATTGCCGGAATGGAAGGAGCACTTGCAAGTGTTGTGGGAGGTTTGGTTGACAAACCTGTGATTGCAGTACCAACAAGTGTAGGTTATGGTGCAAATTTCGGCGGAATATCAGCACTCCTGGCCATGCTTACAAGCTGTTCCACAGGGGTAACTGTGGTTAATATTGATAATGGGTTTGGAGCGGGCTTTGCCGCCAGTATGATCAACAAAATGAAATAAACTGTCTGATCTGACAGTTCGAAAAAAATCCGCCAGCTATTCACTGGATACTTATTTGGCCATCTTTCCATCCTTTAGTGTGATGATAATCACACCATTAGAACCTCTTGTGCCATATATTGAAGCCGCGGATCCCTTAAGGACTTCTATTGACTTAACTGACTGAGGTTCAACGCTTTCTATAGACGAAACAGGGGTTCCATCTACGATAAAAAGAGGATCGCTGCCGCCAACAATTGAAGATGCCTCCCTGATTCTTACACTTGTTCCGCTGACCACCACTCCCGGAAGTTCTCCCCTTATCATATCAAATATAGAGGTGTATGATGCAAATCTTGCCTGCCTTCCGTCAATTTTACCTACAGATGTAGTAAGATTCTTCCTTTTCTGGGTTCCATAACCAACATTTACCGTCTCTTCACCATAGGCGTTTTTCAGTTTGTAAATCTGTTTGACGATAGAATCATTCAATGTGAAGTTTATTGAAGTCCGTCCATCGACAGCTTCCTGAATAACTGCCGGAGGCAAAGTATAAATACCTATCTTTTTGACTGTTGATTTTACTTTGATCTTGTACATACCCTTTTTATTAGAGGAAACTCCTGACTTATTTCCATCTATCAATATTTCGGCTCCCTGAACGGGATACTGAGATGCATCCATAACCGTTCCGGTGATGGTTATTTTTTTGCTGTCGGTCTGCCCTGAGGCAAGGCTTGCGGGAATAATAGCAAGTAAGAGAAAAAATAAAAATTTTAGTTTCATTGTCTGACCTCCGTTAATATTCGAGTATATAGTAAAGTTCGTCATTTATTTTGGTTCATTTTTCAAACTGCGTGATAATTAATCATGAATTGTACCCATTTAAGTTACTTTAACAATTCCCTCTTCTGCTTAACACCTATAATCTATTTCTATATTCAATTGAATACAAAACCTGTAAAAACTGAATTATCTTTGCGGATTCAATCTGGTTAAAAACCTGATGAATACTATAATGACAGAGAAAGAACAGAATCTGAATGTTAAGTCCGGATTAAGAATCCAAAAGCTGCTTATTTCATCAGCTTACCTCCCACCTGTTGAATACCTTGCCCTCATTGCCGGAGCGGATGAGATATTGATTGAAAGGGAAGAGAATTATCTCAAGCAATCGTACAGAAACAGGTGCTATATACTCTCAGCTCATGGACTGCAATCTCTTACCGTTCCTGTTTACCAGGGCAGTATTCATAAGACACCACTGAAAGATATCAGGATTGATTACTCGAAAAGATGGCAGCCTGTTCACTTAGGCGCTCTTACTGCAGCTTATAGTTCTTCTCCATATTTCCAGTTCTATTTTGAAAATATTGAAAAAATCCTGTCAAAGAGGACTGAGTTTCTTCTCGACCTTAATTCAGAATTACTGGAAGCAATCCTCGGTATGATAAAAATTAAGGTCAGTGTAAAATATACTGATCACTTTGAACCAGTAGGCAAAGCTGAGAATGACTACAGGTATAGTATTTCCCCTAAAAAACAGATTTTATTCCCTGTAAGGGATTACACTCATGTATTCAGCTGTCCCGAAGAATTATCTGCCCGGCTGAGTGCTATAGACCTTATTTTTAACATGGGTCCCGGGTCTAACGACTATCTTCAAATATCATAAAAAAGAGGCTGTCTCAAGGGAAACAGCCTCTCAAAAAGGAAGTCATCAAAGTATCAAATTCCAAACTTATATCCGATTGTGAGGGTAAACATACTCCTGACAGTGCTTAAATCAGCAACAGCAGGTTCAACACCTAAATCAACCGGGTAAAGAAAATATTTCTGAGAATACTTAAAGTTGGTGTATGCAAAGTCAATTGAGATATTCTGTTCCCTGAATCCGGCACCAAAAGAAAGGCTGGTATAGTCAAGATTTGAATTGTCTTCATTGGAGTTAAATGCTTTGCCATAATAACCATAACCTGATCTCAGATATAGTTTATTAAGTCTTAATTCACCACCGATTCTTATGTTACTGGCTGCTCTAAGGCTATTCTTAATCTCCATGTTTTTATCGCTGTAATCATAGGTGTCACCCAAATTTGAAAATCTGGCAGTGCTATAATCAACGTATTCATAATCAACGTCTATAAGAGCAATTTTTTGTATCTGCACTCCTATCCCGGCCAGCAGCCTGTAGGGAGTGGTAAGCTTATATTTAAATCTAGAGGNAGTTGACGCAAAATCATAATGACCTCCGTCGGTAAAATGTGTGGAAATGTCATTATAGAAGTATTCATTAAACCTGTACCACGTTGGTGAATGAAATGCCAGACCTATACGGATTGCATCAACCGGTTTATAGATCGCGCCGAGCTTAATTGAATAACCGGTACCCTTATCTTCGAAATGATCAGTATATGTAAAATTCGATAACTGAGAAATCAGAGGAGTATTAACTGATTCCAGGTGTTCGTAGTGACTGGTAAAGCTGACTTTGTTGATCCCGATTGTAGCGCCAAAGAACAGCTTGTTTGAATAATTCCCTCCGATAGAGAAAGC